>LKMJ01000151.1_pt1 | contig 45063 bp, 80 predicted proteins | sample 643391 | NCBI WGS metagenome assembly LKMJ01 (sample SAMN04112250, study PRJNA286221) | soda lake metagenome | biome: soda lake; feature: Kulunda Steppe; material: water; isolation source: sample PL-Br10 brine of Picturesque Lake | place: Russia: Kulunda steppe | collected 2010-07 | reverse complement strand
TTGAAAAAGTTTCGTAGTGGAGTAGGAGATTAGCTTTAGCGATGTCTTCTCGAAGGTGAAGGCATATGAGCTATGTTCGGGATTAAGTGTTAGATATACACCTTGAGGTGCTTCCCAAGCCTCAAGCTCTGAAAGTTGTGATGGACGACCTCATATCGTTATCCTGATGATATGCAACATCATCACAACCTGTGCCTATCCCAACCTTAGCGAAGGGAACTCACCCGCATTGGCGGAGATAGTTCGTAAGAACTAACAAAGGGAGCTTTAAACTTGTTGGAGAAGTTGCTCCCCTCCAACATTCCAATTCATCTCCACCTTAATCAAAAACAAAATTAGGATGGAGTTTTCTTGGAAATTTTAAATAAAATACTAGCGAGAGCATTTGCTCTCGCTAGTATAATCCAGTTTTTGGAGGGGGTTAAATGATGTTTGATTTGGATGGTTATGATGATGAAGATTTTTTTGTAGGTAATTATTTGTTTGATTATATAGCAAGAAATATGACAAGAGAAGAATATACTAAAGAAATAGCAACTCTTATGGGAATTGAAGAAGATATTGTTGAAACTTTTTTAACAGCTTTAGAATTAGTGGTACTTAATAATTTGAAGAAAAAGGGGAATATGGAAGCTGAAGAATTTTATTTGAATTTACCTATATTGGGTCAGTTGTTTTTAAAGACAAGTAGTCGGGGCGGTTATGATATGTTTGAATATGAATTTATCGTCGATGCAGAACTTATGAAAAAGATGAGAAAGTCTTATTATGAACAGGAAAATTATTTATTAGATACAGTAGAAAATAATTTTAAGGATGTTTTATTAGAAAAGACTAAAAACCTTATTGGTTAAATAGGGTTTGTTTTTGGAGGTTACTAAATATGTCAAATATTGAAGAATCTGAAGATATTAGAAAAGATATTCAGGAAGAAACAGATGAAGATATAAAAAAAGAAGTAGAATCTTTATCTTTAAAGGAAGTAGCTGAAAAAGCATCAAGTATGGATGGCATGAGTGAAAAGGCAATATCCCACTTATTGTCAGATAATACTGTAGATAATATGAAAGCTTTTTTGGTGATTTTAGCTAAAAAGGAATTAAAAAGAGTTGTTAAATTGATAGATTCTTTAGGTAGTATGGAAGATGATTTAATAGATTTAGTTACAGATAGACAGAAAATGGGTAATATAGAGCCCGGACAAATGGCATATATTATAAGGACTTTACATAAATCATTAGAAAGGTCTATGGAACTAATAAATTCTATAGTAGAAGATGAAAAATATTATAATTTTATTATTGATAATTCTCAGAATAAGACTGTAAACAATTTATTGCCTGGTGTTTTAGAAGATTCAGCATCAAGAGAGAGAGTTAGAGATGCAGTACAGTCCTTAATAAAAGTTATTGATTCAGGAGATTTAGATAAAACAGAAGAAGCATTACAATCCTCTGAAATTATAGATATATCCGAAAATAATAAGGAGGAATAAATTTGGATAATGACAAAGAATGGCAAGAAATAATTGAGGATTTAGAAGAAAGTTTACATAGTTATGATGAAGATGAAAATTTAAGTGAAGATGATAAACATTTTATTAGTAGTCTTTCTAATGTAGCTAACTTTGTATCTTTGACAGAATATGATTTAAGAGAAACTATAATGGACATGATACCTAATTCAAAAGTAAAAGTAACTCCTTATTTGCAACATAAGGAAATTATTGTAAATGTAAGGATTAATTTAAAAACTTATTTAGGGTTTAAGATAGATAAGGAATTTAGGGCTCAGATATTTGATATGATAAGAAATCTAATTGTAACAAGAAAAACTTTTGATATATCTGTCTTAATTAGAATAAGGTTTTTAAGAATATTAGGTTGGAATATTGAAGTTTGATAACAAGAGGTGGTTATATTGTCTTTAGGAAATATAGATAAAGAAACTTTAAAAAATTTAGGTATATCTGGTCTGAACGAATCTGAACAGGAAATTTTAGAAGTTATTTTGAAGGAAATGGGGGAAGATGGGAAATCTAAAACATTAGAAGAATTATGGAAAGCAGACTATGAAGAAATACCCGTAGATATAGATACTTTCATTGAAGATGAGCAGTATTTAGGTAAGAGTACTAATAAAGGAGAAGCTATATATCCTTTTTGGAGAGAAGAATTGAGAGAAATTTTTAATGAAGAAAATAATTATATGGAAACAATCTTGACTGGTGCTATTGGTATAGGTAAGACAGAAATAGCTGTTATTGGTTTGTGTTATATCTTGTATAAATTATTATGTTTGAAGAATCCTCAGCAGCACTACAATCTTACCTCTGGAAGTAAAATTGGGATAGCATTTTTCAATGTTACAATTGAACAGTCATTGGGTGTTGCATATACTAGAATGCAGGAATATCTTTTAAATTCTTCTTGGTTTAGAAAACATGGAGAAATAAGAGGAAGAAAAGACAAAAGATATAAACCAGGTAAGGATATAGAATTTGTTATAGGTTCTGGTGAAGAACACGGTTTAGGTAGAGATATATTTTGCCTGTCAGGGGATACTAAAGTTACTACTGAAGATGGAATAAAAAGTTTAGATGAAATGCATAAAGAGTATCCCTATCAGGAAGAAATTGAAGAAGATAAATTTTATGGGGCATTAGATTTGGAAACACCTGATAATGTAATTTTATCATATGATGAATTTAATAAAACTATTGAATGGAAAAGTTTTGAAGGTGTTACTAAGGTAGATGTTACAGGTAAGGATGTTTATGAATTAAAGTTAATTGATAACAATGAAATAGTTTATACAATTTATGCTACTGATAATCATAAGTTTTTGATTGAAGAAGAAGATGAATATAAATATGTAGAAACTAAAGATTTAGAAAAAGGTATGAAATTAATTAGTATTATTAATGTTAATTTATTAAGTTAGTTTGTGTTGTATGTAGGAGGTGAACCTTCATTTGGAAGTTTTGAATGTAAAAAAGTTAGATAGTTCTGAAAAAGAAGAAATGGATTTTTATGATATTGTGGGAGTAGAAGATAATCAGAACTTTTTGGTTAATTTTGGTGAAAAGAATGAAAAGGAATTTCCTCAGATAATATCTCATAATTGTGGTATATTAGATGAGGTTGAATTTATACCTGGTTCCGATGCTAATATGGTTAAGTCTAAAGTAATGAAGATTTATAGAGCAGTAAAAAGAAGGATGGAAAGTAGATTTTTAAAATTAGGTGAATTGGGTGGTATGCTTTTCCTAGTTTCATCTAAGAAGTCTAAACATGATTTTTTAGAAAGGTATGCTAAAAAAGTTAAAGATAATAAGAATGTAAAAATAATTGAAGCACCTTTATGGGAAGTTAAACCACAAAAGAATTATAGTGGAGAAATGATGAGAGTAGCAGTAGGAAATAAATATTTAACATCTAAAATCTTAGAACCAGGTGAAGATGAAGAAGTTTATATCAGTCAGGGTTATGATATTATAGAAGTGCCTGTTGAACACAGGGATGCTTTTGAATTAGATATAAATTCAGCTTTAATGGATATTGCAGGTATTTCTATTGCTTCAACAACAAAATTTATTTATGGAAACAGGTTAGAAAATTGTACAGATGAAACAAGAAAGAATCCTTTTAATGTAGAAAATATTATTATAAGTTTTGATGAAACTTCTGTGGATATAAAAGATTATTTGGATATTAAAAAAATACATCCTGCTGATAGAAGAAAACCTTGTTTTGCACATATTGATGCATCAAAGAATGGAGATAGGACAGGTCTTTCATTAGTAGCTATTGAAGGTACTACAAAAACAAAAAGATTACAGAATGGTGAAGTTTTTGAAGTTACTGATTTAAGTTATAAGGTTGTATTAGCTGTAACTTTAGAAGCTGCGAAAGGAAGTCAGATTCCTTTTTATAAAATCAGAGAGTTTTATTATTACTTGAGGGATGAATTAAATTTTAATATTAGGGCTGTTTCTTGTGATGGTTATGAATCAGTTGATATGATACAACAGTTTAAACTACATGGTTTTGAAGCTGATACTGTTTCATTAGATAGGACATCTACTCCCTATTCAGTATTAAGGACTGCTATTAATGAAGGAAGATTTAATACTTTCAGACATTCTATCTTACATAATGAATTGTTGGAATTGGAAGAAGATAAGATAAAAGGTAAGGTAGACCATCCAGATGAAGGTTCAAAAGATTTAGCTGATGCAATAGGAGGGGCAGTGTATAATGCATCTATTCATGAAGATGCTAAATCTGTTGTAGAAAAATCTTTAGATATAGATAAGGTTTTAGATGTTTTACATGGTATAGAAAAGGATAACCAAGAAAGTTTTGCTAGGAATTTAGAAGGGCAGGTTGTCGGTGAAAATAAAAGAGTGATTAATTCACCTGAAGATTTTAATAGACAGAAACGAGATATGGTAACTGATAGTTACATAGATGAATTATTAGGTTAAAAACAATACTAAACTAGGGAAGGTGATTTTTATTAAAAGATTAATGATTTTGTTGGTTGTGTTGGCTATGGTTATGACTCCGTTGGTAGGAATACAGGCAGAAGAAGGAAATATTAATAATATTTACACAGGTGTAGTAACATTTACTGTTATGGAAGAAGAAATTGATATTTTGGCTAGTGATATTGGTGGTTTAGTTGGTATAGAACTTAGAGGTAATAGAGATAAATGGGATGCTAATCTGGAAGGAATGTATTTTCCAGAAACAGATATAGGTAGTATTAATTTTAATTTGATTTATACATTATTAGAAAATCCAGCGGATATCAGATTGAAAGCTGGTCCAGGTTATTATTTTGAAACAGATATGTTTCATACTGATTGGAGTAATTTCTTTGGTATTTATTCAGGAGGTATAGGTTTAAAGGCAGGTATAGATATACAACATTCATTTACTGGGAACTGGGATTTGACAGCTGGTATGAATTATCGTTGGGTACAATTTAATGAAAAGAATTTGGATGGTATAGAAACTAGTATAGGATTTTCATATAACTTTTAGTAGACATATAAGTATTAGGAAATTGAAGGAGGGGTAGTATGAGTTCTAGAGACCCTAAGAAATTGGAAGCTTTTCAGAGGGGCAGAAAGAATGAATTAGAAGCTGTTATAGGTAAACAAATTGCTGCTGTTCATGATATTGGACAGGATGAAGTTGAATTGTTATTTGTTGATGGTACAAAGTTGCAGATTTCAGGACAGTCAATGAAATCTCCTACTGCTATATATTATAAAGTGATTGATACATTGACAGATGAAGAAAAAGAAGAAATAAAACAAAATTATGGTGGTTTTGTTAACAAAATCAGTGATTATTAAAAAAATTAAACAAGGAGCTGGTTTAGATGTATTTTGATGTAGAAAATTTTGCGCAAATTCCGACACACCTTAAAGAACAGGCAGATTTTATTTTTATTGAAAAAGAAGATGTTAGATGGGATGGGGAATACCCTCTAAAGAAATATGAAGCTACAAGACAGGTTAATGCTGTTGTTGAAGGTAAAGAAGTAGAAGATGCAGGAAGTGCTACTTATACTGGTAGTCTTAGAAGTATGATTCCAGGCACTTTTAAATTAACATCAAGTGTAAGTGAAACTGAAGTCGTTATAACAGATGAAGGTGCAGAATTTGTAGAAATTGAAGCTGATGGTGAAGATATTACTATTACTGCTGATGATGATGAGGTAGTAGGGCATACTTTAACTGTTAAGAAAAATGACTTAGCACCTAGTGATTTGGAAGTTGATTTAATTGGGAAAAAATTAGTAATTAATCTAGCTATGGAACAAGAATTACATGAGTATGATAATGGAGTAACAGATGCAGAAATTACAATTGAAGTTCAAGATGATGGTGCTACTGCTTTAGATAATCCATGGACACTTAATGTAGTTATACCTGATGAAGAAGATGCTATCCTTGATTCAGAAGTTGATAGTGAAAATAAAGTATTGACAGTATTCTTAGCTACTGATTCTGAAGGAGATGTAGATGATACTACTGGAGGTGCAGGTCCGAATGAAATAACTGAAATAGCTGCAGAAATAGCAACTCATGATGAATTTACTGCAAGTACTCCAGGTACTGATACCAATGCTTGGATTAATGAAGATACTGTAGAATTTGAAGTTGACTTTGATGAAGTTGAAAATGGTCTTGATGATATAGAAACAGCAATCAATACTGAATTAACTGCTAATTTTACAGCAGACGCAGGTGCAGACAATAATCCTGTAGGAGAAGATGAATTAGTAGAAGGTCAGATATTCATGTCTAATTTAGATAGAGATGGAAGTGCTGCTGGAACTATTGATTATGAAACAGGAACTTATACTGATGCTGATTTTGATGGTACTACTGATGCTCCAGTTTTAGCTGATTTTGAATATAAAAGATTTAATTCAATCGCTGGAGTTCTTGATTTTGTGGCAAATACAGACGCTACAGTAATTTATGTGCCAAAAGAAGGATTATGTAAAGGATATAATATTAATTAACAGAATAATACTTGACATTTCATAGATTATAGTATATAATATATTTGTGAATTTGTTTTTAATGTCTAGGGGTTAGTATCTGTACTTGTAATAGAATAAGTGTGGAGAAAACCCCTTTTATTTTTATCAGTACTAGGAGGAATGAGAATGAAGAAAAGTTCTTATTCTGGGAAATTATTTAATATACTATTTATTTTGGTTTTTTTGATATTTTTAGCATTTTTAGTACAAATTAATGTTATTGATGGCTTGATTTTTGATAAAGAATATGGTATAATTGATAATGAAGAAAGTGAAGAAATACATACAGAACCTAAAAAAATAGTATATATACAAGAAGATATTGAATATGATAAGGAAGGCAGTATTATGACAATTTTGAATAGTATGGTAGAAAAAAACAATACTATGTATTACATAAGAAATGAGCTTCTTTATCGGAATAGTTATTTGAATCATGATAGGGCAAACCTTAAGACTGCTATAATTTATGAAAATTGTATTGCTGAAGGAATTGACCCATGGTTGATAGTTGCAATTGGCATAGTGGAATCAGATTTAAGTCATGTTAATAATAGTCAAGAAGTTATAAGGAGTAATGCTGGTGCTGTTGGTATGTTTCAGTTGACACCTATTGTTGAGGGGATATATGATGTAAATGGATTAGTTTTTGAAGAAAATGTTATGGGAGCTGTTAAATTTATTAGGGATTTGTGGGATGATTATTCTGATTATGATTCATATTATGACCAAATTGAATTGGTTTTAGCCCATTATAATGGAGGAAGTAGACCTGAATATGCAATAGAAAATTATAGGGAAACAAGAAATTTTGTACCGGAAGTGTTAGAAATTTATGAAATATTAATTGATAGATATGAATGATAAGAGAGGAGGTTAAAGATGAAAGAACCCAAAGTATAAGGGTTTGAGTAACAGAAAAATATGGATAAATACACAGACCGATATCTGGATTTAGATATAGAAGAAAAATGTAGGATTGAACGGCTTCGTAATACAAGAAATTTATTGTTTTGGGCAGCAGAAGAATTAGAAGAACTGGGGGAACCCGGTGTTAATGAAGTTAAACATATTGGTGCGGAAGTACAAAGGAAGATAGATGATTTAGAAACACAATCATATTATTAAGGAAGAGGTGTTTATTTAAAAAATGCTTTCTTCAAAAGGGGCTAGAATTCAATCAGAAAAGGAAAAGATTAATTCAGGATATTATATAAAGAAAAAGATTTCAGAAGTTAAAGATGAGATAAAAAATATAAGATGTAAGGAAAAACTAGCACCAGATTTTGAAACTATGAATTTTTTGTATGCACACAGAATGATAAAACGGGATGAACTTAATAATCTTATTAAGATGTATAAAAATTTTGATAAGGAAGAAAGTCTATGAAACAAAAATCAGGGGGTTTTATTATACCCTGTAGAAAATGTAATAATAAATATTACATCATATATCCTGATTGTTTAACTTTAATTAATTTGTATGATGACAGAAATTATTGTATTAGGTTTGTTAATATGGATAAAAAATAGTTTTTTAAAATAACAAATTTAGGAACTTTCAAATAAGGAGAAATAATAGTAAATGACTCAATATTATTTTAAGTGTGATAATAATGATTGTGATTTTGAAATAAAAGAACATTCTGTCTATAGTTTAAAAACAGAAATTGAAGAAAAGGGGGGATTTTTATATTTTGAAATAGGTGACAGGGGTTATTTGGTAGATGGGGATTGTCCAGAATGTGGTATAAGTTTTCAGTTTGAAATTTGAAATCACTGAAAGGAGAAATACCATGCAAAATGGAAATCCAGAAGAATCTAATGTACCTGTCTGTGATTGTGGGAAAGAAATGAGATATAGTTTATCAACAGGAGAATTTTATTGTTTAAAATGTGTTTATGAAGATTTAAAGGAAAATGTTTATACTGTACAGGAAGATTGGTCAGAATTGGAAGAAAAGAAAATTCGAAAGGGGAAGTTAAATGTATAAAGGATTGTTGTCTTTGCAACACTTATTGGCTATGGCTGGTGCTACAATATTAGTACCTTTGTTGGTTGGTATTCCTCCTAGTGTAGCATTATTTTCTTCTGGGGTAGGAACAATACTGTTTGTGTTACTTACTGACAAGAAAGTACCAGCATATTTGGGCAGTAGTTTTGCTTTCATAGCTCCAATGATTACTGCTAAAAGTTTATATGGTAGAGAGGGTATTATTGTAGGAGTTATAGGCGCTGGTTTAGTGTATATTTTGGTATCAGTACTTATTAGTAAAATAGGAACTGATTTTATTAAAAAGTTACTACCTCCTGTAGTTATCGGTCCGATTATCATATTGATTGGTTTATTACTAGCTCCTGTAGCTAAAGATATGGTTATGACTGACTGGGTTACAGCTGTATTTACTTTAGTGGTTATGATAGGTTTAACATTAAGTAAGACTAAATTGTTAAGAATAATTCCTATAGTATTAGCTCTTTTTGCAGGTTATGTTTTTGCATTAATTAGAGGTATAGTAGATGTTTCTTTGATTGCTGAAGCAGGTTGGGTTGAATTACCTGATTTAGTATTTTTATCTTTAAGTAGTTTAGAATTTAGTATTTTCTCTCTTTCAGTTATTATGCCAGTAGCATTGGTAACTATTATTGAGCATGTTGGGGATATAACAGCTATAAAGGAAATTACTGGTAGAGACATATTGAAAGAACCAGGTTTGCATAAGACACTTTTAGGTGATGGTGTTGCGACCATTTTTGCTGGTTTGGTTGGTTCTGTACCGAATACTACCTATGGTGAAAATATCGGTGTATTAGAATTGACAAGAAAATATGATACTAAAATAATAATAGGTGCAGGTATAATGGCTGTGTTGGTTTCTTTTATTGGGAAGGTTAATGCTTTCTTGATGTCAATTCCAGCAGCTGTCATGGGAGGTATAGTTTTTATCCTTTTTGGTTTGATAACAGTTGTTGGGTTAAAAACACTGATACAAAATAGTGTTGAATTAAGTGACAAGAAAAATATGATTATAGTTGCAGTGATATTAGTTTTAGGGTTAAGTGGTCTTACAATACAATCAGGTAATTTTGTTTTGGAAGGTCTATCTCTTGCAGCTATTGCAGGGATTATATTAAATTATGTTTTTAATCACTTACTAAAATAACTAAAAAGGAGTGGTTTTACATGTTTGATATGATACCATTTGAAGGAAGGAAAAATAGTTTGACAGAAAAAGAACCTTTTAGTAATTTGGTAGATAGGTTTTTCAATACAGGGCTGAGTAGTTTTGATATAGGTTTTAAGGCTGATATCAAAGAAGAAAAGGATAAGTATATTCTGGAAGCTGAATTGCCTGGGGTTGATAAGGATAATATTGAAGTAGAAATCAATGATAATGTTATGACTATTAAAGCTGATAAGGATGAAGTAATAGAAGAAGAATCTGATAATTATATCAGAAAAGAAAGAAGTTATGGTGCTTATCAGAGGTCTTTTAGGTTAGATAATGTTAAGGAAGATGAAATCAAAGCTGAATATGATAATGGTATTTTGGCAGTTAATCTTCCGAAAAAGGAAATATCAGAACCTAAAAGGAAAGTCATTGATATAGAATAAATACTTCAAGACCACTTAACCCTTTTCTTGACAATATCATAAAATTATGATATAATTGATTATAGAAGAAGTTAAAGAGGGTTGCAATAATACCCTCTTTAATTTCTTTAAAGGGTAATATTACATAGGGGGGAGGAGCTGACAAAAGATGTTCAATAATTTTTTGTTAGTTTTATATTTGTTAGGGGTAGTTATTAATTTGTATGTAGTTTTAAGAGCAATACCTTGTTTGAAAAATTTTGGTATTGCAGGTATATTGATAAGAATATTTAAGATGTTAGTTATAGTTATATCCAGTTGGTTAGGAGTTTATTTTTTGTATCGGATTGCAAGGAATCAATATAATTTAGGACTATAGGGGGGTATTAAAAGCAGGATAAATTTAATTATAAGAGGTGGTAATAATGGACAACAAAGATATTGATAGAGAAGCTATCAGAAAAACAATATACAGTAAGATTAGTGATACACTATCAATGTCATCTTTAGACAAGGATTCTGAAAGGGTTTATTATGATTTGGTAGATAGATTTGTTGATAATTTTGCTGTAAATGTAAAGAAAGATAAATTTAGTATAGAAAAAATTGATTTGACATCAGAAGAATATTATGATTTATCATGTAAGAAGTATATTAACTTAGCTAAATCAAAATTATTTTTAATAAAAAATGATGAGAAATCATGTACTATTCCTGTACTTGGTGATGAAGCTAGTATCTTTGAAATAAGTGATTATGTGACTTTATCTTTTGTATCTTCATTAGTTAATTTTTCTGATATAGAAAATCCTTATAAGAAGTATTTCTTGGAATCATTATTATGGGGTGTTTTAACTCATTTTTCATCAGATGTTTTTAATGAATTAGAAATAGAATCAATTTTAACTGATTATTATATTTCTTATCCAGTAGAAATCTTTTTTAGTTCACAAATGCAGGGAGATATTGATTATTTACAGGATTTACTAAATTTACTTGATATTCCTTTAGATGATGTCTTAAAATATGGTGATAATCAATATAAGTTTTTTATATTAGCATATTGTTGGAGTTTAAATGAAGATATTAGGAATATAGGTGTGGAATTAGATATGTAATAATAATTAAAGAAGGGAGGAATAAAGATGAAAGATAAAGAATATAAATTTGAAGTAAATGGTATTGTTGTAGGTACATATAAAACCCATTATGAATTAGCTGATAAATTTGAAGAAGTATTAGATATGAATGAAAATATTTTAACTAAGGGGTATCCTGTTGAATTTGTAGTGAAAAAAAATGAGGTTGAATAATAAAGAAAATATTGTAAGGAGATGGGAATTTTAAATGTATATTTCAATAGAAAACCTTTTCGGGGAAAATGGTTATCTTGCTAAACAGATAGATAATTTTGAAACCAGAAAAGGTCAATTTGAAATGGCAAAAGATATAAGAAGATTTTTAGGTGATGTTGATAATAATGTATTTATGGGTGAAGGTGAAGTTGGTATTGGTAAGTCAATGGCTTATCTATTAACATCCTTATTTGATTCTAAAGTTACAACTCCTATTTTAGTATCAACATCATCAATAACATTACAGAATCAACTTGTAAACAAAGATTTAAAAGATGTTGCTGAAATTTATGAAAAAATTACAGATAACCAATTGAGATATACATCCTTTAAAGGTAAAAATAATTATGTTTGTTTGAAAGAATATGGAAGTGCTAAATATGTTGGTGTAGATAATTTACACAGAGATGTAAGAGAAGATTATGAAAAAATTATTTCTTTAGTAGAAGGAGAAAATGATTATGATGGCAGGAAACCTGATAGAATAGACAATAGGTTATGGAATAGAATAACAACAGATACTTATAGTTGTACGGGGAAAGATTGTAGCAAGTTTATGGACTGTTATTATTATAAAATAAAAAGGGATATAGAAGCGAAAAAATATGATGTGGTTGTAGTTAACCATTCTTTAGCTGTTGCTGATTATCATATAAAAAGAATAACAGGACAAAATACTAAAATTTTACCAGAAACAGATTTATTTATTATAGATGAGGCGCATCATTTTGAACAGTTTGCTTTAGGTTTTTTCACTAAAATTTTATCAAAAAGGGTGTTTGATAAGTTAGAAAGTAAGTTTGAAAGTGTTATAAATGATGAAAATTCTGATACATCTAGTAGATATATGGAAAAAACAAAAGATGTATTTAGTGAAGCTTTAAGTATTTATCAAAGTATTCCAATGGAAAGATTAATTTCTAGGTTAGAAAAACTAGCTGTTAAATATGATGATAAACTTATTGAAGATAGTGTTGATTTAGGAAATTATGATTGGGTAAATGATTTCAGGAAGATAATAAATACATTAAGAAAGGCTGCAGATACTGAAGAAGAATTACCTGGTGAAGTTAAAGTAATGATTAGAAGGTTAACTGATATAATATTTAGGTTTGAATGGTTACTGGAAAATGATGAATCTATAGCAATTAGAGGAGAAGTAACAGATTATTCTAAAAGAATAAAATTATCTAAGATAAATATATCAGATATTTTGAAAGATTTTTGGGATAGTGGAAGAAAATTCATTTTGACATCAGCTACCTTATCTTTTAACAAAAAGTTTGATTATCTTGCTGATAGATTAGGTATAGATAAGTATAAAATGACTGGTGGTATTTATGAATCGTCTTTTGATTATAAAAAACAAGCTAAGTTATATGTTCCAAAGGGGTTTTCTCCTAAGAATAGAAATTTTGATGAACAATTATTGGAAGGTGTAAAGAATATAATTAATTCATCACCTTTTGAAAAGACATTATTGTTGTTTACTTCATACAGGCAGATGTATAACTTAAAACCAGAATTAGAAAAAGAATTTGAAGATGAGTATCTTATCTTACATCAGAGTAATGAATATTCTAAAGAATATTTGCTTAATCAGTTTCGTAATTCTGATAAGGCTATATTGATAGGTCAGGCTGCAAGTTTTGGGACTGGTGTAGATATTAAGGGTAACAAGAATATTATATTAGCTAAATTGAATTTTGATAGACCGAATGACCCATTATTTAAAGCACAGAGTAATTTGTTAGAAGCAAGAGGTAAGAATCCATTTATGGATTTATCTATACCGAATGTATCAATGAGAACAAAACAGCAGGTTGGTCGGTCTATAAGGTCATTAACAGATAAAGCATTTATTGTTATTTTTGATGATAGATTAGTGACTACTCATTGGGGTAAATTAATAGTAAGAAGTTTACCTGTTAATACGTAGGAGGAAATAGATTGGGTTGGAAAGATTTAGTAAGAATAATATTAGGTATAGGTTTAATAATAATGGTTTTTAATGCTGATAAATTAGGTTATAATGATGAGGATGATATTTGAAGTGATATATTTTATTGCAGATACTCATTTTGGACATCACAATATTATAAAGTATGAAGATAGACCGTTTGATAATGTATATCAGATGGATAAGTTTATGATAAAAAAATGGAATAGTGTAGTTGAAGGTAAAGATATAGTATATCATTTAGGTGATTTTAGTTTGTGTAATACCAGACGGGCTTTCTATATTTTTAATAGATTAAAGGGCATTAAATATTTAATCAGGGGGAATCATGATAGTTATTCTGATACTAAATTTGTAAAAAGAATGGGATTTAAAGGTGTTTATAGAAGATACTGGTTAGGTAATACTGGTAGGATTTTATTAAGTCATGAACCATTAGAAGTAAATAAAAATATATTAAATATTCATGGACATATACATGGTCTGTTTTATGAAAACAGTAAGTGGAAAGATAAGAATCATAGGTGTGTATCAGTAGAATTAATAAATTATACACCAATTTCGTTTATGAATATTTTGAAAGTGAGGTGATTAGGATAAGAAATATTAGAGAGATAATGTTTTGGGCACAACTTAACTTATTGAGAAGATGGACTTCACCTTTATTGTACTGGATATTTAGATATACCAAATATCGTGGTAGGGAACTTCCAGATATTTGGGATAGTATCAAAGATTTATCTATTGATGATTTTCATTTAGAAATACTTTTGAATGCAGAATTTGATTATTTAAGTGACCCTTTAGGTGGGTTGTTAGATTACAGTCCTCAAGAAAAAAACTTTTTCTTTTTAGACAGGAAAACTTCAAGAGATTGTGATAATTGGAGTAGAATGTGGTACTGGTATCATACATATCATTATAGAAAAACTAAAGAAATTGCAATGAAGAATTTAGATACCGGTAGAGCTCATGCTGTAACAGTAACTTATTTTCTTGGTGAAGGGTGGGAATTATATGATTATAGACCGACACAGTTAAAAGAAGAAACTATTGAAAAAGCATTACATAATAATGTTGTGGGATATACTAATTTTATTTGGACAGAATTGAAAGGGTAAGGGGGAGGTGAACATAAGATAGAAGAATTTATTGCTTTATTTTCAGTAGTTTTATTAGGACATCTTCTGTATGATATTCATTGGCAGGGTCATTTTATAGGAACATATAAAGGAAAGAAGAAATTTGTTATGTTTCTTCATTGTTTAACATATGCATTATTTATTTCAGTTTTAGCTAGTTTATTAGTAGGTGGCGGTATAAGTATCTTTTATTTTGTAATGTTGTTTGCAACTCATTGGGTAGTGGATTCATGGAAAAGTCAATTCCCGCATGAAGATGAATATTTCTGGACAATTTATGTTGACCAGTTTTTTCATTTAGTTGTTTTGGTAGTGTTTTGTTTATCAATACTTTACTTATAAGAAAATATTAGGAGGATGAAAAGAAAATATGATTGAAAATGTTCTTGCTGCTTTAGGTGTAGTATTAAATGGTATACCTCAGGGATTATTGGCATTAGGTTTTGGTTTTTCAGCATTTCCATCTGCATTAGCATTTATTGTAGGGGTTGCTGGTGCTGCATTTTTTGGTTCTGTAGCTCCTATTAGTTTTCAAGCAGAAACTATTACAGTAGCTGGAAAAATGAGTGCAAAAAGAAATGATATGTTGACAGCAGTATTTTATGGTGGTTTAGGGTTTGCAATTATTGGTTTGTTTGGGTATTTAGAAACCTTAGTACAAGTTGTCGGTCCGAATATAGTAAATGCTATGATGGCAGGAGTAGGAGTTATGTTAGCTCTTGTAGCTATTGATTTGGGTAAGAATGAAAAAGTTATAGGGGTAGTATCAATATTATCAGCATTATTGATTTGGATTTTTACAGCTAGTCTAGTACATACTATAGTCTGGTCAGTATTAATAAGTTGTATCGTGGGAAAATATTTTGTTTTTGATGCTGTGGAAGAAAAAGACCCTGAAAGAAAGTTGAAAGTACAGAATTTAAGATGGAAATTTTGGGAAAGTCCTGCAGTTATTAGAGGAATACTAGCTTTGATAACATTAAATATTGGTGCTACTATTTCTTTTGGGAGTATAACAGGACAAATTGCTAATACACCTGTTAACTTAGACCATTTAGCAATTTATTCTGCTTTTGCTAATATGGCTAGTTCTTTGTTTGGTGGTGCACCAGTTGAATCTATAATATCAGCAACAGGTGATGCTCCTAATCCAGTATTTGCTGGTATTTTAATGATGTCATTATTTGCATTGGTTTTATTAGCTGGTTGGTTACCGAAAATAGGCAAATATGTACCTAAAAGTAGCATTTCTGGATTTCTGCTAGTTTTAGGTGCGATAGTAACTTTTCCAGTAAATATACAATTAGCGTTACAGGATGTAGCATTGGAAACACCGATGGCTGCAGTTGTTGGTGTAACTGTTGTTTTGACAGCGAAATTTGACCCATTTATTGGATTAGCTTCAGGAGTTGTTTTGAAAACATTATTTGTATTTGCAGGTGTGATGTAATGGGGGGAGTGTATTCACTACAGATAGGTGATATTATAAGAAATTTGCCTATTGTTAAGATTAGTGATGATTTAAGCATAGCTTCTTTTGTTATGTTAGGAGATACTGAACTGGTTATTACTTGTGCTGAAAAATTATATGAAAAAATAAAAGAAATTGATTTTGATATAATGGTAGGAGCTGAAGCTAAAGCAATACCTTTATTACAAGTTTTAGCTATGAAAACTGGTTGTGATAGGTACATAATATGTAGGAAACAGAAAAAAGCTTATATGACAGATATTATTAAATCAGAAGTTGATTCTATTACAACAAATAAGACACAGAAATTAGTATTAGATAAAAATGATATTAACCTTGTAAAAAATAAAAAAGTATTACTAGTTGATGATGTAGTTAGTACTGGCAATACAATTAAAGGTATGGAAAGTTTAATTGAAAAAGCAGGAGGTAAAGTAGTAGGTAAAGCGTCTGTTCTTAAAGAAGGAAATTTTTATGATGGAAATTTAGTGTATCTTAAAGACTTGCCCTTGTTTAAGAAATAACAAAACTAAATAAATAAAAATATGCTGTAGCTTACAAAGCTACAGCATATTTTTTAGGAAATACTATATAATTGTGTTTAAATTATTTGAAGGAATATATGTTGTTATAATTGGTATGTTGTTTTCAAGACCAAAGTCATCTTGGAAGGGTTCTTCTTCAAGTTCTTCAAATTCTTCTTCATCAGGTACACCACAAGCGGTAAAGGAAAAGAATATCAAAGTTAAAATCAAAATGAAAGCTGTAAATTTTAGAAAAGTTGACATATTTTCACCTCCTTGTTTGACTTCATGCTATCATATTTTTTTGTTAGATTTTTCAGGATTATATGTTTTTGTTATTATATTTATTTGAATTTTTATTGAAGGGAGGTTATATTTTTGTATCACAAGGAAATTAAAACTATACTTTTAAAAAGAGAAGAAGGCACTTTAAAAGAAATTAAAGAAATTGATGATGATTTAGATGCAAATGTTGGAGATACTTTTTGTATCGGAGAAGAATCAAATTATTATGAAGTGTCAGATATTCATACTGATTTTGTTGTTTCTGATAATGATGGTTATTGGACAATAACAAAACGTAAGGTTATTGTTTTAGGAGAATTAGTTTCTGATTTTGAAGATGAAAATTATGAAACAGAAGAAGAAAATGGTGATTTGTTTAAAAGTTTTTCTATTAATTATAAGAATGGAATTGTCATATTTGTTGAATTTGATAAATTGTTTCCTGAAAGTGAAATAGAAAATTTAGATGAAATAACACAGAATAAAGAAGACATATCAGAAGCAGCTAATTGGCTTAATAGAGCTGGTTATACTGTAACTATATTTTGTAATAGCTGGTGGAAATATTTTCAAGTTGTTTTTTATCAAAAAAGAGGTTATTTTGACGAAGAAATTATTATAGAAAGAATATAGTCATTTGATTATTTTCCATTTTTGTGGTATAATATCCTAAAAGGAGGTTAAACTTTTGGAAGATATTATAAAGAAAATAGAAGACAGGTATGGCACGAGGGGTAGTAATAATAAAGGGAAATTTGTTGAAAAACCAGGAGCTCGGATAGAAAGAAAAGTTAGATATTTAGGTGCTAAATCTTTTGAAGGGCAAGGATATAAAGGAAAAAGGGTAACTAAATTTATTTATCGTTTTAAGGATAATGATAATAATTTATATGTTTGGTTTACTACAGCTTTAAAATATTTGTCAATAGGGGAAGAATTAGATATAAGAATGACTATCAAAGAACATAATATTTTTAATGATGACAAACAAAATATAGTAAACAGGGTTCACATAAAGGGTTATAAAGAAGAAGAAGATGAAAGAAAAAAGAAATTTTTAGAAAGTAATTAGAATCTAAGGGATGGAGGGGGTATTTATTAATTTACAATTAGTAGAATTTTTGAAGAATAACCCGAATGATTGGGAAGATATTCTAACAGAAAATCCATATGATTTAAAAATAACAAAATCAGATAATTTAGTATTATTCAGTTATATATCTTTTAGTTCTGATTTTTCTTTGCAAATAGTTAGAGAGAGTAGAGGTATTATTTTAGAAAAGGATAGTTGGGATATTGTTTGTTATCCTTTTGAAAAGTTTTTTAATTATGGAGAAGAATATGCAAGTGATATAGATTTTTCTTCAGCAGTTATAGAAGAAAAGTTAGATGGAAGTTTAATTAAACTGTATAACTATGCTAATGAGTGGAAAGTATCTACTATGAATACTATTGATGCAAAAAATGCTGAATTGATGGATAGTAGTGAAGTTGATAATTTTTATGAATTATTTATGCTAGCTAAAGAAAATTCTGGTTTAGATTTTACAAAATTGAATAAAAATTATACTTATCTTTTTGAATTAACATCACCTTATAACAGAATTGTTGTACCATATGATAAACCTAAATTAACTCATATAGGTACAAGAGATAATATTAATTTGAAAGAATTGGAAGATAATATTGGTGTTAGGAAACCAAAAACTTATAATTTTAATTCCTTAGATGAAGTATTAAAAGTAACAGAAAATATGGATTATGATAAAGAAGGTTTTGTTATTAGAGATAAGAATTATAATAGGATAAAAGTAAAATCACCTAGATATGTTTATTTTCATAATAAAGTGTCAGGAGTTTTAACAGACAGGAAAATATTAGAATTAATAATATTAGGGGAAGATACAGAAATATTAAGTTATTTTCCTGAATTTGAAGAAAGGTTTGATAAAGTAAAGAATTTATATGATACTTTTTTAGAAGAAATTAAATATAACTTAAAAGAAGCTGAAAAAAGGAAGAAAGATGCTGAAACTAGAAAAGAATATGCTTTATGGGCAAAGGAAGAAGTTTTACCTAGTATTTTGTTCAGTTATTATGATAATAGGGTTGATTTAGATAATTATGTTGATTATATTAATAATATTGACAGCAAAAAACTTATAGAAATGATAAGGTGATATAATATGTATTGCCCAGTTTGTAAGAGTGAAAATATAAAACCATTAGGAAAAAATGTTATGGAATTAATAGAATGTAATAAATGTAAAAGTGTTTTCAGAATTGTTTATAAAGAAGACTAGATATCCTACTTTAAATTATAAGATATGTTGGAGGCAATCCTATGGTGGAAATCAAAAAAGTAAAAAGAAAACAGAAAAAGATTAATGGTACTATATTATATGAATCTGAAGAAGAAGCTATCAATAGAATCCTAAAAGCAAATCCAGATAAGGAATTTAAGGATTTGATAATTTTAAACAATAATGAAAAATATATAGTTTTTTTAGTTAAATAAATAATATCCTTCCTTGACATTCTGTATTTTTTATGTTATGCTATATATGTAATAAGAAAGGGGGATATAAAAAATGGATATAGTTTTTTCTAAAGATTTAAAAGTAATTGAAGATGATGGTCTAGCTGGTGACTATGTGTTTGTTAAAGATATTTCTACAGGTAGGCAGTGGATAATGTCTAAGAAAGATTTGAAAAGACAGGGGTTACTGGATGCTGAAGAGGGTGGATATTGATGGATATTTTTGATTTAGAAGAACTCAAAGAATATATGGAAGAAAAAGGTTATAAAAAGTTATCTGATTTTGACAGGTTTGCTAGTCTTACAGAATCCAATTTTGGTGGTAAGGTTATAGTTATTAACAGTACTGGTGAAACTGTTTTTGTACAGGATGAGTGGGGTAAAGACAATACTTCTGAAATAGAAGAATATCCTATAAAATATTATCCAGATGAAGAATCTGAAGAAAAAGTGTTTCCTGGTTTTAAAATTGATTCAGATATTTATTATTTAAAAGAATTTATGGTAAGAAGGGGGTAAATAGAATGACTAAAGTAATAACTAAATCAGAATTACAGGAAGAAGTTTCTGGTTTAGCTTATCCAGGTTATAAGGGAGGTTATCAAGTAACCTCTTCAACAGGGTGGAATGAACATGCTAAAACACAAAAAGAACTAGTAGACTTGTTATATGAAGAAATTAATGGTGACCCTGACCAGAAAATTAGTGTAGGGTTATATAAATATGATAATTATGCTAAGGGTTATTATAATCTTGAAGAAAATTTTTATCCTATCTGGACTTGACTTTCTAGATAAATAAAGATAAAAGGGGGAGAAATATTTATGAAGGGTTTATTGAAGAAGGTATTTATTGTTATTATGGTTATTTTAATAGTAATTGTTATTTTAGAAGTTCAGACCATTTTTGATACTCAACCTCTGGAGGAAACGATAGATAGTCAGACAGAAAGGATAGAAGAATCTGATTATACCTTTTGGGAAAACTTAGGGAAAAGAATGGCAAATATTGTAAATCAAGTATACAGTTTTATATTTGAAAGATAGATTCAATCTTAATTTTATGGTATTTGACATTATTGTTTTAATTTGTTATACTATTATTTGAAGGGAAGGAGGGTAGAAGTTCAGTAAAGAAATCAAAAAGAATGGTTTGGAAGGATAAGAATATTCTAAAATAATTAATAGGAGATGATTGAATATGAATAAGAATGTAAGGATTAGTGATGATTTTAGAAATAGGGTAGATAAAGATGTTTTTTCAAAAAGGTTTGAAGACCTTGTTCGGGAAGAAAATTCAGAAAAGACAATTATAGAAATAGCTAATGATATTGGTGTTCATCAAAGTATGTTATATAATTATATGAGTCAAAGAAATTTTCCTTCAAATAATACTTTAGAAAAAATATGTGAATATTTTGATGTAAGTCCGAGATATTTTTATGAAGATTATAATGAGGATGGTTATACTAGCAGGGATATAGCAGAAGAACTAGGAAAGAAAGTGAAATATGCATCTCACCTCCTTTCCAAGTATAAAAATGAATATCCAGATAGGGTAAAAGAGGGTTATGTGGATTATACTAAAAGAAAGGTAAATATTTTAGATAAAAAATATTGGGAAGATTTTAGGAATTTTATTCCTGGACAACATAAAAAAGAAGGGTCTGTATTAGAAATTGAAGAGAATATTCTGGATAGGGAAGTAGTAAAGAAGTATGTGAACAAAGAATTACAACCTCTGAAAGAAAGAATCAAAGAATTAGAAGAAAATAATAAAAGTTTTTGGAAAAGAATCGTATCATTTTTCAGTCTTTAAACAGACAAGATATGTAATATATTTATAAATGCCTGGTTTTGTTGTATCCATAACCAGGCATTTATAAATATAATTTTATAATGTGTAAAGGGGGAATCCTTTCTTGCATGGATATTATCAAAAATTCAGGTAAGACTGCTATTTCTAGAAGTGGAAAGTTATCAGCACCGACTAGGTGGGCATTAAAAAATCATATAAAAAGGAATCACACGATTTTTGATTGGGGTTGTGGGAGGGGAACTGACACAGAAATATTACATAATTTAGGGTATGAAGTCTGGGGATATGATATAAACCATTTTACTATTGAATTATGTAATATAGATTTTGATAAAATTAATTTTATTCTGTTGAATTATGTATTAAATGTTGTTTCAGAAGAAATACAGAATATGTTATTAACTTATATAAAATCTTTGTATGAAGGATTAATTTTAATATCAGTTAGGAAAGAAACAGATATTTTATATAATGCAAATAATAATAATTGGCAAGAATATAAGGGAGGTTATATAACAGGTAAAAACACTTTTCAATTTGGATTTAGTAAACAATATTTGTTTGAATTATTGAATAATTATGGGGATATTATAGATTTTAAATCTGGAAGTGGATACTATTGTGTTATTAATATGTGATTGAGGTGGTTGTTTGAGTGTAAAAGATGATTATTATATAGATATTATTGATAGGGATATAGCACAAGAAATTGTTAAAAAATATCACTATTTACATAGGCAAGCACCTTGTGAAAAAGCTTTTGGGCTTTTCAGTAAACAAGATATCCCAGAAAAAAAATAAACTAACTACAAAGATGAATTTATTTTATAACTATAGTAATATTGTTGGAGTTGTTATGTATGGTACGCCACCATCTTCTCCATTAAGAAGGGGTATTTGTGGTGATGATGAAAAAGATAATGTTATTGAATTAACTCGGTTGTGGACAAGGGATAATTTACCTAAAAATACTGAAAGTTTTTTGGTAGGTAATACTATTAAACAAATTGATAAGGAAATTATTGTTTCATATGCAGATACATCAGAAGGGCATATTGGTTATATATATCAAGCAACTAATTGGATATATACTGGTTTAAGTGCTAAAAGAAAAGATTGGAAGATTAATGGTTTGGATATACATGGGCATACAATAGCAGATAAATATACAGCTGAACAGTTAAGAAAAAAGTATGGTGATGATTTTTATAGTGAAGACAGACCTAGAAAACATCGGTATATTTATTTTAATTGTAACAAAAAAAGAAAAAAAGAATTGATAGAAAAATTAAATTATCCAATTCTTGAATATCCTAAAGGTTAGTTTGACATTTAGGATAAAATGTGTTATAATTAATGTGTAAGGTAAGGAATGGAGGTGAAAAAGAATGCAAGAAGAAACCTTAATTAATCAATTGAAACAGATTAGAGATACTGGTAGAACTAATATGATGGATAGAAATGCTGTTCAAATTATTGCTAATGAAATGGGTTTTTTTGAATTGGTAGTATTTATTGAAGATAATAGCAGACAGGATTACTTTAATCTTTTGAAACAGGTAAAATAGATTAAATTCATTTAAATTGACAATTCAAATCTTATATGATATAATTATTTTACAATACACAGAGATTCAATTGGTGCTATTAATATCTTAAAAAAGTATACAATTGGCACTTTAGAAGGTAAGTCCAATTGGTTAGAAGGCGAATTGACCTCGCCCTATGGAGTAAGATATAATTCTAACTCCATAAGTTGCTTAACTGAATGGAACTCTAGACCCTTTAGTCAGGGAGTTTCAACGTAACATCGGTTTGGAAGATAGTCTTGAACTATCAAGAATCCTCGTTCGTGAACTTTGCGAACGGGCGGGGAGTAGGTCAAAATACAATATAAAAAATATCATAACAATATCTGCCCCATAATTTCTGTATTTAGGCAATTAAAAACTTCTATGGGGGAGGATGTGAAAATGATTTATACTCTTTTGTTTATATTTCTCATTTGGGAAATTGTAAATTTAATAAGAGGGAAGGGTAATAAAAAAGTAAGATGGTTTTATATTATTTTGATTTCTTTTGCTTTACTTTTTGGTTAAGAATAACAAAAATATTTAGAAGGGGGTGGAAATATTATGCCAAAAAAAGAATACAGTAATATGGATAGAAAAGAATTAATAAAGAGGTTAAATATGTTTGCAGAACATTTAGGTAAGACACCATCCTATCAAGATTTTATAGATTATAGTGGGAAGTTAGATTATTTACCAGCACCATCAGTTTATATAAAAGAATTTGGTTCTTATATAAAGGCTTGTGAAGAAGCAGGGTTGGAAACGAATAAACCTTTTCCTACAGAATCATTGGATTCACAAAAAATGTTGAAAAAGTTAAAAGGTTTTGCAGAAGATATTATGTTAATTCCTACTGTGGTAGATGTGGATAGACATCCATATTTACCTCATTCTGCAACCTATAAGAAGAAGTTTGGAACATGGGAAAATGCTTTAGAAGAAGCAGGTGTATATGATATAGAAGGTATAAGTGGGAGAATGTATTCAAAAGAAAGATTGTTACATTTTATAGAATGTAAGATGTTTGAAAAGAATGTATTAGTACCATCTGTTAACCAAGCTGAATCTCTTATTCAGGATTTTAGTTTTATAGGAAATTATGCTAAACCCTTACAATCTGTGTTTCATAGTGTTGAAGAAATTTATGAAGGGTTAGGTATTACAATAGTACAATATAGATATTGGTTTTTAGTAAAAAAGATTGTTGATTCTGAATTTAATTTAAAAAAATATCTGGAAAACTTTAATATGATTCAGAACTGGATAAATAGCAGGTTAGAAATACTTGAAGAAAAAGAAAAGGAAGTTGTTCGTTTGTATTATATTGAAGGAGAAACATTGGAAAGAATTGCATTTTTATCGAAATTCAAATTTGGCACAAGAGAAAGGACAAGGCAATTAAGAGAAATCGGGATAAATAAATTAAATAAGTATAAGGAAGAACTGTTAGATATTATAGAATTGGAGGTTGAAGAAGGTGTCAATCAAAAAGATTTTAGGGAAGTTATTAACAGAAAAAGAGCTTAGGGAAACAATTGTACAAAGAGTGATAAGTATTGCAAAACAGACAAAAAGTGTAACTGACTTCTTAGATGCTTTAGTCTATGATTATGGATTTAATATAAAGGATGGTGATTTATCAGAAATAGGTATTGATGATTTGGAAAGTGCTACAAGTTTTTGGCATGAATATCATGGTGGAAATGTTTGGAAGGAATATCCAGATAGGATAGAAAATATTAATGTAGCAGATACCAGCATTGGTGATATTGATATAAAATATAGTAATTCTATTTCTGGAGAGGCTAAAGTACAAAGAAATACTATTTATTTATCTGATAAATTTATTTCTATAATTGAAAGGTTTGGTGATACATCAGATGAAGTGATGGGAATTTTGTATCATGAAATAGGGCATATATTGTATGAAAATAATACTGATATTGCAGATTGGGTAACCAAAAATCCTGAAGGTGCACTAGGTAAATATAATGTTTCTAAAGGCTATTGGGATGGTATATCTTATAATCCATCAGAAAGTTGGGCACAGGCTTTTTCTATATATTATATTCGACCTAGTGATTTGAGAAGTAATTTCCCTAAAGCTTATGAATTTGTTAAAAAGATTGTTAATCAAATTAATATTGATAATCTTATAGATGATGTCATGGTTGAATATGATATATTTTTAGATAGGTGGGTATTTAATTAGGTTTTTGGAGGTTTAAAAATGAACATAGTTTTGTTTTTTTATTTTTTAGGTGTTGTGCTTGTATTTCTAGTATTATTACTTAACATAACCTTTTTGGGAAAAAGCAATATGTCTTCTGGTTTTCCGACTTGGCTGACTTTTTTAAAATGGAGTTTACTTAGTTGGGGTATTTTTGTTAAATATAAAAAGATAGGTTGTTTGGTTTCAGATATTTGTGATGATTTAAAATAATAAAGGAGGGTTAATCAAATATGGAAAAAAAGAAAAGGATAAGAAGGGAAGGGAATACTTCTGAAGTAACAGAAAAGGAAGGGGAAGTTTCTGAAGAACAAGAAAAAATAGAATGTGATACTTGTGAATTTTTAGTGCAAGTAGATAAATATAATCCTGAATATTATTGTGCTAGGGGGAATAAAAGAAGAATTAATCCATCTATAGTAGATAGAGATAATACTGATAGAGATAATAAACCTGAATGGTGTCCTGAATATATGGATTATCTTGTTAATATTGCTATGCAGAAAAAGGGTTTAAGATAAAATTCAAAAATTGTATTAGTACAATTTGGGGGAGGGAACTATAAGTGGCTCTTAAAGTTTTCATAAGTCATCCTTTTACAGATAATCCCAATAAAAACAGGGAAAAAGTTGATTTGATTTGCAAAAATCTTTCAAAAATAACAGAAGTGATGAATGAAAAAATTCTATTTATCTCACCATTACATTTATGGTATTTTATGGAAAGTGATATGGGTTTAAGAAAAGATATATTAGAATATTGTTTACATTTAATAGACGGTTGTGATGAAGTTTGGTTTTTTTCATATGATTTGGGGGATAATGAAAACATAGAAGATAGTTTGAGTGCAGGACAATTAATAGAAAAAAATCATGTGGAAGATAATAATATTAAATATAAGATTTTTGGTCATACAGATGATAAACTTTTAAAACAAATAATTAAAAAGGAGTTGTCTTTAGATGAAACAAAAGAATTCGTTTCAAAATATAGGGAATGGTGATTTGTTTGGGGAAATCTCATAATAAAGGAACAAAGTTTGAAAGAGAAATAGGTAAATTAATGTTGGAATATGATGGTAATTGTCCTAAGTGGGGGAATCTTACTACTGAATGTGCTAGGGCTGGACAGTTATCTAATTTGAAAATGGATATATTGTCAAGAACATACGCTATTGAAGCTAAACATAGAAAAGGATATCCTAAATGGATATTTGAAAAACTGAAGAATATACAAAATGGGAAAGAACCTTTACTTGTTATAAATGGTCAGTTTATTATACATACTATAACACAAGAACGACATATAGAATTAATAAAAAAAGAAAAGATATATGAAAATGATAAAAAAGATTTACATATAGATAAGTTTGAAGGTTATAATACTATTAAAATAGAAAAGAAAAATTCACCTGATTGGCTTTTTGGGGATATGAAACAGATAGTTGATATAGCAGAAAGGCATAATAAAGAAGCACTATTTGTAATAAAGAAAGATGCAAGAAGTTATCCTATTTTGCATTTATTAACTCCTAAAAGGCATAGTGATTTATTGGAAAAAGAGAAGTATCTAGACAATATTTAAAGAAGGGGAAAATTTATGGATGATAGTGAACTGATTATTGATGAACGTAGGAAAATAATTAGATTAACAGGAGAAGTTTGTGAAAGTAAAGTTAATCTTCTTATTGATAGACTTTGTTATTTGCAAAATTTATATAATACTATTGATGATATAACATTATATATTAATAGTTACGGGGGCAGTTATCATAGTTTTATCGCAGCATATGATTATATTCAAAATATGGAATGTAAAGTAAACACTATCGGTATAGGTAAATGTATGAGTGCAGGGGCTCTATTTTTATTAATAGGGACGGGTACAAGGGGTAGTTATAAGAGCACAAGAATAATGTTACATGATTTACAGGCAGGTTATCCATATCAATCACTTGAAGATAATGCAATCTTACATGAAGAATATCAAATATTGAGAGATAATTTAGTTAGTATTATAACCAAACATACAGGCACTTCTGAAGATATAGTAAGAAAGGACATTAAAAGAGACTTGTTTATGTCAGTAGAAGAATCTTTAGAATATGGTATAATTGATTATATTATCTAAGAGGAGGAATTTTGTGTTTGATATAAATGATTATGATTTTGATATAGAAAAATTATATAAAATAAATAAAGAAGGCACAAGAATTTCAAGTGAAAAAAAGATAAAATCATTTGAACTAAAATATAATAAAGAAACTGAAATAGTTTATAAAGAATATAAAAAGGGTAATACTATAATACCAGAAATAGATTTGTATGAGTGGGTTTTTCATTATTTAATCTTAGAAGGGAGAGATTATTGATGGGTTTAGAAAAATTAGAAGAAGAAATGGATTATTATCTTGAAAATGTATCTAAAGAAGAACTTAAGAAAGACTTGGAAGAAGTAGGTATTGGGTTTATTGATATGGAAGAATTTAATTTTGAAAATCCAGATTTTGAAATACCTGTAAATAATTGTTGTTATAAAAAAGTGAAAGATATGAGCAGGAAGGCATTGTTATGTCTTGAAGGTAAATGTTGTTTAGAAGATAGTAATTTAACTAGATTTGTAACATTTTTTGAACAGATAACAGATTATCAGAATGCAGATAAAATGTACTGGCAAGGTATACATTTTTTAGATTGTTTTAAACTTTTTGTTTTAACAACTAAAAATTTGAAGATACCTGAATCTGTTGGTTTAAATAAACCTGTTGATTTAAACACTACATTAAAGTTAGCTGAAAGAATCAAAAAAATTATTATGAATTATCTAAATTTTGGGGAAAGGTATAGTATCTCTGATAGAAGATTATTATATAATTTTTTCATTACATTGGAAAATACTATATCAGGTGATAAGGATGCTTAATGCTGGTTATGACAGGCAAATTGAATTAGGCAAATCTTTGAATAGGGATTTTAGTAACTGGTATATAAATCTGGAAGAATTAGCTGAACAGAGGAAGAAGAATGAAACTCCTGAACACTTTGTATTAAAGTTTGCTGGAATGTTTTATCTATATGAACAGATGTGCAGACCAGTAGGGTTAGAAATTGAATTACCTCATAGAAATAATAAGAAAATAGTTGATGTGGTGGGTTTGGCAGTTAAGGGCACTACTGATACAAAAGAATATGCAGAAGCATTAAAAGAAGTTAAACTTGCAGAAGAACTTATTGCTGAAAAGGCTGATAATCCTAACATAGATACTTTTGAAGAAATAATGGAAGAAAATGAGTTTACTTATATTAGTAATAAGTATCATTTAATGAATCTTCATAATGATGCAAAAAGATATGATAGGTATCTAGGAAATAAGTTACGTCGAAAAAGGGATGTTATCTATGGGATTGAAGTGAAAACAAGTAAAGCTGATTTTAAAAATGGTTTTAATGATTTTGCTGATTATACTTATATACTTGCTCCTGAAGGTGTCTTAGAAAAAGCTGAAATACCTAAATATATTGGTTTATTAGAAGCAGATTTTGAAAGGCTTGCAATAGGTTTAAGGAAAAGACCATCTGTTTCAGGAATAAGAGTTACTAAGAAAGCTAGTTTTAATAGAGATGAATATTTGTTATATGAAGATAGTAAGACTGATTTACATAAAGTAGCTATGATAGTAAATGGGATATTAAGAAATATAGCTATGGATAATTGGTTTAGGTCTTTGAAATTATTAACATATGGTGGTTTAACACAGGAGGAATGAATATGGAAAAAGTATATCATATTGGAGATAGGGTTTTTGTGAAGTCTATTAATAAAAAAGGTGAAGTAATAAGTACTGTATTAGATTCTGAATATGATTATAGTGTTATATTTGAAACTAGTAATGGTGATTATGAAATTTTAGGAGTACATACTGATGATTTAGAATATATTAAAGATTAAGGGGAGGAAGATTTCTATTAATAAATCATTTAGTTTTGATGTGATTCATCCAGAAGTAAGAATAGAAAAAGTTGATTGGGAAAAGATAGAAGGTACAATAGAAAGAGCAGGTAGAGTTTGTTATAAATCAGAAGATAAAATAGATAGTGATTCAAAAGATAATTTTATTCGTAGTATTATTAGAAGAGGACATGAATCTGTTATTGAACATAGGAATTTTTCAGTCCTTTTTGTTATTGATAGAGGAGTATCACATGAATTAGTTAGACATAGGTTAGCAAGTTATTCACAAGAATCAACTAGGTACTGTAATTATACTAAAGAAAAATTTGATTCTAAAATTATTTTTATTAAAAATTTCTATTTAGATTCAGATAGTTATGAATTATGGTTAGATTCATTGGGAAGAACAACAGAAACATATTTTAGGTTAATAGAATCTGGGGTATCTCCACAGATAGCAAGAAGTGTATTACCTAATTCTTTAAAGACAGAAGTTTTTATGACAGCTAATATTCGTGAATGGAGACATATTTTAAAACTAAGAACTTCTAAAGCAGCACACCCTCAAATTAGAGAGGTAATGACTGCTTTGTTGTTAAAATTAAGGGAAAAATCAGAAATATTATTTGGAGATTTAGAAGTTCCTAGTGATTTAGATATTTCTCAAAAAGTTTCTGTCAAAGATTTAGAAATAGGGAGGGAATATTAGTGGTAAAATTAGAAGAATATGCAAAAAAGTTTGTTAGGGAAGCTAAATTAAATGTAGAAGAAATTCTTGAAGAACTAAGTTCTATATCACCAACAAATTATCATCCTCATGATGATGAGTATCATATGTATTATACACTTAATGAAGATATTGATGATGTTTTGGAAAAAGAAAATTATTCTGATATTTTAACTTGTTTAGATAATAAAATAGAAAAGTGGAAAAAACTTAGATTTGATTCTGAACAACAAGATAAAGTATTAGATTCATTAGTAGCTATTAGGGATAGTATTAAATACTTAAAACATAATATGGAAATAGAACATTTTAACCTATATCAAAAAATTATAGATAATTGGAGGATAGAATCACAAAAAAGAGCATTAGTTGAAGAATGCGCTGAATTGATAGCAGTTATTATGAAAGAAACGAGAACTAATAGAAATGATATAAAAGATAAAGATATAATAGAAGAAATAGCAGGTGTTGAAATATTATTGGAACAAATGCGAACTTATTATGGTTCTGAAGTTATTGAAGAAGCTAAAGAAAAACAAATGAAGAAACTCCGAAAGTATGTGGAAGAATGATATGGATTTTTTAGACCAGATGTGTTATGTGTGTGGGGGTTGGATGCCATATAAGACATGGGAAGAAGTTGCAAAAAATACATATCAATTAAATATGTGTGTTCCCTGTAGGAATAGATTTTTAATAAATATTTTAAAAGACTATTCATTATATTCTGAAGATGATTTCTGATGGCTATTATTTCGCTTAGCCATACTTTACCATTAAGAACGCTAATAATAGCCATCATAACCTCATATAAGGGCTCAGAATTGCACAGATTGCAAGATAGAAGTAAACAGTAGAGGTATTTTGTATTAATAAATATTTAATAGAAGGTGATTATTATACCTAATTATATTTATCAGTGTGATAACTGTGAATTTCAATTTGAAAGATTTCATTCTGTTAAGGAAAAAATTAAGGTATGTCCTGTTTGTGATAGTAAAGATACATTAAATATTATTATTGGAAAACCAGCTATACATTTTAGGGGTAGTGGGTTTTATGTTAATGATAAGGATAAGAAAAGTTAGATTTTTCTTTTAGGTTACTTGACATTCTCCTTTATTTGTGTTATAATTAATGTGTAATGATAAGGGAGGAGGTGTATGAAAATGTTTAGACCTAATAAGATTCTTGGTATTGAAACAGAATGGGTTGATACTGCTATTGATAGGAATGAATATGAAACTGAAGATGGACAAAGACTTTATGTGGATATTGTTGATAAAAGAACTGGTGAAATAAGTCATTCAATTGGATACACTTATATTGGTAACAATAATTGTTGGGAAAGGGATATTATTAGGTTTTATGAATTCTTAGATTATGTGTATTGTACTTGGGTAGATATTTTTGGTGAAATGGGGAAGGAAAACTTTAAATATGTTTTCAGAGATGCGGATACTGTGGATAAAGAAATAGAAGAAAAGTATGGTAATCTTGCAGATGAATTACTATTTTAATAAGGGGGAGTGAATAAAATGAATAAAGATAAATGTGAAATTACTGCTGAAGAACATCTTAAGGAAAGGGCTATTGAAAAGGGTGTACCATTAAGAACAATTAATGGCTTGATAAGGTATGTTCTTTATGGGATTAAACCTGGTAGTTTCCTTGTTGCAGTATTATCTAATGATTTGTTCGGAAGTTTTGGTAAGGCAGATGAAGAAAACAGAGAAAATTTATTTAATATTTGTCAGTTTATATATAATGATTTACCTCTTAATTGCTGGGGTTCTGAAGAAATAGTTGATAAGTGGATAGAAGAAAAAGCATAAGGAGGTATTATATGAAATTATATTTAGAAGAAAGGAAAGATGGAAAATTAAATCTTCATGAAAGTAAGTTTCATATCTGTTTAAAGACAGGTATTGAACCAGAAAAAGAAGAAGTTGAAAAAACAATTAATTATTTTATAGGAAAGTATGATGGTTTGAATGGTTTAGAAGAAAAAATTACTGAAATTGATGAAAAATCTTATAATCTGGTTAGTAAAAGGGAAAAAAACAGATTAGAAGAATATGTGAAAAAAGAAGATTTACCCTATGAAAATCTTATAGATAATTTGATAAATTCCAATTAATCACTTGACATTTAGCATTTTTTGTGTTATGCTTATAATGTGGGAAAGGGGTTTAGGGAAGGAGAGATAGAAATGGCTGGTAAGGCAGTAGTAGTTTTTACACTAAATGGAAAAGATTATTCAATAAGAATTACCAGTCATGCTTTGAAACGGATTAAGCAAAGGGATATAGATTTAACTGTTTGCATAGAAAATATTTTAAAACTAAAGGTTAAAGATATAGTTAATTATGAAAATAGTGATGAAGTAGCTATCATAGATAAGACTAATGATATAACAATAATTATTGGTTTTGATTGTAATAAAATAAATATTATAACTGTTATTGATAAGATAGCTTATATTAAAGATGGAACTTTAGTTAAAAAAGTAGCATAATAAGGGGGAAATAAAAATGGATACAGAAGAAGAAACAAAAGATTATAGTTTAAGGGATATGGAAGAAATGTCATTACATGATATTTTGGAATATGTTAAACAATTAGGTGTTTATGATGTCAGTATGACATATGGTGAAGGTGTAGGTTGTGATGATTTAGATATAGCAAGGAATAAAAGAAATTTAAAAATCTATTATAGACCTGTTGGATATTTGGGGGAAATAGCTGTTCTTTTGAAAGGTAGTTTGGAAGAAATAAGAAATTTCAAGATTGCAAATACTGATGATTATGAAAAACTAGATAATCCTCCACCATCAATTGGTAAGTTGGGTTCAGGAATGTATACTTGGGGCACTAAAAGGGCAGTAGAAGATTTCTTTGAATTGGGTTATAAAATAACACAAGACTTATCTTAAAATATGGTTTTTGTTAAAGGGGGTGATACAGCAAAAACGTTTATTTTAATTTTAAATAAATCAAATAGGGAGGGTTTTACATGAAAATAATTGGTGGTAAATCTATAGTTGTAAGTATTACATATAATGATTTAGAAGAAACTGATTTAATTTTTTGTAATGATAGGACTGAAGCTGAAGAAGAAGTTAGATTACTTAAAAAATTAAGGGAAAATAATATGATAGACCCTGATATATCTGAAATTAAGATATATGATTTAGAACCTTGTTAATTTATTTTAGATAGGAGGAAAAATGAATAACATACTTATTTTGTTGTTATTTGGTATAGCAGCTTTGATTGTTTATTTGATTTTATCAAGAAAATCTGATTCGGATAATAATAATGAAAATGATAAAGACTCTGATAATGGTGAAAATGAGGATAAAGATAATGGTAATGAAAATGATAACAATAATGGTGAAAATGATAAAGACAATGAGGATAAAGATAATGGTAATGATAAAGATAATAATGATGAAGATGATAAGGATAAAGATAATGATGAATCTATAATTGATAAAAATAAAAAGATAGTAATGTATGATTTGACAGAAGAAAACTTAGAAGTAATAGTTCCTAACCTAAAAGAACATGAAAAAGTATATACAATTTCATTCCCTGAAGATAATATTAATGTTAGAAAAGTATTATCAGATGATGAAACTGACCCTCTTCATGGTGAAAACTATAATTATTTAAAATTTATGGAATCTAGATTTTTGAAAAAGCATGAAGATAATGTGGCTAAAACTAGAAGTGAAGTATCTGTTTTGTCAACTGTTGACTATAAAATAGGAGATAAAGAAGTTTTTTGGATAATAAGTGATAGAGATACTGATGAGTATTTTATTGAAAGGGATGTTAAGTTAAGGAATAAAAAAGATGGTGTTTTGATTTGGGTTGCTGAAGATACTGATGTGGATAATAAGAAAATACAATTTTTATTAGATGAATTTTTAGATTATAGACATAAGATTATAGATTATTTTGGTAAAGAACCTGTTACAGATGATTTTCCTATACTTGGTAGGAGAGGTAATGTCCTTAATATAGTATTAGCATCATTTGAACCAGGAGGATATTTCTTTTCAGGGGATTTATATTCATTTAGCAAGTCAAATGAAGGTAAATTTTTATATGTTAATCCTAGATTTAGTGATAATTTAGTAGCTGGTATAACAGCTCATGAATATCAACATTTATTATACTACAATGCTAAGGTATTGGCTGGTAGAAGTGGCTATGATTTATGGATAAATGAGGGGTTTTCAGAATTAGCTATGGATATATCAGGTTATGGTTTTGAACAAAGTATAAGGACAGGTGCTGTTAATTCTTATTTAAGAAGAACTAAAGAAACATCATTAGTCAGTTGGGGTTCTAGGTTAAGTGATTATGGTTCCAGTTACTTGTTTGCAAGATATTTATATGATAGGTTTGGTAAAGATATAATAAGTGCAATAAGTATGTCAAACAAACATCCTAAAGAAGCAATTAAAGATTTTACTGGTTTGGAATTTTATGAAGTTTTTCGTGATTGGGCTATAACTTTATTAGCTGAAGAAACTGGTTTAGATGTATATTCTAAATATTCTTTTGGCGGCAATATTGAAATACCTCATTTAGATAAGTTAGTAAGTTCAGTTCTTGAAGAAATTGATAATACTGATGTTTTGGGTTGGGGTATTGCATTTACAGAAATTGATACTGAAGGCAAGGAAGATATTAAAATAAGATTGAATGAATCATATTTAGGTAGAAATTTCAGAAAAATTGTTATAAGAACTGAAGGTTATTAAATAAAGGAGGTAAAGTTAGGTGGAATTTTGTCCTGAATGTGGAATAACTGAATCTGAATCAAATTTTGTTTCTTGTAATATTTGTGGTTTATATCTTTGTCCATCTTGTGCTGATAAACATTGCAAGGTAGATTTAGATATAGATTTAGAAGACAGAATCTGGTTATTTGAATCATTAGTAGGAAGTCACAATTATAATTTAAATGATGAAGATAGTGATGAAGATTATAAGGTATTTTTTCTACCTAACTTTGATGACCTGTACAATAGTAAAAATTATTATAATAAGATTATTAATGAAGATATGGATATAGAAGCACATGATATAAGAAAGGTTATTGATTTATGGTTTAAGGCAAATATTAACTTTTTGGAAGTGCTTTTTAGTGAAGAATTAAAGATTAATCCTGAATTAGATGTTTTTATTACAGATTATTTAGAAATATTAATAGGAATGAAAGATGAAATAGCTAAGATGAATTTAAGTTATTTGTATGATGCTTGTTTGGGTATGCATAATGAAAAGATGTCTAAACTTCAAGATGGTACATCCACTACACAATTTTTAGTAGAAAAATACGGTTATGATACAAAACAAGCTTTACATGCATATAGATTACTTGATTTTTTAGATAGATTTCATAAGACAGATTTTGAAGATTTTAAGGGTGCTATTTGGTATGAAGATTTAGAAATTTTAAATTTTAAATATGGTAAGTATTCTTTAGATGAATTTAAAGGTATTATTAAGGAAAAGAAAAAAGAAATTATTCCTTTAGAAAAAGAATACAAAAATAATAAAATTGATGAAGATTTGAAGATAGAAATAGAAGATATAGTTAAAAGGATGGTGAAAGAACATATAGTAGATAGGAGGTGATAAATAATTGAAGGAAAGTAAACCAGAACATATTCGTAATAAGGAAAGGGCTAAACAACAGGTAGTATATATGGGAATGCCCTGTGGTTTGACAGATATTGATGGTATGATAGAATGGAAAGGGAAGGGGTATTTTTTAGTAGAAGTAAAATACAAAGATATGGAAATAAATAATGGGCAAAGACTTGCATTTGAAAGACTGACTGAAGATATAAAGAAACCTTGTATATTTGTTATTGCAGAACATTCTGTTGATAATCCTGAAGAAGATATAATTTTAGATAAATGTAAAGTTAGAAAAATTTGCCGTGAAGGTAATTGGAAAGATGTTAAACATGAAATGTTAGTAGGGGGATTAGCAGGAAGATTTATAAATAAATTAGAAAATGAAAATAATTGACAGGTTACACTTGACAGAACGGTTATATGTATGTTATAATTGTTAATGTATTACATATAAAAATGGAATAAGAAAAATGCGGGCAAAGTAGGCTACTGAAGGTGTCCAGCTTTCAAGCGATGGTGCAACGCCATTCTGCCCGCTCCAATTTTTACTTTTAATGGGAGTGGTACATAATATATGTCAATAAAGGATAGGTTTGAAGTAAAGTCTATTCCCAGAAAACAGGCTAAACCCTGGATATTGAAAAAACATTATGCACACCGGATGGCATCTATAAGTTATTGTTTTGGATTACATAAGAAAGAAAATTTAGAATTAGTAGGTGTATGTACTTTTGGTCATATTCCTGCGCCTAAAGAACAGGTAGCATGGAAACCGTATGATTTATATGAACTGAATAGATTAATAACAGAAGATGATTTACCAAAAAACGCTTTAAGTTATTTTGTCAGTAAATGTATTAAACTTATGCCTTCTCCGTGTGTTTTGATTTCATTCGCTGATAAAAATCAAGGGCATCATGGTTACATATATCAAGCTACTAATTGGATTTATTCTGGTATTGGTGCTGAAGGAACTAAGTCTTTTGTCATGAAAGATGGAAGTGTTAGACATGCCAGACATGCATATAGAATTAATATGGAACATGTTGAAGAAATACAGAGGTCAGAATATGGTAAATTTAGGTATTATTATTTTGTAGGTAATAAAAGAGAGAAAAGAAAGATGTGGGAAATTTTTGATAAAAGGGAAAGTTTACAGGAACTACCTTATCCTAAAGGTGAAAATGAAAATTATGATACAGGGGAAGAATTACATAAACAACAGAGGTTGTTTTAATTTGAATTATGTTTAGTAAAAATTTGAAGGAGGGGGGAAGTTGATATAATAGAAATTAATAAAATTTATGAAGGTGATGCAGAAGAAGTTTTAAAGACTATACCAGATAATTTTGTTAATACTTGTGTAACTTCTCCGCCATATTGGGGATTAAGAGATTACGGAATTGAAGACCAATTAGGTCTTGAAAGTACACCAGAAGAATATGTACAGAAACTAGTTAATATATTTTCAGAAGTTAAAAGAGTACTTAAGGATGATGGAATAGCTTGGCTTAATTTAGGTGATTCTTATTGTTCTCAACCAGCTGGTAATAGGAAACCAAGTGGTTTTTCTCAAACAAGTCCTAGTAGAAGAAAACATGGGAAAGGAACGGAAACAGTAGATTTACCAGAAAAAGAATATCCTGGTTTAAAACCTAAAGACCTTGTGGGAATACCATGGCGTGTAGCTTTTGCATTACAAAAAGATGGTTGGTATTTAAGAAATGACATAATTTGGTTTAAACAGAATCCGATGCCGGAATCAGTTAAAGATAGATGTACAACAAGTCATGAACATATATTTTTACTTGCAAAGTCAAGACAATATTATTATGACCAAGATGCGATTAGGGAACCTCATAAAGAAGAATCTTTGGAAAGGTATAATTATGGGCTTCAGAGTAAAGCACCTAAAGATGGTTATAATAGAGCTGGTTCTGATACTGGTGCATTTAAGTGTGATAAGATGAAAGACCATATTAACTTAAAAGGTAGAAACAAGAGAGATGTTTGGGAAATACCCACAAAAGGATTTCCAGAAGCACATTTTGCAGTATATCCTCCTGATTTAATAAGACCTTGTATAAAAGCTGGCTGTCCTGATGATGGAATAGTATTAGACCCATTTATGGGGGCAGGCACAACAGCATTAGTTAGTTTGCAGGAAGGAAAGAATTTTGTAGGTATTGAGCTTAATCGAGATTATATTGATATTGCATATAAAAGGATAAGACATTTTGGTAAAAAATATTATGATATGATTAGTGATGATAATAAACCTGAACAAGAACAACTATTTTAATTACATAATTTATAAAACATTCTGAAGATGATTTCTGATGACGATTATTTCGCTTAGCCATAGTTTACCCTTAAGAGCGTCAATAATAGCCATCATAACCTCATATAAGGGCTCAGATTTGCACAGATTGCAAAATAGAAGTAAACAACAGACTGTAAAATGCGGGTGAAGAAGGCTACTGGAAGTGTCCAGCTTCCAAGCGGTGGTGCAACGCCAACCCACCCGCTCCAAATTAAGATTTCATAGGAGGGTAGTCTTTGAAGATTAAAGAAAGATTTAATGTACATACTATACCACAAAAACAAGCTGAACCATGGATACTTAAGAAACATTATGCTGGTAGGATGACTCCTATAAGATTTAGTTTTGGATTATATGAAGATAAAGAAATAGTGGGAGTGTGTACTTTTGGTAATTCTTATGCTAGAAAATTAAGAGAGAAGTGGCCGGAAAAGTTTGAAATTGTGGAATTAAACAGGTTAATAACAGAAGATAATTTACCAAAAAACGCTTTAAGTTATTTTGTCAGTCAATGTTTAAAAAGGTTACCTCCACCTATGGTTATAGTTTCTTATGCAGACCCTAATCATGGACATCATGGTTACATATACCAAGCTACTAATTGGATTTATACGGGAGAGTCATCAAGTGAAAGAACTTTTAAGAATACTAGGACTGGCAAGATATTACATAGAAGAACCTTAAATAAAATGTTTGATACTTCATCAGTTAAGGAAATTCCAGACTATATTGTACCATCTGGCAGGAAAGAAGGTAAACATCGTTATTTTTATTTTGTAGGTAATAAGAAAGAAAAAAGAGAAATGAAAAAATATTTTGATTATGAAGAAAAACCTTATCCTAAAGAAGAAAATACAAATTATGATACAAGCAAAGATATATATAAACAACAAAGATTATTTTAACATAGGAGGTTACATAATTTGAGTATAAAAGAAGAATTTGAAGTTTATTCAGTACCTTTTAGACAGGTTAAACCATGGTTATTGAAGAAACATTATGCTCAAAGGATGCCATCAATAAGTTATGCTTTTGGTTTATATGAAGGGAAAGAAATAGTAGGAGTTTGTACATTTGGTGTTGGAGTTAACTATAAAGAAACAGAAGCTTGGAAACCATATGATTTATATGAATTAAATAGGTTAATAACTGAAGATGATTTACCAAAAAACACTTTAAGCTATTTTGTTAGTAAATGTTTAAAAATGATGCCATCTCCCTGTGTAATAATTTCATATGCTGATAGTAGAGTAGGGCATCATGGTTATATATATCAAGCTACGAATTGGATTTATACTGGTATAGGTGGTTCTGGACAGAAGGAATATGAAATGCGTGATGGTAAAATAAAACACCAGCGTTCTTTATGGAAAAGGGAAAATCCTGATTTGATTGATGAAATGATAGAAACAGGAGAAATAGTGGATTCAAGAACAACATCTAGTAAATATAGGTATTATTATTTTGTAGGTAATAAGAGGGAAAAGAAAAAGATGAAAGATATGTTAAGATTTGAAGAATTACCTTACCCTAAAGGTGAAAATGAAAATTATGATACTGGTAAAGAATTACATAAACAACAGAGGTTATTTTGAAATCCTGTTTAAGAGGTGGTTTAGTTTTGTCAATTAAAGAAGAATTTGAAGTACATATTATACCACAAAAACAAGCTAAACCGTGGATATTAAAGAAACATTATACACACAGGATGCCACCAATACAGTATGCATTCGGGTTATACAGAAAAGATGAATTAGTGGGGGTTTGTACTTTCGGACCATCTGTTAATCATAGAGAACATGACAGATGGAAACCATATGATTTATATGAATTAAATAGGTTAATAACTGAAGATGATTTACCAAAAAACGCTTTAAGTTATTTTGTCAGCAGATGTATAAAATTGATGCCATCTCCCTGTGTTTTAATTTCATTTGCAGACCCTAATCATGGACATTATGGTTATATATACCAAGCAACCAACTGGTTGTATACTGGATTAGGTAGATGTGCTATGACTAGAGTTAAGTTGAAAGATGGTAGAGAAATACATCCTAGAGGGTACTGGGGTGATAGTGGTTTGACAAAAGATGATGTAGAAGAATTCATTCAAGCTGAAAGTGGTAAAGCACGGTATTATTATTTTGTAGGAAGTAAAAAGGATAAGAAGAAAATGTTAGAAATTATTGAAAATGATGATTTACGAGAAATAAAACCTTACCCTAAAGGTAAGAACAAAAATTATGATACAGGTAATAAGTTGTATAAACAACAAAGATTATTTTAATTTATTGTTTATTTTTCTTGACATTTTTAATCTTTTTTGTTATTATTGATATATATATAAAACTATTTGTGGATAATTATATTTAGATTATTGCCCCAGATAAATGTAAGGAGGAGGTTGGAGGGAGATGGATATCCTAAAACAGAAGGATATTTTATTGTAATTTATCTGGGGCTTTTTTATTTATATTTTTAAAATATTTAAAATTGGAGGTGATACAATAAGTGTTAAATTTATTTTAATAGAACATATTTAAAAGGGGTAGGCATGGGCAGTTAGTATAAAAATTTAGAATTTGTTAAAATATTTTATTATAGGAGTGAATATAGTGGCAAAAAAATTAATCTGTGATGTATGTGATAGTGAAATTAAAGAAGTTAATGGTTATATGGAAACTAACAAGGGCGTTTTAGAAGTATATGGAAAGAATGCTAAACCTAAGAATAAAAAATATGGTTATGAAAACTTTGATTTGTGTGGTACTTGTCTAGTAAGAATTTGTGATTTAATTGAAGATATTAGGAGGAATTAGGATGAAAGTAATTGAATTAATAGATGTTTTGAAATTATATACAGAAAATGGAATTGAATTATATTTAGCTTTAGAAGGAAAATCAGAAAAATATAAAATAGATTTTGATATTGTTAATAAGATTAGGAATACATATGATGAAATAACGAATCCAGTAATAGTTGATGAAGAAAATGAAACAGTAATAAGATTTAATATTGATTTATATCCTGATGATGTTTTTAATTTATCTTTTTATCATGAAGAAATTAATGATTATTTTGATATTAATTTGGAAATGGAAGGAGATAGAATTTCTGCTATAAATATAGAAAAATCAAATAAATATGGTGATACTGATAAACATACTATCCCTATATCTTTAGAAGATAAAATAGTATTACTTGTTAAACTACAAGATGAATTAAAACAAATATTGGAAGAAGAAACTGTGAAGGTAGATAATAAAGAATTAAGGTTATTTCCGATAGTGGATAAGGAATATAATGTAACATGGGGTGCAGAATTTGTTGATATGGTTGGTTATAGTGGTAAAGGGGAAACTAGGAAAGAAGCAATAAATGAAGCAGTGGATATTAGGAAAGCTATGGATAATAGTTTAATTGAAGTAAGAGAGGGAGATGAGTTTTAAGAATGTGTGAAAAGGAGGATATAACAGTTGTAAAAGTACCTGATTACATAGATATACCTTATAACTGTGTTCCTGGCAAATATAAAGAAGATATTGTAATAGATAGATGTTTAGTAGATGAGATTAAGCATTTATGGCAGAATGGTATATTGACGGGGGGTTGTTGTTGCGGGCATTTTGATGGTCCTGGTTCTATAGGGGTTTTCCAAGAATCAGTAGAAAAAATGAAAGAATTAGGGTATAAACACGATACTAGATACAATGAAATGTTTTTTCTGCCAAAGACTAATAAGGATAATTATTTGTAATGAATTGAGGAGATACAAATGTTGAATTTGGATATTGTGAAGATAGGTAATCCTGTATTAACTACCGAATGTAAAGAAGTAGAAAAAATAACTGATAATATAATAACTACAGTAAATAATATGAAAGGTATTTTATTAAAAAATAGAGGTTTGGGGTTAGCTGCTAACCAGATAGGCATATTAAAAAGAATAATAGTAGTGTTATATAAGGGAAATGTTATAGAAATGATTAATCCAAAAATATTAGAAAGTTCAGGTATGGTTGTTAGCGAAGAAGGTTGTTTAAGTATACCTGATAAGGGAGTTAGAATTATGAGAAATGCAAATATAAAAGTCTCATATTTAGATATTAATGGGGAAGAACATACTAAAAATTATAATAAACAAATATCTAATGTAATACAACATGAAATTGACCACCTTAATGGTATACTTATTACTAAAAGGGAAAGAATGAATCAGTTATGATAAAGTCAAGTGGAGGTAGTTAATAAATGTGTATGTTCTGTAGTTATGGTTCTAATTGGAAAGTTAAAGAAGGAAAGTATGAAGCTTTTAGACTACAAGAAGTTAGAGGAGAAATTATTGAAGGTTGTAAGTATCTTAACTGCCACCATTGTAGTCATAAGGATGCTCCTAAAAGATTTGAAAGTATGATGAGGGAGCATAATTGTTTTAAAAGTGATTGCCCTATTAAGGTATAATTTAATTGGATTAATTTATAAAATTTTTAAACAAAATAGATAATATACTTGACATTATAAGATATTTATAGTATAATTGGGTTAGAATAAAGGGGGATTGATATACAAAAACATATTATTACTTATGAATCTTTAAGAATATTTTAAATTAAGTAAGGAGGTAAATGAAATGCCTGTGGATATTGGAAGAAGAATTATGCAGTTAAGAGAAGAAAAAGGATATTCTGTTGAAGATGTTGCTGATGAAATTGATTTTGGAGGAAGAAATCGTAGACAGAATACATCTAAATTGGAAAAGATAGAAGAAGGTAGACTTGAATTAACCTATAAACAAACTGAAGACCTCGCAGAATTTTTTGATAAACCTATTGCTTTTTTTATTGATAATTTTAAAGATGACAGTACAAAAGGTCAAGCACCTCTATATAGACAGGATGTTTTTATTAGTAAGTTAAAAAAATTAGTAAAAGAAGATGATAACTTAGTGCTTAGAAGATTAGATGAACATATAAGGTTACATCGTACTGCTCTTTCATCTTATCTTACTGGTGCTAATATTCCTAGTGTTGCCAGTCTTAAAAGAATATGTGATTATTTTGATGTACCAAAGGAATATTTTGATAATCCTATTAAAATAGAAGAAATAGATAGGGAACATTATTATAGTTCAAGAGATATAGCTAAACTATATGGTTTTACACCGAATGGTGCATCTAGTAGACTTTCAAAGTTTAAAAAGAAATATCCCAAAAAAGTTTTAGTGGTTAGAGGTAGTAAAGAAAACAATTATAATTTTATGAATATGTTGGAAGCTAAATATTGGTCAGATTTTTGTGAATATGTACCTGATGAGTATACAAACAGGAAATTTAGAATTTTGGATTTTGAAGATGAACCCGAACCAGAAACTGATAATATTGAAGAAGGTAATGGAAAAGATATTGGTAATGAAGAAAAGGTAACGACAGAAGATAATTTTGAAAAAGTAAAATATATATTAGAAGAAGAATTAGAAAAGGAAAAGAAAAAGTTGATTAAAAGAATTGAAAATTTGGAAAATGAAAATAATAAAGGTATTTTTTCTAGACTGTTCACTTCTGTTGCTTCTATTTTCTAGGGGTATATAAGGGGTATCTGTATGCTATGAAATATAAATACCCCTTATTTTTATTTAAGGAGAGGGGAGGAGGTATTAGTAAATTGTCTGAAACAAATTATGAATGTGTAAGAGAAGAAATCATAAAAATTTTAAACAATTTTGTAAGGAAGATAAAAAAGAAAGAATATACTGTAACTTATTATAATATAGATTTATTTACAGAAAAATGTATTTTGGTATTTGAATGGGAACATTCAAAATCTGAAGGGGAAATGTTTGAATTAACTAATTCAACTTTTAAAAGAATAACCTCTGAAGAAATTAAAAATATTGAAATAAAGGGAGAGGTTTAGATTGAGAATTCCTGTGAAAGATATTATAGTGGTATATCTTAAAGCTTTCTTAATTGTTTCTCCTATGCTTATAGCGGGATATTTCTTTGAAGTAGGTACAATAACTGGGATTGAATTGATTATTGTTTTGCAGATATATTTAATTTGTATAGCACTTTATGGTTTTGGTTCTTTGCATGATAAGTTGTAGATACTTAAAATTGTTTGATTAGGGGGAAGTGTTATGAAAGAAAAATTCAATAAACTTGAAAAGCAGTTAGAAGATGCTGACAAAACAATAACTGAAATTGTTGTGGAATTAGAAAGGCTTGGGATAGATAAAGCATTTTTAGCAAAAATCAAAGTTTTGAATTGTATAAATTGGAATAATTTTCATAAAGCAAGAGCAATGTCAAAGGAGCTTTTTATATATGAAGGATAAGTATTTTAGAGTTGCATGTAGTTGATGATAGTAATAAGTGTCCTGAAAAGACAATACTTTGTGTTTTAAGAAATGGATTTGATAAAGGTGAATTGATGTCTTTAAAGGCAGTTGAAGATTTAGTTGATACTAATGGTGCATATGTTTTTAGGGATAACAGTTTAAGTAGTGTAGCTTCTTTCATAAATAAAGTGTTTAATGATTAACTTGTGTTGGTTTTAAATAATATTTGATGGAGGATTACACAAAAATGTCAGTATTTGAAGATATACTACAAGATATTAAAGAAATTGATAGTAACTTTTTGGATATAACTCTTTTGATAAGACCAGAAATTTATGAAATTGTAGAAAACAGGATAAAAGAAGAAATAGAAATGTCTGATATTAGTATTAATACTGATATAGTTTTTAATAGAAATGTAATTGTTACTTCTTATATAGATAAACCATGGGTTGTTTTACCTTATAATAAAGATTACATTATGGGTTTTAGAAGTATTTATGGAAAAAGAAATATTACTCTTGAAAATATATAAGGGATATGAGCAGCAGGAGGTTATTTTATGTATGATATGATTAATATTAAATTTGGAGAATATTTGATATGTTTTCAAGAATATACAAATAAAATTAATGATGATTATTTAAGTAAAACAGTATATGAAGTAGAAAAATTTGAAGTTTATATATTTAGAGGAGAGGAAAATGTAACTTTAGAAATTTATGAAAAGGAAGGTAATAATTGGGAATTCAGGGAATGTCCTTTTTCTTTAACTAATTATGACAGACTTTACATCACTCCTGAAGAATTTTCTTATCTTTTATGTTTATTAAGAAAAGAAGGGGATTTTGATGAACAAACAGATAGTATAGAATCTTCAGACAGTTAAAACTCTTAAACACATAGTTGCTGGAGGTATTATTTGGTATAATGGTAAAAAGGTAACAGATATTTATCTTGGTAGTGATTTGATATGGTCAGAAGATAGAGGATGGTTAA
>LKMJ01000150.1_pt1 | contig 45127 bp, 50 predicted proteins | sample 643391 | NCBI WGS metagenome assembly LKMJ01 (sample SAMN04112250, study PRJNA286221) | soda lake metagenome | biome: soda lake; feature: Kulunda Steppe; material: water; isolation source: sample PL-Br10 brine of Picturesque Lake | place: Russia: Kulunda steppe | collected 2010-07 | reverse complement strand
CGACTCGAGAGAGTCGGCGAGCAGTTCGCAACGGTCGCCGACAACAACGACTTCGGCAGTGTTTCGCCGTCGATTTTCGTCGGCCATAGTGGCTATCCCAACGTCTCGACGGGACTGTTGTCACCGGTCGGAAACGAGGCGACGGCCGCACAGTTCGCCACCAGCGGGAGGTGGTACGACGAGCGACTGGAGATTAGCGATGTGTTCGAACGACGAACCTCTCTGCTCAACGCCAGCCAATCGACACCGGTCGAGACTCCCGTTCACGACGCCTGGGAGGGATTTCTCGGCGTCCAGCGCGAGGTTGCGATCGCTGATCGTCCCGTAGGGATTGAACTCGGCCTGGGCGGCAGACCGAAACTCGAGGTGGGTCTGTCGCCGGGGGATGTCTCGACGCCTACCGGTCCGCGTGCCCACGCGACAGACGCGACGCTCACCGAGAACCCACACGTCCCTCGGCCAGTCAAAAAGACCCTCGAGGACGACGACTGGAAGGCGACAGGCGCAATAAACTACCTGTACAACCGGGGCTTTGACGTCTATGAGATCAATACGATTCTGTCAGCGGGCGCACTTGGCCAACGCAACAATCGCCGGCTCGTACCGACCCGCTGGTCGATTACGGCAGTCGATGATACGGTCGGACAGTATCTCCGCGGCAAACTGCGCGATGCTCCCAGCGTTGATTCGGTCTCTATCTGGCACAACGAGTATCTGGGCAACAGCTTTTGGGTAATTTGCACACCCGGCGGCTGGGAGTTCGAACTTCTCGAAGCCAAAGCCCCAGGAAGCGTCTGGAACCCCGATCCGGAAGCCGGCGTCTGGATTGCCAGCGATCACGAAGGCCCATCGGGTCGAAACGAGTACGTCGAACAGACCGCAGGTGCCTACTATGCCGCACGGTTGGCCGTCTTGGAGTATCTCGAGTCGATTGGACGGCAGGCCAAAGTCCTCGTGTTGCGGCACGTTTCTGATGACTACTGGGGGCCAGTCGGCGTCTGGCAGGTTCGGGAAGCGGTTCGTCATGCCTTCGAAGGTTCGCACGGAACAGCCGAGACGTTTGATGCAGCACTCGCCGACATCCGTACTGTCTTTCCGGTCTCGATGAACGACCTTCGGCGACACTCGAGGCTTGTTGCAGGCCGACAGTCCAGATTAGATTCCTTTTCGTCCCTCGAGTAGCTCTGATGTGGATCGTCTCGCTGCGGCGGCCAATACCGAGGTGCTTTTTGTATGACCGTCCAACCCCCGACTGTGAGCGAGTCAGTTTCGACCGGCTGTAGACCACTCGATGAGCTGTTGGGCGGTGGGTTCGAACGTGGGACAGTCACTCAACTGTACGGTCCACCGGCGGCAGGCAAAACCAACATCGCGCTGTCGGCGGCCGTGGACGTCGCCGTCGCTGGCGGGAGTGCGCTGTATATCGACACCGAGGGACTGTCTGTCGATCGTTTTCGACAACTCATTACGGCTCGTTCGGACGAGCCGATCGAGGAGGTTGCCTCCCGGCTTATTATCAGTGATGCGGTCGATTTCGACGAACAACAGGAGGCCGTCCGGGATGCCGCCGAGTTCGCCGAACGCGTTGAGTTGATGGTACTGGACAGTGCGACCGGCTTTTATCGCCTCGAGCGCAGCGACGATACCACCGGCGGCGATTCACTCCGTGCGGTCGCCCGGCAGGTCACCCAACTGCTGTCAATTGCTCGAAAACACGATATTGCTGTTGTCATCACAAATCAGGTATTTACCGATGTTGATACCGACCGAACCAGAGCGTTGGGCGGTCACACGCTCGAACACTGGACGGGCATTGTCGTTCGTCTTGATCGGTTCCGCGGCGGTAACCGTCGAGCCACACTCGAAAAACACCGGGCGAAGGCTGCGGGCCAAACGGTGACGTTCAAGATCACAGACGACGGGCTATCGGCCGGCGAGACGATCTAAGACTGATTTCGACCCCTGATAAGTACAGCCTACGCCTGAGGCGAGCCCTGTTTTGTTCGAACTAACTGAGGCGTGGCTGTCTCGTATGTTGTTCGACAAAAAGCCGGAGGAGGGATCCGAACCCTCGACCTAATCCTTACGAAGGATTCGCTCTGCCAGGCTGAGCTACTCCGGCACGCACTGTACTGTACCGCCATCTCGCAAATAAGGGTTGCGAAACCCCGTTCAGTTGTCGCCGTCGGGATCGACAACGATGAGTTCACCATCAACGACATCCACGTTGATCAGCGTCTTGACGTCGTAGTCGGTTTCATCGAGTTTGTTCTCGCCGGCCTTTTTGATAACGGCGAGCACATCGACAATCTCGGCGTCCATCTCAGTCAGCGCATCGAGAATCGCACTCATCGTTCCGCCTGTCGAGAGCACATCGTCCAACACGAGCACCCGGTCGCCGGCTTCGACATCGTTGATATACATCTCGGATTTCGAGTAGCCAGTCACCTGTGACAGCGAGACCTCTCCTTCGAGGCCGTATGAGCGTTTGCGAATAATCGCGACGGGAATATCGGTCGAAAGCGAGACGGCCGTCGAGATGTGGATTCCCATCGCTGCCGGCGTGACGATTTTATCGACCTCCTCGAGGTCGACACGTCGGAGAATACGAACCGTGATCTCCCGAAGCAACTCGGGTTCCAACATCGGGACGCCATCACTGACCGGGTGGACGAAATACTGGTAGCCGTCTTTTTCAGTAATCGGTGCCTCGAGAAGCGACTGCCGCAGACGATCCATACCACCAGTTTGGGAGTTGGAACCTAAAGATGACGGTCGAGCGGGCTCACAGCGTGTGTGGCGTGCCAATCCGAAACGTACAGCTTCCACCGAACCGAGCCAGCGGCCTCGAGCCAAGCGACAGCGAGGCCAGCGTTTCGGCCCACCGATGGCTCCCGAGGCTCCAGTCGGCTCGGTGGCTCAGTGGTCGCATACCGAGTTGGCCGTCGAACTCGAGGGGCGTTCGATACCACTCGCCGTTGTCCGTTGTATACGACGCCGTCGAAAGCTGCAACGAGCGGGTCGGTGGCTGATCGACAGCCAACGAGAGTACCCGCTGGCCGTCAACTACCAGCCGTGTTTGGGTTACCCCGTCGGTTGTCGAAATATCGATCTCGGCGAGTGATTTCGGATACCCCCAGATCTCTCGGCCGAGCGCACACGCCGACTCAGTTGTCACCGGTAGCTGCCAGACGTAGCCGCCGACCGCTGGCGAAAGCCCCGAAACCACTGGATAGCTACTCGCCGAGTCGGGAACAGCCGGGATCATAATCCCAACCTCGTTGTAGGGGTCAATCTCGGTGTCACCGATCCGTTGATACGCCACAGAAAGAATCACCACCGCCGACCGGTTTGGTGTGAGCCGAACCGGCTGTAGCGGGCCCTCAAGAAGCTGACCTACCTCAGCCGATGCGGTCAGGACAACCCCCGAAATCGTAGCTTCGGTCTCGAGCGGCACTGCGACCGTCTGGCCACTCGAAAGCTGATGGGACTCTGCGGCCGAACCGGTCGGTTCGCCAACAGGCCAGTGTGTTCGTATCGGAACCGACCACCCAAGCAACGTCGTCGTGAGTGTATCCTGTAGGCGGTCTGGGAGCAGTCGGCTTGCCAGTATGAGTCGGCTGCGAGTGCCAACCGGATACCGCCTCGAGGGCTGCTCTGCTGTCGCCGCCGTGAGAATCGTTTCGGCCACTCTCTCGGGGCTGACCGCCAGGGGCTCACACATGAGCGTCCAGCCGGACTCGAGTGTCTCATAGAGCCCACTGTAGACAGCGGTTCGCTCTTGGCGCATGCGGCTGCGTGCGGCCTCCGCGAACCCGGTGTCAACCCATGCAGGCTCGATGAGCGACACTGCAATGGCAGTCTCGCGGAGTTCCATACGCAGGCTGTCTGTCATCGACTCGAGAGCGGATTTGGCTGCTCCGTACGTTCCAAGTCCCGGCGACGGTGCGACCCCAAGCACACTCGAGACCATTAGAATCCGGCCTTCACCCTGGGCTCGCATCGTCGGCAACACCGCCTGTGTCATGCGATGGGGGCCGTGGACGACGACATCGAACAGTTGGCGTGAGTCCTCGAGTGAGACGTCTTCGATCGGGCCAGGAACCGAAATACCGGCGTTGTTGACCAGCACATCGATTCGGCCTGTGTCGTCTACAATGCGATCGACGACAGTCTGAACTGCAGACCCATCAGTAACGTCGAGTTCCAGGCACCGACAGGTGGCTGCAACCTGGGGGGCGAACGGCTCGATATCGGTTGCATACACGATCCAACCACGGTCGGCGAACGCCTCGGCGGTCGCCGCACCGATTCCCGAGGCCGCACCAGTAATCAATACGACGGGTCGGCACTCGCGGTCGGCCATTATTCACGTGTTGGCCACGAGAGATATAAAACCAAACGAGACGCCCTACAGTTCTGTTTGGGCATACTGTACGGTCTGCCAGACGAGGGCTGCGATTCCGCCAAGCCCAACAGCGACAACCCCGACAAACAGCGGTGAGGCGAGCGCAGCATACGAAGCAACACCGCCAACAACGAGATACGGCACTGTAAGGCCAGCAACGATGAGTCCCGCACCCACGGCCGTCAGCACAGAAGGCACGCGTCGGTCGCCTGTCTTCTGGGCGATGGCCTGCGAAGCGAGTACAACCACACCGAACGGCAGCAGACCAAACAGCCAGATGAACGTCGAGGTCGGTGCCTCGCCGAAGCCGTTTGTCGTCCCCGCATCGGGTTGGACACCGGTCTGGAACAGATACCGCTCGCCGTCGATTTCGATCAGTTTGAACGCTTCCTCGCCGTCTTCGACCTCACCGTAGTGGAACTCTGTAGGTGGCTCTCGAACCGAATCACAGACGACGACTGTCGAACGACAGACCGGCAACTCATAGCGTCGCCACTCATTTGAGGACTCGCTTTCGAGAGTCTGTTCGACTACTGCCTGACCAGTCGGTGACAGCTCCTCGAGCGGCGTTGCTGATTCCGGCTCGAGTTCATATATATCGACGAGCCGGTCATACTGGCTTTCGTCTTCGGAGACGGCCTGATGTAGATACGGTGCAGGCTCGCTTGTCTCGTACGGTGAGCCGAACACTGGATGCGGAGCCACCCCACTGACGAGCAACAACACACCAACGACCAGCCCAACGAACAGCCGACGCCGATTGCCGTCCATACGGTCGCTGGGGTCTTCGGTAACAAATCCGTTCCGACAGCCGACGGTCTCATCAATCCGGTAACAAAAAAGGTTTGTGAGCTATCTTCCTGTAGTACTGTATGGCCTCTGCAACCAGCCAACCCGCTACTGAGTCGTTGACACCACTTCACTGGCTCGGAATCGTGATGGCACTGACCAGTGCAGCCGTCCATTTTGTGTTAGGAGTGGGCTTTCTGCCGCACTGGATGGGTGTGCTGTTTGTCCTTGCGGGCGGTGGGTACGTCGGCGGTGTCGTGTTGGTCGTCCTCGAGTATCGTCGTCGGTTGCTGTATGTCGTCGGGATTCCCTACACGCTCGTCCAGATTGGTGGCTGGTATGTAGTCAACCAGCCTGCCGGGCTTGGCGAGATAACGACCGCAGGTGCGATTGACAAAATCGCACAGGTCGTACTTATTGCCGTTCTTGTCGTGTTGTACCAACGAGAATCGTAGATGTCGGCGACATACCCACAGAACAATGGAGGCTAATCAGCCCGCTGCGGTGGGCGGCCTACGTCAATGGTCAGCCGCGGCGCTGTGGGTCACTGTGCTCGCGGGAACCGCGGCGGCAGTACTCCTCGAGAGTGTGGGCAACGCGAGTCGGTTTATTAGCGGCGTTGGTGGCGGACTCCTGGTTATCACCGCGATTACAGGTTGGTGTATCACTCGCCTCGAGACAGTCTCGATTACGCTGCCGACGGTACTCACGCTGGCTCGAGGCGCAGCGCTGGCGGTGTTTGTGGGCTTGTTGGCAACAGACATCCCCTCCGGCGTGTTGGCGTGGCTACCGGCAGTCCTGTTTGGGTTTGCTGCCGGTGGCGATGCGTTCGACGGTGCGCTTGCGCGAGCGACCGACTCGGTCTCGGAGCTTGGGGCACGATTGGATACCGAAACTGACGGCCTCACCGTGTTGTTCGGGACGGTGTTCGTTGTCCGGTTCGAACTCGTTCCGGCTGTTTTTTTGCTCGTTGGGCTGGCTCGGTATGCGTTCATTGCCGGCATTTGGCACCGAGAGCGTCGTGGTCTGCCGGTGTACGACCTGCCGCCGAGTCAACTCCGACGGCTGCTCGGTGGGGCCGCAATGGTGACTATCTGGATTGCGCTGTTGCCGGTTGTCCCCATTTCGGTTACCCGACCGCTTGCGGTCGTCGTGGCAGTTCCGTTCCTGATTAATTTCACACGCGATTGGTTTGCTGTGTCGGGACGCCGTTGAGACGGATGTTTAAGTAGTCAGTTGGCAAACAGCAGATCGAATGCGTGTTGGTCTCGTCATCTACGGGAGTCTATCCCAACAGTCAGGAGGGTTCCGGTACGACCGGAAACTCTGTGAGTACCTTCGAGGCCGCGGCGACACCGTCGAGGTGATTTCGGTGCCATGGCGGAGCTACTGGCACAACGTCGCAACCGGGTTTTCTCGCCGCCTCCGAAGCCGGCTGGATCGACCGTTCGATGTGCTGATCCAAGACGAACTGTGTCATCCAACACTGTGGTGGCTCAACGGCCGTCTCAGTCGCCCGAAACGCACGGTTGGGCTGGTTCATCACGTCCAATCGGACGAACAGCCTGGACTTACCGGAGTTCGGCGTCGAATCGAGCGTCGGTATCTTCAGTCGGTCGATCACGCAGTAGCGACCAGTGAGTTCACCAAACAGCGCGGCCGTCGGCTGGCCCCCGATGTCGACGACTGGCTGGTCGCCCCGCCGGCCGGCCGACACGAAGGCCCGGCCATAGACGAATCAGTTGTTCGTCAACGCGCTCACAGCTCGCCGCTGCAGATCGTCTATCTCGGGAATCTGATTCCACGAAAGAACCTGTTGGGGCTGCTTTCGGCACTCGAGCGACTGGAAGCCCACGAGAACGCTCCGGACTGGCGGCTGTCGGTGCTGGGAAGCCACGAGGCCGACCCAGCGTACGCCAAGCGGGCTCACCGCCGTCTCGCTGACCTCGAGTTCGCCGACCGCATCGACATGTTGGGTAAAGTCTCTGATGACGTGGTCAAACAAACGCTCACAGACAGCCACGTCCTGTGTGTGCCTTCGACTTACGAGGGGTTCGGGATGGTGTATCTCGAGGCCACAGAGTACGGCGTTGTCCCGATTGCCAGTGCCAACGGTGGGGCTCGTGAGTTCATCACTGACGGACACAACGGCGCACTGGTTGGGCCAGCCGACCACCAGCGACTCGCGGGCCTGCTTGCGGCGTGGGCCGAAGACCGCGAGCAACTGGCAACGCTGGGAGTGGCCGCCCTCGAGACAGCCGCAGCACACCCAAGGTGGGCCGAAACGTTCGAATCGATTCGCTTGCTTTGTGCAGACGAAACACCCGCGGTAAACATATGAGGCTACGAAATTAATGACGACACTCCAAACGTTTCTGACCGCAAAACGCTCACTCGAAGACCGTGCGCTCAACCGTGTTGTCTGGCATCGATTTGTCGAGGAACTCTCCGGGCGTGCGAGTAGCGAGGAACCGGTTCGAATCCTCGAGATTGGCCTTGGCACAGGTTCGATGATCGCCAGGCTCGCCGAGTGGGAGGCTCTGCCACTGCAGGTGACCTACCGTGCGATCGATATTGACCCCGAGACGCTTGCGGTGGCTCGCCGAAAACTCCCTGAGCGGCTCCAGACAGCAGGCTACACTGTTGAGACGACAGACAACGTGATTCGTGCCCACAAAGAGTCCACCGGCCCGGATCGAACCCTCGAGATCACACTCGAGACCGGAGATGCCTTCGAGACAACCGACCACGCGGATGCCGTCATCGCCTCGGCCGTCTTGGATCTGGTTGAGCTGTCCGAAGCACTCGAGGCGATCACACAGCTCTGTGCGGACGACGGCTTGTTGTATGCGCCCTTTACGTTCAACGGCCACACGTCGTTCCGGCCCTCTGAGCCCGCAGACCCAACAATTGAGCGGTTGTATCACCGGCATATGGACGAAATCCGCGAGCAGCCGGGCGGGAGTCGGGCTGGCCAACAGCTACTGACGGCGCTGCCAGCCGCAGGCTACAGGATTCTCGAGGCGGGCGGTGCCGACTGGGTCGTCCACCCGACAGACGGTGTGTACCCGGCCGACGAGGCAGTCGTCCTCGAGTTTTTGTGTTCGACAATCGATTCGGCACTGGCCGAGTATCCACCCACGACGCTTGATCCCGAGACGCGTACCCGATGGATCAACAAACGTCGTGAGCAACTCGAGTCTGGTGAGTTGACGCTTGTTGCCCACCATATGGACGTCCTCGCCGAGTTGTCCTAATCGTCGAGAAACGGTGGCAGGCGCTCTGGGTCGGGTTCTGATAGCGGTTCATCCGCAAGCATAGCAGTGAGTCGGCGGGCTCCCTCGGCCGGATCGTAGCCAATCTTATTGAGATGTTCCAGCGGCGTGCGGTTTGGGTTGCGCTCCCAGTGGGCCCACACTTCTGTGTGGCCCTCGTCGGTCGGAAACAGCCGGACATGCAGTTGGTTGTGGCCGAACAGCCCGTTTGGTCGGTAGACGTAGCTGCCGATTTCGTGCACCATCTGACCATCACGTTCATACCCATGTAGATAGGCTCTGAACAGTTGGCTAAAGCCGCATGCCTCGAGGCGCTGTCGGGCGGAGTTGGGATCGACCGCCCAAATGCCGACATATTCAGCTGCCGGCGGCGGCAACACACTGGCGTGTCTGGGAACCAGTCGGTTGGGGACGGCAACCACGACCCGCCCGGCAGCCACTCGAAGCCGGGAGAATCCGACACGAGCCATAACCGTCCAGACTGCAGCAGCTACAACGAGCCCGTAGACCGGTCGTCGAACCATCATTGCTCAATTGGCTGTTCGTAGCTCGCATACGCCTTGTCGTCCTCCCAGAGCCGAACCCGAATTCGGTCGGGAACGGTCGGGTTGGCCGCCGAGAGAATTTCCTCACAACATATCCTCGAGAAGTGTTCGACACTTGGATTCAGCCCCTCGAAGGCCGGCTGGTCGTTGAGCGTCGTATCAGCGTACGTCTCGACGACACTGTCGATGGCCGCGTTGATTTCGTCAATATCGACCAGATAGCCGTACTCGTTGAGCGACTCTCCTTCAAACTCGACGACAGCAGTGAACTGATGTGAATGAAGCTCTCCTTCCGGGCCGGGATCAGGTACCGTCAGAAAGTGCTGGGCGATAAAGGGCCGACGAACCGAAACCGTGTACATACGTGCTTCTATGGTTGGTCGTAGCTAAAGAGTGTCCCGACCGGTCTCGGGTGTCCGTCGCTGGCTTCGGGTTGGTTCGTACTGTCGGCTCCGGCGAGGCTGTCATACACGTCGGGAGCCGACTCAATGGGATATCGGTCAGTCAACAGCTCAGCAAACGACGCCTCGAGTTGTGCCCAGGCGAGACCCATCCGTCGGCTGCGATCCCACCGACCCCGCAAGGCGGGATCAATCGTGCTGACTTGACTGCTCGAGAGTGTGATCCGACTGCGGTGGAATCGTCCGCCAAGATCGAGTTCTGTTGGTTTGGTGCCGTACCACGAGCCGATGATAACTCGGCCGTCGTAGCCGGTCGCCGAGACGGCTGCATCGAGAGCTGTGGGGTTGCCCGACAACTCGAATGTGAGGTCGGCACCGGGATACTCCGTTGCTGTCGAGGCCTCCCCAGGGACTGCAAGCACCTCCTCGAGATTGTCTGGGTGGACGCTGGCGGTTGCGCCGAGTTGTTCGGACTGCTTTCGGCGGTCGGCAGTTGGCTCGACAGTTAGCAACTCCGCAAGCGGAAACTGCTCGAGAATCGCGGTCGTCACCAACCCGACCAACCCCTGGCCGAAGACGACGACCCGCTCGCCGAGTCGTGGCGCGCCGTCTTGGATGAGTGTCACAGCAGTCTCGGCGGTCGGCAGCAGTGTTGCTACCGGCGACGACAACTGCTCGGGCACAACAAACAGTTCGTCGGCGGTTGCACAGAAATGACTCTCGTGTGGATTGAACCCAAACACTCGACGACCCAACCAGTCGTTTTCGACCGCTTTACCGACTGCCTCGACGTGGCCGACCGCCGCATAGCCGTATTTGAGCGGGTACGAAAGCGAACCTGAAAGCGACTCGAAGTTCGGGTCGGCGGCCATCTCTGTGTCTACCTGACCGTTGTACACGAGCAGTTCCGTCCCAGGACTGATCGCCGACAGTTCAGTGCGAACCCGCAGTTCGGTGTCGTCGGGTTCGGGGATCGGCTCCTCGCGGAGTTCAACCTCGCCTGGGCCGACGAAATATAGCGAGCGACGAGCCATACGTTAGTCGTCGCTGGTGGGGATCGGTGGCTCTGCGAACTCGACGGTCGTTCCGTCGAATCGACACTCCTCGAGGGCGTGTTTGGCAGCGATTCCGGCCGTATGGGCGGTTCTGTCGCGGCCGACGCCGACTTTGAGTTCGATGCCGACGTCGCTTTCGACGTGGTCGATGGCGTCCTGATAGGCGTCGGCCGACAGTTCCGGACAGACCGCGATAATGTTGTCGCCGCCAACGAAAAACGACAGCGCGCCGTGGGCTTTGCGCATATACTCCATCAGCGATGCGTAGCTGCGTTCGATGTGAATAAACGAATCGAACTCGTTCATCTGATCGGTGTATTTGCCGGTGGCGTCGTTGACATCGAAGTGCGCAATATGGATCGGCTCTGGGCCCGTCTCTTCGCTCGTGAGGAACGTGCCGGCGAGGACTTCTGTGCGATTTTCGTCCTGGGCACTGCCGGCGGCCTGAATCCGTTCGGTAGCTCCGTTGAGGGCGGCAGCGGGTGTCTCAGCCACGCCAACACCGAGGCTGATCGTCACCGGATACCGGTTGCTGATGCTTTCTTGGAGCGTCGCGTGCGCCTCGCGGTCGATCCCGTTTGTGACAGCGATCATATTGTCGAAGCGGGTATAAAAGACGTAACCGCCTCGACCCCCGATAAACTGGGCGATATCCGCAAATAACCGTGATTGGAGCGTCTGTAGATCCATCTCCCGTCGCGGCTCGGGCGTGACTGTCCACGGACCGTAGTTGTCGAGTTGGACGAGCGTCAACTGGGTAGTCGTCACAATACATTTCTTTTCGGAGGCGGCTACATTGTGTCTTTCTGTTCAGCAAGGCATTCGGCCGACACCGAATCGGACAAACCGCGGGTTTCAAACCTGGCAGCACTAATATCGAGATATGTCGTATCAGGGGGTTATTCTTGACGTCGACGGGACGGTCGTCCACGGTGATTCACCGATTGCTGGGGCAGCCGACGCACTGACGGCCATCGAACAGGCCGGATGCCAGCGGGTGTTCATCTCTAACAACCCGACCGACCCGCCAGCGGCCTACGAATCTCGATTCGAGCGGGCGGGTCTGTCGGTCGACCGCGAGGAGGTCTTTACTGCCGGGACGATCACTCTCGAGTATCTCACCGCTGAACATCGCGACGACCAACTGTATGTCATCGCCAACCCCGGATTCGTCGATCAACTCACTGAGACAGCCATCGAGATGACGAGTGATCCGTCTGCAGCCGACGCACTCGTGGCTTCTCTTGATTATTCGTTCGATTACGAACAGCTCTGTAAGACTGTCGCGGTGCTTGAAGACGGCACGCCGTTTATTGGAACAGATCCGGATATCCTGATCCCACAGGAAGGTCTCAATGTGCCGGGTTCGGGAGCGATTATCAACGCAATCGAGGGTGTCGCCGAACGCGATGTTGATGTCATCTGCGGAAAGCCCTCAGCGTACGCTCGTCAGACCGTCCTCGAGTATCTGGATCTGCCAGCCCAAGAGTGTCTGGTCGTCGGCGACCGCCTGGATACTGATATCGCACTCGGCACACAGGCCGGGATGTCGACGGCGGTGGTCAAAACCGGAATTACTGACGACCAGCGGCTTGCCAACTCGTCGATTTCGCCGGATTACGTGCTCGATTCGATTGCAGATCTCGAGACGATACTCGGGTAGGCGGGTTGGCTGTCAGGCGGCGTATACTGTGTGGCATTGTCTGACAAAGGTTTATATTGGATCCTGCTAACAGGGAGGTATGGAACCGAGTGACACACCGTACGTCTTCGGCGACGAATCGCCGCGAACTGCCAGCCACGACCCCGAAGGACGGGATGTCGTGATTGTAGAGGGACAGGCGATGACGTACCGGAGCTATCACCGCACGCGTCAGTGATCGGGACTGACTGTTTTTTTCGTCCTGTTTTCTGTTCGGAGCGTCCCCCAACAGTACGACGCTGTGTCAGTGCTTAGAACGCGCCGCCGTGGACATCGATCTCGGCGTGGAGTGACTCTTTGAGCGCAGCATGAACGTGACAGATGCCTTCGGCGCGCTCGACGATTGCCTCGAGTTCGTCATCAGAGAGATCGGCTTCGACGTGGATCGTAAACCGGATCGCCGACAGGTCATCGCCGTCATCAAGGTCGGCTTCGGCGTCGATCTGTACGGTACCGAGATCCTCAACGCCCTCTTTGCTACCCCCGACACGGAACGCGGGAAGGAAACAGGCCGCATAGTCCGCAACGAGAACTGCATTCGGGTTCGGGCCGGTCTCATCGGTCGCATCAATCGAAAGCTCGAAATCGCCGACCTGACTGGTGCTTGCATACCCTTGTTCGCTTACTGTCGTCGTCTCAATATCTGTCATTGCAGCCGTACGGACGCTCGGATAGACCCTAAATCTTGTTCACTTCGTCGATAAACGAAAGCAGTACTGCTTACGTGTCTCCGTTGCTGGACGAAACTACCACCGCAAGCACATAGACACCGATAGCGACGACAACGATCGTTGCCCCTGGCCGGAGGCTGTAAGTCCACGAGAGGCCAATCCCCGTGAGAACTGATCCCACACCAATCACGACCGAGGTGTACAGTGCGTCTTTGAACCCGCCTGCAACCAGCGACGCCGCCGCGACGGGCACAACGAGCATTGCTGCAACGAGAATCACCCCGAGGATCTGCATCGCACCGACAATCACCAGCGCGGTTAGGACGATCAAAAGCACGTTGTATCCTCGGACGTTGAACCGCACCGCGGCGGCTGTCTGTTCGTCGAACGTAATGTAGAGCAAGGGCCTGTAGGCTGCAGTCACGACCCCCACGACGGCGAACAGCAACACCGCCATCAGCGTCACACTCCGGTCGTCAGTAATCGAGATGTTGCCAAACAGATAGCTGTTGATATCGACAAAGGCAAATCCACCGCCGAGATCAATAAATAGCGTCCCGACCGCGAAGCTGCCGGTGAGCACGATCGCAATCGGCACATCACCGTACGATCCTGTGCGGTCGGCCAACGCCTGGACAGCTACGGCGGCACCGACTGCCACCACGATTGCGACCGCCAACAGCCGCACGTCCCACCCTGAGGCTCCGAGCAGTAGCGTCCCGAAGGCAACCCCAGCGAACGCAGTGTGCGCCAGCGTTTCGCCGATGAGTGCCATCTCGCGGTGAACCAGAAACATCCCGATGATCGGCCCCATAATTCCAATAAACACACCCGTAGTCAGGGTGTTCCACAGAAAGCCATAACAGAAAAATTCGGTTCCAGCCCACCGACCGGCGACACAACCTGCCTCGAAAAACCGCTCGGGCATCACGCCAACGGCAATCGGCAGAAAGACCACACTGACCGCCGCCGCGAGTACACCCAGCAGCGCTCGAACGGAGTACTGAATCGCCCGAGTCATTACAGTGGGTTTGGTGACGACGGCGAGCGGTCGGCTGTTTGTTCTGTCCGAACGGTCTTCCCTCGAGTCCCCATCGACTGGTCAAACTCGCTGGCTGGCCCGAGATACGATAGCCTGCGGTTGAGACACCCAATACGGTCGGCGTGTTCGACGACTGTCTGTAGGTCGTGGTCGATCAAAATCGTGGTCAGCCCTCGGCTGTTGAGCCGACCCAAGAGCCGAAAGAACGACTCTCGGGCCTCGGCATCGACACCGACTGTTGGCTCGTCGAGCGCCAACAGATCCGCCTCGGCGGCGACCGCCCGCGCGAGCAACACGCGCTGTTGTTGCCCACCGGACAGCCGCGAGAGTCGTCTGTCAGCCAACGCGCTGATGTCGACCATCTCGAGAGCCGCATTGATTGCCGCGGTGTCGTCGTCGCCAAACCGACCGAACGGACGATGCGGGTACCGGCCCATCGCTACCACCTCGCGGACGGTCAGCGGCATCGTCTGTCCGCGATGCGTTGCTTGCTGTGGCACATAGCCGATTCGCTCGCCAGCATCGAACGATTCGACGGACTCTCCGAACACGGAGATCCGTCCCGAATCCGGGGTGAGAATTCCCAACAACAGTTTGAGCAGCGTTGTTTTTCCCGAGCCGTTCGGCCCGACCAGCCCGAAAAACTCCCCACGTTCGACGCTGAACGTTACATCTTCGATTGCCCGATTGCCGGCGTAGCTGAACGTCACCGTCTCGAGTTCGACTGCGGCGGCCACGCTAGTCGGCCCCCAGTGCGGCTTTGAACGCCGGTAAGTTGATTTCACGCATCTGGCCGATGTAATCGCCGTAGCCGTCGGCTTTCCAGTCTTCGAGATAACTTTCGGCCGCCGAAACCATCGCCGTCTCGGTGGCCGTCTCGGCTTCCGCAACAATTGCCTCGGCAGTCCGGTCGCCATCGAAGTAGTCCCACAGAATGTGGGTAATCTCGTTTGCTTCGACGCTTTCGACTGCAGCAGCAATGTCTCGTGTTGAGGGTTCGTCGTCCGGCGACAGCCCAACCGGCGTTTCAATCTCGAAGCCGTAGCGCTGGCCGAGATAGTTAAACGAGTCGTGGCCCGCCAACAACACCTGTTGATGCTGGCGGTCGGCGAGTTCGGCACGGAACTCCTCATGAAGGGCGTCTAACTGCTCGAGATACTCGCTGGCGTTCTCGTCATAGACTGCTTCGTTGTCGGGGTCGAGTTCGACGAGCCCATCACGGATCGTGCGGATTCCTGTTTGGGCCAACACCGGATCGGAAAAGAACTTCACGTCGACTAATCCGTGGTTCGGTTCGGGCCCTGAGTCGGGTTCGTCGCCGACGGTGACGGCGATTGGTTCGGACACAAACCGCCTGTCGCCGTCAGCCCAGAGTTCAAAGGTGACTGCGGTCTCGCCGCTGCCGTGGGCCTCGAGAGTCACTGTTTCGGTGTCGGTTTCGGCCGAGAGGATCTCGCTGTCGTCGGCTTCGGCTTCGAGTTGGTACGTCTCGCTTTCGAGTCCGATGACTGTACTTTCGCTGTCGATAAACCGTGGTTCGAGCTGTCGGGCGTCGTCGGGCCCAAGCGTCGGAACCGCGCCGTGCCAGTGGTCGAAATGAAACTGTGCGAGTACCTGTTGGCTCTGTGAATCGACCAACTCCAGTTCGGCAACCGAGCCGTGGTCATCGCTGGGGTCGTGGTCGTACTCGTCGTGGTGGTCGCTTTCGTACTCCAGGAGGTCGATTCCCTCGAGAACATTGATCAACTGTACGTCGTCGTAGTTCGCCCTGATTTCGGTGGCAGCGTCTTCGGCCCACGGCTGAAAGCCATCGGCCTCGAGATAGACGAACGCATCGCCATCGACGATCTCGGGCAAGAGGTTCGTAGAGGGCTCCCAACCGTGGCCGTGTTGTTCGGACGGCACTGGCGTCGAAACTGACAGTTGTTCGCCGGCAACGTTTCGCGTAAAATCGTACAGCGTAAAAAACGATGTCTGGACGGCCAGCCCCTCGGTACCTCTGGCGGTTCGATCCAGACAGCCAGCAACGCCCGCGGCGAGCGATCCCCCGCCGACCCGCAGCAGGTCTCGGCGGGTATACCCATTCATAGTATGACTTCTTGGATGAATAGTATTATGCGTTGCTGATCAGGTAGCACTTCCAGTTGTCCACCGAGCAGTGGTCGAATGTTCAGAAATCGTCTCGAGATCCATGGGCGTTTACTGCCGGTGGAGGTAAGTGGGCTCCGGGCAAATCCCGGACAATGTCGGAACCTATCGAGCGCGTGAGCCTCACGATCCCCCGCGAGTTGGTCGAGGAACTCGACTCGGCGGTCGAACAGTGGGAGTACGCCAGTCGGTCGAAAGCCTGTCGGGACGCGCTGCGATTGTTTTTGACCGACCTCGACTGGCAGGACGACCCGGATGGAACCTATCGTGGTACTGTGACGATCATTTACGACCACGATGCGACACATATCAACGACGAACTCCTCGAGCTCCAACACGACGAAACCGAGACCATCATCGCCACCCAGCACGTCCATATGGACTCTCATCACTGTCTGGAGACGCTGGTTGTCGAGGGTTCAGGTCGAAATATCAACGATCTAGTCAACAAACTCCGATCACTCAACGGAATGCAGCAGGTGAAATTTACAATCGTCTAACGGCAGGAAGGCTCTTGGGGTTACTCGAGACTGAACGTTTCGTCGCCCGCCAGCACGTGTGGTTCGGCAGCCTCGGCGGTCGTCCGAACGTCGCTGGCCCACTGTTCGGCGTCGACTTCAATGGGTGGGAACGTATCGTAATGCATCGGGAAGGCATGCTCGACGCCGAGCCAGTCGACGGCAACTGCGGCCTGCCACGGCCCCATCGTGAAATGGTCGCCAATCGGAACCGCCGCTGCGTCCGGCTCGAGATACGGGCCGATGACGTCTTTCATCTCGCTCATCAGGCTGGTGTCACCAGCGTGGTAGAAGGTGGTTGCATCGGCGTCGGCCGCCTGCGTTGGCTCGGTGTCGCTGATGACAAAGCCAGCAGGCATCCCTCCCGAACGGTCGTTTTCGGTGTTGATGCCGTTGGTGTGGTCGGCCCGAACCATCGTGACAAACGCATCACCGCACTCGACGGTACCGCCGAGATTCATTCCCATGCCGCCTACTGCGTCTTCGAAGCCAAACTCATCGGTGGCATAGCTCACGAGTTCGGGCGTCGCGACAAGCGTCGCATCGCTGAACTCCCCTGCGTGAGCGATATGATCCGCATGGCCGTGGGTCAACAACACGTACTCGGGCGTCTCGAGGTCGCCCGGCTCGAGGGCTGTGTTGGGGTTCTCGAAGAACGGGTCGATCAGGAGGTCTGTGTCGTCTACTGAGACGTGCCACGTCGAGTGGCCGTGCCAAGTCAACTCGAAGCTCATGGTCAGTTCGTTGTTAGGAAACCAGCCACATAAATCTACAGTCGCCTGTCATTCGGTCACTCCGTTCGGCTCTCTGCGAGTAGTTCGTACAGCCGGTAGTCGATGGCTTCGACGCCGGCCAACCACAACGACAGACCATAGAGCCCGACGCCGACAACCGTCCCCGTAATCATCGCTGGAATGCCAGTCAGCACCGCCTCGGTGGCCAGCATGCCGGCGGCCGCAACGACGGCGGCCACAATCGGTTTGCGAAACGCCCACGAGTAGGGATGCAACCCCTCGAGATACCAGACTTCGGTTACTTTCGCCAGATTGCGGACGGCCAACACGCCTGCGGAGGCTACGGCTGCGCCGATGAGCCCAAAGGCCTGAATAAAGACGATGTTGAGCAGGACGTTTGCAATGCCGAAGACCCACTCGTTTGCCATCACGACGTACTGATGGTCGGTCATCATCAGCAGGTAGTCGCTCGGGCCGGTCGCCGCATTACACAGTTGGCTGACGACAAAGCACACCAAAATTAGCGAGCCGGCGGTAAACGCCGGGCCGAACAGCCCTAGAATCTGTATGCGAAAGACGACGGCGATGACTCCCAAAAGCAGACTCGCGGTGAGAATCCAGCGTGTAACGACCGTGTAGATCTCTGCCAGATCCTCGCGGTTGTCCTCGGTGTAGAGCCTCGAGGCAACGGGCGGAAACAGTTGGTTGAACGCCAAAAGCGGTATGTACAGCAGCCCCGCGACAAGCACCGAGATATTGTACATCCCGACCGCTGTCGACGACAAGAAAAACCCAACGATCAACACATCAACCCGACCCTGCATGACCGTACCAGCCTCCTTGGCGGTCAACGGCAGCGAGTAGTTGTAGTAGGATTTCACAGACCCACGCGTTGCAGCCGCTGATCTGAACTGCGGGCGAATATCCAGCCGCCAATAAAACAGAACGGCAGTAACGACGAGCGTAACGACACTGGCCGCAACCATCGCAGCGACAACACCGTAGAGCCCGCCGCCGACCAGAAGCACGCTCCCGACTCCCACCACGCGGAGCAGTGGTTTGAGCAGCCGCCTGCCCAGAACCTCGTACTCGAGGAGCTCGACGGCCCGAAACGTCGCATACAGTAGGTTGGCGAGCGTATCGACGAACAAGATCAGCGCAAACAGCCGCAGAACATCGACAAACAGTGGCTCGGCAAGCGTGAGCGCCGAGATCGCTGGCGCAAAGACGAACAGCGTCCCGGCGACAACTGCCCCACCAACCGCGGAGGTAACCCACGCGAGCCCAAGGAAAAACCGCCGTTTGGCCGGGTTGTCTTCGTACTGCGGGAGGTACCGAAGAATCGAGGTATCCGAGCCGAGGTTCGTAAGCAACAGCGCCGTAAACGCCAGGGTCTTGCCGTAGGCAAACAGCCCGTAGGTGGCTGGGCCCAGTCCCCGCGAGACCAGTAGGTGCAACAGGAACTCTCCGGCATCCGAGACCACTTTACCGACCGTATACAGCGAGGCTCCCCTCGAGATCGACGCCAACGACGCCAGCCGGGAGCGATCCTCGCTGTCATCGCTCATAGCTGTGTTTTTCGGGGCTGATAGATTGGTGTTGTGATCGGTCGCCCGCGATTTATATACTCGCCACAAGGAGTCGACGCCGAGGAATGGACGAACCCATCTCGAGGCCGACACAGCTCCGTGGTCGGCTGGCTGTTGGCGTTCGAGGCTACCTCAGTCAGCCAGTGAGCCGTCGGCTCCCACTGTCGGCACTGCGACGATACCACCGACTTCGGCGACGAATCGCTGCCTACCGCTATACCGACGCCGACCCCTGTAAGCTGTTGTGGGTCGAACCCAGCCGAATCACCGACAGTCTGCTCGAGTCGGCACCCACCTACCCACAGTGGGGCCGCGTCGTCGGCGGACGATGGGACACACAGCACCAGCCGTTTGCCGAACGCGCCGTGGCTCGAGCAATTCGACAGCGTTTCGAGGCAGGACGACCGTGGGACGAGACTGCACTCGTCGAAGCCTACAGTGAGCAACTCGAGCGGTTTGGCAACGCCTGGGAACACACCTCCTGGTCGGCCTTCGAGACGCGATGCCAACAGATCGAACAATTGTACGACTCTCTCTGCGAGCATGGCTATCAGCCACTTTCCAGGCGCGAGCCACAACTCGCCGGGAGCGTTGGCGGACTCATAGCCGAGATCAACGTCGATATCGGACGGGACGGTGAGATCTACTGGCGATCCTACGGCCAACACCGACTGGCGATTGCCAAACTGCTCGGCCTCGAGTCAGTGGCTGTTGTGGTCAACCGCCGACACCGCCACTGGCAGACTGTCCGCGACCGGATTCGGGAGACTCGAGACTGTGATATCACACCAGAGCGACGAGCACATCCCGATCTGCAGGGGTTTTTCGGATAGGAACACTCGCCGGAAGCATTTTTATCGCAACTCTCTACCTGTCGGTATGCACATCATTCGATTCCGTGATCCGGCCGGCATAGTTCGCCGCGGCAGGCTCGAAGACAGCACGGTTCGGTTCGGCGACAGCACGTATTCGATGGATGAAATCGACGTCCTTGCACCCTGTGAGCCAACTAAAATCGTCTGTGTCGGACGCAACTATGCAGACCACGCCGCCGAACGCGGCAAAACCGTTCCCGACCGGCCGCTGTTGTTTCTCAAACCGCCCAACACAGTCGCTTCCCACCGAAGTACAGTGACGTTGCCGGCTGGCAAACAGCGTGTCGACTGGGAGGCCGAACTCGCAGTCGTCATCGGCCAGCAGTGTCGAAACGTCCCGCTCGAGGCGGCGATGGATGTCGTCGAGGGCTATACGTGTCTGAACGATATCTCGAACCGCGACGACCAGGATCGAGAACAAAACTGGGTTCGGGGCAAGGCCTTCGACAATGCCGCCCCGATGGGCCCGGTGGTGGCAACGCCCGACGAACTCGCTGAGGATGCCCGAATCGAACTCCGGGTCAACGGCGAGACCAAACAACACTCCAGGATTGATCAGTTTTTCTTCTCAGTACCCGAGTTGATCGCCGAAATCACGACCCACCTCACACTCGAGGCCGGTGATGTGATCTCGACGGGCACGCCTGCTGGCGTCGGCCCGCTGTCTGATGGCGACCATCTCGAAATCGAGATCGAGGGAATCGGAACGCTTGAACACGATGTGCAGACACCAGACACCAAGTAACCATCTACGCGGCCAGCATTTGAGCGTACTTGAGGCTAACACGGGAGTAACTGGACAGTAGTCCTGTGGCCGTCGGTGACGAACCCTTGGTATGGCCCGTTTGCTTCAGGATGCGCTTTCACTGTTCGTTCCGGCGGTGGTCGACCCATGGACCCCGCTGGCGGTCGCCGTTGTTATCCTCCTTGGGAGTTGGTACGGTGCGAAACTACTTGGACGGCTACTTCGGCCCCAATTTCTCAAGCAGATCCCGCGTGTCAGCGTGGCTGAAACGCTTTTGAGTGTGTTACGGGCGGTTGTGATGGTGATCGCGCTGTTTACGGTCGCTAACGTGCTGGGATACGAACCCGAAAACGTCCTGCTTTCGGTCACGGTGTTGACCGCCGCGATCGCCTACATCCTCGCGCCGCTGCTTGGGAGCCTGATAAACGGGCTGTTCGTGCTTATCAACCGCCCCTACGAGGTCGGCGATCTGATCGAACTCGAGGACACAGACCAGATGGGATATATTCGGGAGATCACCCTGCGATATACCAAAGTCCACACCCTCGAGAACACGACGCTCGTCATCCCGAACGACAGCATCCACCGACGGGATGTGATCAACTACAGCGAAGACGACGAACGCTCGTGGCTTTCGGTCGGGTTTACGGTCACCTACGAAAGCGATCTCGAGGCTGCCATCGAGACCATCGAAACTGCTGTCAGCAACCTCGAGGCGGTCGTCGACGGCGGGCCATCAATTAGAATGGGTGGCAACCGGTATCCAGCCGCCCCAACGGCGTTTGTGACGGCTTTCGGCGATCGTGGTGCCGAAATCGAACTTCGGTTTTGGGTGTTCGAGCCGTATCATCTCAAAGCCGTCCGTTCGCAGGTGCTTCGGGTGCTCGACACAGCGTTCGACGACGCGGATGTCTCGCTTGCGTACCCTCGAACGCACCACGTGTTCGACGAAACCAGTGGCCAGGCGGCCGTCTCGTTCACCGGGCCGACACCGCCGTGGGCCGATTATGCTGAACGACCCGACAGCCGACCGCAGTGAGCGCTGACTCGGACTGTTCACAAGCAACTGTTGATTGACACACCCATACCAGCGATATTCGGTATCCGAGCGACACCACAAAACCAGCGAGGTCGGCGATTCCAGCAATACCAGCTGTCTCGGCCATCTCCCGGTCGAGACGTGTAATCACGCTTAAGAGGCGGGGTCTGCTTTGAGCGACTATGCAACCACGGGATCTCTCTGCAACCAACCCGTATGTGCCGGGCCGGGGAATCGAGGAGGTCGCCCGCGACCTCGGCCTCGAGTCCGATGAGTTGATTAAACTCTCGTCGAACGAAAATCCCCATGGCTCGAGCCCCAAAGCCGTCGAGGCGGTCACCGACCGCGCCACACAGGGACTGCACGTCTATCCCAAAGCCGCCCACACTGATCTCACCGAAAAGCTGGCGGCCAAATGGAATCTCGCCAGCGAGCAGATTTGGGTCTCACCGGGCGCAGACGGCTCGATTGATTATCTGTCTCGAGCAATGCTTGAGCCAGGCCAATCGGTGCTTGTGCCCGATCCGGGCTTTGCGTACTACTCGATGAGCGCCCGGCACCACCACGGCGAAGTCGCCGCCTATGATCTGTCGAAGGCCGACTCGTTCGCCCAGGACGCCGATGTCGTCCTCGAGAGCTACGACGGAGAACGGATCGTCCACATTACCTCGCCACACAACCCGACCGGCACCGAATGGAACCGCGAGGAGATCACGAGGCTGCTCGAGGCCGTCGAAGACCACACCCTCGTCGTCGTAGATGAAGCCTACGGCGAGTACTCCGCCGAACCGAGCAGCATCGAACTGCTCGATGCGTACGACAACCTGGCAGTCTTGCGAACGTTCTCGAAAGCTTACGGGCTCGCCGGCCTCAGAATCGGCTACTGTGCAGTTCCCACCGAGTGGGCTGATGCTTACGGGCGTGTGAACACACCATTTGCAGCCAACGAACTGGCCTGCCGGGCTGCGCTCGCCGCACTCGATGATAACGACCACCTCGAGCAGTCGGTCGAGACTGCTCGCTGGGCCCGTGAGTATCTCGCCGAGAACCTCAATGTCCCCACCGTCGAGAGCGCGGGTAACTTCGTGCTTGCGGAAGTCGGTGATGCCGAAGCGGTCGCCGAACAAAGCCAGCGCGAGGGTGTTATCATCCGAAACTGTACGAGCTTCGGGCTTGCCGGCTGTGTGCGTATCTCCTGTGGCACCCGTGAGGAGACGAAACAGGCCGTCGAGACACTCAACGAGATTCTTGCCGAGGTGGCTCCAACGTGACTGATGCCGATCCAAGGCAGGTTGTAGTGACCGGGACACCGGGTACTGGTAAAACAACTGTAACGGAGACCGTCGCCGCCCGTAGTGACCGTCCGGTCATCCATCTCAACGACGAAATCAAAGCCCATGAACTGTGGGCCGACCGAGATGTCAAGCGCGATTCGCTTATTACGGATTTCGAGGCTGTCGAATCGCATCTCGGCGAGTGGGAGGGTATTCTCGAGTCGCATCTGTCCCATCATTTCGATGCCGACCGTGTTGTCGTCTTGCGCTGTGAGCCGTCGGAACTCGAAGACCGACTCACCGAACGTGGCGAGCCGGCACACAAAGCACGTGAAAACGCCGAAAGCGAGGCACTGGATGTCGTCCTATCCGAAGCAGTCGGAATCCACGGCCGAACGGCTGTCTACGAGATCGATACCACCGACCGCTCGCCAGATGCGGTGGCTGCTGAGATCGAAGCGGTGCTCAGAGACCAACGCTCGCCGACTGCGGGCGAGGTAGACTTTACGGAGTATCTCGTCGGATGACGCTCGATAAGTTCCGCCCGCTGGCAGAGCGGATGCTGGTGCCGTTTGTGCGTGCGGCCGATGGTCTCGGGCTCTCGCCGAACGGCGTGAGCGTACTCGCGCTCGTTGTTTCGGCAGCGGCGGCTGCTGGCTTCGTTGTTGGCGAGCCACGCTGGTATGCGGTCGGTGGGGCGTTGGTGCTGCTCAACGGCTGGTTGGATCTCATCGACGGCGCGTTGGCCCGCGAGCAGGGTGTCGCCTCGAAAGGTGGGGATCTGTTGGATCACGTGATCGACCGCTATGCGGATTTGATTATTATTGGGGGGCTTGCGGCGGGCGTCGAGAACTTCGCTCTCGGGTTTCTCGCGGTGACTGGCGTACTTATGACCTCGTATCTGGGCACCCAGATCCAGGCGGTGGGTCTCGGTCGCGCCTACGGTGGACTCGTCGGTCGGGCCGACCGACTGGTGTTGATCGCACTCGGTGGGTTCGTTGCGGCGGTCGTCACTGGGCCAGTCGTCGTCGGCTACGGCGTCATCGAACTCCTGTTGGTGTTCTTTGCGGTGGTTGGACATCTGACTGCACTCCAGCGATTCTGGGGTGCGTGGGCAGACCTCGAATAACAGGCCGGTTCGACGGCGCATGGTTTATACCGGGGCGACCGCAACCGGAGAGTATGCCCCAATGTGAGATGTGTGGTTCTCAGGAGTCGTCGCTGACCACCACCAAAGTCGAGGGTGCAGAACTCGAACTCTGCGAAAGCTGTCAAGGATTCGGCACGACCGTCGAAACCCAACAGTCGAGCGGCGCGACCAGCAAATACTCGACGTCTTCGAAAAGCGGCACCGCCTCGAGTTCGGGCGGTGCTGGCGGGTCGAACCGAAGTTCTGGCGACTCGTCTCGCCGCAAGCGTGACATGTTCGACGATATGGACGAACTCGCCGGCGACTACGACGACCGGATTCGTGAGGCTCGCGAGGCACTCGGAGTCACACAAGAAGAGTTGGCCAACCAACTCAACGAAAAGGCAAGTCTGATCCGAAAGCTCGAACGCGGTGATATCCTGCCGAGCGACGACGTACAGAACAAACTCGAAAAGAAACTCGAGATTACGCTCACCGAAGGAACGGATATCGACGACACCGAGTGGTCGAGTGGCTCGAGTGGCTCGATGACCCTCGGCGATGTCGTCGAACGGAAAGACTAACCAGCGAAGTTGGCCACCCACTCTGCCTGAAAGCTGAAGCTATTTTATGGGGGCGGTTCGTTGTACGAGTATGTTCATCTTAGTGAACCTCAAGGCGTATCCGTGTGATCCAATTGCCGTCGCCGAAGCCGCCAAAGAAGTCTCCGAGGAGTCCGGAGTCCGCATTGCGGTCTCCCCGCAGGCCTCGCAGATCTCGGCGGTCGCCGACACGGGCGTCGAAACCTGGGCTCAGCACGTCTCGCCAAACCAGTACGGCAGCTTTACGGGTAGCACGCTCGCCGAAGCCGCCGCTGATGCCGGTGCGGTCGGCACGCTGATCAACCACTCGGAGAACCGCCGCAAACTCGCCGATATTGACGCGGCGGTTCGCGCAGCCGAACGCGCAGACCTCGAGACCTGCGTCTGTGCGAACAATCCACAACAGACCGCCGCGGCAGCCGCTCTCGGCCCTGATTCGGTTGCAGTCGAACCGCCGGAACTCATCGGCGGGGACGTTTCGGTTGCGACGGGCGACCCAGATATCGTCACAAACGCGGTGTCGGCCGCAGCCGATGTCGATGAATCAGTCGACGTCTTCTGTGGGGCTGGCGTCTCGACGGGCGAGGATGTCACCGCCGCCGAAGAACTCGGCGCAAAAGGAATCCTGCTGGCCAGCGGTGTCGCCAAAGCCGATGATCCGAAAGCTGCACTCGAAGACCTCGTCTCCGGGCTGTAAGCAGTTCAACTGATCCAGCAATTATTTTTTCCTGTCGAAGCCGAACGTCGAACCATCGATAGCCCCCTCAATACGCGGGTCGTCGACGGTCTCACGAAAGACCGCTTCGACTGCTTCGACCATCTCTGCTACTTCCTCGTTGTCGAGTTGGTGAGCGTAGGCTTCTTCGATTAGTTCGGGAACCGCATACGTGTATCGCCCACGTCCGATGTGGCGGACGAGCTGGGCCTGCCGAAGCGGTCGATTACGGCTGTAGGCGAGTTGCTGGTTGTCGTCGCCGCCGGCGGCCAGATGTGCAGACAGTGGCTCGCTGGTTCCCTCATCGTGGTAGTGTTTAAGCATCTGCACCGAGCGTTCGGGCAGGCCTTCGATTCGTTCTCTGAGTTCTTCGACAACCGCATCTCGAGTCCCGAGTTCGACAGCCTCGGCGAACTGCATGGCCTCTTCGGCAATCTCGCGACGCGAGACGGTTCCGAACTCCTCGAGGTGGTCGGCGGCTGCGGCTCGCTCGGCTGGCGTGGGCTCGCTGACCTCGCGTGGATCGACTGGTGAGTGATCCGGCGGCGTCATCTCGCTGTCGAGGGCCTCGAACGCAGACATCTCGGCGGGTGTCTCGAAAGCCGAGCCCTCGAGTGCCTCGATTGGGTCGGTTGGAATTTTCGTTGTATCGTCGCTGTCTGGGCGCGTAGACCCTGAGCCTGTTGTCTCCGTGCCTCGTGTGGCTGGCTTTCCTGCCTTGCTGTCTGGTGTCGTCGATGCCTCGCGTGTCCCTGAAGTTGAATCGCCTCCAGGGTCGGCTGCAAATGGGTCTAGTGGTTCGGATGACTGGCTGTCAGTGGCTGGTGTCGATGAGTCGACCGGATTCGAGGCCTCAGTCGGCCCACCGGCACCCTGCGGTGTCGATTCGGGCCGGTCGGGTTCGGCCTCGGCGATCAACGGATCGAACTCCGGTTCGGTTGGATCGCGCTGTCGGGCCGCCTCCTCAGGGTTGTACTCGTCGATTTCGGCCTGTTCGGACGGTCGGTTTGGATTGCGTCCGGTTCCGCCGCGGTAGGGTGCCTCCGAGCGATCCAACAGGGCCTGGGCGAACTTATCGGCCATCCGGCTGAGATCCTGTGCGTCTTCGAGTTCGGCCTCGAGGCGACGGATCGTAGCTTCCTTTTTCTCGAGTTCTTTCTGGAGGTCGGCAATCTTGCTTTCGCGTCGTTCTTTTTGCTCGGAAATGTCGGTGAGCTCCGAGACCAGATTACCGCTGACAGATTTGAGTTCGGGTCGTTCGAAGTCCTCGAGCCCCGGTGTCGCCCCTGCATCGAACGTTCGTTTGCGGTGAAACTGCACGCGCTGGATCGCATCGGCCCAGTCGGCGACTAAAAATCCCTCGCCGTCGGCCAACTCCTCGACGGCGTCGGCATACTCACTGCCCAGAATCCGGCCGACGACCTTGGTGTCGTTGCGCCAGGTCAGCCGGTGCCAGACGAGCCAATCACACTGGGTAATAAAGTCCTTTTTAACGTCGGCGGGCCGCTGGCTGATGCCGACGATACCCAGGCCGTGTTTCCGGCCGCGTTTACCGATTTTGATCAGCATTTTGCCGGCTTCGCCCATCCCGCTTTTTTCGGGGATGTACTCGTGGCACTCCTCGATAACAACGAGGAACGGTTTTTTGAGTTTCTTTTCTTTGGCAAACAGATGACGCGTTGTTTCGAGCACCAACTCGTCGGCGTCGGCCTCATCGAGATACCCCGAGACGTCAAGGATGATCGGGATATTTTCCTCGAGAGCCAGCGAGGCGATTTTCTCGGCGTGATCAGCGGTGACCTGGATATCACACTCGTCGTCTGCACCAACGTGGAGGACTTCGTATTCTTCTTTCAGTCCGTAATACTCGCCGTCACTATCTACGATGAGGACGGGAAAGTTGTTATCCAGGAGGTTCTCGAGCATCACCGAGACGGTGTTGGACTTTCCGCTGCCGCTTTTGCCGGTGACAAACCCACGGCCGGTCAGAATGTCGACGACCGGCAACGCGACTGGGCTGCCGGGGTCGGTCTCGTCGGTTCCACCGGGGCCGGAGCTCACATCCGCGACTGTGATTGTCTCGTCGCTCATTCAGTTGGCTGAATACATCGTCCCAAAACACATAGTTCCTCCTGTCGATTCGACCGATAGCTGATAGATTGCTGTCAGAGACTGCCCAACGGCCAATATGCGTTACCCGCCGGCCGACGACGACTGGGCTATGGCGGATGCAACCACTCAACGAAGGCGGGTGAATTGGCCCACGACACACTCGGTTGATTGGCTTCGGTGGGCCGCGCTCGTCGGGCTCTGTGTCGATGCCGCAACGACGTGGCAGCTACTTGCAGTGAGTGGCCACCGAGAGCTGAATCCGATTCTGGTGGCATTCTGGAGCTATGATCCGGCGGTCGTCGCCGGCTACTTCGCTGTATTCGTTGTGGTCGTCTGGGGGACAACACGCCGCCGGAACTGGTTGTCGACGACGATTTCGACGAGCGTCCTCGTCATTATGGGTGTGTTTGGTGGGCTTAACAATCTCGGGTTGTTCGTTTTCGGTTCGCCATCGCTGCTCGAGTTGCTGGCAGCCAGCCTCGAGGTCTCGGCTGCGACAGTTATTGTCGTGTTTCTGCCGGTCTTCGGGGTTGTTTCGGCCCTAGCCGTTGCTAGTGTTCGTCATGGTCGTATTCCGTGGCGTGGGACGGCCGCAGTCATCATCGGAGGTGCGCTCGGGTACCTGGTGTATCTCAGTGCTGCACAGGCGGTCTTCGGCATCCCAACCGTGCTGTTGTAGGACGGGTGGCCGAACCAGCGGTAGCTTTGTACCCTGGCTGACCCAACCAGCGTGTATGCCGACAGTGTATGTCACCGCACCGCAGTCGGTCGCCGCCGACCTCGCCGAAACGCTCATCGAAGAGCGACTCGCCGCCTGTGTCAACCGAGTTGCCTGTCAGTCGACCTACCGCTGGAAAGAGGAGGTACTCACCGACGAGGAGGCGATTTTGTTGATCAAAACAACCGACGAGGCCTACGACCGCCTCGAGGCCCGAGTTGAGCAACTGCATCCCTACGATGTCCCGTGTATCGAACGGTTCGACGAGACTGCGCTACTCGAGCGGTTCGGTGGCTGGATTGCCGAGTCAGTCGACTGAGCAGTAGTGATTCGTTCAATTTTGGCAGTGTTCTCACAAACTTAAGTATGTCTGTCAGCAAGAGAGGACATGAATCCAACGAGGGCAGCCAAGGCGTGTCAGTCCGTATTTGAGACCGTTTCCTCGACGGTCATTATCGAAGACGACGTCTTGGAGACGCTGTTGACTGCGATTCTCGCAGACGGACACCTACTGCTCGAAGACGTACCCGGCACCGGAAAAACACTGACTGCCCAGACGATTGCGACCGCACTGAATCTCGATTTTAACCGGATTCAGTTCACGCCGGATCTCCTGCCGGCAGATATCACTGGCACGCACGTGTTCAATCAAGAAACCGGTGAGTTCCGCTTTCGTGAGGGCCCCCTGTTTTCGAACGTAATTTTGGCCGACGAGATCAACCGTGCACCGCCGAAAACGCAGGCCGCCCTCCTCGAGGCAATGGGCGAAAGCCAGGTTTCTGTTGGCGACGAAACCCGGCAGCTTCCAGATCCGTTCGTCGTGATCGCCACCCAGAACCCGGTCGAACAGGAAGGGACGTTCGAACTCCCGGAAGCCCAGCGCGACCGGTTTATGATCAAAACCTCGATGGGATATCCGGATCGAGACGGCGAACTCGAGTTGCTTGATCGTCGCGGAGACCGCACCGCCAGCGAGCCCGAAGCAAGCCCCGTCACCGATCTCTCGACTGTTCGAGAGCTCCTCGAGGTGCCCGAATCCGTTCGCGTTGAGTCTGCTGTCTCAGAATACATCGTTGATATTGCCCGACAGACCCGCGATGACGACCGGGTTGCGGTGGGCATCTCACCGCGAGGAATCCAGCGACTCTACGAGGCAAGCCGGGCTCATGCGATGTTGCGTGGTCGTGAGTACGTCGTCCCTGATGACATCAAAGCCGTCGTCTTCGAGACGTTCGAACACCGCTTGGTGTTGAACACCGAGACGGCTGTACGAGAGATTCCAAAACGCGATATCGTTGCCGATGCGGTTGCAGCCGTTGCTGTCCCTGCAATGGACGAATTATAAGCTGACAGCAACGAAAACCAATCCCTCTCGGAGTACCTACCGCAGAATTCAGGCCGCCTGTAGCCGCTCGAAGACGTCTTCGACCATCTCGCCGGTCTCGTCGATAATTGCTTCGAGTTCCTCGTCGTCACTCGCCATCCCTAACAGGTGAGCAATCTTCATAATGGAGACGTGATAGACGCGCTGGAGGCCGGGTTCTTCTTGCCAGATGACCATATTGCAGGGAAACAGCGCGCCGAGGCGCTTTTCTGTCGCATCGAGCCCACGGTCGGCCATCGCGGGGTTGCATGCACCCAGTACGTAGTAGGGATCACGGTCGGCATCGATTTTCTCGTTGAGCATCTCTGCGGGCGAAAACTCTGCGGGAAAGCCGAAGCCCGCCTCTGTACACACTGCTCGGACGTGGTCGATTGCCTCGGTGTGGCTCATCTCGAGAGTCGCTTTTTTCTCGCCGAACGCATCAGGATCGATAGCACTGGGATCAAATGGGAGTGTCACACCATCCGTACGCGTGTGGCATCAAAAAGCAGTCGGGTTGCCGGTTAGTTCGTCGCGACGGGCTCGCGACCAATAATTTCGAAGACAGCGTTGACGAACGTTCGTCGGCGATCGAAGTAGGTGACCTCGACCGACTCGAGAATCTCCGAAAGCAGTTCAGGGCCATCGGGTGTCCGGATCTCGGTGTCGCCGAACTTCTCGAGGATATCGCTTTTCGTCTGCGGCCAGGTGAGCCGCGCGGCGATGCGGGCAACCGGCGCGCCCTCGACGGCTCGCCCATCGCCGAGTTGGACGGTCGGTGTGGATTCGTCGTCTGACATACTCGTTACTTTGACGGCGAGTGCCTAATGGTTTCGATACCGACCCTCGGTGCTAACCGGAAGGTTGTCTGTTGAGTGAAGATACGTCCAGTTCGGTGACTGTCTGACATACTGTTTTGTACACCGACTACATAGGCGGTGATATGACCGATCTCTCGGAGGCCTACGAAGGGAGCGTGGCCTCACAACAGACGACCCATCGGCTCTATTTGGGTGTGAGCCTCTTTTTTATTGGCGCAGTTCTGTTGCTTGCGGCCATCATCGTCGCGGGTTCGGGGCTGCTAACCGCGCGTGGCTACTCCCTTGGCCAGACGCGCTGGGTCGGCGGTATTCTAGGTGGGATCGGCCTGCCGGCAGTTATTCTGGGTGTTTTTACCGTCCTTCCGGCCAACCGTCGAACCCGGTCGGCAGCGTTGATCGGTGCTTCTCTCGCATTGTTCGGCGTCACCATCTTCTCGCAGGCCTACCCGTGTCAGTGGATCGGGACAACCTGTTCAGATCCCGGTGCGGATCTCACGCTCCTGACAGCAGGCGTCTACACGCTGGGAACACTGACAACCGTCTGGTGTCTGTTCGTTGGGATTGCGAACTTCAAAATCCGTAACAATCCTGGCGGTACCGTCACCATGGAGGTCACTCGGCAGGGCGAAACGCAAGTCGTCGAAGTCGAACGGTCGGAACTTGGTGGCCTCGGTGGCATCGGGTTTCTCGGCTCGCCGCCCGACGGCGAAGTGGCAACCCAGACGAACACGAACGGCCATCAGCAGCCTGCCAGTTCACCGACGAGCGATGGTGGGGCCGCCACCAGCGAGATCAACTCGGTTGGCCTCGAAAAGCCCCAGACAACTGGCTCGATCTCGAGTGGCGTCGACCGCATCGGCCCGGAGACACCCTCCGGAGACCGCTCGCAGCGTCAACACGCCTCAGTTGATCGCTACTGCGGCAGCTGTATCGAGTTCAAATACGTTCGAACCGATACCGGTATTCGACCCTACTGTGGGCTCCATGACGAACTGATGGACGATATGGACGCCTGCGAAGACTGGCAGTCGCGTTGAGTCTCCGTCCCTCTATTCGAGAAACGCCCGTAGTTCCGCTATCGACCACGTATTGAGCACGTCCGCTGACTCCGCCCAGCCGCGTCTGGCGGTCTGGACACCGTAGCGCATGTTTTCGAACGAACCCGGCCCGTGGGCGTCAGTGTTGATCGCAATCGTTCCGCCCGCCTCGATGACCGTGCGGACGGCCTCGCCGTGGAGATCTAACCGCAAGGGGTTGGCGTTGACCTCGAGGGCTGTGTCGTGGTCGGCCGCACACTCCGCCAGCGCCGTGAAATCAACCGCAAGCCCCTCGCGGCTGTTGATCATCCGGCCAGTCGGGTGACCGATGATGTCGACTGTTGGTTCGCGGATCGCTTTACAGAGTCGTTCGGTGGCGGTTTCGCTTTCTTGATCTAACGCGCTGTGTGGTGAGGCGACGACGACATCCAACTCGGCCAACACGTCGGTCGGCGTACTCAGCGAGCCGTCGGCTTCGATGTTCGTCTCGACGCCCGACAGCAGTTCGATGTCGAGTTCCGCTTGGAGTGTTTCGATTGTTTCACGCTGTTCGCGGAGCTCTTGGTCGCTGAGTCCGATGGATTCGATAATACCCGCGCCTGCGGCGTGGTCGGTGACTGCGTAGAACGCATAGCCGCGTTTGGCGGCGGCTTCGGCCATCTCCCGAATACTGTATCGACCATCCGACCACTCGGTGTGGGTGTGTAGCTCGCCACTGATTGCCGATTCTTCGAGGAGATCCGGCAGCGTCCCCTCGGCGGCTGCCTGAATCTCGCCGGTATCCTCACGGAGCACGGGCGGAATCCACTCGAGGCCCAACGCCTCGTACATTTCTTGTTCGGTGTTGCCACCGAGACGAACGCCCTCGCGGCGTGTGTCTTGTGCCGACGACATCTCGGGATCAGAAAGCTCTGAGACATCGAAAATACCGTATTCGTTTACCTTCTTGTCCTGGTCGATGGCGACGTTCCGTAGCCGGACGTTGTGGTCTTTGCTACCGGTAAAGTACTGGAGTGCTGACCCGAACTCTCCGGGGACGACCACCCGGAGATCAACCCGTACGTCGTCGGCCCGAAGGCTGGATTTGTGCGTGCCGGCCTCGATGATGTCGTCGGCTTCGTCCCACTTGGTGAACGCCTCAACGACGGCCTCGTTGTCGGTGCTAGCGACGAGCACATCCACATCGCCAATCGTGTCTTTCCACCGTCGGATCGAGCCGGCGACCTCGAGACGTTCGACAGCCCCGAGTCTCTCGAGGTGGTCGAGAATCGAATCCGCAATCGGCCGGGCCTCGCCGAGTCGCTCGCGCTGTTGGCTCTGGCGGGCAAACGGAATGTTCTCGAGAATGTTCTGTTCGGTTTTCGCACCAAAGCCCGTGAGCTGCTGGATTTCGCCGGCTTCGGCGGCCGCCTCGAGTTCGTCGAGGTCAGTGATCGCAAGTTCGTCGTACAGCGAACCGACGGTTTTTGGGCCGACACCTTCGACACTGGTGAGTCCGGCCATATCGACCGGGAGTTCCTCTCGCAACGCAACCAGTTCGCTGATATGGCCGGTCTCGAAGTATTCGACGACTTTCGAGGCGATTGCATCCCCGACACGGTCGATTGTTTCGACCGCCGATTGGCCGGTCGCTGCCAGTTGGTCGATTGGCTCGGGATGCTCGGCGATGTTTTCGGCTGCCCGACGGTAGGCAGTGGGCTTGTACTCGACGCCTGTCGCCTCGAGGCGGTCGGCAAACTCGAAAAGGAGACGAGCAATCTCGTCATTGTAGCTCATTTGTCCGTTGTTTGGCCGCGGGCTACTTAATCAGTCACCGTCGCCAACAGACAACAGGAGAAAACTACCGGCCGAAGAGGCAAAATATTGAATAATAAATAGTACACATTTCCCAACCGTGTTTCCTCGAATGACGCCGGACGGTGACAACACCGACTGTTGGCAGTGTGGAGCCGACGTACAGCCAACAGCTACGTTCTGTCCACACTGCGGGACGGCGGTGGCTTGCCCGGAGTGCCGAGTGCCGTTTGTGGATTCCACGGCGTTCTGTTCGAACTGCGGAGCCGAACGCCACGCCGGCGACTCGAGGCTGCAGACGAACGATCAATCCGAAACCTACCGGCAGTTTCGACGCCGCATCAGGAGGTATCTCGAAGACGGCTGGGAGGTCACCGCCGACCACGGCGACCACATAACGGTTGTCAACCGAGGAATCGGCTCGCTTTGGGTTCATCTGCTGTTGGTGGTGTTTTCCGGCGGCTTTCTCAACCTCGTCTACGGCTGGTATCACTACTCGAAAAACGCCGAAACGCGCCACCTTGTAGTCGGCGAGACCGATCCTGCTTGTAGCACAACCACACGTTCCGACAAGACTGCCTCAACTCAGCCGGCGACCAACCGAGGGTGGCTGAGGTATCTCACCGCTGGGCTGTTGTGGGCTGGGAGCCTCATGTGTCTGTTTGTTGCTGTCTCCGGTGGTTCGCTCGGTATCGGGCTGGTCGGTCTACTGCTGGCTGCTGCTGCCAGCGGTTCGCTCGGCATTGGGCCGATCGGAGTCGGTTTCAGTGTTTTCCGCACCTACATTCTGCCGCCGCTCAGACGACGGCTTGGAATCACGCGGTTTGGTCGATACAAGACCGTCGATCAACGGCTCCTCGAGTCGACTGACGAACCCTGTGTCGTCTGTGGTTTTAGCTTCGACGGCGGAGTTGTTCGAAGACGACGTGACGAAACTGTTCTCGCGGGCGTTCCGGTTCGAACACACCGGGTAGCTACGAACCATTACTGTCCGGCGTGTGCTCGAGACGAACAGCTCATAGCTGAGCCTGCGGGTGCCGAACATACAAAGATCCCAGACCAGCAATCGGCAACTACCAGATCTCACGACTGAGAGCGGCTGGCTATCGGCGGCGTCGGGTTGTGTCGTCGTTGCCGAGTGCCTTTTTCAGAAACCGCGTCCAGCGTTTATTATCCGCTGCCGCCTGGCGTTCGGCTTCTGCCTCGAGGTCTACCGGCTCGAGCTGGCCGAGGGCATTGAGCGCGCGGTCGATCCCGATAATGGATTCGGCGAGCGTTTCGCCTTCTTCGTAGCTGACCTCGTTGTTTTCGATGGGCTCGAGACGCTCGAGGCGCTCGCGGCGCAGGTTTCGCTTTGCGGTCTCGACGCGTTCGCGTTCGCCCGGCGGAATCGTCTCTCTGCGGTTGATCTCGAAGACAAACGTCCGAAGATCCAACTGCTCGCCCTGGACGGTAATGCAGTCGGGAATCTCCGCGCCGACCGTCGAGCCATCCCGACCGATGCGCTCGAGGAGTTGTTTGCGCTGATACTCCTTCACGGAGGGCTGTTGGGTCGGCTCGTATTTCGATGTGTCGACAGGTCTTGGCACTCGCGGTGAGCTGTTTGTCTTGAGGCGGGCGTTGTCACAGAAACTGTCGTGAATCACCCTGAAACTGAAACTTCTTAAGGTAATCGCCAGTATTCAGTAGTATGGGTCTGTTTGATCGGTTACGCGGCGACGACGCCCCGCGTGTCGCCTTTATTGGTATTGATGGGGTTCCCTTTAGCCTTCTTTCGAACCACAAAGACCGGCTGCCCAACTTCGCTGCGCTTGCCGACGAGGGGTCGGCTGGCGCGATAGACAGCATTGTCCCGCCCGAATCGAGTGCGTGTTGGCCCGCACTCACAACCGGCGTCAACCCCGGCGAAACCGGTGTGTACGGCTTTCAGGATCGAGAAGTCGGCTCGTACGACACCTACGTCCCGATGGGCCAAGACGTCCAGGCCACCCGGATCTGGGATCGGGTAACCGAAGCCGAACGGCTTGCGACAGTGCTCAACGTCCCTGTGACGTTCCCCCCACAGCGTAACGTCCAGCGGATGGTCTCGGGGTTTCTCTCGCCGAGCGTCGCCAAGGCAAGCTATCCCGACGAACTGCGTGAGACGCTCGAGTCCAAGGGGTATCTGATTGATGTCAACGCCAAACTCGGCCACAAAGCGGACAAATCCGAGTTCATGGATCACGCCTACAAAACACTGCGCAAACGCTTCGAGGCGTTCGAACACTACCTATCGGCCGATGACTGGGATCTGTTCTTTGGCGTCTTCATGACGACCGACCGAGTCAACCACTTTTTGTTCAAAGACTACGAAACCGACGGCGAGAACAAGGAGGTCTTTTTAGCGTTCTACGAACAGCTCGATGCGTACATCGGCCAGATCCGCGAGTTGCTTCCTCCAAACGTGACACTCGTCGTAGCCTCTGACCACGGCTTTACCAGCCTCAACCACGAAGTCCACTGCAACACGTGGCTTCAACAGGAAGGCTGGCTCTCGTATGCGGACGACGACCACAGCGAACTCGGCGATATCGCCGACGAAACGCGGGCGTACTCACTTATTCCCGGCCGCTTTTATTTGAATCTCGAGGGCCGCGAGCCGCGTGGAAGCGTCCCAGAAGACGACTACGAGACGGTTCGGGCCGAACTCAAAGCCGACCTCGAGGCGCTCGAAGGCCCTGACGGAACGCCGGTCTGCGAGCGGGTCGTCGAAAAGGAAGTCGCCTTCCGTGGCGACCACGCCGACATCGCGCCGGATCTGGTTGCGATTCCGAACCACGGCTTCGATCTCAAAGCCGGCTTCAAAGGCCACGACGATGTCTTCGATGTGGGACCCCGAAACGGCATGCACAGTTTCGACAACGCCACACTGTTCGTTGACGACCCTGATGTGGCAATCGAGGATGCAGATCTGTTCGATATCGCACCGACAATCCTGGATTTAATGGACATCGAGTACGGCCGAACCGACTTCGACGGTGCAACCCTGCTAAAATAGTCCGTCGAGTTCGTCGTTCTGGAAGTTCTTTTCGGCCTCCGAGGCCTGCGTGTTGTTGTGTTCGTCTCGTTGTTCGGCAGCCTGTTGTGCACGGGCGAAAAACCGCTCGATGCGGTCGGAACGCTCGAGACCGCCGAGCAACACAAGCGAGGCCAGGCGGTCGCTTTCGGTGGGGAAATCCCCGCCGCGAACCTGCATGCTTCCGGTCTCGTCTTCGACCCACCGACGGGCTTTCTCGACGCCCTTTCGGGAGATTCGGTCGGGTTCGCCGGCGATAACAACCAGTGCGGCCTCAGCAGTCGTCCCGCCGGGCAGACTCGAGCCGGTCAACAGCGCGTTTCGGGTTGTACTCGTAATCAGTGAGATGTTTTCGGCAGCATCCTCGCTCGCGGGCGTACTGGCATATCCCAGCGAGGCGATGCCGCCTGCTCGGAGTGTATTGATAATCTCACTGGAATCAACAACGCTTTGGCCGACACCGTGGGCAGACTCACCTGCCGCCAACAGCAGGCCCACCCGTCGGGCAATATTCTGGTTGATTGCATCAAACCCTTCTGTCAGACTCTCTCCAGAGGATTTCCAGGCGTCGTTATCAACGACCAATGTTGCGTCGGCTTCCCCAAGCAGTGTTTTGAGCGACCGTGCGGCGTTGTGCTGATACAGCCCACTCTCGTCGGTGCCGGGAAGCACTCCCAGTGTGTACACCGGCACGTCGTAGACGCGTCTGAGCCGCCGGCAGACCACTGGCGCGCCGCCCGACCCAGTGCCGCCGCCGAGACCCGCGAGGACAAATATTGCTTCTGCCTCGGAGCTGATTCGGCCGTCGAGTGCGTCCATTACCTGCTCGATATCTTGTTCCATGACTGCCGCGCCGAGTTCGTTGTCACCACCGACGCCCTGGCCTTTAACCCGGTCTTGACCGATAAGGACGGTCTCGAACGGAACTGACTGGAGGTCTGCTCTCGCGGTGTTGACTGCGAGTGCTCCTTTGATCGCCCCGAAGCCCATTTGGTCGTCAAACGACGCCAGTGCGGTCGTCAACTTCCCACCTGCCTGGCCGATACCAATAAGAACAGCTTTCATACGTTCTGATACCAGCCTGACTGTTTGAATCTTGCCCCGATGCCGCACGGTCGGCAGGTTTGGAGTGACAATCGTTTTGTTCGAGCCACGAGTTGGTTCTGTATGTTACACACTGCTGCCGACAGCGTTTCGGACTGCTCGCCATCCACACTGGAGGCTGCCTACTTCGAACAGCTTCAGGCAGTCATCGAGACAGTCGGCCACCGACAGGTTGCAGCCGAAACCGACGTTGCTACTGCTCGTCTCGAGGCGCTGGCTGCCGGCGAACAGCCACCACTGACCCTAACAGCGGCCGCCGAGATTCTGGCGGTTGCTGATTCCAATCCGGACACCGAAGCGATTGTGTTCGAACTCCGCGATCACCTACTTTTGGGGATGACAACCGCTGTGCTCGATGTCGATACGATCGCAGCCAACATTGCGGTCGATCTCACCGGCCAAGAAGTCCAACAGGCTATCGAAGGTCGCACCGAGATGACACTGGCCCAACTGGCAGCGATCCAGTCGGTAATCGAAAGCCGGGAGGACTGAGATGGCCGACGTTGTCATTCTGGGATGTGGCTACATCGGCCTCGAGTTGGGCACACAACTCACCGAAGCGGGCCACGATGTCGTCGGCGTTCGCCGCTCTGAGTCAGGCTGTGTGGCTATCGAAGACGCAGGCTTCAGCGCCCACCAGGCCGATCTGACAAACCAAGTCGACCGCGAACAGTTGCCTGATGCCGAGTGGCTCGTGTTTGCGGCCTCCTCGGGCGGACGGGACGCCGAGGCGGCAAACGCAATCTACGTCGAAGCCCTCGAGGCCGTTGTCGCCCAGTACGGCAGCCGTGAGTCTGTGCCTGATCGGCTCGTCTATACGTCCAGTACAGGCGTCTACGGCGACCACGACGGCGAGTGGGTCGACGAATCGACGCCGCTGGAGCCGACGACGCCCAAAACCGAGGTGCTTGTCGAAGCCGAACGCATCGCGCTCGAAGCGTCCCCTTCGCATGGTATTGACGGCACCGTCGCCCGATTTTCAGGACTGTACGGCCCCGGTCGCTACCGTCTCGAGCGATATCTCGACGGACCTGTCACTGAGGGATATCTGAATATGGTTCACCGCGCGGATGCTGCCGGTGCGGTCGCCTACCTGTTGACCGCCGACTGCGCGCGCGGCGAGGCCGTTGTTGTCACCGACGACGAACCCGTCGACAAATGGGAGTTTGCCGACTGGCTGGCGGCCGAATGCGACCTCGAGAGTCCTCCAAAACGGACAAAGCAACAACGACTTGCCGACGACGAACTCTCAGCGGCCGCACGTCGCCGGATTCTCACGAGCAAGCGATGTTCGAACGAGTATCTTCGAACGCTGGGGTATCCGTTCGAACATCCGACCTACCGGTCAGGATATCGAACAGCAATTGAAGCCTACCGGGCCGAAACAGACTCCTAACTCTCGTTCCAACCGACCGAAAGAGCCGCTACCGGAGAGACAGTAACACGAAACTACCCAACTCGAAAGCAGTGGGGACGATATTTGTCCTTGCTGAACCAACGCAATATCAGGCAACTTTCTTAGTGACTGGGCTTGAGTAGCACTCTATGGGACAGCTAGCTGTCGGCGAGGCCTTCGGCCTGCTCGAGGAGTTGGTCGAGGCCGAGACGGAGCTGTTCGTTGCAATCGTTGTCCTCGCGGGACTCACTGGAGCGGCTGCAATCGTCTACCGCTGGCTGCGGCAGTCAAACGGTGAGCGATTCAAACAGCTACTCGCCGACAAGCAGGCGGTTGTGGTGTTGATGCATCCGAACCCAGATCCCGATGCGATGGCCTCAGCGACAGCGGTGGCTGCTCTCGCCGAACAGCTCGACACTGAGGTAACCATTCAGTATCCGGGCCAGATTCGCCATCAGGAAAACCGTGCGTTTCGCACCGTGTTGGATCTCGAGTTGGATAACATCGACCATGTAACCGATCTTGCGGCCGAAGCGGTCATTCTGGTTGATCACAACACTCCACGCGGCTTTACTGGCGCAGAAGGAATCCTCCCGCTGGCGGTCGTCGATCACCATCCTGGTGAGGGCACTGGTGAGCTGTTTACTGACGTTCGAACTGACTACGGGTCGTGTTCGAGCATCGTCGCCGAATATTTCGAAGACATCGGGGCAGTGCCAGTGCCGGCCGAACAACACGCCAGCGAAACCGGCTCGAGATACGTCCTGCCGTCGTCGGCCGCCACCGGACTGCTGTATGGGATTTTGTCTGACACAAAGAATCTCACTGTCGGTGCGGCCGCCGTCGACTTCGAGGCCGCATCGTATCTGTATCCCGGCGTCGATCAGGATCGACTCGACCGCATTGCGAACCCAGAAGTCGATGCCGAAGTACTCGAGATCAAAGCCCGCGCAATCGCAGGCCGACAGATTAAGGGGTCGTTTGCGGTCTGTGATGTCGGGCCGGTCTCGAATGCGGATGCCATCCCACAGGCCGCCGACGAGATCATCCGTCTCGAGGGAGTAACCGCCGTCGTCATTGCCGGTGAAAAAGACGGAACGATCCATCTGTCGGGGCGTTCTCGAGACGACCGGGTTCATATGGGTCGTGTACTCGAGAGTGTCACCGAGGATATCTCGAATGCGAGCGCAGGCGGACATGCCCGGATGGGTGGCGGCCAAATCGCTCCCCAACCGCAGCTGTCGGATGGTGGCGAGCCAATCGCAGACAACTCACTCAAGCGTGATGTCTTGATCGAACGGCTGTTTTCGTCGATGTCAGGCGACGTGTAGGGTTGTTTATCCACCTCGAGCAGGAAGGCGACGTATGGCAACTGCAGACGGGACGTGGCGGTACCGCGAGCGGTTCGGCGAGAGCTTTGGGCGAACCTACTTTCGACGATTTCCACCCGGCGTCTGTTCGTCTCTCGGCATCGGCACCTATCTCGGCGAGCCGACTGCGGCGGTCGACGACCAGTACCGAAGCGCCCTCCAGTCGGCGCTCAACTACGGGATCAACCACATCGATACGGCAGTCAACTACCGCTGTCAGCGAAGCGAACGCGTCGTCGGCGAGGTGCTGTCGACGACCGATATCGACCGCGAGCAACTGGTCGTTTCGACGAAAGGTGGGTTCGTTCCGTTCGATACTACCCGCCCTGATGATCCGGGCCGGTACGTCCGCAAGCAGTTCGTCGAACCCGGACTCGTCGATACCGACTCGCTCGTCCGAGGCAGCCACTCGCTTGATCCGAACTTTATCGAGGCGATGATCGACCAGTCGCTGGACAATCTCGGCGTTGAGACAATCGACTGTTACTACCTGCACAATCCCGAAACACAACTGCTTGCTGTCGAAGCCGACGAGTTGTACGACCAACTCGAGGTCGTCTTCGAACGTCTCGAGCGCCGCCGTGCGGCCGGCGATATCGGTGTGTATGGGCTTGCAACCTGGCAGGCGTTTCGGGTCGAAGCCTCTCATCAGCAGTATCTGTCGCTACCCGACATCCTGTCTCGGGCACAGGCGGCCGCCGAAACGGTTGGAGCAGCCGAGACTCACGGCCTGCAGGTGATTCAGCTGCCGTTCAACGTCGAGATGGCTGATGCGTTTACTGTGACCGCCCAACCAACCACAGACGAACCGGTGAGCATCCTCGAGTACGCCCACGACTCTGAGCTATCGGTTGTCACGAGTGCGTCTCTTGGCCAGGGTGGGCTTGCCGAAGCGATTCCGTCCGCCGTCGACGCCGAGTTATCGGGTGATACTGCCGCCCAGCGAGCGGTCAACTTCGCCCGAAGCGCACCCGGTGTCACCTGTTCGCTGGTGGGGATGAAATCCCTCGAGCACGTCGCCGAAAACATCGCTGCTGGCACGTTCGATCCGCTAGGTGCGTCGGCGTTCGATACCATTTTTGAGTGACGAACTCCAGTGGGACTTAAGCCCCTGGGCCAACCACCGGCTGACGAATGCGACTTGCACTGATTGCTCACGACGAAAAGAAAGACGATCTCATGGCTTTCGCCAGCGACCACGAAGACGTACTCTCGAAGGCCTCGCTGATGGCGACCGGCACGACTGGTAAACGACTGATGGAACTCACTGATCTCGATGTCGATCGCAAAGCCTCCGGGCCACTTGGCGGCGATATGCAGATCGGTGCTGAAATCACCGACGGTGACTGTACTGGTGTGATTTTCCTGCGAGACCCACTTACTGCCCAGCCGCATGAGCCGGATATCTCGGCGCTCTTGCGGCTCTGTGATGTTCATGACATCCCGTTGGCGACGAATCTCGCATCAGCTGAGATGCTCATCGAGCAACTTTTCGAGTAACTCCGAGAACAACGGTGTGACTGTCGCGGTGTGCGATCAGTCAGTTCACCGTTGTGTTTATGCGCTATGGGAAACTGCATTTGATATGGCCTTTCGGACAACAGTCGTTGTTGCAGTCTGCTGTTGTCTGTTCGTCTCGATGGCCGCAAGCGGTGCTGTCGCTGCGCCGACCACCTCGAGTGCGTCGGCAGCCGACACATCTGGATCCCTCGAGACGACAGAGTCGGCTACTGCAGCCTGTTTTCCGACCGACGGCTATGAGTTTACTATTGGAGACCAGGGCCCAGAGATCACGATGATCCTTCATCTGTCGCTGTTGACGAATCTCGGTGGGCCAGGTGCGCTCGGTGTCGAACTCACTGGTTCTATCGGTGGCCCACCAATTGTCGAACTCCGGACGGGCGTCATTTTTTCAGGAATCGACACTGTCGGTGAGTTCCTCGAAAACCCGTTTGGGCCGTTTTCGATTGCCTTCGAGTATCTTTTTGAGCTACCGATGTTTGGCGATGATTTCGCCTACGAAACGACTGACTCGCCGGTTGATGGGCCCGTCGGCGACGCCGACTGTTAGCTGGTCGCTGTTGGCTGATTGCTGCCGACAGCAGTTCTTTAGCCCGTCTCTGCGGGGTCGGCTACCGTTTCGGCTATTTCGTCAATGCCCACTCGGTCGCAGTCGTCATACAGCGGACAGGCCTCCGGGCCGTCTACACAGGCCGGTTTGCGGGCAGTACAGTACTCGCGGCCGAACTGGATCATCGCTGTATGACCGAATCCACACTTTGCAGGTGGGAGGTCGGCTTCGAGCGCTGTCCGTACTGCTTCGTGGTCGGCGGTTGGGTCGGCCAGTCCCATCCGGCGGGCAATACGATGAACGTGGGTATCGACTGGAAAGACGCCGCCGCGACCCCCGGCGAAAAGCAACACACAGTCGGCGGTTTTCGGCCCGACACCGCGAATCTCGAGCAGTCGGGATCGCACTGTTTCGGGAGGTTCGGTTTTGACGAACGAATCAAAGCCCTCAGCGTCGCCGAACTCGTCGCGGATTTCAGTGGCTGCAGCGATGATAACCTCCGATTTTTGATTGTACAGTCCCGCACCGCTGATTGTTTCAGCAAGCATCGACTGTTCGGCCTCGGCAAGCGTGGCCACGAGGTCACTGCCGCTGTAGCGATCCAGTAGGGCGTCGTGGGCGGGTTGGCTGGCTTTGTCGCTGGTGTTTTGACTCAAGATGGTTCGAACCAGACACTCGAAAGCCCCCCGACCACCGTAGGCTTTCTGCCAGTACCGACGTCCTAACTGGTCTACTACCCGTTCGGCGTGGGTGCCGGCGGTTGCTGGATCAAAGGTGGCCGGCCGGCCGCCGCCGCTGGTTCCACCGCTGATGTTTTCTGCTGGCTCGTCTGGCATAGCTGTACAATAGCGCCGACAGAACAAACAGTCTCGGGGTTCGTCTCGAGCGACTCAGACGGTTATCGGACTCACCTTTTCGAATGCCAGTCTGATTTCTCCTCCGATCAGACCGAGACGACCGCTGCCAACGTCTTGCCGGATAGTTGATTCACCTCGAAGGCGGTCACCTCCAACTGGCTTTGGCTCAGTGAGTTGTCCAGCCGCCGTCGATCGAAAGATTGACCCCAGTGATGTAGGAAGCCTTCTCGGAGACGAGAAACGCAGCAGGCTCGGCAACTTCTTCTGGTTGGGCAATGCGGTTGATCGGCGTCTGACTGAGCACGAACTCGTAGAACGAATCTTTCTGTAGTTCCGATTCGGTCATCTCGGTTTCAATAAAGCCCGGACAGATGCTGTTGACCCGCACGCCTGCTTCGGCATAGTCGACTGCTGTCGTCCGGGTGAAGTTGACGACCGCACCTTTGGCAGTCGCATACGCTGCGGTCTGTGGGCCACCGACGAGTCCAAACACTGAGGCAACGTTGAGAACCGTTCCAGAAGACTCCAAGAGGTGTGGCATTGCTGCTCGAGTCCCGTAGACGACACCGTTGAGGTTGATCTCCATGAGTGTCTGCCAGTCTTCTAGCGGTGTGCTTTCGACTGTCCCCGTCATGCCAATACCGGCGTTGTTTACCAGAATGTCCAGCCCGCCGTACTCATTGACTGTTTGTTCAACTAATGATTCGACCGACTCATACGACGAGACATCACACTGAATGAACGAACAGCCGAGTTCCTCGGCGGTCGCTTTGCCTGTTTCTTCGCTTCTGTTTGCGATAACAACTGACGCTCCTTGTTCGAGAAACTCCGCCGCGATGGCTTTGCCTATTCCTGCCGACCCGCCGGTAACGATTGCTGTCTTTCCTGAAAGCATACTTTCGTGTATCGTTTCACTCGGGTATGCGTTCTGGTACATGCCTACAAACTATCTTTCTTCAACGAGAGAATCCCGGCGTTCACGCCGTTATCAGCAATCAAAACGTTCTGAGTGCCCGCCAGACGTACTCTGGCGACCGGGCGTAAATCCGACCATCTCCAGGGTTATCTCGGATCGAGCCGCACTACCCTCCGACCAAGGCGGTATATCCGCCCCGTGAGGACAATCGGACAATATTGGGATTTCATCTCCGACTCTCGTAGGTATCCCGTAGGTGAGAGGAGATGGATACCGACACGAACCAATCAGGTAACTTTGACTCTCGTCTTAGATAGGAGTAGCGGAGGTGTAGCACTTCCAGCACTTGTCGGTGTGGAAACCCGAGGTTCCCAACCCAGCCGCCTGTAGTGCGGTGGGAAGCCTCGCCGTCGTCAGGCTACGGCCGACTGCTCGAGGGAGCTTCGCTCCCTTTCGGTTTACGGCGGAGGAGGATGTCAGTTGTTACTCATATAGTGTATCCTTACTGCTCGAGGCGCACCTGCAGTTCGAGCGTAAGTTGGCTGCCTGCAGCGAGCGCTTCGACCAACTGGCGGTCGATACCCTCGGCGGCTTGCCCCGCACCGACCATGATTGTTCGGTCATCAACGTAGTCGCTGGTGCGGCCGACTGCACTCCTATCGCCGTCAAATGTGAGTTCAGGATGCCCACGGCCCGTGATCGTCTGGCTGTGGTCGGCCGCCGACAGCGTGGCCGTAATTGTGGCTTCGGGGTTCTGGGCGGCTTCGACGAACTCATCGGCGAACTCCGCAGGTGTGCGGTCGGCCTCAATCCCAAGAATGCAGTCGCCCGCAGGCGTAAGCCAGTCGTCGCTGGTGAGCTCGAAGGTGCTTTTATGTGTCGCCTGAACGTGTTCGTGGCCGCGTGCGTTGATAACTTCGGTATACTTCATACGAGCAGTCTCTGTGGGAGTCAAAAAGACGAATCGATCCACTGTCCGAGGGCTTCGGCGGTCTCGAGACTGCATTTTATTTATATAGTCTTCCGGTATGTGTGAGTCTGTCTCATACGCCGAAATCAGGCCGTATGGTAGCTCTTTCCACACTCCGTGTCACCGAAGTATTTATATCGTGGCCCACTGAATGGGTAAATACCAGAACGCCTCCGGCGCTGGTGGCATCGCACGCAGAATGATCGGGAACTCTTATCCACGGTCGGTCGCACAGTGGCAGGCCACTGCCATGTCCGGAGCAACAATGGTACCGAGGTTTCAACAAT
>LKMJ01000149.1_pt1 | contig 45143 bp, 40 predicted proteins | sample 643391 | NCBI WGS metagenome assembly LKMJ01 (sample SAMN04112250, study PRJNA286221) | soda lake metagenome | biome: soda lake; feature: Kulunda Steppe; material: water; isolation source: sample PL-Br10 brine of Picturesque Lake | place: Russia: Kulunda steppe | collected 2010-07 | reverse complement strand
GGCGGGTACACGGCGATCAACGACGTCCTCGCCGCCGTCGGGTCGCGGTATCGCTTCCTCGATGCGGGCGTCGGCTACGGGGTGACCGAGCCGACCTATCTCGCGATCGTCGGCTCGATATACGGGGGCCTCTTCGCGCTCATCGGGTTCGGTTACTACGTCTACGACGGCCTCGACGAGCTCGAAAAGCGGTTCCCCGATCCCGAGGATATCGACGTCGGCGAACTCGACCTCGAAGGTGTTCGGTCGGCTCCGACGGCCGTCTTCGAGGCAATGGAGGAAGACGAGGCCGTCGCGCTCGCCGGCGCCGCGATGGACGAAGGGGACCCCGATCGAGCACAGGCGATCCTCGATCGGTTCGACGAGGTCGGCACGGAAAGCGAAACGGCGGCCGGCAGCGAGTCCGAAGCCGGAACCGAAACCGAAACCGAGAGCGCCGAACCAACCGACGACGAGGGGACGGACGAGTCCGCGACGGACGCCGACGAGGGTCGAAGCGTCGCCTCCCGCGGCGCGGGCGTCCTCGACGCGTTCAGCGAGGACGACGTCGACGAGGACGACATCGGCGGCTACGCCTACGACATCCGGTTCGTCCTCGAGAGCCTCACCTCGAAATCGTTCCGGCTGTTCGGACTGTTCGCGTTCGTCATGGCCGGGACGTTCTTTGTGCTGTATCAGGGCGGGATCGGCCAGCTTCACGCGCAGTTCGTCAGCGGGATGCCCTCACAGTTCGCCGCCGAACAGGTCTCGATCGTCACGCTCCACCCGGTCGAGGCGCTCATCTTCATGATCAAGGTCTCCGTGATATTCGGAGTCGCCGCCGTGTTGCCGCTTCTTTTGTACTACGCGTGGCCGGCGCTGAAAGACCGCGGCGTCGCCCGCGGCGACCGTCGCGTCCTCCTCGTGTGGGGCGGCAACCTCCTGACCGCGATGGCGCTCGGGAGCCTGTTCGGCTTTTTATACGTCGCACCGGCCACCATCTCGTGGCTCGCCACCGACGTGTTGCGCGCCGACATGGTCATCGCCTACCGGATCAGCAACTACGGCTGGATGGTCTTTTTCCTCACCGTCGGCATCGGACTGCTCGCGATGGTACCGATATCGATGCTCCTGTTTCACCGCGGCGGGATCGTCCCCTACGCGACGCTACGGGGTCGCTGGCGCGAGTTCGCCATCGCGGTCCTCTCGCTCGGGGCCTTTTTTTCACCCCGGGGGATCTTCACGATGTTCCTGCTCGGGCTGCCGATCATCGCCGCCTACGGCGTCGGAATCGGGCTGTTGTGGCTCTACACCTTCGGCGGACGGCGGGTCCCCGAGACGGCGGAACCGGCCGACTGACGGACGCGAACCCTGCTCTGTCGAGTCGGCGAACACCGGCGAGAGGGTTTAATATCGGAACAGCCCTAGGCCCGTAAACGGTGACTGAACCGGAGCCCGATCGGTCGGCGCCGTTGACCCGGAGAGAGCGGCGACAGCTGGCGGCCATCCGGTCGGTCGACTCGCTGGCGGCGCTCGCGGAGATCACGGGGAGCGCCACCGAGCACGAGGCCTATCTCGACGCGAAAGCCGTCTGGCGGGAGCTGCGCGAAAAGGAGCTCGGTGATCCGGACCCGGCCCCCGGCGTCCCCGGCGACGCCGTCGAGATCGACGGCCAGCCGTTCGTCGTCCACGGGGTTACACACCGGGATACGGACGCGGAGCGGTCGTTCCTGCACGAGCACGTCACCGAGTGGCTCGAGGGCGACGCGGCGGTCTACTGCGAACAGGGGATCCGGCGAATGTACTTCGCGGCGTTCCCCGAGGTGTGTGCGATGGACGACTACCGGTGGGCGATGTATCACTGCCGCAACGAGGACATCGAGAGTCACATCGGCGACCTCATCGAGGACGCGTTCGAAGAGGACCGCACAGCGGATCTCGTGGAGGCGACGACCCGGTTCCGGGAGGCGGCCTTCTCGGCGATCGAGTCCGGAGCCGAACTGTACGGCGACCGGGTCGCCGACGCCCTCGGCGACCTGGCTTCGGAGTTCCTCATGAGCCACGAGGACGCCGGTACCATGGCCGACTTTGCCTCGTTTCGGCTGTCGCGGCAAGCCGCGATCGATCCCGGGAAGCTCGTCGAGCTGCAGCGCTACTACAAACGCTCGCTTTTGCCCCAGCCCATAGAACGGGAGTGGCTGCGCCGGCACGACCGCGAACTGGAGCTTTTCACCCACGCCAGAAACGAGCGGATGGCGGGGTACGCCCGGTTTCACGCGCCGAAGACCGGACCGGTTCACCTGATCGTCGGCGCCGCCCACCAGCCGGGCGTGGTGTACTATCTCGAGGCCACGCGGGACGGCGAGTGGACACCGGCGGCGTTCGAGTCGATCCCGTAAGCTTCGATCCCAAGGCCCGGATTCCGAGGAAGCGTTTTGGGAGTCGAGGCCGAACCTGAATCATGACGCGAAAGGAACTCGAACGGGCAGCCGACGAGCTTCGTCAGGCGGCCGAAGCGGCGCGAAGCGACGACGCACGCGAACGACTGCGAGCACAGTCCGAACAGTTCGAATCCCACGCCGAGGCTGATCGGGGGCCGGACCACGGAAAGCTCGCACACCACGAACACATCCTCACCGAGATCGAGAGCGACGAGGCCGAGGCCACCGAACACATCGAGGCGGCGCTCGAATCGATCCGAGCCTACCGGGAAACGGTCGAAGGAGTGTAGGGTTCGTTCCCGCCGATCACCGAAGGCCGCCCTCGAAGGCGTCGATATGCTCGTTGTCGTGGGTGACGAACACCTCGGCGTCGAGACGACGAGCGCGGGCTTTGACGTCCCGGAGCGACGAAAGCGACTCGCTGAGGTCCCAGTTGAACGAGGCCAGGTGTTCCCGGTCGTAGCCGTCCTGTCGGTGGGCGACGTCGGCCCCGAGAATGACGGTCCCCGTGTCGGGAAGTTCGACGACGACCGACTGCTGGCCGGGCGTGTGTCCGGGCGTGGGAAACGTTCGGACGCTCCCGTCGCCGAAGAGGTCGTACTCGCCTTCGAGCGGTGTCACGTCGTATGCTGCCGACCGCAGTCTGTCGAAATCGCCCTCGAGGTAGAACACCTCCTGGACGGGAACCGGCCAGTGGGCGTACTGGAGCTCCCGCTTTTGGACGAGGAACTGGGCGTCGGGGAAGGTGTCGATCTGCCCCGCGTGATCGGAGTGGAGATGGGTCATGATCACGTAATCGACGTCTTCGGGCGAGTAGCCGGCCGCTTCGAGGTGCGCCCGCGGATGGGTTTCGGGGCCGTACTCGATCGCCGGTAGAAACGCTTCCATGAACTCGGCCCCATAGGGCCCGTACTCGGCGGGCGCATCGAGCATCTCGTGGCTCACGCCCGTATCGACGACGACGAGTCCCTCGGGATGCTCGATCAGGTAAAACGGACAGACGGCGGTGTACGCCGTGCCGGGATCCGTCAACTGGACGAGAAAGCTGTTGTCGAGGGCCCACCGGGCGGTGTCGAACGCATGAATGACGTTAGCAGTTGTCATGTAATACCGTGAGATCCGACATGGGGATCGGTATTAAACGTACGGGAACGGGAAGCCCGTTCTTCATCCGCATCTGAAACATACCGCCAGAACCGATCACGGCGACCCGAAAAGAACCGAGCCGCCGATCACACTCCCGTTTCGGACGGGCTGGCGGTACCGGTCCGCTCGTCTCCGCCCCCGGATTCGAACACCGTTATCCCGTCGTATGGGAGCCGGATCGCGATCTCGGCGCCGGTCTCCGGCGATCGTCCGGTCGTCTCCACGACGAACTCGACGCCGGGGGCGATTCGGACCGTCAGGTCGTACCGGTGGCCGACGTCCGCACTGGAGACTACTTCACCGGAGAGCGTCAGGGCCGCGTCGCCGGCTTCGGTCGCGCCGACCGATCGCACCGAGAGATCCGCCGGTCGGGTGTGACAGGTAACCACCGTCCCCTCTTGGACCGTGATCTCCGCGTCGGGGACCGTAAACGTCCGATCCCCGATCCGAAGGGTGGGCGGTCGTCGGCCGACGACGGTCGCGGGAAACGTGTTCGATCGGCCGAGAAACGACGCCACGAACCGGTTGGGGGGCGATCGGTACAGCGATCGGGGCGTTCCGGAGCCCGAAATCCGGCCGTCGTTCATCACGACGAGTCGGTCGGCGAGCGCCATCGCCTCCTCCTGGTCGTGGGTGACAAACAGGGTCGTGACGTCGGTTTCGTCCTGTATTCTGGCGATCTCCTCGCGCAACCGCGCCCGAAGCTGTCGGTCGAGCGCCGACAGCGGCTCATCGAGGAGGAGTACGTCCGGTCGTGGGGCCAGCGCCCGGGCCAACTCGACGCGGCGTCTCTGGCCGCCGCTCAGTTCCGAGGGGTAGGCGTCTCCCTGTCCGGAGAGCGCAACCAGGTCGAGATGTTCGGCCACCCGCTCGTCGCGTACTTTCGGCCCGATTTCACGCGCCTCGAGCCCGTAGGCGACGTTCTCTCGGACGGTCATGTGGGGATACAGCGTCGAGCGCTGGAACGTGATCCCGACGCGGCGGTCCTCGGGCGGATCGTCGGTGACGTCGCGTCCACGGAGGGAGATCCGGCCCGCCGTCGGCCGGACGTGGCCGGCGATCGCCTGGACGATCGTGGTCTTCCCGCAGCCGCTCGGACCGAGCAGTGCGACGAGTTCGCCCTCCTCGAGTCCGAAGGAGACGTCATCGATCGCGGGTTCGTCACCGTATCGGTGCGTCAGTCCGTCCAGTTCCAGGATCATCGGTCGACCACCGTCGGCACGCGCCCGAACCGCTGGACCGCCGCGAGAACCGCGAGCGTGATCGCGAGCAGCGCGAGCCCGAGCGGTACGATCGCGTCGATACCGCCGGCGATGAAATCCACCCAGATGCGGGTCGGCATCGTCCGGGGGTTGTACGCGACCATCATCGTCGCCCCGAACTCGCCGATCGCGCGGGCGAAGGTCAGGACGATGCCCGCGACGATGGCCCCGCGGGCCATCGGGACGGAGACGTTCCAGAACGTCGAGAGCGGTCCGTAACCGAGCGATCGGGAAGCCTGCTCGAGCCGTTCGTCGATCGCGCCGAACCCGGCGCGGGCGGTGATGATCACGAAGGGGGCGGCGACGAACGTCTGTGCGAGAATCACGCCGAACAGACTGTCCGTGAGCGGAACGCCGACAGCGGCAGCGAACGCCCCGATCGGGGTGAACCGTCCGACCGCGGTGAGAAGCATCGCACCGCCGACAACCGGTGGGACGACGAGCGGCAGGATGACGAGCGCCTCGACGGCCCGCTTGCCGAAGAAGGAGGCTCTGGCAAGAACGTACGCGAGCGGGACGCCGAAGACGGTGGCGATCAGCGTCGAGATCGGGGCGGTGACCAGCGAGTTCCGGATCGCCGTCCGGGCCTCGGGCGTCGACAGTCCGGCGAGGACGTTCGTCGCCCCCGTCCGGGAGAGAAAGGCGACGAACGGAAGCGCGAAGTAGACGAGGATGAACGCACCCAAAAGCGCAGGGACGAGCAGTTCCGGGAGCCGCCGGTTCGAGCCTCGGGATGGGGTGCGTTCGGCGACGCTCATACGGTGATCGCCTCCGGGAGGGCCCCCTGCCCGCGCGGCAGGCTCTCTTCGACAGTCAACCCGGCGTCGACGAGGAGATCCGATCGGTCGGCGAGAAACCGCACGAGTTCGCCGCCGGCCCCGGGAGCGTCGGCGTCGTCGTTCACCGTCGCGTTGTACAGCACCGGGCGTCCTTTCGCGGTGTAACCTTCCTGGGTCGTGAACTCGACGGTCGCGTAATGGTCGGCCAGATCGGGGTTCGCGAAGTTGTACGCGTCCGGGAACTCGAGGAAGGGCATACCGTGATCGATCGCCATGTTGCGGTAGACGACCGACGCCGCCCGCGAGCCGGTCTCGACGCCGGCCATCATCTGGGGCTCCTCGGGCTCTTCATAAACGAGATCCAGCATCTCCGCTCGGAACCCCTCGAGGTCGTGTTCTCGCTCGGCCAGTTCGAACGCCTGCACGGCGCGATACCCCAGCGGGTCCAGATCCGGATCGCCGATCGAGATATCGCCCTCGTCGGTTTCGAAGGCCAGTTCGTACCAGGGTTCGCCGGCATCGAGCCCCCGACCGAACCCCGTTTCCCCGTTGTATCCGATACCGACGCTGTTGGCGGCGAACTCGACGTCCCAGTCCGTGAACGCCCCGTAGAGTCGGTCACGGAGGAGCGTCGCGTCGGCGCTCACGATGACGTCGGGGTGTTTCGTCCGATCCTCGACCATCCGGAGCAGCGCGTTGGTCCCGTAATACTCCCCGTGGACCTCGATCCCGGTTTCGTCCTCGAAGACCGGACCGACGTGACCCTCGAACGTCCGTGCGAGGCTGCCGGCCGACAGGACCCGGACCCTGTCGGTGGCGGTCGCCGAACAGCCAGCGAGACCGGCTCCGAAGAACGTCCCGGCCGTGGCGAGAGCCGCCCGGCGGCTGATCCGCTTCCCGCCGCGGTGGCTGCCGAAGCTCATACGGGTCAGTCCGACCTGCACACATATATAACCATATACAGTTCCCATACGGTAGAAATATAACCAATAGTGGTTTCTTATTCGGCGGATTCCCCATCGAATGAACCGGGACCGATGAGCGGACCGGCCCGTGTGGACGGGACCGTTCGAGCTGAGCCGCCGTTCCGGAGACCCGACTGGTGTGTGCTCGACAGAGTAGAGTCCCCGGTATCGATTTACTGATCGGCACCTGTGGGATAGCGCCGTACAACAGCGTGTGACGCTATCTTCCCACATACTTACGTTCCGGAGTCGCAAACACGGGCGTAATGAGGGGGATGGCTGAGACGATCCACGTTCTCCACGTCGATGACGAGCCGGATTTCGCGGAGCTGGCCGCCACGTTTCTCGAGCGGGCGGACGACCGGATCGTCGTCCACACGGCCGACAGCGCTGCTGGCGGACTGGATACGATAGCCGTTTCCGACGTCGACTGTGTCGTCTCCGATTACGATATGCCCGGCGAAAACGGGATCGAGTTCCTCGAAACGGTTCGGGAGGACCGTCCCGCGCTCCCCTTCGTTCTCTTTACCGGAAAAGGGAGCGAAGAGGTCGCCAGCGAGGCGGTTTCGGCGGGTGTCACCGATTATCTTCAGAAGGAGACCGGGACTGACCAGTACACCGTTCTCGCAAACCGGATCCGTAACGCCGTCGATCGGTACCGTGCCGAACAGGCGCGTGACCGGCAACGGGAAGCCATCGAAACCGCGCGGGAAGGTATCAGCATTCTCAACGAGGACGGCGAGTTCATCTATGTCAACCATAGATACGCGGAGCTCTATGGGTATGAACCAGCGGAGATGCTCGGCGAGCACTGGGAGCTGATATACCCCGGCGACGAACTGTCGATCGCCCGCGACGAGATCCTTCCGACAGTGGCCGAGGAGGGATACTGGCACGGGGAAACAACGGGTCTCAGGGCCGACGGAACGACGTTTCCGGAGGATCACGTCGTTTCACAGACGGCCAACGGCGAGCTGGTGTGTACGGTTCGCGATCTGAGTGACCGACGCGAGCGCGAGGCGGAACTCCGGATGAAAACCCGTGCGATGGACGAAGCACCGATCGGGATCACGATCACTGACCCGTCCCGGGCCGATAACCCGATCATCTACGTCAACGATCGGTTCGAGGAGCTAACGGGCTACGGCGAAGAGATACTGGGTCTGAACTGTCGTGTCCTCCAGGGGAAAGAGACCGCCTCCGGGCCGGTCACGACGATGCGGGACGCGATCGACGCCGAAGAGCCCACTACGGTCGAACTCCGGAACTACCGGAAGGACGGCACCGAGTTCTGGAACCGGCTCTCGATCGCCCCCGTCTACGACGAAAGCGGATCGCTCGCGAACTACGTCGGGTTCCAGCAGGACATCACCGACCGACGGGATGTCAGACAGGAGCTCGAGGGGACGAACGCTCTCCTCTCGACGCTGATCGAGACACTTCCCGTCGGCGTGTTGGCCGAAGACGGGTCGCGGAACGTCCTGGCAGTCAACGAGCGGCTGTTCGAGCTGTTCGAGATGCCCGGGGCTCCCGGAGACGTCATCGGGGCAGATTGCGAGGAGATGGCCGAAGCGGTCAGCGACATGTTCGTCGACCCGGAGCGGTTCGTCGAGGGGGTTGACGAACGGATCGCCGACCACGAGCCCGCCACCGACGAAGCGCTGAATCTCACCGACGGCCGGACCTTCGAACGGAGCTACCGGCCGATCGACCTCTCTGACGGTGACGGACACCTGTGGATGTATCGGGACGTGACCGACTGGGTAAAGCGGGAGCAGGAACGAAAGACGACGATCGAGTTCCTGCAGCGGCTCTACGATGTCGCGACGGACATGACGCTGAATGCGAACGAGAAGATCACGCGACTCCTGGAGCTCGGTCCCGAGGAGCTCGGTCTCCCAAGCGGCTATCTGACCCGTATCGAAGTGAGCGATGGGACGCCCCGGACGGGGACACAGCGGGTGATCGAAGCGAGCGGCGACCACGAGTTACTGCAACCAGGCAACTCGTCCCCGCTCTCCGAGTCGTACTGTCGGAAAACCATCAGGGCGGACGGCGTGGTCGTGATCCCGGATGCGCTCGCGGCCGGATGGGCCGAGGACCCGGCCTACGAACTGTTCGGCCTCGGCTGTTATATCGGAACGGCGATCACAGTCAACGACGAGCTGTACGGCACGGTCTTTTTCGCCTCGGAAGCACCTCGCGAGGAGCCGTTCACCGATACCGAGCGGACGTTCGTCCGCCTCATGAGCCAGCTGGTGAGTTACGAACTCGAACGCGACCACGCACGACAGGAGCTCGAACAGCGGAACGAGCGGTTCGAGGAGTTCGCCAACGTCGTCAGCCACGATCTCCGAAGCCCACTAAGCGTCGTCGAGGGGCGATTAGAACTCGCGCAGGGGGACTGTGACAGCGAGCATCTACAGGCGATGGAGACCGCTGTCGGACGCATGAACCGCATTATCGATGGCGTCCTCCAGTTGGCACGCGAAGGGCGGGATATCGGCACAGTAGAGCCGGTCGCGATCCGAGAGTCGGTTGAGGCCGCATGGAGCATCGTGGCCGATAACACGGACGGGGCCGCGTTGCAGTACGAGGGCGATGGAATCGTGGACGCGACGATCGAGGCGGACGAGGACCGGTTCCATCAACTCCTGGAAAACCTGCTTCGGAACGCCGTCGAGCATGGCTCGACAGGCAGTCGGACGGGGTCCGACGACGCCGTGGAACACGGGACGTCGGATGTGACGGTCACCGTTGGCACGGTCGATGACGGGTTCTACGTCGAAGACGACGGGCCGGGGATCCCCGAAGCGAGCCGCGACGACGTGTTTGCGGCCGGTTATTCGACTGACGAAGACGGAACGGGCTTCGGCTTGAGCATCGTCAAACAGGTGATCGACGCCCACGGCTGGGAGATCCGTGTGACGGACGGGACCGATGGCGGCGCACGGTTCGAGATCACCGGCGTCGAGTTCGTCGAGTGAGCTACCAGTAGCGACGGGCACGGATCGGTCGTCGACCGCGGTCCCGTCGGGGGCCCGACGAACGCCTCGGAGGGGCTGTCGATCCGACCGATATATAAGCGATACTCTCACAGTGTTCTGTAGAGATGCCCAAGATAAGCGTGGAGATCCCGGCCGAGCTCCTAGAGGACCTCGACGAACACGTCGGCGAGGACGGCAAGTTCGTCAACCGAAGCGACGCGATCCGGGCGTCGATCCGGAAGACGCTCGACCTGCTCGACGAGATCGACGCCCGCCACGATCGCCTCGGCGAGGACGATGTCTGAGGCGACGGCGCGACGGACGACTCCCTCGCCGCCGACCGGTGCCGTCGTTCTCGCCGCGGTCTTCGTCGCCTCGCTCGCGACCGCACAGCTGACGGCGGCGAAGGTGCTCGCCTTCGGGTTGCCCGTCGAGCTCCCGCTCGCTGGGGCGGAACTGGCGCTGCCCGGCGCGGCGCTGGCCTACGCGTTGACGTTTCTCGCCTCGGACTGTTACACCGAACTGTACGGCAAGCGGGCCGCCCAGGTGCTCGTCAACGTCGCCTTCGCGATGAACTTCCTCGTGCTCGCGTTGGTCTGGAGTACGATCCTCGCGCCCGCCGCCCCCTCGAGTATCGATCCCGGGGCGTTCGAACTCGTCCTCGGCGCGTCGACGAACATCGTCCTCGGCAGTCTGTTGGCCTACGTCGTCAGCCAGAACCTCGACGTGATCGTCTTCGACGCTGTCCGGGAGGCGACCGGCGGCGAGAAGCTGTGGCTCCGCAACATCGCCTCGACGGCGACGAGCCAGCTCGTCGACACCGTCATCTTCGTCGCCGTTGCCTTCTGGCTCGTCCCACAGACCGTCGGGATCGGCCCCCAGCTTCCGGGTGCCGTCGTCGTCTCGCTGATGGTCGGCCAGTACCTCCTGAAGCTGCTGATCGCCGTCCTCGACACGCCGCTCGTCTATCTCATCACGGGGGCGATCCGGCGTTCGGAAGTCGCGGTCTGAGACGGTTACGTGGGGTCACCGCCGAGTAGCGGCGACGGTGGGACGCATCGGTCGATCGGCTCCGTATCAGAACGGGAAAAACCACCCGTTCATCGGCAACTGTTTCCGGTTTCGTATAAAAACCTACCGGGAGTGAGCGAGGGCGTCACATGGACGGCGTACCGTTTTTCCGACCCTCACGGTAGATATCTCCACAGATGTCGACAGAAACTGCCACAACGACAGGAACCGGATCGGAAACGCTCCCGGGCAACTGGAAGGCCGGAGTCGCCGGCGGCCTCGCCGGCGGACTCGTCTTCGGCGCGATGATGACGGTGATGATGACGAACATCATGGAGATGGCCATCCCGGTGATGTACGGGATCGAGGGGCCCGCCGGAGCCGCCGGCTGGGCCATCCATATGAGCCATTCGGCCGTCCTCGGCGTCGTCTTCGCCGCCGTCGTCGGTCTCGCCGGGCTGGCGGGCGCGTCCGGACAGAAACAGGTCGGTGCCGGGATCGCCTACGGGCTCGTGCTCTGGATCGTCCTCGCGACGTTCGTGATGCCGGCGTGGGTCGGCGCGATGGGACCGATGAACCCGCCAGTGCCGGACATCAACCCAATGAGCGCCGTCGGCCACGCCGTCTACGGAGCGATCCTCGGTGGCGTCTACTACGCGCTCGAAGACCTGTAGTCGGACGGTAGGCCGAAGATCGATCACGCCGGTTCTTATTTGCCGCTCGGCCACGCAGTAGCTACTGTGCAGGAGTTCGAACGCAAACAGCTCCTCGAGCGGATCGATCGGGAGAGTTCGACGCTCGGCGTCGAGATCCCCGAGCGGATCGAGATCCAGGGCGAGGAGATACGGCTCCGGGAGTTCGTCTTCGAGATCAAGCGCCGCGAGACGGTTCCTCCGGGTGAGCGCGACCGCGTCGAGCGAGCGAAACGCAACCTGCGTCGCGAGCGGCTCGAACGCAAAGAGCAGATCGAGTCGGGAGAGATCTCCTTCGAGGACGGCGAGCGACTCGCGGAGGCGATCGTCGGGATCGACCGCGCGCTGGAGGCGCTCGACAGCCTCAAAGGCGACAGCGTCGCCGACGAAGCGAAGCGACAGGAGGCGGCCGACACGAAACGGTGGATGGATTTCCTCAAGAAGGCGCTCGGACACGACGACGACGGGCCGCGGGTGAGGGGCCGATGAGCCGAAACGACGCGGTCGCGACGTTGCTCGAGGAGATGGCCGACCGACTCGAGGCGACGGGCGTCGAGTACAAGCCGAACGCCTACCGCCGCGCCGCCGACAGCATCCGCGCCCACACCGTTGCCGTCGAACGACTTTACGATGAGGGCGGCGAGAGCGCGATCGGCGAGATCGACGACGTCGGCGACGCGATCGCCGCCAAGACGGCCGAGTTCCTCGAGACCGGCTCGATCGGGGAGCTGGAGGACCTCCGCGATGAACTACCGGTCGAGATGGACGCGCTGACGGCCGTCGAGGGCGTCGGGCCGAAAACCGTCGCCTCGCTGAATGCGGCCCTCGGAATCGAGACGCTCGACGATCTCGAGGCGGCGGCCGAAGCCGGCGAGATTCGGACGGTTTCGGGGTTCGGTGAGAAGACCGAAGCGAACATCCTTGAGAACATTCCCTTCGCCCGCGAAGCCCGAAAGCGGAGTCTGCTCGGCGATGCGCGGCCGGTCGCCGATCGGCTGGTCACCTTCTTCGAGGGGCTCGGCGCCGTCGAGACCGTCGAGACGGCCGGCTCGATCCGACGGTGGCGACCGACGATCGGGGACGTCGACGTTCTCGTGGCCAGCGAGGACCGAGAAGCCGTCATCGAGGCCTTCGAGGGCTGGACGGAGGTCGAATCGATCATCGAGTCGGGGACGAACAAGGCCTCGGTCCGTGCGTCGGGCGAACGGACCGATCTCAGGGTCGTCGTCCCCGAGGAGTTCGGCGCGGCGCTGCAGTATTTCACCGGCAGCAAAGACCACAACGTCGCCGTCCGGAACCGCGCGATCGGGATGGATCTGAAGGTCAACGAGTACGGTGTCTTCGACGTCTCGGCGATCGAAGACCCCGACGAGGGTCAGCGCGTCGGCGAGCGCGTCGCCGGCGAAACCGAGCGAGGCGTCTACGCGGCGCTCGGGATGGCGTGGGTGCCGCCAGAGCTCCGCGAGAACCGCGGCGAGGTCGGACTCGCGGTCGAAGACGACCTCCCGGAACTGCTCACACTCGATGACGTCCGCGGCGATCTCCACGTCCATACGGAGTACTCCGACGGGGAGGCGACGGTCGAGGGGATGATCGAAGCCGCCGCGGCGTACGGCCACGACTACGTCTCGATCACCGATCACGCGACCGGACCGGGGATGGTCGGCGGCGTCGGCCTCGACGACGACGAACTCGCGGCGCAGGCCGATCGGATCCGAGAGATCGCGGCCGACGCGCCCATAGAGGTGTTCGCCGGCGTCGAGGCGAACATCGGGTCTGCGGGCGAAATAAGCGTCGGGGACGACGTCCTGGTGAAGCTCGACTGTGTCGTCGCCTCGCCACACAGCGCGCTCGACGGCGACGGGACCGAACGGCTCGTGGCCGCGATCGAACACCCCGAAGTCGACGTCATCGGCCACCCGACCGGTCGACTGCTGAACCGGCGGCCGGGCCACGACATCGACATCGAACGGATCGCCGAGGCCGCCGCGGACCACGGGACGGCCCTGGAGATCAACGCCGATCCCCACCGGCTCGATCTCCGCTCTGGCTACGTCAAGGCGGCCATCGAGGCCGACGCGACGGTCGCGATCGGTACAGACGCCCACTCGACGTCGGCCTACGAGTATATCCGATTCGGCGTCCACACGGCCCGTCGCGGGTGGGCCGGGCCGGACGACGTGCTCAACTGTCGGGACGTCGACGAAATCAGGGCGTTCCTCGAGTAGATGGGTGACCGAAACGGGAACCGCCCGGGGGACGACGGGGCGACGGTTCGACCCGAAACGGACCGCCTGTTGCTCGACGTCATGCTCGGCAAACTCGCCGTCTATCTCCGGCTGTGTGGCTTCGATACCGCCTACGCCGGCGACCGGGGGATCGAAGCCGACGACCGGATCGCCGCGACGGCGAACCGCGAAGGGCGTCGACTCTGTACCCGGGACGTGGAGTTGGCCGGACGGGTTCCGGGATCGATCCTCCTTTTCGAACGCGAAACCGAGGCCCAGCTCGCGGAGCTTCGCGACCGTGGGGTCGTCCTCGAAGTCGCCGACAGTCCGACGTACTGTGGCCGCTGCAACGGGGAACTCGAATCCGTCGAATCGACCGCCAAAACGCCCGAGTACGCGCCGGATCCGGAAGACATCGAGTGCTGGCGCTGTCGAGCCTGCGAGCAGGTGTTCTGGAAGGGCAGCCACCACGAACGGATGGCCGAGACGATCGAATCGGTGTGAGAACGATCCCGGGGGTACTCCGAGATCCAGCCTCACCGGTGCGATCGGGATACGAACAATAAAGAGCCGGCTGCTCCCAGCCCCGATAACGCGTGACCGACGAAACGAGAGAGTCACTGTTCAGAGGGTATCACGGCCGCGTCCTGCTGTCGATTACCGGCGGGTCCCTGTTCATTTCGATGGTCTCGATGGTGGTCCCGCCGTTGCTACCGACGATCATCGAGACGTTCTCCATCTCCTCGACGCAGGCGGGGCTCGTGATGACCGTCTGGTGGCTCGCGGTGTCGTTTTTCAACGCGCCCGGCGGCCGGCTGGCCAACGAACTGTCGCACAAGACGGGGTTGATCGCCGGGTTGCTCGTCGCCGTCGTCGGAGTCGTCCTCCTGACGAGTTCCCCGGTGTATCTGACCTTCCTCCTCGGCGTCGCGATCGTCGGGGTCGGCCGCGGGCTCTACCAGCCGTCGGCGGTCGGCCAGATCGCGGCGCTGTTCGTCGAGCGGCGCGGACAGGCGCTGGGGCTTCGGGGGGCGGCGTTCAACTTCGGCGGCGTGGTCTCGGGCGTGCTGGTCGCGGCCGTGCTCGCGGTCGGGCCGTGGCGGACGACGTTTTTTCCGATTCTGGTCGGCCTCGCCGTCGTGCTCGTCAGTATGCACGTCTGGAACCGGGAACCGTACGAGATCGGCCGGGTGAAACTGGATCTGCGTGCGACGCTTGCCCGGCTCGGTCGGTCGCGTGACGTCTTGCTCGCCGTGGTGGCGCTGTCGCTTTTCGGCTTCATGTGGAACGGAGCGATCAGCTTTCTCCCGTCGTTTCTCCAGTTCGGGAAGGGGTTTTCCCCGACGGTGGCCAGCATCGCCTTCTCCGGCGTCTTCGTCGTCGGAACGGTCGTCCAGCCGGTGTACGGGCGGTTCGGCGACCGCCGGGGACACGCCTTCGCGTCGTGTCTCGCAGTCGGGTTCTGTACCGCCGGCCTGATCGGGCTGTTGCTCGCCGGCAACACCGTCGGGATCCTCGCCTCGCTGGCGGTCTTCGCCGCCGGACTTTCGGCCTTCTGGCCGGTGATGATGGCCTACGGGCTCCAGCGGCTGTCCGAGGGGACCCGAACGGGCGATTGGGGCGCGATCACGGCGATCTTTCTCGCCTGCGAGGCGGTCGGGTCGGTCTACGTCGGCGCGGTGATCGATCTGACGGGCTATACGGTCGCCTTCGCGAGTCTGCTGGTGTTTCTCCTCGCAAGCCTGCTCGTCACGCTGGGGCTGGCCATCGCGGAGCGGTGAGTTCGAAAGAACAGGGGCCGAAACGCTCAGAGAGAACAGAGATCAAGAGGCCCGAAAGGGACCGCTCGAGGGGAGCCCCCGTTCACGAACTCGTGTTCGAGGACCACGACTCACAGGCGTCCATATCGTCCATCGCCTCGCTGTGGAGCCCACAGTACGGGACCAGTCCGTCGTCGGTCCGGGCGTAGCGAAAGTGCGAACAGCTCCCACAGTAACGGTCGTTCAGCGGCGTCGGGTCCGGTTCGTCGACGAGTTCGGCGTCGGTCCCCGTCCCGGTCGGCTCCCGGATCGGGTCGGCGCTCGTCGCGCCGCCGTCGGTGGCGCTCCGGGAACCGAGCGAGCCGGACGGTGATCGTTCGGTCGATCCACCACCGGTCCCGCGCCGGGACCGGCCGGCGCTTTCGTCGCGGTTCGTCTGTGTCTCGGCCTCGCCGTCCGGGGTTCCCCCGAGGACGCCGATCCCGCCGAGTTTGCCGCGAAGCTCGTCGTTCGAAACCTCGACGACCCGGGTTTCGCCGGCTTTCGTGATCTCCAGCGTGATCGTTCCGCCCGGATCGTTCCGGGCCTTGAAGTTCGCGACGGCGGTGAAAAGCGACCACGTCGTGAGGATCGTCCCGGCGAAGTACGTGGCGGCGACGACCATCGTCATCGTCGTGTTCCCGGAGCCGCCGATCCAGTCGACCGGGTACCAGTTGACGAACATCGCGACGCCGAACAGACAGACCGCGGCGCCGACGGCGGCCGCGGTCCGGAGCCCCCGCGACGCCCTCGGGAGGGCGACCATCGTTCCGAGGAGGACCGCCGGGAACCCGATCCCGCCGAGAACGCCGGCGAGTTCCCGGGAGCTGTACAGCCCGAGGCCGAGGCGGGAGCCGATGCCAGTCGAGGCGACCACGAGACCGGCCGTTACCAGGATCGCGCCGATCCCGAACAGCGCGACGCCGGCGTACAGCCGTCGGAGGCCGGCCCCGCCCGTTCCCCTGTAGACCTCCGTCAGGCTAGCCATACTGACTGCTAGAGGCCCGACCTACAAAACAGTACGTCAGACGTTCGCAAGACGTCAGCCGTTTCTGATCCGGTCTTCGGCGGCCTCGAGCGCCGCCTCGGCGTCGAACGACTTGACGATATCCTCGAGTGTCGTTCGGTCGGCGTCGGCGAGTGCCTCGGCTTGTGCCGTCATGTTCGGCAGCGCACGCAGCAGGTTGTCGACGATCGGGACGGTCGCCGAGCGCGCCGAGCGCGACATCGGGTTGAGGTCGATCACGAGTTCCGTCTTCCCCATCTCGGCGAGCGCTGCGGCCCGATCGCCGTCCTCGAGCGGGACCAACACGACGTCCGCGCTGGCGATTCCGTCGGCGTCGACCTTCGCACGGGCGTTTTCGAGACCGGGGATGCGACCGTCGGCGGTCAATCCCTTGACGTTCTCCGCGCCGTGATCCCGGAGGTGCTCTCTGATCCGTTTTATTCGGTCCTGCGTCCGGTTGAACAGGTTGATCTCGATGTCGGCACCGGTCGCCTCGGCCAGCCGAACCGCCTCGCCGGGCGCGAGCGCCGCGACGTTGCCGTTGACCGAAAGCACCGGATGGTCAGCCAAAAGGAGATGGGCAGCGGCGGCCCGTGCGGCCTCGTCGGCGGTCGGGATCGTCCGCTCGCCGAGCAGGTAATCGAACGCCTCGCCCCGGCCCTGCGCGATCAGCCCCTGTTTGGAGGTGATTCCGAGATCGACGCCGGTCTCGATTCGGTGTCGCGTCAACAGTGACTCGTGGCGAGGGTGTGATTCCGGGATCTCCGGACCGTTCATACGGACGTGTGGGGAGGCACCGGTCAAAAGGCTCCCGTTACGGAACGGCGGGAGACGGATCCCCCCGCGACGCTCAGGAGCCGTCCGTCGGCGCGTTCAGGAGCTGTCCGTCGGCGCGTAGTAATACTCGCCGGCCCGCTTTTGCTCGCGGTCCTTCTGCGAGTCCGGTTTGTTGATCCGGGGGCGGCCGGTGCGTTCGTCCCGCCGGAAGGTGACATCGAGGTTCGAAAGGAAGGTGTTCATTCCCTCGCGCATCCCCATCGGGGACCCGGCGTGGCCGTGTTCGGCCGGAGTTCCCTCGAACACCTGCAGCCGATCCGAAAGCAGATCGATCATGTAGATGTCGTGGTCGATCACCATCGCGGTCTTGTCGTGGGTCTCCGTGTACCGGCGGATCGCCCGCGTCGCGAGGACGCGTTGTTCGACGTCGAGATGCGCCGAGGGCTCGTCGAGGAGATAGAGATCGGCCTCCTTCGAGAGACAAGCCGCGATGGCGACGCGCTGGCGTTCGCCGCCCGAGAGATCCGTGAGCTGCTGTTCCATGATCCGGTCGAGCTGGAGCGGGCCCGCGATCTCGGTGTTCCAGTAGGAGGTGCCGAAATCGTCGGTGATCGACCGCAGGAACGAGTCGACCCGCATCGGCTGGTCGATCTCGACGTACTGTGGCTTATACGAGATGTCGAGACGGGCATCGAAGCTCCCCTCGTCGGGGTCAAGTCGTCCGGCGAGCAGTTTCGCGAACGTCGATTTGCCGATCCCGTTGGGGCCGACGATCCCGAGCACCTCGTTGTTCCGGATCTCCCCGGCGTCGATCTCGAGGGTGAACTCGCCCTCGCCGTAGGACTTTTTCATACCCTCGTATTCGACGAGGGTTTCGCCGTGTCCCTCGCTTCGGGGGGCGTGTTCCTCGAACTCGATCGCCTCGGGGCGGATCCGCATGTTCTCGTTTTCGAGATAGCCGGTGAGATACTGGTTGATCCCGCCTTTCGTCGATTTCGGGGGTGTGACGACGCCGAAGACGCCGGGTTCACCGTAGGCGACGTGGAGGGCATCGGCGAGCAGATCCAGCACTGCGAGGTCGTGCTCGACGACGAGCATCGATCGGTCGTCCTCGGAGAGTTCCTGGATGAGTCGGGCGGCGGTGACGCGCTGGCCGATGTCGAGATACGGCGTGATCTCGTCGAGGAAGTAGAAGTCGGCGTCCCGGACCAGCGTCGCCGCGAGCGCGACTCGCTGGAGTTCGCCGCCCGAGAGCGTGTCGATCGGCTGATCGACGACGGCCTCGATACCGAGCCGTTCGACGAGGTCGTCGGCCACGCCCCGCTCGTCGACGCCCGAAAGCAGCTCGCTCGTCTTCCCGTCGAAGGTCTCCGGGATTCGGTCGACGTACTGGGGTTTTCTGGCGACGGTCACGTCGCCGTCCTGAAGCCCCTCGAGGTACTCCTGGAGTTCGGTGCCGCGGTACGCTTCGAGGACCGTCTCCCAGTCCGGCTCGTCCTCGAAGCGGCCGAGGTTCGGCGTGATCTCGTCGGCGAGGACGTGAACGGCGGTCGTCTTCCCGATCCCGTTGGGGCCGAGAATCCCCGTGACTCGGCCCTCCTGTGGGGCGGGCAGCCCGTAAAGCGCGAAGCTGTTTTCGCCGTAGCGGTGGGTCGGTTCCTCGTCGAGTTCCTGCGGGAGGTTGATGATCTCGATCGCGTCGAAGGGACATTTCTCGACGCAGATCCCGCAGGTCTCACCGAGACACAGCTCCTCGGAGATAGAGATCTGATCGGCCCCACCGGCGTAGTACTCCTCGTCCTCGTGGCGCTCCTCGCGGGTGACGATACACTCCTCGCCGGTCCGGTTGGGCGGACAGAAGTTCGCACACTCGTAGTTACACCGGTCGGGCTGGCAGCGGTCCAGATCGACGACGGCGATGCTGTCGTCGGCCATCAGAAGCTCGCCCCGGTGGTGAGCAAGATTGCCCAGCAGACGAACCACAGCGAAAACGTCATGAACGCGATGTAGAGGTAGTCCTTCACGCCGAAATCGTCGACGTCCAGCTCTAGCCCCGCCATCTCGATGAGCCGATAGAGCGGGAACTGCACGATGACGGCGCCCGCGAGGACGTAGACGGCGAGTGTGTCGCCGGCGCCGGAGGCGACCATCGTCGAGATGACGGCGGCGACGACGCCGGAGAGACACGCGATCGCCGTGACCGTCACACCGCGGATGTGCGCGATCCGACGCTCGGCCGTATCGGTTGCCATACCCGTAGTGGGCAGTCCGTCGTCAAAAGCGGTTCGTTCCCGGGACGGGCGACGATCGGGGGCGGATACAGTTCGCCAGTCCGATCTCGGACCCAGCCCGTCTCCCCGAACTGCATGCAGTCCGTCCGCCCTGGTGCGATCACAGAGCCCGTACCTATCAGGTTTGCCTCAATGCTTATACGTATACCAGCCGTCTTATTAGGTAGCAATGGCCGATTCTGATGGGGAAACCCTCCCCGACCTCCCGCCCAGCGCGAAACTCGTGTACAAAGTCCTCGAATACAACGGTGCGATGACTCAAAAGGACATCGTCGAGGAGTCGATGCTCTCGGCACGGACGGTCCGATACGCCCTCGAACGGCTCGAGGACATCGAGATCGTCTCCGAGGACGTCTACTTCGCCGACGCGAGACAGAACCTCTATCAACTCACGGAGACCGGGGAAGCGGCGACCGACGGGACGCCCGACCCGGCTGTTTCCGACGACTGATCGGACAGCGCTACAGTTCGGTTCCGTTTTCCGTTGTACCGTTTTCGAGCTTCGGATACGACTGCCGTGGAGCGGCCCCCTTTCGGGCGACGACCCGGGCGATCGCCGCCGTCCGACCGTCGGCTCTCGTCTCGGTCCGTTCGTCGTATCCGAGCACCGTGAGATCGAGCGCCGATCGGAGCAGTTCGTTGGCCGAAAAGCGATAGCGGTCGCCGCTCGGGCCGCTCTCGACCGGATCACTCGTTCGGAGATGGTGTTCGACGTAGAGGACGCCCCCGTCGGCGAGCGCCTCCTTGATGTCCGGGAACCGATCGACGGCCCGATAGAAGCTGATCGTCACCAGATCGTACGTTTCGGTCGGGAACTCATACTCCGGGATGTCGGCCTGGATCAGCTCCAGTCGGTCGGCGGCGTTCCGTTCGGCCGCCCGCTCGCGGGTGATCTCGAGACCCACCCGCGAGCCGTCGAGCGCGTCGACCCGGTACCCCCGATCGGCGAGAAACACCGCGTTCCGGCCGGTTCCGGCCGCGATATCGAGCGCGCGACCGGTCGGTAACGCGTCGACGTAGCGCCGTAACATGGCCGACGGCTCCGTGTCCTGCGGGTACTGCCCCTCCGAGAACCGCTCGTCCCAGTCGGTCATACCGGCCGTACGGCCGGCGGGCTGTTGAATACACGGTCTCGGAACGGTGGCTCGGGGTGGGCCCTCGTCACAAGGGGCTCGGAGGGGGTAACTCTCGTCACCGCCACCAGTCGTGGGTTGGACTGCGAACCAAAGAACCCATCCCTCTTCGGTCGACGATTGATACCCAACTAGTAAGGTTCACTGGTGTTCTTGCCGATAGCATCCGCGGCCGGGTCGACTGAGAGAACAACAGCGGTCGTCACTCCGGATACCGATCGGGCGGCGTCAGCTCCCACTTCGCGTCCGTTTCGACCGCCGCACCGAGCCTGAGAACCGATGTCTCGTCGAACTGCGCGCCGACGAGCTGGAGGCCGATCGGGAGCCCCTCGACGCTGTCACACGGAACGGTGAGTGCGGGGTGGTGGGTGTGATCGAACGTCGCGGTGTTCCGGTGGTTTTCGACGATCCGCCCCAGCCGTTCGATGCGGTTCAGCGAGGCGTCGCGCTCGTACGGCAGCATGGGGATCGTCGGCATGACGATCGCGTCGTGCGTCTCCAGAGCCCGATCGAACTGCCGTTTCATGTCGAGAGCGATGTTCTTGGCCCGGGCGTAGAACTCGACGCCGTATTCGGATTGCAGGTATTCGCCGATGAGTAGCGCGCTCTTGGCCGTCACGGGGAGTTCGTCGGCGGCACCCGCCCTGAATTTCCGCAGCGTGTCGTGGAGGTCCTGCCAGTACCAGCCGGTGTGATGCGTGCCGACGCCCGATTCCGCCATCGTCCGGTATCCACCCTGGATCTCCATCGCGGTGAGCAACGGAAGGATGTGGCGGTGGGTCGGGACGCTGACGCGGGACGTGCTCACCCCCCGTGACTCCAATCGGGAGATGGCGTCCCGAGCGGCGCTATCGACGCGTGGATCTCCGGCGTCCCAGTCGAACCCCTCCTCCAGGATCCCGACCGACATTCCGTCCACGGGTTCTCCGACGGCGTCGCCGTATTTGTCCCCCGACACCCCGCGCGGTTGTCTCGGATCCATCCTGACGCCGTCCCGAACGTCCTCGCCGGCCAGGACTTCCAGCGTTGTCGCCGCGTCGGCGACGGTCCGGGTCAGCGGTCCGACGTGGTCGATAGTCGGATCGAGCGGGAAAACGCCCGTGTACGGGACGAGACCGGTCGTCGGTTTGAGTCCGACGACGCCGCACCACGAGGCGGGGATCCGGATCGAGCCGCCCTGATCGCCCCCGAGAGAGATGTCACACGCGCCGACGGCGACCGCCGCCCCGCTCCCGCTGGACGAGCCACCGGCCAACCGGTCGGGGTCGTGGGGGTTCGGAACGGTTCCGTAATCGGAGATGTCGCTCGATCCGGACCAGGCGAAGCTCTCCATGTTCAGTTTGCCGGTTATCGTCGCGCCGGCGTCCAGAAGCCGGTCGACGACGGTGGCGTCGATCTGCGGGACGTACCCCTCGAGGAGGCGGGAGCCACAGGTCATCTCACAGCCGGCCACAGCGATGCTGTCTTTCAGGCCGATTCGCTCCCCCGAGAGGGGACCATCGGTCTCCCGTTCGACAGTACAGCGCCGGATCCAGAGGTTGAGCGGGTCATCTCCCGGCGGACGGATATCCGTCCGTGTGGCCGATCCGACGTCCGACATGCCGAACGTCGGTTCCGGGAGCGAAAGGACCGTCTCCAGATCGTCCAAAGCGCCGAAAAGGAGCTTCGTGTAATCCTCCAGTTCCTCGTCGTTGAGCGAGAGGCCGAGTTCCTCAGCCGTCTGTTCGATACGTTCTCTGTTCGGGCGGTGAAGCCTCGCGGAATCGTGTGTCATGTTCGGTTGCCTCCGACGGACGTCTCGGATGTGAGTACGGTTCCGGATCGAACCCCACCCACAAAGTTTGTCGGTTGTAACGGGGGAGTTTCAGTTCCCGGGGTGGACGAGAGAACCCCGCCGTTCACGGCGAGGAGACGGTCACCGGAGGCCCTTGTCCATCGCGACCGGCACGATCAAATCCTGTTTTCGTTCGCTCGATAGCTCCCGGGCACCGGCGAGATGGATTATCGGGGCGTCCAGGCCCGCCATTGTCCTCTTCTGTTTGACTACCGAAATCTCCCCTCGTGGGCCACCCGTCGCCTTCGTGTTGACAGCGTCGAGCCCATCGCGTCCCGCGCCGGACTGGAGCGCAGAGGGAATACCATCGTTGTCGTCGTCGGAGTCGACGAACGTTATCCCCGAGCCATGCTCGCTCCGGGCCCGGGAGAACTGCTCGACGATGCGGTCGTCGATGTTCCCGCTGTCGACGTCCTCGGCGGTCAGGCTCGCAACCTCGGTCGGCCCCTCCTCGAACAGCAGCGTCGCCGAGCCCTCGTAGAGTGCGCCCTCGTCGAGCGTCCACCCGCCGGCGAAGATGACCTGGTCGTCGTGGATGAGCCGTCTGACGAAGAACAGCCCGGGCAACGGACACGGGCAGTCCTCCGGCGTCACGGTCACGGGACAGACCAGCGTCCCGCTTACCGAGACGTCTCCGGTGGTGCGTTCCGGGCCCCACGAGTCGAGGCTCTCCGGTTCGCGGAGCGTGCCGTCGGCGGCGACGAAGACGCACTTGCCGTCGGTGTCGGCCGACGCCGGCGCGCCGCTGACGACGGCGCCACCCTCGGTGCTGTAGCCGACCATCGCCCGGTTCTCGGTGGCTTTCATGTCCAGCTCTGCCGAGAGGATCGTCCCACAGGAGATGTCCTGATGGAGGACGATGGACTCCGACGGATCGGGGGCGACGCAGCTGTCGTCCCCGTTGCCCGAACCGAGCCGGTATTCGACTTTATCGTCCTCACGTACCTCGTCGATCAGTCCGTTTGCGAGGAGCCGCCCGGGCGTGAGTTGTTCGGTCAGTCCACCCAGGTCGCCCGGCAGCTTCGCGTCGGGCAGACAGAGCGTAAAGCGCTCGCCGATGGTCGGTTCGTCCCGCATGTACCGGATGATGTCGATGAACCGCGGTCGTCCCGGACGGCGTTCGGCGAGTTCGTCGTCGAGACGTTCGACGTCCCCCAGAACGACCTCGTCGACGCCCGCGAGTTCTCGCACTGCGACGGTCCAGTTTTCCTCGTCTATGGCGTCGCTGGCTTGCCGAACTCCCTCCACGCGAATATCCGAGTTCTCGCGGACCGTCTCACAGACGCCGGTCCCGCACTTGTCGAGGGCCGGTCTGAGCGCGTTCTCCGTGGCGTCGATGAACGCATCGAGGGCGCGTTTCGCTTCTTCGGAGGCACGTCGCTCCACGGCGTCCCGTGCGATGGCGACGTAGGCCACAAGGTCCAGTTCGACGTCGAGAATTTCCACGAGGATATCGCCGTCTTCGTCGTCGTCATCCTCGTCGTCGGGGCCGGCCCACCACTCGGAGCTCGGTTTGTTCGAGCGCGCGGCGTTGTAGTCCTGGGCTTTCGTGACGCCGCCGGTGGACCAGCCTTCGAGGCTGATCTCCCGGCCTTCGGCGCGGGCCGTCGCCGGCACCTGTCGAACGTCGCTCGGGCCAGTGCGGAAGACCTGCGGTCCGTCGCTTACCTGGTGGGTGCTGGCGGCGGTACTGAAAGACTGCATTCCCCCGCCGCGTCCATAGACGCCGGCGTGGCTGGCCGAAGCACCCGAGGATGCCCGTCCGGGGTAGAACGCCGCCGGGGCGGAAGACGTCGTTCCGATCACCTGCTCGCCGGCGCGGTCCATCAGCCCATCGAGCGCGGCACAGCCCGCCAGGCCGGTTAGGGCGACCGTACCGCCGGCGGCCAGCAGTGCCCGTCTCGTCGTTCCGAACTCGTCGCCGCCACGTTCCCGGCGTCTCGCGTCGCTCGATGTGCTATCCATATCAGATATATAAATGTATCAATAATATATAAATATGTAGGTGAGATCGGTTTCAAATATATATTCTTTATATAATTCACCGAACTCCTCTTTCATATGTCATTTGATATGAAACGGTTTTATACGTCAGATGATACGAAACAAATGGGGAGCAGCACGTCGGGGTCGCGGAGAGCATCGTAGCCGGCCGGCGTTCGAAACTCCACTCTCTGGCGGGGCTTTTCGTTTTTCCGAGATAGATCTCTGAACGGCAAAAAAGCTTCACGAAAAACGACGGTCCGCCTCAGGCCGCTCGGCGCTCTTTCGCCTTCGGGCGGAGCTTCTTGTAGCCGCATTTCCGACAGCTGTCGGCGCGTTTCGGGTTCCGGGCGTTACAGCGCATACAGATCATCTTCTCGAGGATACGGTCCTCCGCTTTTTCGAAACGGGCCATACTCGAGGCGAGACGGTCCGAGCGGATAAACCTAACCGTTCCGGGGCGGGGCCGACGCGAGCCGTTCCGACGAGGTCGAAACGCCACCGACGCGACCAGCGACGAACAAAGCCTTTAGTCTGGACCGTCTACGACCGACAAATGGTACTCGACGACCTGGGCAGTTCCCTCCGGGGAACGCTCGACAAACTGCAGGGCAAGACGACCCTCTCGGAGGACGACGTCGAGGAGATCGTCAAGGAGATCCAGCGTTCGCTCCTTTCGGCCGACGTCGACGTCTCGCTCGTGATGGACCTCTCGGATTCGATCCGGGATCGAGCCCTCGAAGAGGAGCCGCCGGCCGGGACGACCGCCCGCGATCACGTCCTCAAGATCGTCTACGAGGAGATGGTCGAACTCGTCGGCGAATCGACCGACCTCCCGCTGGAGGAACAGACCATCATGCTCGCCGGCCTGCAGGGGTCGGGGAAGACGACGAGCGCCGCGAAGATGGCGTGGTGGTTCTCGAAGAAGGGCCTCCGGCCGGCCGTGATCCAGACCGACACGTTCCGCCCCGGTGCCTACGAACAGGCAAAGGAGATGTGCGAGCGAGCGGAGGTGGATTTCTACGGCGATCCCGACAACGACGACCCCGTCGACATCGCTCGGAAGGGGCTCGAGGCGACCGAGGACGCCGACGTCCACATCGTCGACACCGCCGGCCGGCACGCGCTCGAGGCGGACCTGATCGACGAACTCGAGGAGATCGAGGGCGCCGTCGAACCCGACCGGAACCTGCTCGTGCTCGACGCCGCGATCGGACAGGGGGCGAAAGAGCAGGCCGAGCGGTTCCACGACTCGGTCGGCATCGACGGCGTGATGATCACGAAGCTCGACGGGACGGCGAAGGGTGGTGGCGCGCTCGCCGCGGTCGATCAGACCGACTCCTCGATCGCCTTTTTGGGGACCGGCGAGGAGGTCGGCGACATCGAGCGCTTCGAGGCCTCGGGGTTCATCTCCAGACTGCTGGGGATGGGCGATCTCAAACAGCTCTCCGAGCGCGTCGAGCGCGCGATGGCCGAGACGCAGGCCGAGGAGGACTGGGATCCCGAGGACCTGATGAAAGGGGAGTTTACCCTGAAGGACATGCGCAACCAGATGAACGCGATGAACCGGATGGGACCGCTCGATCAGGTGCTCGATATGATCCCCGGCCTCGGCGGCGGGATCAAGGATCAGTTGCCCGAGGACGCGATGGACATGACCCAGGACCGACTCCGGGATTTCGAGGTCGTCATGGATTCGATGACCGAGCTCGAACTCGAGAACCCACGCGCGGTCGGCCAGAGCCAGATCGAGCGCATCGCCCGCGGGTCGGGCAAAGACGAGGAGACGGTCAAAGAGCTGCTCGAGCAGCACAAGATGATGTCCCGGATGATGAAGCAGTTCCAGGGGATGGGCGACGGCGACATGCAGCGGATGATGAAACAGATGCAACAGGGCGGCGGCGGCGGTGGTGGCGGTCTCGGCGGAATGGGTCCGTTCGGTGACTGAAACCGGTGTCTCTCCGCGTTTTGCTTCGGGTTTTGAAAGGACGGATCGTCGACACGGGCTCCCAAACGGTTATACAGGATGGCCATAAGGTACAAATAGCAGATGTCGGACGAGAACGCGACGGTACTGCTCGTTGATGACGAACGGGAACTCCTCGAGGTCTACGAGGTGTGGTTCCGAGACCAGTACACCACTCGGACCGCCAACGGCGGCCATCAGGCACTGGAGACGTTCTACGAGGACGTCGATATCGTGTTGCTCGATCGTCGGATGCCGGGAATGTCCGGCGACGAGGTGCTCGAGCAGCTCCGCGAGGACGGGCACGACTGCCCGGTCGTGATGGTCACCGCAGTCGAACCGAATCAGGGTATCGTCGAGTTGCCCTTCGACGAATACGTGGTCAAGCCGGCCGACCGGGCGGAGCTGCTCGAGGCTGTCGAGCGCACGCTCGAACGGGCCGAAGACGAGACCGCAAGCGACGTCCTCGACGCGCTCGGGGACAAGAAGGCGCGACACTGCTGTCGTGTACTCAACGACGGCGAACACAGCGCACGCGAGATCGCCGAGCTGACGGGCTACTCGCTACCGACCGTCTACCGGCGGCTCAACGCGCTCAGACAGGCCGGCCTCATCGAGAGTCGGACGCAGATCGATCCCAGCGGGGATCACTACGAGACGTTCAGGACGGTCACGAAACGGATCACAGTCAATCTCGATGGGTTCCGGATCGAACGGGAATCCGCCGACGGGCAGGAAGCCTAGCCGATCCGGTCACGATCAACAGATCCGGTCAGGATCGGTGGGCCGCGAATCCGACGCTACGACAGTTTTTAACCCCCGGGCCCGTGTGGCCGACAACGAATGGTCGTCGGAGACATCTCAACCGGGACGGACGTACTGGTGATCGGCGGCGGTCCTGGCGGCTACGTGGCCGCGATACGGGCCGGACAGCTCGATCTGGACGTCACGCTCGTCGAGGCGGACGCCTACGGCGGGACGTGTCTCAACGAGGGGTGTATCCCCTCGAAGGCGCTGATCCACGTGACGGGGCTGGCCCACGAGGTCGAGAACGCGGAATCGATGGGGCTGCACGCCCGCGCGGACATCGATGTTCAGGGAATGGTCGAGTGGAAGGACGGGATCGTCGACCAGATGACCGGCGGCGTCGAGAAGCTCTGTAAGGCCAACGGGGTGAACCTCGTGCCGGGTCGGGCGGAGTTCGCCGACGAAAACACCGCCCGGATCGTCCACGGCGGCGACGGGCAGGGTAGCGAGTCGATCGATTTCGAACACGCGGTCGTCGCGACGGGAAGCCGGCCGATCGAGCTTCCGGGACTGGAGTTCGACGGCGAACGGATCCTCGACTCGAGCGATGTCCTCTCGCTGGAAACGCTCCCGGAATCGGTGCTCGTCGTCGGCGGGGGGTATATCGGTATGGAGCTCTCGACGATGCTCGCGAAACTCGGCAGCAACGTCACGGTCGTGGAGATGCTCGACGACATCCTCCCCGGCTACGGCGACGACATCACCCGAACGGTCCGGAAGCGCGCCGAGGGCCTCGGTATCGATTTCCACTTCGGCGAGGCGGCGCAGGGATGGGACGAAAAGGCCGCCGCCGCGTGTGTCACGACCGAAACTGAAGACGGCGAGACGAGCGAGTACGCCGCCGAGCGCGTCCTCGTCGCCGTCGGCCGGAAGCCGGCCTCGGACACCTGCAACGTCGAGGCCGCCGGCCTCGAACCGAGCGAGAACGGCGTCCTCGAGACGGACGACGCGACCCGAACCGACGTCGAACATATCCACGCCGTCGGTGACGTCGCCGGCGAGCCGATGCTCGCCCACCAGGCCTATCGAGAGGGCCACGTCGCCGCCGAGGTGATCGCCGGCGAGCCGACGCGGCTCGACCACCAGGCGATCCCCGCGGCCGTCTTCACCGACCCCGAGATCGGGACCGTCGGACTGAGCGCCGAGGAGGCCGAAGCCGAGGGGTTCGACCCGGCCGTCGGCGAGATGCCGCTCCGGGGGTCGGGACGGGCGCTCACCCTCGATGACCCCGACGGGTTCGTCAGGATCATCGCCGACAGCGAGACGGAGTTCGTCCTCGGGGCTCGTATCGTCGCCCCCAACGCCTCCGAACTGATCGCGGAGGTCGGGCTGGCCATCGAGATGGGCGCCCGCCTCGAAGACATCGCCGCGACGGTCCACACGCACCCCACCCTGTCGGAGGCGATCGCGGAGGCGGCCGCGAACGCCCGTGGCTCGGCGGTACACACGCTGAACCGGTGATATCGGCCGACCCCTTTTAAATCAGATCCTCTCAGCGCCCCTCGAGACCCACAGCCTCGGCCAGCAGTTCGTGCGAGCGGAGCGCGTCGTCGTGGTCGGCGACGGTGTGTTGGATCATCATCTCGTCGGCGCCGACGCGGTCGGCCAGCCCCTCCAGCAGCCCCTTCATGGTTTCAGGACTCCCGGAGATCGCCCGCGGCCACTCGTCGTCGGGAAGCCGTTCGGGCGTCGGGTCGGGAACGCCGCCGAGTTCGTCGATCGCCTCCTCGACGGTGGGAACGGCGTCAACGCCCTGCCGACGCCGTTTGTACGCGGCCTCCGAGACCGCCCGGAGACGGGCGGCCTTCTCGTCGGTCTCCGCACAGATCGCGTTCACCGCGACCGTTCCGTGCGGCTCTTCGACCCCACCCGAGAGCGAGGACGGCCGGAAACGCTCGTGATACTCCTCGAAGGCGTATTCGGCGAACTGTGGGCGGATGAAGCCCGCAAAACAGTAGCGCAGGCCGAGTTTGCCCGCGAGGGCGGCGCTGGACGGACTCGACCCGAGCAGCCACGGGACGGGCGGCTCCGCGGCCGAGCGGGGGATACTCAGATCGCCGTAAACGTGGTCGTCGGAGAACTCGTCGTAGAGATGGTTGATCACGGCTTCGACCCGCTCTCTGTGGTCCTCGTCGGGGTTCTCGACGTACCGCTCCGTCCCGAGGGCCTGATCGACGGCCGGCGAGCCGTTCGCCCGGCCCAGACCGGCGTCGATCCGACCCGGGGCGAGCCCATCGAGCGCGCCGAAGACCTCCGCGACCTTGAACGGGCTGTAGTTGTTGAGCAGCACGGCCCCGGAGCCGAGCCGGATCGAGTCGGTCTCGCCGGCCAGCCGTCCGAGCAACACTTCGGGGGTCGTTCCGGCGAGGTTCGCCGCCCGCCCGTGGTGTTCCGCGACCCAAAAGCGCGTAAAGCCGAGCCGTTCGGCCTGTCGGGCGGACTCGAGGGTGTTCTCGTAGGCCTCGGTCGCGGTGCCACCGTCGGGAACCGGCGAGAGATCGACGACGGAGAGATCCATACCTCCCCTGAGAGGCTCCGGAGGATAACGGTTCGGCTCTGTGAGAGCCGAAACGCAGTCGACGTCGGAAAACCCGGAATGATATAAAAACCCAGCACGGTACCCGGAGCTATTTATAAACAACCTATCAGTACGATCGGGGCTGAAGAACCGGTTTGGGCTTTTAAATCCCTCCGCCCGGTATATGAATCAGCGGGACAGCACCCCACTTCTTTTAAACGGTGGCGGCCTACCGGAGGGCGATGAGAGCCCTCACGCTCGGTCCGAAGGGAACGTACTCACACCGCGCGACGAAGTCCGTCACCGACGACATCGAGTTCGTCGAATCGGTGACCGGGATCGTCGAGGGGGTCGCGGGCGGCGAGTACGAACGGGGCGTCGTCCCGATCGAGAACAGTATCGAGGGATCGGTGACCGAATCGCTGGACGCCCTGGCGGACCGGAACGTCGCGGTCGTCCGCGAGATCGTCACGCCGATCAAACACGCACTGATGGCGCAAACCGGCGAGTTCGAGACGGTGATGAGCCACCCGCAGGCGCTCGCACAGTGCCGGGGGTTTCTGAGCGAGGAGTACCCGAGCGCGAAAACCGAGGCCGTCGCCTCGACGGCCCGCGGCGTCGAACGGGCCCGCGAGGACCCGACGGTCGCGGCGATCGGTCACCCCGCGACCGCGGGCGATGACCTCCAGGTGCTGGCCCGCGACATTCAGGACAGCACCTCCAACGCGACGCGGTTCGTCGTCCTCGCACCCGAAACCGAACGGACGGACGCCGGCGGCAAGAGCACGGTGATCATCTACCCCAACACGAACTACCCCGGACTGCTCCTCGAGATGCTCCAGCCGTTCGCCGACCGGGATATCAACCTCTCGCGGGTCGAATCGCGTCCGAGCGGGGAACGGCTCGGGGATTACATCTTCCATCTCGATTTCGCGGCCGGCCTCTACGAGGACCGGGCACAGGAGGCCGTCGACGAACTCAGAGAGATCGCGGCCCACGGTTGGGTTCGCGTACTGGGTTCGTACGACACCGAGCACGTCCTCTAGGCGTTCGGGGTACCGAGTACTCCGCTGGCCGCATACGGAACGTCCTCTGGCCGTATAGGATACGGAGCGCGGCCGCTACGTCCGCGATAGAGATCACGTCATGTGAGCCGTTTTATCCCATTCAGCGGATCTCTACGTGTGTTTCGGGGAATATCGACGCGAAACCGACGCAAGGGTTTTTTACGAGCGCCACCGAACAGGCGGTAGTGAGCAGCTCCGGTCCGCACGAAAGGCGGAACGGATAGCCGTAGCCGTCCGATTTGACAACTCTTAAATTCTTCGCGCATATAACACGCTGTAGTATCTCGTGATAGCTTCTTTCCCCAGCCAACGAAACTCATGGTAGACGTAAGCCAACACACTCTGGTCCCGGAGCATACGGTCCTCGACCACGACCGCGTCGAGGAAGTGCTTACGGAGTACGACATCAAACGCACAGACCTGCCAAAGATACAGCGCCGCGACGCCGCCCTGCCGGACGAGGCGGACGTGGGCGACGTCGTAAAGATCGTCCGTGACTCCAGAACCACGGACGAAGCGATCGTATACCGACTGGTGGTAGAATGAACAGGGAAGACCGACGCGCGATCTCGCGGGAGTACTTCTCGCGGGAACGGCTCGCGGAGCATCACTTCCGATCGTTCAACAGCTTCCTCGACCGCGGCATGCAGCGTGTCGTCGACGAGAAGGAATCGATCGAGACCGACATCGGTGACAAGGAGGGCCAAGAGCCCGTTCGGGTCGATCTCTCGAACGTCCGGATCGTCACGCCCCGCGTCCGGGAGGCCGACGGCTCCGAAGAGCTGCTCTACCCGCAGGAAGCTCGCCTCCGGAACATCACCTACTCCGCGCCGGTGTTCATGGAGATGAGCATCATCCGCGGCGGCGACGAGGAGGAGGAACACGTCGTCGATCAGGCCGAAACGAAGGTCGGCCGGATGCCGGTGATGGTCGGATCGAACAAATGCAACATCAACGATTTTACCCGCGATGAACTCATCGAGATCGGCGAGGACCCGGCCGATCCCGGCGGGTATTTCATCGTCAACGGCTCCGAGCGCGTGCTGATGACGAGCGAGGACCTGGCGCCGAACAAGATCCTCGCCGAGTACGACACGAAGTACGGCGATCAGATCCAGATCGCCAAGACGTTCTCCCAGCGCCGGGGCTACCGCGCCCTCGTGCTGTGTGAGCGGAACCGGAGCGGCATCCTCGAGGTGTCGTTCCCCTCCGTCTCCGGGAGCATCAACTTCGTGACGCTCGTCAGAGCGCTCGGGCTGGAATCCGACGAGGAGATCGTCCACCGCGTGAGCGACGACCCCGAGATCGTGAAGTTCATGCTGGAGAACTTAGAGGCCGCCGAGGTCGGCTCGACGGCGGAGGCGATCGAGACACTCGGTCAGCGGGTCGCCGCCGGGCAGGGCAAGAACTACCAGCTCAAGCGAGCGAACTACGTCATCGACCGGTACCTGCTGCCGCACCTTCACGAGGAGGGCGTCGAGGACGAGGAGACCCGAATGAACAAGGCGGTCTATCTCTGCCGGATGGCCCAAGCGTGTTTCGAACTCGCCCTCGAACGCCGGGAATCCGACGACAAGGACCACTACGCCAACAAGCGACTGAAGGTGTCGGGCGACCTGATGAAGGACCTGTTCCGGACGGCGCTGAACAAGCTGGCACGCGACGTCAAATACCAGCTCGAACGGGCCAACATGCGGAACCGACAGCTCTCCGTGAGCACGGTCGTCCGTTCGGACGTCCTCACGGAGCGGCTCGAACACCCGATCGCGACGGGGAACTGGGTCGGCGGCCGCTCGGGCGTCTCCCAGCTGGTCGATCGGACCGACTACATGGGCGTTTTGAGCCACCTCCGTCGGCTCCGATCGCCGCTTTCGCGCTCGCAGCCGCACTTCGAGGCCCGCGACCTCCACGCCACTCAGTGGGGTCGGATCTGTCCCTCCGAGACGCCGGAGGGGCCCAACTGTGGGCTGGTGAAGAACTTCGCACAGGCGATGGAGCTGTCCCAGAACGTCGAGGACGAGCGCGGGTTGAAACGCGAGCTCGCCTCGATGGGCGTCGAGGGCATTCCGGGAATCGAGACGGTCGAAACACACACGGCGGACGACTAACATGAGCAAGGGACGAGAAGCCAAAGTCTACGTAAACGGGAGCCTCATCGGCACCCATCCCGACCCGCACAGACTCGCAAACGACATCCGAGAATCGCGCCGACGCGGCGAGATCGACGAGATGGTCAACGTCTCGGTCCGCGACCGGACCGACGAGGTCATCGTCAACGCCGACGCCGGCCGGGCCCGCCGCCCGCTCCTCGTCGTCGAGGACGGCGAACCACTCCTGAGCGACGAGGAACTCGAGGCCGTCAAGGAGGGCGAACTGGCGTTCGAGTCGCTCGTCGATCGCGGCTACATCGAGTTCATCGACGCCGAGGAGGAAGAGGACATCCTCGTCGGCGTCGACGAGGACGAACTGACCGAGGATCACACCCACCTGGAGGTCGACCCACAGCTGATGTTCGGTATCGGCGCGGGGATGATCCCCTACCCCGAACACAACGCATCCCCCCGGATCACGATGGGATCGGGGATGATCAAACAGTCGCTCGGACTGCCGAGCGCGAACTACCGGATCCGTCCGGACACCCGACAGCACCTCCTGCATTACCCGCAGCTGTCGATCGTCAAGACCCAGACGACCGAACAGATCGGCTACGACGACCGACCGGCGGCGCAGAACTTCGTCGTCGCCGTCATGAGCTACGAGGGGTTCAACATCGAGGACGCCCTCGTCATGAACAAAGCCAGCGTCGAGCGAGCCCTCGCCCGTTCGCATTTCTTCCGGACCTACGAGGGCGAGGAACGGCGCTATCCGGGCGGTCAGGAGGACCGCTTCGAGATCCCCGAGGACGACGTTCGGGGCGCGCGCGGCGAGGAAGCCTACACGCACCTCGACGAGGACGGCCTCGTCAACCCCGAAACGGACGTCGGCGAAAACGACGTTCTGCTCGGGAAGACCTCCCCGCCACGGTTCTTAGAGGAGCCGGACGACATGGGTGGGCTGAGCCCCCAGAAGCGCCGCGAGACCTCGGTGACGATGCGCTCGGGCGAGTCCGGCGTCGTCGACACGGTCACCCTGATGGAGGGTGAGGACGGCTCGAAGCTCTCGAAAGTGAAAGTCCGTGACGAGCGGGTCCCCGAGCTGGGCGACAAGTTCGCCTCCCGGCACGGACAGAAGGGCGTCGTCGGCCACCTCGCCCCACAGGAGGACATGCCGTTCACGCAAGAAGGGCTCGTCCCCGACCTCGTGTTGAACCCCCACGCGCTCCCCTCGCGGATGACGGTCGGGCACATCCTCGAGATGCTCGGCGGCAAGGTCGGTTCGCTCGAGGGACGCCGCGTCGACGGGACGCCGTTCCAGGGCGAAAACGAGGACGAACTCCGCGACGCGCTGGTCGATCGCGGCTTCAAATCCAACGGCAAGGAGGTCATGTACTCGGGCGTCACCGGCGAGAAGATCGACGCGGAAATCTTCGTCGGCGTCATCTTCTATCAGAAGCTCTACCACATGGTCTCGAACAAACTGCACGCCCGCTCGCGCGGCCCCGTGCAGGTGTTGACCAGACAGCCGACCGAGGGTCGAGCCCGTGAGGGTGGCCTCCGGATCGGTGAGATGGAACGGGACGTCTTCATCGGACACGGCGCGGCCATGACGCTGAAAGAACGGCTGCTCGACGAGTCCGACCGCGAGGACATCTACGTCTGCGGACAGTGCGGAATGAGCGCCGTCGAGAACGTCGAACAACGTCGGGTCTACTGTCCGAACTGTGACGAGGAGACCGACGTCCACGAGGTCGAGATGAGCTACGCGTTCAAACTGCTACTCGATGAGATGAAAGCGCTCGGGATCGCCCCGCGGATCGAACTGGAGGACGCCGTATGATGCAAGGACAAACACCGAAAGAGATCGGCTCACTGAACTTCGGACTGATGGACCCCGAGGAGTACCGAAACATGTCGGCCACGAAGATCATCACGGCCGACACCTACGACGATGACGGGTTCCCGATCGACATGGGGCTTATGGATCCCAGACTCGGCGTCATCGATCCCGGCCTGGAGTGTAAGACCTGCGGGAAACACTCCGGGTCGTGTAACGGCCATTTCGGCCACATCGAACTCGCCGCGCCGGTCATCCACGTCGGCCACGCGAAGCTCATCCGACGGCTGCTTCGCGGCACCTGTCGCGGGTGCGGTCGGCTGACGCTCGCGGACCCTTCGGACCGGGAGTACCGCCGCGAGTATTTCAAAGAGCGGGAGGACACCCCGCCGCGGAACTGGTTCGTCAGTCCCGAGGACGCCAGAAGTGCCCAGGAGAAGGCCGAGCAGGCGGCCGAACGGAAGCGGACGCAGTTCAAAGAGCAACTCGAGCGGACCCGCGATCTCGGCGAGGACCCCTCCGACGTGCTGAAGGCCGCGATCAGACAGGCCAGAGACGCCGACTACTGTCCGTACTGTACGGAGGACGACGACTACCGGGAAGGGTATCCGACGGCGCAGTACGACATCAGCCACGAGAAACCCTCGACGTATCTCGAGCAGGGGCCCGTTCCCGACGGCGACGTCCGCGATCTGCTGGCGGAGGCACTCGAGGGCGGCGAGGAGGCGAGCGGAACCGAGATCGAACTCGACGAACTCGTCGAGACGGTCAACGACGTCATCGCCACCTGGGGCGGGAGCGCGTCGCTGACAGTCGCGGACATCAGTCGTCTGATGAGCGGTCAGGGGCCGGGCGACAGCGAACGGATCGGCCGCGAGCACGTCTCGCTGCTTCAGATCGTCTCGGAGCAGATGTCCTCGAACGGCGCCTTCAGCGGGCGCTTCGAGAAGGCACCAGCGTCGGATTTCCTCGTCTCCTACAGCGGTGACAAGCTGATGCCGAGCAACGTCCGGGACCGCTTCGAGGCGATCCCCGACGACGACATCGAAACGCTCGGGATCGATTCCGAACGGTCCCGTCCGGAGTGGATGGTTCTGACCGTGCTCCCGGTACCACCGGTGACGGCCCGACCCTCGATCACGCTCGATAACGGCCAGCGGAGCGAGGACGATCTGACCCACAAGCTGGTCGATATCATCCGCATCAACCAGCGGTTCATGGAGAACCGCGAGGCCGGCGCGCCACAGCTGATCATCGAGGACCTGTGGGAACTGTTGCAGTACCACGTCACCACCTTCATGGACAACGAGATCAGCGGTACGCCGCCGGCGAGACACCGCTCCGGTCGACCCCTGAAGACGCTCAGTCAGCGTCTGAAGGGCAAGGAGGGCCGTTTCCGTGGCTCGCTGTCCGGAAAGCGTGTCAACTTCTCGGCACGGACCGTCATTTCGCCGGACCCGACGCTCAGTCTGAACGAGGTCGGGGTCCCGGACCGGGTCGCGACCGAGATGACCCAGACGATGAACGTCAACGACCGGAACCTGACCGACGCCCGCCGGTACGTCGCCAACGGACCGGAGGCGCATCCGGGCGCGAACTACGTCAAACGGCCGGACGGTCGCCGGCTGAAGGTGACCGAGAAGAACTGCGAGGAGCTCGCCGAGAAGGTCGAGCCCGGGTGGGAGGTCGCCAGACATCTCATCGACGGCGACATCGTGATCTTCAACCGGCAGCCGTCCCTGCACCGGATGTCCATTATGGCACACGAGGTCGTCGTGATGCCGTACAAGACGTTCCGGCTGAACACGGTCGTCTGTCCGCCGTATAACGCCGACTTCGACGGCGACGAGATGAACATGCACGCGCTACAAAACGAGGAGGCCCGCGCCGAAGCGCGCGTCCTCATGCGCGTCCAAGAGCAGATCCTGAGTCCGCGCTTCGGCGAGAACATCATCGGCGCGATCCAGGACCACATCTCCGGGCTCTACCTGCTGACTCACGAGAACCCGCAGTTCAACGAGACGCAGGCGCTGGACCTGCTCCGCGCGACGAACATCGACGAGCTGCCGCCCGCCGACGGGACCGACGAGGACGGCCTCGAATACTGGACCGGCCGTGCGATCTTCTCGGAGCTTCTGCCTGACGGGCTCAGCCTGACGTTCAGTTCCTCGGCCGGCGACGACGTGGTCATCGAGGACGGTCAGCTCGTCGAGGGAACGATCGACGAGGACGCCGTCGGCGCCTTCGGCGGCGAGGTCGTCGACACCATCTGTAAGGTGTACGGCAACACCCGTGCCCGGGTGTTCGTCAACGAGGTCGCGACGCTCGCGATGCGGTCGATCATGCATTTCGGCTTCTCGATCGGGATCGACGACGAGTCGATCGAACGGGAGGCCGAAGAGCAGATCGCCGAGGCGATCGACGGCGCCTACGACCGCGTCGAAAAGCTCATCGACACCTACCGGGAGGGCGAACTCGAATCGCTCCCCGGCCGGACGGTCGACGAGACGCTGGAGATGAAGATCATGCAGACGCTCGGGAAGGCCCGTGACTCCGCCGGCGACATCGCCGACGATCACTTCACCGGCGACAACCCCGCCGTCGTCATGGCCCAGTCCGGCGCCCGTGGTTCGATGCTCAACCTGACCCAGATGGCCGGCTGTGTCGGCCAGCAGGCGGTCAGAGGCGAGCGGATCAACCGCGGCTACGAGGACCGCACGCTGAGTCACTTCAAGCCGAACGACCTCTCGGCGGACGCCCACGGCTTCGTGGAGAACTCCTACCGGAACGGGCTGACGCCCAAGGAGTTCTTCTTCCACGCGATGGGTGGCCGCGAGGGGCTCGTCGATACGGCGGTCCGGACCTCCAAGTCCGGCTACCTCCAGCGGCGGCTGATCAACGCCCTCTCGGAGCTCGAGGCCCAGTACGACGGCACCGTCCGGGACACCTCGGACACCGTCGTCCAGTTCGAGTTCGGCGAGGACGGCACCTCGCCGGTCAAGGTCTCCTCCTCCGATGAGTTCGACATCGACATCGAGTCGATCACCGATCGCATCGTCGACGAGGAGTTCGCCTCCGAGGACGCAAAGGAGGAGTTCCTCGGCATCCAGGAACCGAAGACGAACCTCTCGGAGCACGGCGAGTCGTGGCGCTCGGCGGGCGACAGCCTGGAGGTGGAGTCCGATGACTGAGATAACCGACGGGATCGAATCGACCGTCGAAAACACCGATCTCCCGCGACGGCTGAAGGAGAACGTCTACGAAACGGTACGCAACCGATCGAACCTGACCGAATCCCACGTCGAGGACATCGTCCGGGCCGTCGAGTCCCAGTATCTCGAGAGCCGGATCGATCCGCTGGACCCGGTCGGGACCGTCTCCGCACAGAGTATCGGGGAGCCCGGAACGCAGATGACGATGAACACGTTCCACTACGCCGGCGTCGCCGAGATCGACGTGACGCAGGGGCTGCCGCGGCTCATCGAGCTGGTCGACGCCCGGAAAACGCCGGATACCCCGATGATGACGGTCCATCTCGACGGCGTCCACGCGACGGATCGAGAGAAGGCCCACGAGGTCGTCTGGAACATCGAGGCGACGAAGATCCTCGCACTCGGTGACGTCTCGACGAACGTCGCCGACATGCTCGTCCAGATCGATCTCAACGAGGAGACGCTCGCCGAGCGGTGGCCGACGATCGACAGCGTCGACGACATCGCCGCCCGGATCGCCGGCACGATCGAATCCGACCTCGGCGTCGAGACGGACCGGCCGGGGGAGACGCTCATCCAGTTCGGCCCGGAAGAGCCCTCCTACCGACAGCTGTTGCAGCTCGTCGAGGAGCTCAGAGAGATCGTCTTCAAGGGGATCGAGGAGATCAGCCGGGTCGTCATCCGGAAGGAGGAACTCGACGATGGAACCGAGGAGTTCATCCTCTACACCGAGGGGTCGGACCTGAAAGAGGTGCTCGACATCGAAGGTGTCGACGCCTCGCGGACGACGTGTAACAACATCCACGAGATCCACAGCAACCTCGGGATCGAGGCGGCACGGGAGGCGATCATCGAGGAGACGATGAACACGCTCGAAGAGCAGGGCCTCGACGACGTGAACATCCGGCACCTGATGCTCGTGGCCGACATCATGACGAACAACGGCGAGATCGAGTCGATCGGCCGGCACGGCATCTCCGGTAACAAGGACTCGGTGCTCGCACGGGCGGCCTTCGAGGTGACGGTCAACCACCTGCTCGATGCGGCGATCCACGGCGAGGTCGACGATCTCGACGGCGTCACGGAGAACGTCATCGTCGGCAAGCCGATCCGGCTCGGGACCGGTGACGTCGATCTGCGGATGGGAGCCACGCGGGGCGGCAGCGGTTCCTCCGCGGACGACTGATCCGACGCCACTCCATGACAGTCACTCTTTCCGACGAAGCGAGACGGTGTATCGCGCTGTTCGACGAGGAGACGGACGTCCCGGCGACCGACTGCGTCGTCGACGAGGAGTACGACCGCGTCGTCTTCGTCGTCCCGCCCGGAACGATGGGGCAGGCGATCGGCCCCGGGGGCGATCGGGTCCGGGCGATCGAATCGAAGATCGGGCGCGACGTGGTCGTCGTCGAGAACGCGGCGACGCCGGAGGATTTCGTCGCCAACGCCCTGGCGCCGGCGGCCGTCTACAACGTGACGGTGAGCGAAAACGACACGACTGTCGCCTACGCCGAGGTGGATCACGACGATCACGGGGTCGCGATCGGCAAGGATGGGCGGCGGATCGAGTTGGCCCGCCGGCTGGTGGGGCGGCATTTCGACGTCGACGAGATCGAGTTGACGTAGGGTCACGGCCGCTCGACGGTGACGGGGCGGGATTCGGCCTCGACGTAGATCCGTTTCGCTTCGGGAACGATTTCCCTGACGACCGTTTCGATATCGTCGACGATGGCTTCGATTTCCTCGGTCGTCCGTTCGTTCTCGAAATCGATCTCGCAGGCGACGAGCACCGACTCGGGGCCCAGATGCATCGTCCGGAGATCGAGCACCGAAACGACGCCGGGGACGCCGTCGATCGCCTCGAGCAGCTGTTTGCGCTCGCGGCGTGGCACCCCTTCCCCGACGAGGAGGCCGTGGCTCTCCCAGGCCAACGCGAGTGCAAAGCCCATGAGTAGAAGTCCGATGACGGCGCTGCCGATCGCGTCGTACGTCGTGTTCCCGGTGACGTCAGTCAGATAGACGCCGGCGAGCGCGACGAGGACGCCGATTACGGCGACGAAGTTCTCGGTGGCGGCAGTGATGAGTGGCGCGTCCTTGCTCCGTTTGAACGTCGCGAGAATCGAGCCGAACCCCTCCGTCTCGGACTCCTCGCGAACCGCCTGGAACGATTTGTAAAACGCGGCCGATTCGAAGAGCAACGCGACGCCCAACACGACGTAGTTGATCGTCACGTCGACGTCCCGGGCGGCGGTTCCGATCGTTTCGTATCCCTCGCGGACGGCGGCGTAGCCGGTGACGCCGAACAACAACAGCGTGACGACGAACGCGAAGACGTACTGCTCTTTTCCCCGACCAAAGGGGTGTTTCGGGGAGGGGCCGGTCTCGCTCATCCGGAATCCGAGCAAGAAGAGGAGCTGGTTCGCCACGTCCGAAAGCGAGTAGTACACCTGGCTGAGCATGCTGGCGTTGCCGGTCGCGAGCCAGGCGATGAACTTCGCGACGGCGATCGCGGCGCTGGCGACGAGCGAAACCAGCACGACCAGCCGGGTCGAGGTCATCGGTGGGCGTTCTCGCGGAGGCCTGTAGTGTGTTTCGACGGTCGGGCGGGAATGTAGCGACCCGGTTTCGAAACCTGAGCCGTCGGCGAGGTTTATCTCTCCAGTCGTCGTACCGACGTCCGGAGGGACAGGTGACTTCATTCGATCGGAACGGCTCGTCCGCCTCCGGGCGGACGGTGTCGGATCGTCCCTCTCCGATCACCGTTCCGCGGTGATCACGAACCACGCCGTCAGTGGGAACGATATCGTCGACCAGTTCTCGTATATAAGTTTAGTGGCCGTTGTTCGGCTTGTGAAGCCGCTGGGTTGTTTATATACTGTTGTGGTATGTATGTGGTAACAGAATGAAGCAGATGAAGTCACCGCTGGAGTACAGCGCCGAGACGGGCGATGAAGACGGGTCGATCACGGTTTCGCAACTGCGGGCGGAACTGAACGGGGCGGGGCAGGCCGAGACGCCGGGGTCGGCGGTTTCGGAGGTCGTCTCGGAGGTCGAAACCTCGCTGTTCGGCGATGAGGCGTTCAGCTTCGAGGAGACACACGTCAAATCCTCGCTCGACGAGCTGTTGTTGTCGCTGGTCGCACTCCGAAACTCCGACACGCACGGCAAACAACTGCTCGACGATCTCGCCCAGGAGTTCGATACGATCCTCAGCCCCGGCACCGTCTACCCCCGACTCCACGAACTCTGCGACGAGGAGGTCCTCGAACAGCGCGAACTGGTCAAAACCAAAGAGTACACGCTCGCTGACGCCGCCGACGCCGAAGCCCGCGTCGCCGAAGCCGCCCGCCAACACCTCGCGCTCGGCATGATCCTCCGAGCCACACTCGACAAAGGCGACTTCTCATAACCCAACACTGCCGTTCTCTGACTCACCCACCACCACGAGCGTTCGCTTCGATCGTGGACCGGGACGCCCGACCACTCGACCCGAAACCGGGACGCGAGAGGGCCACACACCGCACGTCCGCGAAAAGGGATGCTTAAGTAGCTCCGTAGGGAAACGACATGTACTATGGCGAACGGCAAATACGCCGCGCGGAAAATCAAGAAGGACCGCCAGAAACATCGGTGGTCCGACTCGGATTACGCGCGCCGTGCCCGCGGACTCGGCAAGAAGTCCGACCCCCTCGAGGGAGCCCCGCAGGGTCGGGGCATCGTCCTCGAGAAGGTCGGTATCGAAGCAAAGCAACCCAACTCGGCCATCCGGAAATGCGTCCGGGTACAGCTCATCAAGAACGGCAAGCAGGTCACTGCCTTCTGTCCCGGTGACGGCGCGATCTCCTTTATCGACGAGCACGACGAGGTCACGATCGCCGGCATCGGTGGTGCGAAGGGCCGTGCGATGGGCGATCTCTCGGGTGTCAACTACAAGGTCGAGAAGGTGAACGGGGTCTCGATGATCGAACTCGTCCGCGGGAACGCGGAAAAGCCGGTGCGATAACGATGAGCTCGGAAGCACCCGAGCCGGACGCCCCGGCCTCGACCGACGACGAGCGTGTCTCGGCCAAGCTCTTCGGCGAGTACGAGATCGGCGAGATCGAGTACGGCGATCCCTCGACGCGGCGCTACATCACGGTCACCCCCATCGCCCACACGATGGGCCGACACTCCGAAAAGCAGTTCAAGAAGTCCGAAATTTCGGTCGTCGAGCGGCTCATCAACCGGCTGATGCAGACCGAGGAGAACACCGGCAAGAAACAGCAGGCGACCCGGATCGTTCGGGACGCCTTCGAGATCGTCGAGGAACGAACCGAGGAGAACCCGGTTCAGGTCCTCGTCACGGCCGTCGAGAACGCCGGGCCCCGAGAGGAGACCGTCCGACTGAAATACGGCGGGATCTCGGTCCCGAAAGCCGTCGACGTCGCCCCGCAGCGGCGGGTCGATCAGGCACTGAAGTTCATCGCCCAGGGCACCCAGAACACGTCGTTCAAGGCGACGACGTCGGCCGAGGAAGCGCTGGCCAACCAGCTCATCGGGGCGTCGAACTACGATCTCAACGCCTACCCGATCAACCAAAAAGAGGAACAGGAACGCGTCGCCGCGGCGGCACGCTAACCGTTCGTTCTTCGTTTCTTCGCCGCCTCGTTTTCACGCCGGCGCAGCCTCGACTGACTGTTCGGCTCTTCGCTCAGTTCGGCTTTCCGTCAGTCGGCTGCACGCTCACGGCCGACGGCGTACTCCCGAGTCACGTCGACGAGTGCCTTCCGGTACTCCGACTCGTCGGGGTCGGAACTCAGCGACCGGAAGTGGTTCTTGAACTGCCGGAACGCGACGTCGGGAGCGTCGGCCGCGGCCGCATCGGCGAGATCGTAGAGCCGGTGGTCGTCGTCGATCGCGTCGTGACGCTCTAGGAGTGCGAGCGCGAAGGCGGCGTTGACCGCCGTGATATCTGGGTCGGCGGCGTCGGTTCGGCGCTCCCAGCCGCCGGGCGCCGACGGCGGCGAGTCGGCGAGTGCGCCGGCGAGCGAAGACTCCATGAAGGCGACGAGTTTCCGGGTTGGGCCGATGTCGAGGGTAATGTCGTCGGCGTAGATGTCCTTCATGTGGTTGGCGATCTGATAGCAGTGTGAGAGCTTCCGGCGTTCGACGCTGCGGCCGGCAAGGGCGAGAAACAGCGCCTCGGCCGTCGACTGGTGATGGGAGGGGTGGACCTCCTCGTAGCGAGCCATGTGGGCGAACTCGTGGAGGGCGAGTTCTCTCGCCATCGCCGAGGTAGCGGCCCGGCGCGAGACGATCAGTTCGTGGCGGTCGTCGTAATGGCCCGCCATCGTCCGTTCGTCGGGGTTTTCGCGGATCTTCACCACGACCGGGAGTTCCAGATCGTACTCGGTCGTCAACAGGTCACGGGCGCTGAGAAACGGTTCGGTCGGCCCACGCCCCGTCACGCGAACATCCATGTGACTATATAACGTGCCTGAGCGATTTGACTGTTACGGAAGCGCAAGCGGGACGGCTCGCGCTTCAGCGTGAGAATGAGGATAGACCACGCTCCAGCACGTTTTTGTACGGTCCGAGTGACCGGAGAGACATGTCCCGAGAGTTGTCCTCTGCGGTCAGTTCGACGCTTCGCGATACGGTTCCGTTCCTCGTGATCACGATCGTCTGGATCGTGATCATGCTGGTGCTGTACGGGCTGTTCCTGTTCACGATACCGTCAGAGGCGTCGTACGGTCCGGCGATTCACGCCTCGGCGTTCGTTCCACCGCTCGTCGGCTTTCTCGGCCATACGCTCCGCGAAGCGCTCAAAGAACCGTAGCGATCCGTTCGTACCGTTCGTAGAGATTCGTTTCGTATCGTTCATAACGACCGTTCCGTATCGTCCCGCGTTCGGGGTTCAGGGTTCCGTTCGGAAACACTACCCTTTTCACGCTGCTGTCGAAATTAAGCAGTATAATGGGCCGACGCAAGAAGATCGTACAGGAGTGTGAACGGCTGATGGACGCCCCGGAGAACATCCGGAACATCGCCATCGCCGCACACGTCGATCACGGGAAGACGACGCTGACAGACAACCTGCTCGCCGGGGCCGGCATGATCGCCCAGGAGAGCGCCGGACAGCAACTCGCGATGGACACCGAGGAGGACGAACAGGAGCGTGGGATCACCATCGACGCGGCCAACGTCTCGATGACCCACGAGTACGAGGACACCAACCACCTCGTCAACCTCATCGACACGCCCGGCCACGTCGACTTCGGCGGTGACGTGACGCGGGCGATGCGGGCCGTCGACGGGGCGCTGGTGGTCGTCGACGCCGTCGAGGGCGCGATGCCGCAGACCGAGACGGTGCTCCGGCAGGCGCTCCGTGAGGGCGTCAAACCGGCGCTTTTCATCAACAAGGTCGACCGACTCATCTCCGAGCTTCAGGAGGGTCCCGAGGAGATGCAAGAGCGGCTCACGGGCGTCATCGCCGACGTCAACGAGCTCATCCGCGGGATGACCGAGGAGATGGACGACATCACCGAGGACTGGACGGTCTCGGTCGAAGAGGGAACTGTCGGTTTCGGCTCCGCGCTGTACAAGTGGGGAGTGTCACTCCCATCGATGCAGCGCACCGGGATGGACTTCGGGGAGATTATCGACCTCGAGCAGGCGGACAAACGCGCGGAACTCCACGAGCGGACCCCGCTCGCGGATGTTGTGCTCGACATGGTGTGTGAGCACTTCCCGAACCCGGTCGACGCCCAGCCCCAGCGTATTCCGCGCATCTGGCGTGGTGACGACCAGTTGGAGATAGCCGAACAGATGCGGCTGGTCGACGAGGACGGCGAAGTTGTTCTGATGGTCACTGACATCGGTATCGATCCTCACGCGGGCGAAATCGCGTCGGGCCGGGTGTTCTCCGGCACGATAGAGAAGAGCCAGGAACTGTACGTCTCCGGGACGGCCGGGACGAACCGCGTCCAGAGCGTCGGCATCTACATGGGCGGCGAGCGTGAGGAAGTCGACCACGTTCCTGCCGGAAACATCGCCGCAGTCACCGGTCTCCGCGATGCGATTGCTGGCTCGACGGTCTCCTCTATCGAGATGACACCGTTCGAGTCCATCGAGCACATCTCCGAGCCGGTCATCACGAAGTCCGTCGAGGCACAGAGCATGGACGACCTGCCGAAACTCATCGAGACGCTCCAGCAGGTCGCCAAGGAGGACCCGACCATCGCCATCGAGATCAACGAGGACACCGGGGAGCACCTCATCTCCGGACAGGGTGAACTCCACCTCGAAGTCGTCACCCAGCGTATCGAGCGCAACCAGGGAATCCCGG
>LKMJ01000148.1_pt1 | contig 45198 bp, 49 predicted proteins | sample 643391 | NCBI WGS metagenome assembly LKMJ01 (sample SAMN04112250, study PRJNA286221) | soda lake metagenome | biome: soda lake; feature: Kulunda Steppe; material: water; isolation source: sample PL-Br10 brine of Picturesque Lake | place: Russia: Kulunda steppe | collected 2010-07 | reverse complement strand
AGAGGAACTACGGTTGGGTGCCACTGGTTTACCGGTTGTCCGAGAGGGCATTGCCGGGCAGCTACGCACCATGGGGTAACGGCTGAATGCATCTAAGCCGGAAACCCACCTGGAAAAGAAGCGTCGCCGAGATCTCTCCTAGAAGAGGAGTTCGATAGACTCGGGGTGTACGCGTCGAGGCAACGAGACGTTCAGCCCGCGAGTACTAACCGATCGAAGCCACCAATCATATTGCTCCGCCCGATGAAGCGGGTCCGGGCGTAAACTGGATCGCACGTACAGACGGTAATAGACACCACCGGTAGCGGTATACCATCGTGGTTCGACTCCACGAGCCGGCGTTAAGGCGGCCAAAGCGGCGGGGCAACTCCCGTACCCATCCCGAACACGGAAGATAAGCCCGCCAGCGTTCCAGCGAGTACTGGAGTGGGAGACCCTCTGGGAAATCTGGTCCGCCGCCTCCCATTCATTTAAACCCTGCATAGCATCTGCTATGCGGGGTTTTTGTATTTATACTGCGAGCGGTGCCGCCGCATTTGGGCGGTACCGCTACGCTTAAACCGCGGTCGCTACTAGTTTCACCTGCGCCAAGGTGGCAGAGTCTGGCCCAACGCATCCGCCTGCAGAGCGGAACCCCCGCCGGTTCAAATCCGGCCCTTGGCTCTCATACGATACCCTAAAGCTCAGATCGACTACATCTGGGCAACTTCTCTTGTTTCGAGACACTATTTGACATCCCCCCGCGCTGAAGCGCGAGGATTCCCACGGCACCGTGCCGCTGAGTTGGGATATGGTGGTTTACGACGTGATTTGTTCTTGATACTGCCGGCTGTACCTATTTCAAACCGCAGCGAATAGCACACCGTGTTTCAGCCCGGCCGCTGTGGACATCTGCGACGTCGGAGTCACGGAATTACAGCCGGCAGTATGAGGAGCGAACGCACCAGTTCCCTTGCCAAACAGGTACGTCGATGGCTGTGCCAACCAGCCGATACTCCTCTCCTCTAACGGACACGGGGTTACTTTCTGTCGGATGTTCTCGGCGTCGATTGCGCGGCAGAACTGCTCGCTGTTGGCTGGATGCTCCGATATCGCTTGGCTCTAGCCGACGATCGGCGGCGCATCGAGCCGCGCTGCCAGATCGACGAAATCGTCGGCGACGATGTCGTAGGCGGAGTCTTCGGGTCGTTCGACGTCGTCGGCCTCGCCCGGGCCCCACTCCAGCGGTCGGTGGACGTAGGCGGTGTGTAACCCGACCTCGCTGCACGCGTTGAGGTCCCGCTCGTGTGCGGCGACCATCATGACGTCGTCGACGTCGACGTCCAGCAGGTCGACCGCGGTCAGGTACGTCTCCTCGTCCGGTTTGTAGTGTCCGGACAGTTCAGCAGAGAGAATCAGGTCCCAGGGGATACCGCCCCGTTTGGCCATATCCGTGAGGAGTCGCACGTGCCCGTTCGAGAGCGGAGCGATCGTGTAGTGGGGCTTGAGCCGGAGGAGGCCCGGTATCGCGTCGGGCCAGGGATCGAGTCGATGCCAGACCTGATTGAGGTGATCGACCTCATCTCCGGTCAGTTCGGTCACGTCGAAGCGATCCAGCAACTCCTCGAGTGACTCGCGGTGGAGGGCATCGAGGTTCTGCCAAGGCTCCTTCCCCCGCCGGATTCGATCCAGCGAGGGGTGATACTCCTCGCGCCACGCGTCGGCGAACGCCGCCCAGTCGACGTCGATCGTCTCGTCTCTGGAGTCGGCGAGCCTCCGTCCATCGCGGATGATACTGTTTCGCCAGTCGACCACCGTGCCGAACACGTCGAAGAGGAGCGCGTCGACGGTCGGCGTCATCGGGGTTGCCCCCCGTCCGACCGCCGACCGTCGGTCGCGTCGTTCATCCGCGGTAAAGACGCATCAGTGTAATTCACACGCATACGGGCGAGTAACGCTCGACCGGCTTTACTCTTCGGGCGCGGCAGTGGAATGCGCACGACGGTTGGCAGCGACCCGCAAAGCGATCCGGGCTGACAGATTATAAGAGGCTTCCCTCTCTCGTGACGGTATGGCACAGATCAGATTCCGCGATCCGGCCGGGAGCGTCCGGGTCGGTCGGCTTTCGGACGGGCAGATCGTCGCGGCCGGCCGCACGTACGAGCGTGAGGCTGTCGATGTTCTCCCGCCGACGGAGCCGAGCAAGATCGTCTGCGTCGGCCGCAACTACGCCAAACACGCCGACGAACGCGACGCGGACGTACCCGATCGACCGCTTTTGTTCCTCAAACCCCCGAGCGCCGTCGCCGGACCCGGCGACGAGATCGTCCTCCCCGCGGGGAAAGAACGCGTCGACCACGAGGCCGAACTCGCCGTGGTCATCGGCGAGCAGGCCCGAAACGTCGATCGGGCGGCCGCAGAGGAGTACATCGCCGGCTACACCTGTTTCAACGACATCTCCAACCGGGACGATCAGGACCGCGAGCAAAACTGGGTGCGCGGAAAGGCCTTCGACAACTCGGCGCCGATGGGGCCGGCGATCGCCCCGCCGGAGGCGCTTTCGGAGGACGCGTCTATCGAACTCCGCGTGAACGGCGAGATCAGACAGTCCTCGACGATCGAGCATCTCATCTTCTCGATCCCGGAGCTTCTCGAGGAGATCACGACCTACATGACGCTGGAACCGGGCGACGTCATCGCGACCGGGACGCCGGAGGGCGTCGGCCCGCTTTCGGACGGCGACGAGGTCGAAATCGAGATCGAGGGCGTCGGAACGCTCGAACACACGACCGTTCGGCGGTAGCGTTCGTCCCCTCGCGCGGTCACTCGAGGTCTTCGACTGCCGCGAGCACGGCCGCCAGTTCGTCACAGACGGCATCGAACAGCTTCTCGCCGGCTTCGGCCGTCGCGAGCGTCGGCGATCCGCGGGCGCCTTCCTCTGTCATCCGATCGTAGGTCTGTCGCGTTCCGAGCGGCCCGCCCTCGAACATATCCGTCGGGGAGTACGCCGAAAGCGGCGTCACCGGATCGTCGCTCGCGGCCTCGAGGTCGACGTGTTCCGCATAGAGATACAGCATGAGCGCCGTCTCGAACTCGCCGGCGTGGTAGGCGCTTCCGGATTCGCCAGCCCGAACCGACTCCATGGCGTCTTCCGCGAGTTCGAAGTATGTCAACTCGGCGACCTCGACGCCCTCTATGCGCACCCCGAGATCGCCCGCGACGAGCGAGGTGATCGGGCCGTTGCCGCCGTGGCCGTTCACCATGAGGATCCGGTCGAATCCAATTTCGGCGATCGACGAACAGACGTCCTCCAGAAGCGAGAGCATGGTCTCCTTTTCGAGCGTGACCGTCCCGCCAAGGGGGGTGTGGTGTGGCGAAAAGCCGGTCCAGATCGGCGGGAAGACGACGGTTTCGACGCCAGAGTCGGTCGCTCTGTCGGCTGCCTCCGTCGCGACGGCTTCGACGAGGAGCGTGTCGGTCCCGACCGGGAGGTGTCTGCCGTGCTGTTCGAGCGAGCCGACCGGCAGGACCGCGATCGCGTTTTCGGCCGCGGACGAGAGCGCCTCGCGTGACAGCTCGAGCGCGTTCCGTGACATACCTCACAGCCTCACCGGCCGCGGATATAAGGGTTCGTTCCGGCGGGTGAGAACAGTTAACTCTAGGGCCACGGAACCCCCGATATGACGTATGGAAGTCAGCTTCGAGCGCTGCTCGATCGCGAAGAGACCCTGTGTTGTCCCGGCGTCCACGATTCGCTGACCGCGCGGGCGGTCGATCGCGTCGGCGTCGAGGCGATCTACATGACCGGCTACGGGACATCGCTGTCGCGGGTCGGCGTCCCCGACGCCGGGCTCATCACGATGCCGGAGATGGTCGAGAACGCAAAACGGATTCAGGAGGCCGTCGACGTCCCCGTGATCGCCGACGCCGACAACGGCTACGGAAACGCGACGAACGTGATCCGGACGGTCAGAGAGTTCATCAAGACCGGGATCGCCGGCATCCACATCGAGGACCAGACGTTTCCGAAACGGTGTGGGCACGTCAAGGGACGGGAGGTAATCCCCAAAGAAGAGGCCGTCGGCAAGTACCGCGCCGCGGCCGACGTCCGCGACGAGCGCGACGAGGATTTCGTCATCATCGCTCGCACCGACGCCCGCGGTGCCGTCGGCGGCTCCATGGCGGACGCGATCGACCGCGCGAACGCCTACTGTGAGGCGGGCGCCGACGTCGCGTTCGTCGAGGGGCCGATCGACGAGGCCGAAATGGAGGCCGCCTGCGAGGGGGTGTCCGCGCCGATGCTGTACAACTACGCCGGCATCTCGCCGAAAGTGGCGGCCGACCGCCTCGCGTCGATGGGGTACGATATGGTCATCTACCCGGCCTTCTCGAACAAGGCGACGATCCAACACACCTACGAGAACACCCGGAAGTTCGTCGAAAACCCGGGGGCGGCGATGGACGAGATCACCGATCGCTTCGAGGAACTCCCCTTCGATCTCCACGAATTCTCGGGCTTTCCCGAGGTCGTCGAGTGGGAACGGAAATACCTCCCCGAAGACGACGCCGAAAAGTACGAGAACACTCAGGGCGCCGACATCGGCGACGGCGAGTAGCGACCGTCGGGTTCGAAAACGTGTTCGGCCATAAATAAACGCCGACGATACTCCCGATCAGAAGGGATCGGCTTCCTCGACGGGGGCCCTCCCACCGTGGGCGGCCCACAGACAGAGCTGATCGCGGTTGACGGTCGTCTCCGGAACCTTCCCGTCGTAGACGGTCTTGACGTTCTCCGCGGCGCCGCGGTGTTTCGCCGGCACCGACTTCTCCGTCGATCCCGCGATGTGAGAGGTGACCAATACGTTATCGAGTTCGAAAAGCGGGTGATCTCCCGGGACCGGCTCCTCGTCGAAGACGTCGATCGCGGCGCCGTGAATCGCCTCGTCCTCGAGGGTGGCCACGAGCGCGTCGGTGTCGACGAGCGGGCCGCGGGAGGCGTTTACGAGGATCCCGTCCTCGCCGAGTGCCCGTAGCTCCGCTTTGCCGACCGCGCCGCGCGTCTCGTCGGTCAACGGCGCGTGAACGCCGACCGCATCGGCGCGCTCGAAGAGCTCGCGTTTGGTTTCGACCGGCTCGACGCCGTCCGCGAACTCCTCGACGTAGGGATCGTAGGCGATCGTCTCCATGTCCAGTCCCTGCGCCAGTTCGAGTACCAGACTGCCGATCGCGCCGTAGCCGAAAACGCCCATCGTGTGATCTGCGATCTCTTTGTTCATGTAGGCGAACTTGTCCCAGTATCCGCTCCGGACGTTCCGGTCGGCCCGCCTGAGTTCCCGTCGCACCGCGAGCGTCGTCGTGATGGTGTACTCGGCGACGGCCCGCGTGTTCGCGCCGAGGTTGTTACAGACGATGATGCCGTGATCGGTCGCCGCGCCGATACCGACCGCGTCCAGCCCGACGCCGGGCGAGGTGATCATCTTCAACTTCGAGGCGCGCTCGATCCGCGACTTTGGCATCTCGAACCCCCCGAGGACCATCGCGTCGAACTTCGGGAGGTCCGCGTCAAGTTCCTCGGGGCTGTCGTAGTCGGCGGCGACCGTCACTTCCGCCCAGCCGTCGTACTCCGGCCGGACCGATTCGTGTGGGTGTCTCCCCACCAGAACGTTCCACGTCATGCTGTGGTGATCCCATGTGGGGGTGAGAGCGTAAATCCCCCTCATCGATCGTCTTCGAGCCGGGCGACCGCCGCCGGAACGTTCATTCGGTGGTCGCTACAACGGCCGGTATGGATCGTTCGCTCCTCCGGGCGCCATCCGGTCGACTTCGGACGCCCTGGCGGCTGGGACTCGCGACGCTGTTTTTCTTCTTGCTGTCGCTCGTCGGTTCGGTCGCGTTCTTGTCGGTCGATGCGCTGTTTTTCGACCTCGACGAGCAGATCGCTCTCGTCGGGTTCGGCACCGCAAGCGGGCTCGCGGTCACGATCGGCGTCTGGTTCGCGACGCGGACGCTCGATCGGCGTTCGATCCGCGAGTTCGGCCTCGAGATCGACGACGCGTGGTGGCGCGATTTCGCCGTCGGGCTCGCGCTCGGATTCGGGTTGATCGCCGCGCTGTATCTCGCCGGTATCGCCCTCGGCGTCTATCGGCCGCGGTTTGCACCGACCGCCCCCGAGGGGCTCTCGGTCCTCGCCGCCTTCGCGCTCGTGACGCTCTTTATGTGTGTCGTCGGGTTCTACGAGGAACTGCTCTTTCGTGGCTACTTCCTGGTGAACGTCGCTGAGGGAATGACGGCGTTTCTCGGCGCGCGGGCGTCGGTCTTCGGCGCCGTCGCGCTTTCGAGTCTCGGTTTCGGTGCCGTCCACGGACTCAACCCGAACATGACGCGTTTCGGTCTCGCGACGATCGCGGTCGCCGGCGTCGCGCTCGGATTCGGTTACGTCCTGACCGGTCGGCTCGCCCTCCCGGTCGGCTTTCACATCACGTGGAATCTCGCACATTTCGTCTTCGGGCTGCCGGTGAGCGGCCTCGATCTCGGCGTCCAGCTCCTTTCGACCGAGCGCGTCGGCTCGGCGATCGTCCACGGCGGCGCGGTCGGACCCGAAGGCGGCGTGTTGGGATTTCTGACCGCCGTCGTCGGCTGTCTCGCTGTCGTCGTCTACGGTCATCGGGTCGGCGGCGGCGTCCGTACCGACATCGCGAGCTCGCCCGAGCGCATCGATGCGGACTAGCCCGCTACGGTCGATACAGACCCGGAAGAAACCGCCACGAACGGCGCGCTTCGAAGCCTTTATCAGCGAACTCACCCACCTTTCGGGTACTATGAGTGACAAGCCCGCCTCGATGTACCGGGACATCGACAAACCCGCGTACACTCGACGCGAGTACATCACGGGCATCCCCGGCTCGAAGGTCGCCCAGTACAAGATGGGGAACTTCGATGCCGAGCCCGACGATTACGAGGTCCAGATCAGTCTCATCCTCGATGAGGCCGTCCAGATCCGCCACGGTTCGCTCGAGGCCTCCCGGCTTTCGGCGAACCGTCGCATGCTCAAAGAGCTCGGCGAGGGCGGCGATTACAAGATGATCCTCCGGAAATTCCCCCACCAGGTCATCCGGGAGAACAAACAGGCGACCGGTGCGGGTGCCGACCGTGTCTCCGACGGGATGCGACAGTCCTTCGGCAAGATCGTCGGGACGGCCGCCAGAATCGAACAGGGCGATCGGCTCTTTACGATCTGGTGTCACCCCGAGGACGCTGACGTCGCGAAGGACGCACTCCGTCGCGCCTACAACAAGATCTCCCCGCCCGCGACGATCAAAGTCGAACGCGGCGAAGAACTGCTGATCGCATAGCGGGTCGATGCGACTCGCCGACTCGACGTGGACCGACGTCCGGGACGTCGAGACGGAGCTTGCCGTTCTCCCGGTCGGGAGCACCGAACAGCACGGGCCGCACGCCCCACTGGGCCTTGATTCGATGACCGCCGAGGCGATCGCCGCCGAGGGTGCCGAACGGTACACCGACGAACACGGGAGCGAGGTGCTCGTCGGACCGACCGTTCCCGTCGGGATCGCGGCCGAGCACCGACGCTTCGATGGAACGCTTTGGGTCTCCGAGGACACCTTCCGTGCCTACGTCAGAGAGACGGTCGAGAGCCTCGCCAGCCACGGAATCGAGCGGGTCGTCGTCGTCAACGGCCACGGGGGAAACGTCGACGCGCTCAGAGAGCTCTGCGGGCGGGTGAGTCGCTCCGGCGACGCCTACGCGGTCCAGTACACCTGGTTCGACGCGGTCGAGTTCGACGATCTCGGCCACGCCGGCCCCGCCGAGACGTCGATGATCCGACACCTCCACCCGGAGTTGATCCGCGAGGAGCGAACCGAGGCCGCAGCTGAGGCCGGCGCCGACGGGTGGGGCGAGTGGATCGCGGGGACGAACCTCGCTTACGACTCCGATGCTTTCACCGAAAGCGGCGCCGTCGGCGATCCACGCGAGGGAGATGCCGAACTCGGCGCCGAACTTCTGGATGCGGCGGCCGTCTCGCTTTTCGAGCTACTCGAGGCAGTCGCGACCCGATCGCGGTGACCTCCGCGTCCGATTTATATACGAAGCCGTCCAACCGTGCCGTATGCGTGTCCTTGTCCCGGTCGACGGCTCCGACCCGGCCGACGACGCCTTCGCGTACGCCCTCGAACTGTTCGACGACGCCGAGTTCGTCGCCCTCTACGTGATGGACCCGGTCGACGGCGAGGCCGCGTGGGGTCCCGGAAGCGGCGACGAGTGGCTTTCAGCCGCCGAGGCGCGCTCGAACTCCGTCCTCGAAGCGGCTGCCGAGACGGCCGCCGCCGCCGATCGGGAGGTCGCGACCGACTCGACGGTCGGCCGCCCGGCTCGCGCGATCGTCGAGTACGCCGAGGAGAACGACGTCGATCACATCGTCATCGGCAGTCATGGCCGCGATGGGATCTCCCGCGTGGTCTTGGGAAGCGTCGCCGAGATGGTCGTCAGGCGCGCCCCGGTCCCGGTCACCGTCGCCCGATCGAACGAGTGACGCTTCGGGGCGGCAGCCGGATTTATCCCGACTGCTGCCGTATCCAGTCGTATGTATGAGACTTTGCTCTTGGCGACCGACGGCAGTTCGGACGCCGAGGCCGCGCTCGTCCATGCGATCGAACTCGCTCGTTCGTCGGGTGCGTCGCTTCACGTCGTCTCCGTCGTCGAGACGCGGACGGCCTACGACAACGCGATCATCGACCCCGACGAGGTCAGAGCGAACCTCCGGGCGGACGCCCGAGAGGCGCTCGAATCCGCACGGACGGCGGCCGAGGGCGCCGGCGTCGAGTGTCACACGACGCTCGCGGAAGGGCCGCCGCCGGCGCAGATCCTCGAGACGATCGAGACGGTCGGGGCGGACGCGGTCGTCCTCGGTGCGACGGGCCGCTCCGGATTCAAACGTCTCGTCCTCGGTGGGACGGCCGAACGGTTGCTCGAATCGGCGCCCGTCCCGGTCATCGTCATCGGTGGTGAGCCGTCGACGGAGGTCGAGTGATGAACGCGACCGCGGCTCGCGCTCTTCGATCGCGTCGGCACGAGCGCTCTCGTTGCGAGCATGTTCGCTTTTAACGTCCTCCTCGTCGGTGAGGCGCCGTCGGCACCCGAACTTCGCGAGGGGCTCCCCGACGGCCTGATCGATGCGACCGCTGCCTCCGGGTTCGACGACGCGATCGCGTCGATCGAAGCCGGCGACGTCAACTGTGTGGTCGCCGACTATCGCCTTCCGTCCCGGAACGGAATCGAACTGCTGTCGAGGGTACGAGAGATCGATCCGACGCTGCCGTTCGTTCTGCATACCGCCGATGGCGACGAGTCGGTCGCGGAGGCGGCGATCGACGCGGGCGTGACGGCATACGTCCCCCGGGGCCCCTCGAGCCCGGATCCGGACATCGACGCGCTCGCCGATCGGATCGTCGAGTTGGCCCGCAGAGATCACGTCGCGGACACGATCGAGGAACCAGACCCGACAGCGGCGAACCTCCGGCTCGCACAGCTGACGATGGACGAGGCGCCGGTGGGTATCACCGTCGCCGACCCGACCGAACCGGACGAACCGCTCATCTACGTCAACGGGGCGTTCGAGCGGCTCACCGGCTACGGGAAACACGAGACGCTGGGACGCAACTGCCGGTTCCTCCAGGGCGAGGGGACGGATCCGGAGACCGTCGCGACGGTCCGAGAGGCGATCGACGACGAGCGTCCGGTGTCCGTCGAGTTACGCAACTACCGCAAGAGCGGCGAGCCGTTCTGGAACCGGCTCGAGATCGCACCGATCAGAGACGACGGGGGCGACGTGACGCATCTGGTCGGGTTTCAATCCGACGTGACCGAGCGAAAGGAGATCGAACTCCGCGCCAAACGACAGGCCGAGAAGCTCCGTGCGGACCGTCGAACGCGCGAGCGATTACTCGCCAGACTCGATGGGACCGTTCGACGGGTGACGACGGCGACGGTGACCAGTACCTCGCGGGCGGAACTTCAGGACCGCGTCTGTGAGGCGGTCACCGAGACGACCGACTACGAAGCCGCATGGATCGGCACTCGACAAATGACGAGCGATCGGATCGTCGCCGACTCCCAGGCCGACTGTGGGTCCACCGACGCGATCCAGCTCTCGTCCGCCGGCGATGGGGATCCGGTGTCGGAAGCGGATCGAACGGATCGCGTCGTCACCGCCGAGATCAGCTCGTTACCATCGGGATCGGTACATCGTCAGCTCGCGTCCTCGGACGGTGGTGTCGCCGCTGTTCCGATCCGGTACCGTGAGGCCGACTACGGCGTTCTCGTGGTGTATGCGACCCGATATTCGATACTCGATGAGCACGAAACCGCAGTCCTCGAGGCGCTCGGTCGCGTCGTCGGGACCGGACTCAACGCTTTGCAGAATCACCGGCTGCTCGCGACCGACGAGTATCTGGAACTCGTCTTCAGGGGGGGACCACCGGGACCGACGCTCGTCGAACTCGCCGCCGAAGCCGACTGTGAACTCACCTACCGGGGCGCTATCCAACGTTCCGACGGTCGATTCGGTCTTTCGGTGCTCGCTTCGGACGTCGATCTCGAGACGCTTCAGGCCGCCGCCGAGAAGCTCCCCCGACCGCCGGGGATAAAACAGATCGCGAGCTACGACGAGGACCGTCTTCTCGAGGTGACTCCCGAAGAGCCCTCGTTGATCCAGACGGCTCTCGATCACAACGGGACGCTCAGAGCGCTCACCGCGGGTCCTGCCGGGGGGACACTCCGGATCGAACTGCCGCGGTCGGCTGACCCGGGCGGTCTCGTTCAGACGCTTCTGGATCGATACGACGGGCTCTCGCTGGACTCACAGAGACAGCGCGAACACGATGCCGACGCCGGGGAGGAACTCGTCGAAACGCTCCGACAGGACCTGACGGCTCGTCAGCTCGAAACCGTCCAGAAGGCGTTTCTGAGCGATTACTTCGAGTGGCCCCGTCCGGTCTCCGGCGAGAAGATCGCCGATTCGATGGGGATCACCCGCTCGACGTTCCACCAGCACCTCCGGGCGGCGGAATCGAAGATTCTCGATGCGCTGCTGGAGGAGCTTCAGCCGACCGCACGATCCAACTAGTCAGGCATGATGGATTTACTGCTTCCGGGTGAATGTCGTAGCATGAACCCCGAACTGTCGGAGCAGGTTTCGTCGTACCGCGTTTCCATCCGACCGAAAACGGCCGAGCGACGATGACGCCGGAGACGTATCTGGGTGTTCATCTGACGTTCGTCCTGCCGCCGATTCTCCTTTTGGGGACGCTCGCGTACCTTCGGCCGGCCGCGAGGTGGGGTCCCGCCCCGTTCTTCGGGCTGGGTGTCATCCTCGTTTTGGCCGTGGTGTACACGACACCGTGGGATAACCTCCTCATAGAGCAGGGGGTGTGGTGGTACGGTGACGGCGTCACCGCCGGACACGTCTGGGCCGCCCCGATCGGCGAGTACCTGTTTTTCGTCCTCCAGCCAATCTTGGTCGCGCTGTGGCTGTACAATCTCGAAATTCCGGTCGACGGCTCGCTCCGGATCGGCCTTCGCGCACGGCTCGTCGGCGCCGGCGGCGGCCTCGCCGTCGGAACCGTCGGCGTCGCGTTGCTCTTTGCGGCGCCCTCGACGCTGTATCTCGGTGCGATCCTCGCGTGGGCCGGCCCGATCCTGGCGGTCCAGTGGGCCTTCGGCTGGCCGCATCTCGTCCGGGCCCGCCGAGCGGTCGCCGTCGGAATCGGCGTCCCGACCGTCTATCTGTGGGTCGCCGACTGGTATGCGATCACGAACGGCCTGTGGACGATCTCGTCGACGTACACCGTCGGTCTCGCCCCGTTCGGGCTGCCGATCGAGGAGGCGGTTTTCTTTCTCGTGACGAACGTCTTCATCGTCCAGGGGCTCGTGTTGTACCTGTGGCTCCTCGAACAGTGGCCGACGGTCGCCGCCGACGTTCGGGCTGCTCTGCCGCCCGTTCTCGCGGCGTCGCTGCCGGCGGGGCGTTCGGTCACGACGGACGACGACTCCGCCGACACGTGAAAAGCCAATGACCGCACGGCTATCTGACTCGCGCTCCGCACACGACGAGCCTCGACCGTCTGACGGCGAGACGACGCTGTTCCGGCTCGCTTTCCTGCCCGGTTGGCTTGTGGTCGGTGCGACGACGCTCGTCTTTCTCGCCGACGTGTCGGTTCCGCTCGTCTACCAGCTGGTGCCGCTGGCCGTCAGCGTCGTCCTCTTTGGGCTCCCGCACGGCGCGATCGATCACCTCGCGATTTCACGCACCCGCGGCGAGCCCGTCACGGCCGGTTCGATGGCCGCCGTCGGCCTCCTCTATCTGGTCGTCGGCGGTCTCTATGCGGTCGTCTGGTTTCTCTTCCCCCCCGCGGCGGTCGCCTTTTTCATCCTCCTGACGTGGGCCCACTGGGGGCAGGGCGACGTCTATCCGCTCGTCGCCTTCGGCGACGGCTATCCGCCCAGCCGGTTCGCTCGAGTGTTGACGGCCCTGACCCGGGGCGCGCTCCCGATGGTCGTCCCCTTCGTGGCGTTCCCGGGCCAGTACGAACTCGTCGTCTCGACGCTCGTCGGGCTGTTCGACGCCGGCGCTGTCGAGGGGGTCTCGGCGGCGTTCGACCCGACGGTCCGGCTCGCGGTCGCGGTCGGTCTCGGCGCGCTCATCATCGGAACGCTCGCCGCCGGATTTCCCTCGAGTGCCGGCTCCGGGCGGCGGCCGTGGCTTTTCGACGCCGGCGAGACGCTTCTGCTCGTCACCTTCTTCGTGACCGTCCCGCCGATCCTCGCCGTCGGGCTGTATTTCTGTTTCTGGCATGCGCTCCGGCACATCGTCCGGCTGCTCGCGGTCGATCCGGACGCAGCGCCCGCATTGCGGTCCCGAAGCTACGGTGCCGCGCTGGCGTCTTTCGCCCGCGATGCGGCCCCCCTCACCGCGGCCTCGATCGCCATCCTCGGGCTGTGGTCTCTCGTCGTTCCGGGGACCGTCGCCGAGCCGCTTTCGCTCGTCGGCGCGTATCTGGCGCTGATCGCCGTTTTGACGCTGCCGCACGTCGTCGTGGTGAGCGTGATGGACCGAGAACAGGAACTCTGGGCCGCCGATTGACGATTTCTGCGCGCCGACTTCCGCGATCCGGTCGATTACGATCTCGTCCGTGGTCGCCCCCGGCCTCCCGACTAGTTAGGTCCTGTTTTCTTTACCCTTAGATGAGTATCTTCCTGTGTCTCACATGTCACAGACAGCACCGGCCGACGGTACCGTAACGCTTCCGCTGGAGCTGACACAGCGTGAGCTGTTCGAGTACGTCTTCGCCGATCCGGTACTCGCCGGCTCGTTCGTGGCGAACATCGCGCTTGCGGGGTTCACGATCCTGTTGATCGTCTATCTGGGTCGGAATCTGACCGATCCGCGCGCGAAACTGATCGCCGTCGCGACGATGATGATCTCCGTCGTCTCTATCTCGAGTTACACGGGGCTTGCGACGGGGTTGACGCTCAGCGTCGTCGAGATGCCCGCCGGCCACGCGGCGGCGGGGATGACCACCGCCGGCGAGGACGGCGTTCTCACCATGTGGGGTCGATACCTCACGTGGACGTTCTCGACGCCGTTTATCCTCCTCGTGTTGGGACTCATCGCGGGTTCGAACTGGACGAAGATCGTGACCACCTGTTCGTTCACCGTGGCGATGTGTGTCACCGGACTGGCGGCCGCGTTGACGACGTCGTCGATGCTCGGCCGCTGGTGGTGGTTCGTCATCAGTAGCGTCTTCTTCCTCGTCATCGTCTACGTCCTGCTCGTCGAGTGGCCGAAGGACGCCCGCGAGACGGGGACCGAGGACATCTTCAACACGCTGAAGCTCTTGACGGTCGTCGGCTGGTTCGGCTATCCGATCCTGTGGTTCCTCGGGGTCGAGGGCATCGCGCTGCTCGATGTCGCCATCACCTCGTGGGGATACAGCGCCCTCGACATCATCACCAAATACATCGTGACGCTTCTGATCATGTGGTATATCGTCGACGAACCCGCCGGCATCACTGCCGGTGCCGACTACGGGACCACGAGGCCCGAAGCGGCCCCCGCTGACGACTGAGACGGATCGTTGCTGTCGTTTATCGGCGATCGCTCGCCCCGGATCAGCGATCGCCGGTCGGTACGACGATCCGTGAGACGAACGGCGATCGCTCGACCAGTGCGACCCGTGGCGGCTATCGAGCGGATCGCGATTTTTCGGCCGCGGTCTGTGATCCGTATTTTCACGCTTCGATGGCGACCGAAACCCATAAAGTCGACACGGACCCAGTTACGATCGAGCCGAGGTAGCCTAGCCCGGCCAAGGCGGTTGCTTCGAGAGCAACTGTCCGAGAGGACACGTGAGTTCAAATCTCACCCTCGGCGCTTTCTCCTTTCGACCTGTTTCACTCAACTCGCGAGAGCAGCGACTACCGTTCGCCCCCGTCGTCGACGAGTCCGCCGCTGATCGCGATCCATCCCATCGCCGAGATGAAGACGACCGGCGGGATGAGGAGCAACCCCCACATCAGGTCCAACCCCCACTGAAGGATCAACACGACGTTCCCGAGGCCCAAAAGGAGGAACGGGACGACGATCGCCGCCGCCTTCTTCGTTCTCGCCTTTGCCGCCGTTCCTTCGCCCATACTCCGGGTTAGGAATCGGCAGCGAAAAGGCCGCCGGTATCGGTTTCGCCGTCGCCGGATTCTCGCTATCTACGGGCGGAACAGGCCGAGGCGATTCACACCGACGGCGCCCGTCGATTTCCCTCCTCGATGACGGCGATATTCGTCTCATGACCGCGAAATATCTACCTATGGGCGTTCGATGAACGACTTTATAGAAATTATCTTTTCAAAGCCCACTTCCGAAGATATTTTAAATCAGAGGCTGTTAGGGTCGATCTACAGTGCAGCGACGAGATTTCCTCGGCGTGGCGGGCGGTGGAATCTGTGTCGGCCTCGGCGGCTGTCTCGGACGGCTCGAAGACGACGACCGGTCGATCCGGACCATCGAAGTCGAAAGCAGCGTCAGCGTCGCCGTCTTCAGATGGGGGCTCCGGGAGGGTATCTGGGCAGACCGCGGGATCGATCTCTCTTTCGAGACCGCGCCGTTCGGCCGGTACAACCGACAGATCGTCGACGGGGAGGCCGACATCGGCGCCCCCTCCACGGTCGCACAGCTCGAGTTCATGGATCGAGGCGAGTCGCTGACGTTCGTCGGCCCCCAGCAGAACATGTTCAACCGCATGTTCGCTCGCGCCGACGACGAGACGATAGCCGAGCCCATCGACCTCGCCGGAAAGGCGCTCGGCCTCCCGGCGGCGCTGAGCTCGACGACCAGCATCGTCCACCGGGTGCTCATCGACGACGAGTACGGTTTCGACATCGTCGAGGACACCGCCGACACGCGAGCAGCCGAGCCGCCGGCGCTGTGGGAGTTCCTCCACGACGGGGAACTCGATGCGATCTCACAGTTCTCTGGGCTCACGATCAGGGGGATCGCCGCCGATACCGTCAAGACGATTTTCGATCCCTACGAGCTGTGGTACCAGCGAACCGGGGCGGGCGTTCCGACAACCGCCTTCACCGTCCGTCCGGAGTGGCTCTCGGAGCACCCCGGGGTCGTCGAGGAGTTCCTTTCGGGCTGGCAAGCGGCGCTCGAATCGTTCGGCGCGAACGCCGAGGCGGCCCTCGAGGAGTTCGGCACCGACGCCGGGATCACCGAACCCAGGGAGGCCGAGGCCGTGGTCGAACTCATGGACGACGATGTCGTCTTCGGTCCGGCCTTCTACGACGAGGAGCTCGTCGACGCCCACTGGGAGTTTTTCCGGCTGCTCGAGGACGCCGACGCCGTCAGCCTCGACGATCGGGATCGGACGTTCCGCACACGCGAGGATATCCGGGGCTGACGGATGGCTGCCGACAGCGAATGGCGACTCCGGATACGCCCGACGCTTTCCGCCCCGCGGCCGGCGACGGTCGTCTCGATCGCCGCCGTCCTCGTCGGCTGGCAGCTGTTTTCGCTCCTGTTTCCCGCCTACCGGTTTCCCGGGCTGGGGACGCTCGTCGGAAACGTCTGGGCGGTGCTCTCGGGCGAGACGCCCTTCGATCCGCTCACCCAGTTCGGGGCCACGATCGCCCGGGTTCTCGTCGGATTCTCGATTTCGTTCCTCCTGGCGATCCTCTGGGGCGTCGCGATGGGATCACGCGCCGGTCTCCGGTCGTACCTTTCGGGGCCGCTTTTCGTCCTCCTGACCGTCCCGTCCGTGGTGTGGGCGTTCGTCGGCGTCATCTGGTTCGGGCTGACCGAGTTTCTGGTGCCGGTGTTCGTCATCGTCCTCGTCGTGTTCCCCTATCTGACCGTGACTGTCTGGGAGGGGATGGGCGACGTCGACGAGTCACTTCTGGAGATGGCCGCAGCCTTCGGCGCCAGCCGCCCGGCGATCTGGCGGCACGTCTATCTCCCGCAGCTTCGGCCCTACCTGTTCGGCATCGCCCGGATCGGGCTCGCGGTCTCCTGGAAGCTGTGTCTCGTCGCGGAGGTGTTCGGCTCCGCGACCGGCGTCGGCGTCGCCGTCGCCTATCACTTCGAGAGTTTCGAAAACGGGATGGTCCTCGCGTGGGCGATTCCGATAATGGCGCTGATCTACGGCGCCGACCGGCTCCTCCGGCGGCTCGAGCGGTATGTGACCCGCTGGCAGTCGGACGAGACCGATCTGCGGGGGATGATAGAGTGAGCCGACTGCAGATCGCGGGCGCGACGAAACGCTTCGAGGGTCCGGAGGGCCCTTTCACCGTCTTCGAGGACCTCGATCTCGCCGTCGAGGACGGCGAGTTCGTCACGCTCATGGGACCGTCGGGCTGTGGGAAGACGACGCTTCTGAACGCCGTCGCCGGCATCGTCGAACTGGATGCTGGCACCGTCGAGTTCGACGGCCGCCCCGTCGAGCCGGGCGAGCTCCCGATCGGCTACGTCTTCCAGGAGCCCCGACTGCTGGAGTGGCGGACCGTCGGTGAGAACATCGCGTTCGCGTTGCGGGCCGCCGGTATCGATCCTGCGACACACGACCGCCGGATCGACACGTGGCTCGAGCGGGTCGGACTCGGCGAGGAGCGAGACAGCTACCCGAGGCAACTCTCCGGCGGGATGCGCCAGCGGGTCGGGCTCGCGCGGGCGCTGGCCGTCGACCCCGAGTTGCTGTTGATGGATGAACCCTTCTCGTCGCTGGACGAGGTGACCGCCCGCGGCGCCCGGCGGGATCTGCTCGAGCTGTGGTCGGAGACGGACACGTCGATCCTCTTTGTCACCCACGACGCCACCGAGGCGGTCGTCCTCTCGGATCGGATCGTGCTCATGAACGATCGCGGCGTGCTCTTCGAGGAGTTCGCCGTTCCGCACGATCGACCCCGGCGGGTCGACGATCCCGCGATCCACGAGACGCAGGCGGAGCTGACCCGGCTGTTCTTCGAGGCGATCGAATAACATGAACCGGCGCGGGATCGGCGGCGGCGTCGCACTGGTCGCACTCTGGGCAGTCGGGAGCGTTTTCCTCCCGGCGCTTTTACCCGGTCCGATCGCCGTCGTCGAGCGGCTCCCCGAAATCCTCGCGCCCGGTCCGGGCGGGGACGGGCTGGCCCACCTCGGTCGAAGCCTGCTTCGGGTGGCGATCGCGACCGCCGTCGGGCTCGCACTCGCGGTCCCGGCCGGCGTCGCGATGGCCCTCGACGACCGCATCGAGGCCGGTATCTCCGTGTGGCTGCCCTTCTGGATGACGGTCCCGACGCTCGTCGTCGTGCTGGTGGCGATGGTCCTGTTCAGTTTCAGCGATTTCTCCGTCGTCGTCGCCGTCGTCGTGGCGGCGACGCCCTTCGCGATCGTCACCGTCTATGAGGGTGCCGCCGACGTCGACGACGAACTGCTCGCGATGGCGGCGGCCTTCGGCGCCGAGCGCCGCGCGGTCTTGCGGGAGATCTATCTCCCGTCGATCCTGCCGGCCGTCTTCGGCAGCGCGCGATACCTTCTGAGTATGGTCTGGAAGATCGTCGTCCTGGCGGAGACGTTCGGCATGAACCGCGGGATGGGCGCGCTGTTTCGGTTCTGGTTCAATCAGGGGGACCTGACGGCGCTGTTCGCCGCCATCCTGCTTTTCGTCGCCGTGATGGTCGCACTCCAGAGTTCCATGACCGCCGTAGAGCGGCGGCTGTTCCACTGGCGCGGTGATCTCTCGACGGCGCGATGACCGATCCGGTTACCGGGCGATAAGCGCCGCCTGTCCCCCGGCGACGAAGCCGGCGTCGATGTTGACGACGGTCAGATACGTACACGACTGCAACATTCCCAGCAGTGCCGCCTCGCCGTCGCCGCCGTACCCCGTTCCCGTTCCGACCGGGAGGCCGATGACCGGCGCGGAGACGAGGCCGGCGACGACGGTCGCGAGCGCGCCTTCCCGACCCGCGGCGACGACGACACAGTCACACGACTCCAGCGTCTCCCGCTCGGCGAAGAGCCGATGGATCGCCGAGACGCCGACGTCGTAGACCGTTTCGACGTCACAGCCCATCTCGGCTGCGAGCGCCGCGCTCTGCTCGGCGACGGCGATGTCAGAGGTTCCGGCGGTGACGACGCCGACCCGTCCCCGCGTTTCGGGCGGCTCGTAGTCCTCGGCGTGTAACACGAGCGTCCTCGATCGCTCGTAGAACTCGTCGTCGTCGGCTTCGGCTACCAGCGCCTCTTTCGCGGAGTCGGGAACGCCCGTCAGGATCGCCCGCCCCGTCGACGACAGCAGCTCCCGTCCGATTCCGAGCAGTTGCTCGTCGGTCTTGCGTTCCGCCTCGACGATCTCGGGAATGCCGGTCCGCTCGGCCTGTCTGGCGTCGACGCGGGCGAATTCGCCTTCGCCGATCCGCCGGACGCCGGCGAGCCGTTCTTTCGCCTCGGTGACCGTGATCTCGTCTCGATCCAGCGCCTCGAGGACGGTATCGAGATCCACCTCGTCGCCTCCTTCGTCCATACGTGCCGTTCCCGTCCGGTGGCCGTAGGTCTACCGCTCGACTCCCGGCAGGCTATCGCTCGAAGACGCCACGTTCGGCCAGCGGCTCGATCGCCGCGCGGGCTCGCTCGCGGGCGGCGTCGAGATCGAACTCGCGGACGATCTCGCCCGACTGGAGGAGGGGTTCGAGCAGTTCCTCGCCGGGTGCCGTCTCCCCGCGGGCGACGACTGTATCCTCGTAGTCGTCCCGGTAGACCGCTTTCGCCCCCGGCTTGACGCCCCGTTTGGTTCGCGGCTCCCCGTCGACTTCGACGACGTTCAACGAGAAATCGATCGGGTCCGCGTTCGCGATGGCGCCGCCGACGCCGAACCCGTCGGCGACGTCTCGCAGCCGGAGGATCTCGGAGACGTCGATGCCGCCGCTGACCAGCACGTCGACGTCCTCGCGGCCGCGCCGTTCGAGCGCCCAGCGGACATCCTCGACGATGGCTCGCATGTCGCCTCGCCTGGAGGATGTGGTGTCGAGTCTGACGCCGTCGAGCGCCTCCCCGAGGGTCTCGACGGCTCGCCCGGCCTCGTCGGCCTCGTCGCCGAAGGTGTCACAGAGCATCACCCGGGGAACGTCGGGATCGACCGCCTCGTCGAACCCTTCCCAGGCCGCCTCGGACGATCCCAGCACGATCGCCAGCGCGTGCGGCATCGTCCCGCCGGCTTCGACGCCGATCGCCTCGCCGCCGGCGACGTTGCCGATCCCGTCGGCGCCGCCGACGAGCGCGCTGCGTTCGATCATCGCCCCCAGCGCCGGATGCTGCCGCCGGGTCCCGAAGCTCAAAACGGTCCGATCGCGGGCGGCCGCCCGGATTCGCCAGGCCGCCGAGGCGATCCCGGAAGCGTGGGCGAGAAAGCCCAGAATCGGCGATTCGTACTCGCCGAAGGCCCGGTAGGGGCCTTCGATACGCAGGATCGGCCCGCCGGAGATCGGCGTTCCCTCCGGCGGCGCGTAGACGTCGACGGGCAACCCCTCGAGCAGGCGTGCGAGGTCTTTGAGGCCCGCGAGCAGGTTCCATCCCTCCGGCGCGGAGAGCTCGGCGACGACGTCGGGATCGCGCTCTAGCTCTTCGAGCACCGTCTCCGTTCGCAGGAAGTACGCCGCCGTCGCCCGTCCCTCGTCGATCTCCTCGGTGGTGAGCAGGTCGTATTTCCGCTCGGTCATCGGCCGACACTCCGCGGGGGGCGAATAAGGGTGTTTGGCTCCGGGCTCGCGTGGTGTCCGCTCCGTGTCGGGACGTTTCACGTCACTTAACCGCGCTCGTACACCACGATTTCGTATGGAACCCGCGATACGTGCCGAGAATCTCCGGAAGTCCTACGGCGACCTGCAGGCGCTCGACGGGTTGAGCTTCGAGGTCGACCGTGGGGAGTTCTTCGGTCTTCTGGGCCCGAACGGGGCCGGTAAGACGACGTTCATCAACATTCTGGTCGGGTTAGTCCGGAAAACCGGCGGCACCGCGGAGGTGTTCGGCTTCGACGTCGAATCCGAGTACCGGGAGGCACGCGATCGGATCGGCCTCGCCCCACAGGAGTTCAACGTCGATCGGTTCTTCCCGATTCACGAGGTGTTAGAGCACAAGGCCGGCTACCACGGCGTCCCGCCCGAAGAGGCCGAACGCCGCGCAGAGGAGGCGCTGAAGACGGTCGGCATCTGGGAGAAACGCGATACGCGGTTCGATTGGCTCTCCGGCGGGATGAAACGGCGGTTTCTGCTCGCGCGGGCGCTCGTCACCGACCCCGAGTTGCTCATCCTCGATGAGCCGACCGCGGGCGTCGACGTCCAGTTGCGGCGGGATCTCTGGCGCGTCATCGAGCGACTCAACGCCGACGGCACCACGATCTTGCTCACCACCCACTACATCGAGGAGGCCGAGCGGCTCTGTGATCGGGTCGCGATCGTCGATTCGGGCCGCATCTCCGAGGTCGCGACGCCGGCGGAGTTGCGATCCCGCGGCCTCGATGAGGTGTTCGTGACGCTCGCGGACGCGCCGGCTCGCGTTCCCGACCTCGATCTCGAGGGGCTCGTCGACGTTCGAATCGACGGCTCGACGCTCGTCGTCACCGCCCAGGGTGGCGGCTCGATCGCGCCGGATCTGCTCCGGGCGCTGGAGTACGAGGGCTATGAAGTGCTCGATCTCGACATCAGGCGGGCCTCCCTGGAGGAGGTCTTCGTCGACATGACCCGCCTCGACGAGGAGGCCGAAAAACTGGAGGTGATCCAGTGAGCGCCGAATCCCGTCGTCAATCCGGGGGCAATGGCCTCTTCGGGACCGGTTTTCGGTCCCTCCTGCGCCGGGAAATCCTCCGGTTCGTCCGTCGGCCGAAGAACACCTTCCTCCCGCCGGCGATCACGAACGTCCTGTATTTCGCCGTCTTCGGCGTCATTTTAGGCCAGCGGATCGACGACATCGCCGGCTTCGATTACATCGTCTTTCTCTTGCCGGGGCTCGTCGTCCTCGGGACGATCTCGAACGCCTTCGAGAACGCGTCGTTTTCGATCTTTCACGGCCGCTGGAACGAGTACATCCACGCGACGCTCACCTCGCCGCTCTCCTACAGTTCGATGGTGCTCGCGTACATCTTCGCCGCCGCCCTGCGCGGGATCGTCGTCGGGTTCATCATCGTCGGGATCGGGCTCGTCTTCACGACCGTCCCGATCGCCGAACCGCTCTATCTCGCGGCCTTCATGGTCGTCGTCCCGCTGCTTTTCGCCTCGCTCGGCGTCATCGGCGGCCTCGTCGCGACCGACTTCGACGACCTGACGGTGATGAACCAGTTCATCCTCCGGCCGCTGGTCTTTTTCGGCGCGGTGTTTTACTCGCTCGAGATCCTCCCGCCGCTGTACCGGACGCTGTCGCTTTTGAACCCGATGGTGTACATGGTCAACGGCGTCCGGTACGGCTTTCTGGGGTATCAGGAGGTCGACCCGCTCGCGTCGCTCGCCGTTTTGAGCGGGCTGACGGCGGCCGTCATCGCCCTCGACGTCTACCTGTTTAAAAAGGGGTACGGGCTGCTCGATTGAGCACGCCGGGGCGGCTCTCCACTTATGATGCTCCGCGGCCGCGCCGAGATCTATACCGTCGGGCAGCGGCGTTGATATATTCGACCGGTACCGAGCCCGTCGTAACTCGCAACCGTTCTGTCCGACGGTATAACTAGTTACTGCGGTCGTCACGGGAAACGACGCGGATCGAGCTTCCGAGGTACTTCGTTAGCGCCTCGTCGACTGTATCCGCTTTGAACTCGTCGAGTTGGGCGCCTATCGCGTCCCGGAGCGCGTCGAGATACGCCCGGTCCGTCCGGAGTTCGCTGAACGTGATCGACGCCACGGGCACGCCGAGGGCGTCCTCGGCGACCTCCCGGAAGTACGCCTCGTCCCCGAGGTTGCCGCGCCAGAGGTGATCGCGGAAAAAGAGCCAGCCGGCCTCCTCGGGCGGGTCCGCCGCCCGATACAGCGTCGTTTCGAACTCCGCGGGCTCGACCGACACCTCCGGAAGCGAGGGTTCGATCCGGAACCTGACCCGGAATACGTAGCGAGCGGCTCCCTCCGGCGAGTCGCTGGTCTCCATACCTGTCTTCTCGGCTGTACGCGTAAAAAGACGACTCCGGTGAGAGTTTCGTTCTCACGGGAATGCGAGACGGAGATGGGTTCTTTCACCGAACGTATCCCTGATATATCTGGCGTATACGTTCTGTCTCATCGCGTCATACAGACGTCTCACAAAGGGTTATATTAATCCATGGTATATGTGAACTTATGTCTAGGGAAGGGGATCGAGGATCGACCGAGAGACTGACACAGTTATCGGGTGGCTCGAAGAGTGTCCTGCTGCGTCGGGGGATCGATCGGATACTCGATAGCCTGGGGAAACGGCATCGTCGCCTCGTGCTCCTGCTATTGAAGGACGGAGCTGTCGAAACGAAAGCCGACGTAATGCTTCGAGGAAACGATACGGAAGCGGAGGAGAAACACCTCACTCACGTCCATCTGCCGAAGCTGGAGGAAGCGGGATACATCGAGTGGAATCGAACTACCGGGGAGATCTCGAAAGGCCCGCGCTTCGAGGAGATCGAACCGTTCCTCGAACTGATCGAAAATCATACTGACGAACTCCCCCCCGACTGGCCCTGATCTGTAGTCTCCCTTTAAAGGTAGCCCGCTCGTTTTAAATCGCGGTCATCTCGTGACATACGCGTGCCACCTCTCGCCCGCCGCGTTCGTTCGCCCGGTGCAAGATATATAAAGATCCGCCGAAGCGGCGGACGGGCGACCGTCCGAACTCTGCCCGTCGCGACGCTGTCTATCGGGCGTGGGATGTTCTTGCCCGCTGAGAACTGTCGTGTCGTTATACGTCTTATAATCCAGTTATCGAACCGGAGAGATGGTTCAGACGATTCTCACCCCGACGGACGGCAGCGACGGCAGCGCTCGCGCGATCGAACAGGCGATCGAACTCGCGAAACCGCTCGATGCGAGAATTCACGCGGTGTCGGTGATTCGCTCGGACATCCACAGAGACCGGATTCGCTACGATCCGGCGGACGACGCCGACGATGCGATCGCGGCGGCCGAGGAGATGGTCACGGAGGCGGGTCTGGAGTTCACGAGCGAGACGCCGGAGGGGATCCCCCACGAGGCGATCATCGCGTGTGCTAGCCGCAACGACGTCGATATGATCGTGATGGGCACCCACGGCCGGACCGGCCTCGATCGGGTCCTGCTCGGAAGCGTCGCCGAACGGGTCGTCCGGAAATCGCCGGTTCCGGTGTTGACGGTGCCGCCGGACGCCTGATCGTTCCCGTCCGGCCGCAAACGCACACCTGAAGTGTCCGAGCCCCTATACTCGGACGATGAGCGACACCGGACCGCTGCAGCCCGACCGGCCGGATCTCGACCGCCCGCTCCGGGTCGATGCACCCTTCGAGCCCGCGGGCGATCAGCCCGAGGCGATACGACAGCTGGTCTCCGGTTACGAGTCCGGCGCGGAGAAACAGACACTCCTCGGCGTCACCGGCTCGGGGAAGACCAACACCGTCTCGTGGGTGATCGAAGAGCTTCAGCAACCGACGCTGGTGCTCGCCCACAACAAGACGCTCGCGGCCCAGCTCTATGAGGAGTTCCGGAACCTCTTTCCGGACAACGCCGTCGAGTACTTCGTCTCCTATTACGATTACTACCAGCCGGAGGCCTACGTCGAACAGACGGACACCTACATCGACAAGGACATGTCGATAAACGAGGAGATCGATCGGCTTCGACACTCCGCGACCCGGTCGCTTCTGACGCGCGAGGACGTGATCGTCGTCGCCTCCGTGTCGGCGATCTACGGCCTCGGCGATCCGAAGAACTACGAGGGGATGGCGATGCGGCTCGAACCCGACGAGGAAGTGGGTCGCGAGGAACTGCTGCGGCGGCTGGTCGATCTGAACTACGAGCGAAACGACGTCGACTTCCGGCAGGGCACATTCCGGGTCCGCGGCGACACCGTCGAGATCTACCCGATGTACGGCCGCCACGCCCTTCGGGTGGAGTTCTGGGGCGAGGAGATCGACCGGATCATGAAAGTCGATACCCTGAACGGCGAGGTGGTCTCGACGGAGCCCGCCGCACTCGTCCACCCCGCAGAGCACTACTCGATCCCCGAAGCGGAGCTCCAGCGGGCGATCGAGGAGATCGAGGAGCTGATGGGAAAACGAGTGCGTTACTTCGAGCGACAGGGCGATCTCGTCGCCGCCCAGCGGATCGAAGAGCGGACGACCTTCGATCTCGAGATGCTCGAAGAGACCGGCTACTGTTCGGGGATCGAGAACTACTCCGTCCACATGTCCGATCGGGAGTCCGGCGAGCCGCCCTACACCTTGCTCGATTACTTCCCCGACGGTTTCTTGACCGTCGTCGACGAGTCCCACCAGACGATTCCGCAAATAAAGGGCCAATACGAGGGCGATAAGTCCCGGAAGGATTCGCTCGTCGAGAACGGGTTCCGCCTGCCGACCGCCTACGACAACCGGCCGCTGACCTTCGAGGAGTTCGAAGAGAAGACCGACCGGACGCTGTACGTCTCGGCGACGCCGGGCGAGTACGAACGGGAACACTCCGCGCAGGTCGTCGAACAGATCGTCCGGCCGACGTATCTGGTCGACCCCGAAATCGAGATCGTCCCCGCGGAAAACCAGATCGAAGACCTGCTCGAACGGATCGAACGGGTTCCCGAGGGCGAGCGAGTGCTCGTGACGACGCTGACAAAACGGATGGCCGAGGACCTCACGGAGTACCTGGAAGGAGCGGGCGTCGACGTCGCCTACATGCACGACGAGACCGACACGCTCGAACGCCACGAACTCGTCCGGTCGCTCCGGCTCGGGGAGATCCAGGTGCTGGTCGGGATCAACCTCCTCCGGGAGGGGCTGGACATCCCCGAGGTGAGCCTCGTCGCCGTCCTCGATGCCGACCAGGAGGGCTTTCTGCGCTCGGAGACGACGCTGGTACAGACGATGGGGCGGGCCGCACGAAACGTCGAGGGAAAGGCGGTACTCTACGCCGACGAGACGACCGGCGCGATGCAGTCGGCGATCTCCGAGACCCGCCGCCGCCGGGAGATCCAGACCGAGTTCAACGAAACGCACGGCCACGAGCCACGGACGATCGAGAAGCCCGTCGGCGAGACGAACCTGCCGGGGTCGAAGACCGACACCGACGGCGTCTCCGGCATCGAAGCGGAGACGGCCGAGGAGGCCGAAGAGCTCATAGAACGGCTCGAACGCCGGATGAACGAGGCCGCCGACAACCTCGAGTTCGAACTCGCCGCCGACATCCGCGATCGGATCCGCGAGCTGCGGGACAGCTTCGAGGAGCTGGACGATCCCGACGAGGGCGTGCCGACGCCCGACGAGGAGTTCTGACTCCTGCCCGGAGCTTTTTGTTCGCACCGGATGAGAGTCGAATACGACTATGAATACGGGCGTCCACGCGTTCGTGCGCTCGCCGGTCGCACTCGGCTGGACGCTTCTCGGCGCGTTCGCGGCGCTAATCATCGTCGCCGCGGCGTTCCGGATCGGCGCGATCGCCGCCCGCTCTCCGGTCGTCGCCGACCCGACCGTCATCGACGGCCTCGGCGGATTCTTGCTTGCGGTCGTCTTCGCCGCGGTCGTCGTCGCTTTGCTCGCCCTCGTGTGGCTCCCCTGTGGTCTCGGTGTCGCCTACGCCGTCGGGAGCCGAATCCGGGGCGATCCGGCGGCGGCCGGCGACTCGATCGACCGTCTCTACGTGCGACGGGAGCCGCTGTATCGGTGGGTGAAGACGAACGTCGCGATCGACCCGGTCGCCGATCGACTGCTTTCGGAGGCGGACGTCTCGCCCGCCGAGGTCGCCGTCGGCTGTGATAGCTTCGTCGTCCCCGCCCTCGCGCTCGATTCGCCGACGCTCCGCTCCGCCGTCGACCGGGCGAACCGGACGGTGCCCCGTCCCGGCCGCGGACGGGTCCTCCTCGCCGGCGTCGGATCGGCCGGCGCTCTCGTCGCGGCGGCCCTCGCGGCCAGCCTTCTCGGCAGTTCGGCACTCCCGTCGATGTGGGTGCTCCTCGCCAGTGCGGCGGCCGTCGGCGCCGTTTTCACCGCCGCGCTCGATACCGCCTGGCGGACCGGCGTGTACGCCCAGCAGGACCCCGACGAGGGGTTCGGGTGAGAGGTTGACGCGGGCGTCGCCGTTCGGAACGGTCAAGACGGTCGATTGCCAAGAGTCGGAAACACTAGATGGCCGCCAGACGCACGTTTCTCGCGGGGATCGTCGCCGCCGTAGCCGGCTGCGTCGGTCCGGGCGATTCCGGCCGTAACGCAGACCGAAACGGGGAGGACGGGACGACCGACACCGAAAGCGACGCGACCGAAGGCGGCACCGACGACGGGTCGAGCAGCGACACCGACGACGAGCCCAGCTATCCCCTTCGCGCCGCCCCGGTCGAGGGTGACGACCGCGAGCCGGTGTTGTCGACCGGCGACGTCGCTGCCGCCGGAATCGAGCCGCTCGTCGACCTGCTCTCGGAGGTGGCCGAGACGTACCGGGTCGCGTACACCTCGCTGTCTCCGGCCGACGCCGAGGCGTTCGAGGAGCTGACGTCCGGCGTCGAACGGTATCATACGGGGAACCCTCCCGGCTACTATATCGATCACGAGGGGTTCACGATCTCGGTTTCGCCTTCCAGTTAGGGCTTCCCACCGGTGGTCTGTCGAACAGCCGACGGCGATCAGACGACGCCGGCGCCGAACAGCACGCCGAGGTTCCAGCCGGTGACGCACACGCCGAGCCCCGCCAGACCGAGTGGAACGCCGATACAGTGCGGCTGCGGCGTCAGCCGCCAGAGAACGTAACAGCCCCCGAAGACGACGCCTTTCAGGACGACCATCGAGCCGACGACGGTGTACCCGAAGAAGTACGCCGCGACCGGGTGGAGTTCGACGACACCGGACAGCCGGAGCCCGACGCCCGTCGTCACGACGTCACCGATCCCGAAGCCGAGGATCGCGACGACCCACAGCGTTTCGGCATCGACCCGGAACTCGTCGACCGACGCGGTCGGCTCACGACGCCCGCTCTCGGCGGCTCGGGGATGCCGATCCATGACTCGACCCACGACGAGTACGGCTATTGTAAACCGTCGCTTATCGGCCGTAACGAGCCGCTAACGCCGTCGGAGAGCCGCTTTCGGTTACAGACGATCGACGAACCGATCGAAGGCTCCGGAGTCGGCGTGGACGTGCGCGTAGGTACCGAGCGTCCGGTGGGCGGTCAGGCCGTCAGCTCCGTTTTCGATGCCCTCGCCCCGTTCGACGTCGAAGGCGAACTCGGCGTCGGTCGCGACGTCCGCCCTCGAATAGTGGAACTCGTGACCGCGGAGGATCTCTCCGCGGTCGGCGGTGAGCGTGTCTCTACGGGCGCGCAACTCGACGTGATCGAGCGCCTGGTAGCGGTCACACATCTCGACGTCCGCCGGGAGGACGCCGGCCATCCGGTGGGTTTCGCCGTCGGTGTCGGTCAGCGTCTCCGCGAGCGCCATCAGGCCGCCACACTCGCCGAGGACGGGCAATCCCGCTCTCGCTCGCTCGCCCACCTCATCGAGGGTGCCGCCGGCTTCGAGCGCCTCGCCGTGCAGTTCGGGGTAGCCGCCGGGCAGATAGACGCCGTCGCAGTCGGGGAGTGGGTCGCCGCCGACGGGCGAGAAGGCGACGACTGACGCCCGCTCGCGAAGCCGTTCGATAGTCGCCGGATACTTGAAACAGAACGCGCCGTCGTCGGCGACGGCGACGGTCGAACCGGTCGGTTCGCCGGCCGCGACCGGCGCCGGTTTCGGCGGCTCCTTCGCGAACCCGACGATCCGTTCGATCTCGAGGTGTTCGCTCGCTTCCCCGAGCGCCTCTCGATCGATCGGCGATTCCGCCCCCATGTGCAATCCGAGGTGTCGATCGGGAATCTCCAGCCCCGAAAGCGGCGGGATCCGGCCGAGATACGCGAGACCGTCGGGCAGCGCCCCCTCGATTCCCTCGGCGTGGCGGCCGCCGTGGGCGCGCTGGGCGATGACACCGACGACGTCGATCTCGCGGTCGGCGGCGGTCGCGTACTCCCGGAAGCCGAGCGCCGTCGCGGCGACGCTTTCCATCCCCGCCTTCGCGTCGACGACGAGGACGACCGGCAGTTTCAGCGTCTCGGCGACGTACGCCGTCGAGTTCGTCCCGTCGTAGAGCCCCATCATCCCCTCGACGACACAGACGTCACCCTCGCCGCGGAAGTAGTTGCGGCGACAGCCGCGCTCCCCGGAGAGCCACGGGTCCAGACTCCGGGAGGGGCGATCACAGACGACCGCGTGGTGGCTCGGGTCGATGAAATCCGGTCCGGCTTTCGCGGGCTGTGGGTCGTAGCCGGCCGCCCGTAGCCCCTCCAGCACCGCGAGGGTGGCGACGGTCTTGCCGACGCCGGAGGCGGTACCGGCGAGAACGACTCCATTCACGCCGTCGGGGCCTCCCGTTCCGTGTCCTCGAAGAGCCGATCGTAGATATCGAGGGTGCTCGCCCGGACGTCGGCCATTGGGAACCCGGCCCGGTCGGCGAGCGCGAGCGCACCGCCCATCCCGACGCCCTCCTTCGCTTCTCCGGCGTTGTAGGCGGCCATCGCGGGATGGTCGTCGGTGAATCCCGGATCGGTGACGGTCACCGAGAGATCCAGCCTCGAGGCGGCGCGATCGAGGTCGATCGCCGGATCCTCGGCGACGAACGACGTCGTCGCGAGCGACAGCGACCGATCGTAGCCGCCGTGTCGGAGGCAGGCCGCGGCGGCGACGAGCTGTGTCCCACCGGCGAGCGTCACCGCGGTGTCGGTCTCGAGCGCGCCCGCGGCCAGCCCGCAGACCACGGCCAATGCGGGATCGCCGGCGCGTCTGAGTGCGACCGTCGGCTCGCCTGCGGCGTCACCGGTACCGAGCGAGGACGCCTCGAGGGCCTCGCCGACGACGTCCTGCTTCAGGCTCAGTGGATTCTCCGGGAGCGACGAGGAGACGGTCTCATCGCCGAGGGCGTCGGACTCGCCCAGCGCCGCCAGCACGCCGAGGGCGGTCGTGGTGCCGCCGGGAACCGTCTCGGCGAGGTACAGTTCGTCGTCGGGGAGCTTTCGGCCGAGCTGTCTGGCGGCGGCGAAGGCCCCGGGAGCCGACGGCACGGGGTCGCGATCCCTGATGTCCTCTCCGGGGCTGGCCCCGACGCTGATCGTCGGCGCGCCGGTGGGTTCGACGAGGCCGGCGTCGACGACCGTCGTTTCGAATCCTAACTGTTCGACGACCGCGCGCGTGACGACGGCCGGCGTCGGACAGCCCGTCGGCGAGACGGGGACGACGGGCGAACGGACGGTTCGCCCGTAGGTGAGAATCTCGCTGTCGGCGCTCGGCGTGTGGATCATAAGCTCCGGGTCGGCACCCGCAGCGCTGATACCGTCGATCTCTGCGGTCCGCGTCGTACCGGCGCACAGGACCAGTCGTGTCATTGTGGTTGTATCGAACGCAAACGCACTTGAGCCTGCGGATCTCCCGTAATCTATTTACCGTCGGACGTCACAGACGGATACAAGCGGATTTGCCCTAATTAAAATACAATTGTATTAAGGCCAATGACAGACACACTTCTGCTCGTCGGCCGGACGCACACCCGCGAGGTCGCGCGGACCCACGCCGACCGGCTCCGGTCTCGCGACGTCGCCGATCGCGTCTCGGTCGCGACGTACGATACGGATCCCGCCGACCTCGAGTTCGACCTCGACGGTACCGTCTACGTGGTGCCGATGGCCGCCGCACCGGACCGGGATACGACCCGAGCGATCCCGGGGGCGCTTCCGGACGCCCGCCACTGTGAACCGGTGGGGACGAGCCCCGCGATCTGCCGTGCGATCGCCGATCGGGCGGCCGAGACGCTGCCCGCGCGGGCGGATACCTCCCTCGCACTCGTGGCCTTCGGCGACGGCGCCGGATCGGGATCGTGGCGCACGACCGAACGGCAGGCCGACCGGCTCCGGGAGACGACGGCCTACGGAGAGGTGACGACGGCGTACCTGCTGCAGAACCCCGCCGTGGAGTGTCTCCGGTATAACCTCTCGGGCGAGCGGGCCGTCGTCGCTCCGTTCTTTCTCGCCCCCTCCGAGGAGACCGAGCGGGCCATCCCCGAAAAGCTCGAACTCGATCGCGGCGGGCTGGCGTATGCCGACCCGCTCGGAACCCACGAGGCCGTCACCGACGCCATCGAGGCCGAACTCGCGAAGGCCCGTGCGATCGGCTCCGGGACCGCCGCCGTCCGTCCCCTCGCGGCCGACGGTCGGGGCCGGTAGCGATCGCCCCGGCCGCGTCGGACGCCGTCGGTCGCGATTCACGTCACTGACGATCGCGACCCGTTCTTTTCAAGTGTCTCAACCGTCTACGAGAGACAACGAATGAGCGAGGACTTCTACTCGGTGCTCGGCGTCTCCAGAGACGCCGGCGAAGACGAGATCAAACAGGCGTACCGGAAGAAAGCCGCGGAGTATCACCCAGACGTCTCCGACGATCCGAACGCCGAAGAGAAGTTCAAGAAGGCGAAGAAGGCAAAGGAGGTGCTCTTGGACGAAGAGAAGCGCCGGATGTACGACCAGATGGGCCACGAGCGGTTCGAACAGGCCGAAAAACACGGTGCGACCGACACCGGCGGCCGTGGCGGCGGCATGGGTGGTATGGGTGGCATGGGCGGCTCCGGCGGCATGGGCGGGATGAACGACATCTTCGAGCAGTTCTTCGGCGGTGGCGGCTCTCGTTCGGAGTCGGGACCGAGACGGGGGGCCGATCTGAAAACCCGGCTGCGGATCGACCTCGAGGACGCCTCTCACGGCGTCACGAAACAGCTGACGGTCACTCGCCCCGAGCGCTGTCCGGACTGCGACGGTGCGGGCCATCCCCCGGACGCCGATTCCCGCACCTGCCCGGTCTGTGACGGCCGCGGCCAGCAGACGTCGGTTCGGCAAACGCCGCTCGGTCGTGTCCAGCAGACGCAGACCTGCTCGCGCTGTGGCGGCGAGGGGACGATCTACTCCGAGACGTGTTCGACCTGCAGAGGCGACGGCCGGATCCAGAACGAGGCGACGCTACAGGTCGAGGTCCCCGAGGGCATCCGCGACGGACAGACGCTGCGAATGGACGGCGAGGGTGCTCCCGGTGAGAACGGCGGGCGGAACGGCGATCTCCTGGTCGAGATCCGCGTCGAGGAACACGACGCCTTCGAGCGCGACGGCGACGATCTCCGGACGCGGCAGCCGATCTCCTTCCCGCAGGCGGTCTTCGGCGACACCGTCGAGGTGGAGACGCTCGACGGGTCCGTCGAGATGGACGTCCCCGCGGGCACCCAAAGCGGCGAGGTCTTCCGGCTGCGAGGCAAGGGGATGCCCCGACTGCAGCGCCGCGGTCAGGGCGACCTCTACGTCGAGGTCCGGGTCGTCACCCCCGAGAGCCTCAACGAGGAACAGCGAGAGGCGCTCGAGGCCTTCGCCGAGGCCGGCGGCGAGGAGATCGACGTCGAACAGGGCTTCTTCGAGAAGCTGAAGAACACGCTCTAGAACCGGAACCGGAACCGGTTTTCGGCGCCGACGAACCGGCCGGCGATCCCGGCGCCGAAGGCGTATGCGACCCGCTCTGCCCCGCCGCGAAGCCGCTCCGGAAGGGTCGCGTGCGGTTCGAACTCCCGTATCTCGACGCCCGTCTCCAGTCGCTCTTCCAGCCGCGTTTCGACGTCCTCGCGCGTGCCGATCTCGTCGATTAACCCGAGCTCGTGGGCTTCCTCGCCGAGGAAGACTCTCGCTTCCGTCTCGCGGATCCGCTCCGGATCGGTCTCGCGCCCCTCGGCGACGGTCTCGACGAACTGATCGTAGTAGTCGTCGACGATGCTCTGGAGATACTCGCGTTCGTCCTCCTCGAGATCCTCGAAGGGAACGCCCGCCTCCTTGTACTCGCCCGCGGTGAGCTGTTCGTACGTCATCCCGGCTCGATCTAAGAGATCCGCGGCCGTCATCCGCGAGCCGCGGACGCCGATCGAGCCGACGATGCTACCGTTTCGGGCCCACAGCTCGTCACAGCCGCTTGCGATCCAGTAGCCACCGCTGGCGCAGACGTCCGTCGCGTAGGCGATCGTCGGGCCGTCGAAGGCCTTCGCGGCCAGCCGGATGTCGTCGCTCGGGACGACCGCGCCGCCGGGCGTGTTCAACCGGAGGACGAGCGCTTCGGTGTTTTCGTCCTCGTCGGCCCGCTCGATCGTCTCGACGAGATCGTCGGCACCCGGCGTGCCGGGTGCGGAGATGGGGACTCCATCGCCGCCGTCGCGGGTGATCGGTCCCTCGACGGCCACTTCCGCGGCGTTGTAGTCCGGGAAGACGTTTCTCGCGATATTACCGCCGATCCGGAGCCCGGCGAGGGCTGCGATACCGACGAGGACGACGCCCAGAAGCTCCGTCGTATCCGCCGGGAACTCGATGAAGGCATACCAGCCGAAGGCGGCGATTGCGATAGCGATACCGAGTCCGATACCGAGACGGCCGACGCGTTCGAGTCCGCTCATTACCCCGATTTGCGACCGGCTCCGTGTTAACCGTTTGTGGCCGAACGCTCTCGTCTCGGAACGCCTGTGGCGGCGCTGGTCCCGCTGTCTTGACCGACAGAACGAGGCAATACCGTCCGATTCACGAATGCGTATCGTGTGTTGTGTGGACACAGAACACGAATTCATGAACTCGACCGAGATCGGTGCGACTCTGGAATCGATCGCGACCCCGGATATCGCCGACGCCCTGGACGTGCTGGGATATCGAGAGCAGACCGCCTTCGGTATCACGAGGATGTGGGACGACTGTCCGCGGATCGCCGGGCGGGTCATGCCGATCAAACTCGAACCGGACGCCGCCGGCTCGACCGTCACGGGAACGCTCGAGGCGATCGAGGACGCCGCCCCTGGCGACATTTTGCTTTTCGACAACGACGGCCGGCTCGAACAGAACACCTTCGGCGGTATCGCCGCCTTCTGTGCCGGGCGTGCGGGGCTCAGCGGGGCGATATGCGACGGTGCTAGCCGGGACGTCGACGATATGCGCTCACAGAACTTCCCGCTTTACGCCCGCGGCCCGGCGACGACCTCGGTGAAGGATCGAACCGGCATGGTCGGCTACGACATCCCCGTCGAGTGCGCCGGCGTCGAGGTCGAACCGGGCGATTACGTCGTCGCCGACGGCAGCGGCGTGATCTTCGTCCCGGGCGAGGTCGTCGAGGACGTCCTCGAGATCGCTCCCAGGTTCGAGGAGTACGAACGGGAGATCAAACGCCGCATCGCGGAGGGTGAGGACATCATCGAGGTTCACGAGGACGTCGACTACGAGGACTTCGAGTCCCGCGTCGGCCTCGAGTAACCGGCGTCACCGTCGATGTCGCGATCCGAAGCGGCGGCTGCAGAAGTGACCGTAGCTCGAAAACCGAAGAAAGCGGCGGTTTAGACGCCGATCTCGTCGTCGGACAGTCCGACGAGGAGCGTTCCGACGGCGATGCCGATGGCGGCGATCCCGGCCGTCTCCGAGGGGATCGGCGCGGTGACGAAACTCGCCGCGATGATGAGGAGACTGCTGATGAGGAGGATGGCCCCGCCGACGCCGAGTTTTCGCATGTCTGTTGCCATATCGTGAGTTCGGTATTTCGACCGCATAAATCCAACGAAAGCGCCCGGATCTCCTGCGGGCGGGTCGAAAGGTGTATTCCCGTCGAACCCCCCAACGCCGGTATGGCGACCGATGTAGACGACCTCCGGACGGTCGCGGATTATCAGTTCGGTGCCGGGGCGGGGGCGGCCCTCTTCGAGGGTGACGTCCGAATTCAGCGGACCAGTTCGGGCCGACCACAGCAGATCCTCGCCGACGGCGAGCGCGTCGTCTCCTACGGCACCGACGGGCGGTTCACCCTCGGCGTGGCAGGCGGTCGCAGGCTCCGACGCGTGCTGGAACCTCCCGCCTACCGGGTCGTCGTCGGTGACGACAGCGAGCCGTTCGTCCGGGACGGAAAGAACGTCTTCGCGAAGTTCGTCCGGGAGGTCGACCCCGCCGTCCGCCCCGGCGACGAGGTCGTCGTCGAACACGACGAGGGCGATCTGATCGCGGTCGGCCGCGCCGAACTCTCCGCGACGGCGATGGTCGATTTCGCCACCGGAATGGCCGTGAAAGTCAGAGAGGGCGTCCCCGAGTGAGCGACGATCGCGTTCGAACCGGCGTTTTCCTCGGCAACTGCGTCGGGTCTGCGATCACTCCCTGTGGCGATCGCTCGAGATGAACTGTCCCCACAGCCCGCGCCGGTCGGCGAGTTCCCGATAGAGTTTCTCGCGGAACCGCTCGTAATCCTCGAACTGGCCGAGAAACCGGACGAGCTCGCCGGACCCGGGCGGGAGATCGGCCCGAACGAGCGACTGCTCGATCGCCGCACCACAGGAGTAGACTGTCCCGTCGGCGATGAGGTGCGAACAGTCCTCGTAATCTTCCGGGAGCCGTTCGCGCTGTTCTTCGGTGAGCGCTTCGTAGCCGACGATTTCTAGATCGGTCCGATGTTCGAAAAACTCCGCCCACCACGTACAGAACCCACAGTCGTCGTCGTAGACGAACACGTCGCGTCCCATACCGGACGTTGAACCGCATACGGCATAGAACCCTCGGATCGGAGGTTTCATTCCGGTTCGACAGACTCCACGCTCGCGGCCCCTCCGAAAGCGGTGGCTGTCCCCATGGCCGGCCGATCGACCGCGTACGCTCCGAACGCGTCGAACCCGTCCAGTTAAATATCTCGGCTCCCCGAACCAACGACATGGAATTTTGCGACGAGTGCGGCTCGATGATGCACAGCGACGACGGGCTGTGGGTCTGTAGCTCCTGTGGATTCGAAAAAGCGCGCGATGCGGAACGCGAGTCCGGGATGGTCACGACCGAGGGACAGGACACCGATAGCGGTCCGGTCGACATGTCCGAGGTCGACGACGCCGAGATCGGTCCCACCACGACGGCGCGCTGTCCCGAGTGTGACCACGATCGCGCCAGATACGAGATGAAACAGATCCGCGCCGCCGACGAGTCCGAGACCCGGTTTTTCACCTGCACCGAGTGCGGGCATAAATGGCGCGAGGACGATCACTAGCCGGTCGATCGTCGCTTATTAACGCCGGGCGTGGTTGCTTGCCGACACACTCGGCCCGCTGTGTGAATCTCCCGCACAGACGCTCGTGTTTTTATGCTGCTCGTTGCGCTACTGAGAGATGAATGCGAACGACCCTGCGGCGCCGACAGCTACTCGCTGCGCTCGTGACGAGCGGCGGGATCGCCACCGCCGGGTGTCTCGGTTCGAACGGGAGCGTGGTGGGTCGTTCGGACTTGACCGCCAGAGAGATACAGGTCGATCTCGGCGTCGTCTGTGAAGAGACGGACGGTCCTTTCGAGTTCTCCGGCGGTCGAGCGCCCACCGAAATCGACGGTGCGCAGGCGATCCCCGAGGCGACGTACGAGGACGGCGAACTCCCGCTCCGCGAGGAGTCGCTGTCTCTCGGTCACGAGCGAGAGACGCTCCGCGAGGAGCAAATGAGCGGCGGCGTCGGTCACGACGGGATCCCATCGATCGACGACCCGCAATTCGCCCGCGGGGAGGACGTCGACATCCCCGCCTGTGAACGTGTTTTCGGCGTCGAGATCGATGGTGACGTCCGGGCCTATCCACAGCGAATCCTCGTTCGCCACGAGATCGTAAACGACGTTGTCGGCGGGCAGCCGGTCGCGGTGACGTACTGTCCGCTGACCGGAACCGCCCAGGGATTTTACCGTGGCGGCGTCGAGTTCGGCGTCTCCGGCCGACTCGTCAACTCGAATCTCGTCATGTGGGATCGAGCGTTCGACGTCCGATGGCCGCAGGTTGCGGCGACGGCGATCTGGGTCGGCGACCGGGCCGGCGACGGCGGCGACCGTCTCATCGGCCGGTCGCTCCGGGAGTTCCGGGTCGTCTGGACGACGTGGGGCCGCTGGCGCGATCGACATTCCGACACGCTCGTGTTGACCGCGGACACCGGGTTCGCACGGAGCTACAACGAAGACCCCTACGGCTCTTACACCCCCGTCTCCGGTCACTACGCGATCGACACTGCCAGACGTCCCGATTTCCCGCTGCTCGCCGGGCCGGACGGCAACGAAAAACAGGTCGTCATCGGCGCGCGGACCGAAGCGGGGGCGATCGCCTTCGACAAACTGACGCTTATGGAGGAGTCGACGCTGACCGGGGATATCGGAGAGACGCCGGTCGTCGCCGTCGCCGACGAGGGACTGCTGACGGGTCACGTCTACGCCAACCCCGAGGTCCTGGAGGTGACGCCGACCGGGGACGGCCGTTCCTACACCGTCGACGGTGAGACCGCTCCGGCGGACGAACTGCCGCTCGAACCGATCGTTGCCTTCGATGCGATGTGGTTCGCCTGGTTCGGCTTCTATCCGGAGACCGAACGCGTCGGAATATGAACGGGCCGTCCGACACCGTGAGAGGATCGGGATCGGATTCGGCCCCTCCATCCCTCTGGAACGCACCACTTCGGCGGACGCGAAACATCTTCGCTCGGACCGGTTTCGCTATCCGGCGCGCGCTCGGTCGCCGGGACGGGACGCTGAGTTTCTCACTCGTGACGTCCCTGTATCTGTTCACGTACCTGTGGGCGATCCGCCATCTCACGCTGACGGGGACCGGTGGCGTCGACGTCTTCGTCGTCGACGATCCCCTGCGGATGGCGTTCCGCCAGCGATCGACGTTCCTCTTCGAGACGGTCGCTGTGATCGAAATCGGTCCGTTCGTCTACCTCTTCGGGCCGATGAACGTCCTGCTCGGGCTCTCTCTCGGGGCGCTCGTCGGCGTTACGCTGGCGGTGTCGATCGTCTCCTGGCGCAGTCCGTCCGCCTGCCGCCTCGGTGCCGGGGCCGGAGCGAGCGCCGGGCTCCCCGGTCTCGTCTCCGGGTTCGCCTGCTGTGGTCCCCAGCTGCTCGTCGTCGTCGGGATTCAGGCCTCCGCGGGGCTCATCGCGGCGATGCAGTGGATGGTCCCGTTCGCCGCCCTGTTGCTCGTCGTGACGCTCCTCTGGGTCGGAAGTCAGGTACAGCCCGCTCCCGAGGCGTAGCGGCCGGATGGTTCTCTGTTTCCCGTTCCCGTCCCGTTCCGTTAAGTGACTCTCCAGCCTACAGTGTGTATGGCTTCGCCAGCGCCGCCGCCGGTCCCCGAAGCGGAACTGGAAACCCGCGGCTGGACGCGCTCGGATGACCGGAGCGAAACCGTCTTCGAGGGGATCGGCGTCAGCGTCGAGGGTCGGACGCTCGTCTACGAGGATCGCGCTCTCAGAAACGCCGTCGTCGACGCGGGTGGTCCCGACAGGATCTGGCGGTTTCTCTTCGTCTCACGCCTCGAGATCGTCCCGCCACCGGCGTTCGGCATCCACGGCGTGATCCGTCCGTACGTTTACAGCGAATCGAAACGGGCCTTCCTCGACCGACTCCGGGATCGAGATATCGAATCGATCGCCGTCGGAACCTCCGAGCGGATGGAGCTGGCGGGCGATCGAGGCGCGCGGTCGACGCCGTATCGAGGAACGGTGACGGTCGGAACGGACGGGGGACCCGACGTCGAGGTCGATCTCGTCGGTCGGCTGGCGCTCTGGTACGACGAGGCGTTCTACGTCGCCGGCTGTGTGAGTCCGTCGGGCTCGATCGACGGCTGGATCGAACTCGACATCGACGACGAGGGCCTGTTCGAACTCATTCGAACCGTGGCCTGAACCGGGCGAAGACGAGATAGCCGGTGTGGCCGACGCCGGCCGTCGACGGTCGAGAGCCCCGCTCGTCGAAATCCATCTCCCGCTGGATCGTCTCGAACGTCACGATATCGGCAAGCCCGGCCTCTCGTGCGGCCTCGACGGCCTCGCGCGCGGCCTCGACGAACGGCGAGTAGACCGCCACGAATCCGCCGGGAGCGAGCAGTTCGTCGGCGCGCTCGACGACGGCCGCGGCGTCTTCGGTATCGAGCGTGAGGAGGTCGAAGCCGCCCTCGAGTTCGTCGAGCGCCTCGGTCAGGTCGCCGGTCCGGACCTCAACGGTCTCGCCGACGCCGGCCGTCGACATGTTCTCTGTGGCGACCTCGGCGAACTCGGGATCGCGCTCGTAGGTCGTCACCTCGACGCCGAGTCGTCCGAGATACGCCGCGAGCACGCCGGTTCCGGTCCCGGCATCGAGGGCTCGATCGCCCGACGCGACGCCGGTGTGACCGACGATGAGTCCGATGTCCCGCGGCATCATCGGCGCGCCGGTCCGTTCGAGGTGATCGAAGAGATCGGGGCCGCGGAGCCGCCTCACCTCGAAGGCCTCACCGAGATGCGTCTCGATGACGGTCCCCGGTTCGACGTCTTCGGGGAGATCGATGACCCCGAGATCGGTCTCCTGAGTCTCCCCCGGCGCCAGCAGGTACTCCCGGCTCCCGCGGACGACGAGCACGCGGCGATCGGTTCGCGTCACTCCAGCTTCTGGACGGCCGCGGCGAGATCGCCGGTCTCTTCGAGCGCCTCGCGGGCCGTCTCCTCGGGGACGCCGGCTCGCTGGGCGACGATCTCGACGTCCTGTTCGGTGAATTCGCCCGTATCGGCGACGTCCTCCTCGCCGGCCGTTTCCGCTTCGGCGTCCCCGCCGCGCGGTCGCGTCTCCGGCTCGCCGACGACCTGATAGGTCTGTTGGCCCTGTGCGTCCATCCGCTGGACCTCGGCGTCGTGGAAGACGAGCTCTTCCTCCGCGGTGCGGATGATGACCTCTTCGGCGTCGATCTCCTCGAGGTCGATCCCCATCTGGCTCATCATCTGTTTCATCTTGCGGGGGTTCAGCCCGCCGCCTCCTCCGAACATACCCCAAACGAGGGTCCTGTGGCGCAAAAAGACTGCTGGTCTTCGCTTCGTGTGCGCCCGGGCATCCCGAAATCCTTCAGAAGAACTTGAAGAGGTCGTCGCGCTTCTGTTCGTGGAGGTGGTGTCGAACCGCCTCCTCGAGCGGTTCGATCGAGCCGCGCTTTGCCGAAATGGGTGCGAGTATCTCGTCGAACTGCTGCCAGGGCGGGTACAGACCGAGCCGCTCGGCGAGTTCATCGAGCCGTTCGTCGCGGTCCGCTACTTTGTCCATCTTGTTCACCGCGACGACGGTCGGAATCCCGAGCTCCTGGAGGAATCCGAACATCTCGACGTCGTGGGGGATCTCCCCCTCGCCCGAGTGCCGATCGATGATATCGACGACAGCCTTGCCGTCGACGACCAGAACGGCGACGAGAATCTTCTCGGCGTTCGCCTCGACGTACCGGATCACGTCCGTTTTGATCCGCTCTCGGACGTCCTCTGGAACGCCGGACATGAACCCGAACCCGGGCAGATCCGTGATGAGGAAATCCTCCGACGTCCAGTCGTAATGGTTCGGCTTCTTCGTGACGCCGGGTGATCCTCCCGTATCGAAGTTGTGGCCCGTAAGCTCCCGCATGAGCGTCGATTTCCCCACGTTGGAACGCCCGACGAGGACCACCTCGGCGTCTCGATCGGGGCGCGTTTCGAACATATACGCTCTTGGCCGCTGGCGCCTAAAAGGCGACCGGTCCGGCGGGTCGCTTTGCTCCGCTCGGGTGAATTTCCGGACGGTTTCGGTTCGCTCAGGTGAACTTCCGGACGGTCATATCGAGCGTGTCCAGATCGAGGATCGGGGCGTACCCGGCGTCGGGATCGATGTTGACGCTCTTCTGGAAGGCGGTCTGGGCCTGCCAGCAGCCGGAGTTGACCGCCAGCACGTTCCGGTATTTCCCCCAGCCGAGTTTGTGGACGTGGCCCGTATGGAAGACGTCCGGCACGTCGTCGATGACGAGATAGTCCTTCGATTCAGGTGCGAGACGGGTGTGGCCGCCGAACTGCGGGGCGACGTGCCGTTTCTTCAGGAGCTGATACATCGCCCGGTGTGGCTCGTCGTAACTGGCCTTCGCTTCGGGAAGCTCGGCGATCACCTCGTCCAGGGAGACGCCGTGATACATGAGCACTGAGACGCCCTCGACGGTGACGACCGCGGGGTTCGAGGCGATCCGCGCGTCGTGGGCCGTCATGATCTCCCGCAGTTCCTCGTCGAATCCCGGCTGCGGCTCCGCGAGCCGGACGGCGTCGTGGTTGCCGGGGATCATGACGATCTCGATGTCGCCCGGCACCTCCTTGAGGTACTCCGAGAACGTCCGGTACTGATCGAAGATATCCACCACGTCGAGTTCCTCGTCCTGGTCGGGATAGACGCCGACGCCCTCGACCATATCGCCGGCGATGAGCAGGTACTCGACCCGCGCGGCTTCGTCGGTGTGGAGCCACGAGGCGAACTCGCTCCAGGCGTCGGCCATGAACTCCTGACTGCCGACGTGGACGTCGCTTATAAGCGCCGCCTGAACGTGTCTGTCGGCGGTCGAGGGCTCGTACGTCCGTGGAACGTCGGGGAAATACAGCTCGTCGACGAACAGGATGCCGCCGTCGTCCGACAGCGTCCCCTCGACGGCGATGACCTCGTCGTAGAGCAACTCCTCGACCGCCCCGGCGATCGCTTTGTCTTTCATCACCAGACAGGGGAACACGCCCGTCGTGTCCTCGAGTTCGACGAGCCAGTGGCCCGAGGCCGTTGACCTGATGTCCGAGACCATCCCGATCATTCCGGCGTCGCCCCCGCCGGGGCTCGCGTCGATCGCCGTCGCGTTGCGGTGGTTGACCCGGCCGCGGAGCATGCCGGCGAGCCGTTCGTAGCGGTCCCGAAACGTCGAGACGAAATCGTCGTACTCGCCGGTTCCGGTGGAGTAGCCGGTCATGTCGTTTTCGATCTCGACGGACCGGAGATCCGGGTCTACCGTCCGTTCCGACCCGGTTTCTGAAGCGTTCGCTGACTCTCGCGTCGTCCCGGCGTCGATCTCTCCCGCCGCCGTCCCCCCTCCGGAAGACCCCTTCGTTTCAACTGGAGACTGGGCGGTGACATCCCTCGATCGGCCGGTTTCCGTTCCACCCGAAACGGGGGGGTCTTCGGCGGTCCCGTTCGGGGCCTCACTGGGGGCGTCCGAAATCGGCTCCGCATCGGCCTCGGCGAGCGGATCTCGACGGCCACGAGGTCGGTCCTCGATGACGTCTCTGACGTCGGCCGCCGTGAGTTTCAGCGCGTCCTCGGGTGCCGCCTCGACGGCGAGCGCGAGCGCGCCCGCGGTGTCCTCCGCCCGGGCGAGCAGCGTGATCGCCTCTCGGTCGGCGGTGTAGCCGAAGCTCGCGAGTTCGCGGGCGATACGCGCCGGCTCCTCTAGTGGCACAGCCATACGATCTCCGTCGCCGCCCAAAAGCGTAGCGAACCGGACGACGCACGCGAGGAACCCAGAACGTTCACGTTCACGCCCCCGTTAGGGGCGGTCGATGACCGACAGGACGGACGATCGTCGCTCCGGCGGCTCGTCTGATACCGATTCTCCCGAGTCGTCGACCGATCCCGACGCCGACTCGCAGATCCCCGGCGATCCCCCGAAGCGATCGTCCGAACGCCCGGACGACCTCCGCGGCTGGCTTCGGTGGTTTCGAACGGTGGACTCGGGCCCCATGCTCTACGTCCGGGATCTTCTGACGAGCGTTCTGATCGTCCTCGTCATCGGCGCGACGCTCTTTGCCGTAAGCGGCGTCTGGCCGCCGATGGTCGCGATCGAATCCGGGAGCATGGAGCCGAACATGGAGCGCGGCGATCTCGTCTTCGTCGTCGACAACGAGCGGTTCGTCCCGGATGGGGCGATCGAAACTGACGAACACACCACGGGTGTCGTTCCGGCCGACGTCGCACAGACGCGGGAGCGGACGAAATTCGGCGCCCACGGCGACGTCATCGTCTTCCGGCCGAACGGCAATCCCGGTCGAACGCCGGTGATCCACCGCGCGATGCTGTGGGTCGAGGCGGGCGAGAACTGGCACGACCGCGCCGACTCCGACGCGCTCGGGGGCGCCGAGGACTGTTCGGAACTGGAACACTGCCCGGCCCCACACGCCGGGTTCATCACCAAGGGTGACAACGAACTGACGAACGCCAACTACGATCAGACGACGCGGCTTTCGGCTCCGATTCGCCCCGAGTGGATCGTCGGGACCGCCGAACTGCGGGTCCCGTATCTCGGACACGTCCGGTTGATCCTCTCTTCGGTTCCCCTCGCGGACGATCACGCCGTCGTTTCCGGTGCCGATCGCGCTCTCGTCGACCGCGAGCCAGCGACGGCGGACAACCGTTCTGCTGTCTGATCGCCCCGACTAGAACTGGTCGGTCGCCTGCTCGATCCACTCTTCTACCCGTTGTCGACCGACCGATGCGGCCTCGGCGACTGTGTCGGGATCCGCCTCGGCCAGCTCGTCGACGGTCTCGATCCCGTGCTGGCGGAGCCGCTCGGCGTAGGTCGGCCCGATGCCGCGTATCGTCTGCAGATCGGTGTCGGTTTCGGTCTCAACGTCGGCTTCGTCGACGGCGTTTCCGGTGTCGCCCCCGGAAGCGTCGCTTTCACCTTCCGTTTCGAGTTCGACGCCGATCTCTTCGATCACGATCTGGTCTGTCGCTTCCGCGACGGCCGCTTCCAGCTCCGCGAGGTGTTCGGGATCGTCGATCGACTTCTCGAAGAACCACTCGGCGACGTGCGGCCAGACGTCGCGGTGGCTCGATCCCGAAACCGAAAGCCCGATGTGGCCGGTCGGGTACTCGATGATCTCGGTGTCCGTACTTTCGACGACGTCGTTGAACGGCTTGCTCGTCGCCGGCGGGATGAGGTGATCGTACTCGCCGAGAATCTGGAGGATCGGTACCTCGATCTCGGAGACGTCGACGTGTTGCTCGCCGAGATACAGCTCGTTGTTGTGGAGTTTGTTGTCCTGGTAGATGTCCTCGAGAAACTGGACGTACGCCTCTCCGGCCAGGTCGATCCCCTCGTTGAGCCACCGTTCCATTCGGCCGAAGTTCTCGACGAAATCGTCGTTTTCGAGGTTGTCGTACAGCCGGACGTACTTCGAGACGTAGTTGGCGACCGGGTCCATGAGCGCAAAGCCGACGTCGAGCATCTCGGAGGGGACGTTCCCGTAGACGTCGACGACGTCCCGGGGGTCGTAGTACTCGTCGTCGCCCCACAGCTCGAGGACGCCGCCGGTGTCGTCGAAACAGAGCCCCGCCGCCATGAGCCCGAGCGCTCGAACCTTCTCCTGGTGGAGGGCGGTGTACATCGCCGTCATCGTCCCCCCCATACAGTACCCGAGCAGATTGATCCGATCGACGTCGGCACGTTCGCGGACGACGTCGACGCAGCTGTCCATATACCGGTCCACGTAGTCTTCGAGCGTGAGGTGCTGATCGAGCCGGGATGGTTCGTTCCAGTCGATCAGATACACGTCGTGGCCGGCCTCGAGCAGCCGCCGGACGACGCTTCGATCCGGCTGGAGATCGAGGATGAACGGTTTGTTGATGAGCGCGTACACGATGAGGATCGGCCGTCCGTGCTGGACGTCGGTGATCGGCTCGTAGTGAAGGAGCTCGAGTTTGTTCTCCTCGTAGACGACCTCGCTGGGCGTCCCTCCGACCTCGACGCTCAGGAGTAGCTCCAGCTGCTCGTTCGTGATGAGCCCCTTCTCGACGGCCTCGACGCCCGACTCGAGCAGTTCGCGCTGGACGTTCAACGGGAGCGACAGGGGGTGTTTTCCGCTCATTCGATCTCCTCGAGGACTCGATCGAGCTTTCGTTCGACGCGGTGCTGACGGCGTTCGAGTTCGACGAGCCGTTCGCCGATCTCCTCGACGTTCGATCGGGTCGGCATGCCCAACTCGGCGATCGTCTCCTCGCTGATCTCGTCGGTCTGTTTGCGAAGCGCCATCATCGCGCTGACGAGTTGGCCGTTCGCCGCCGCGAAGGCCGAGGTGCCCATCACTTCCTTGAACGCCTCGTTCGCGCTCTGCAGCCAGATGTCTCGGAACTCGCTCAACTCTATCTCTTCGCCCGTCGCCCCGTCCGCGGTTCGTTCGAACATCTGCTCTGCGGCGTCCATCCACACCTCATAGGCCCTGCCGTACCCCTCGACGCCCTTCGCGAGCTGCTCCTCCTCGGGAACGGCGTCCTCCATCGCCTCGGCCCACGACTCCATGAACGCCGCGCTCGCCTCCATGTTCCGTTCCATCGACTGTGCGACCGCCCGGTTCATGTTCGCTACGAGTTCGTTCCACTCCTCCTGTACTTCTTCGTGATCTTCGCTCATGATCCGTGCGTTCGCGTTCGTCCGGCCGGTAAAAAACCAGTTCTCCGGCCTTCAACATCCGAGAAAACCTCTCTCGCGATTTTCGACGTCGGCTAACCGCCCGTAGTCGGACGTTTCGATTTCGTCCGGCGTCTCATGCGGATCGTTATCGTCTGTCAGCGATGATCGATCGCCCCGACGTCAGCGATCACTGATACGAACTGTCGTGACGATTTACTCTTCGTCTTCTCGGT
>LKMJ01000146.1_pt1 | contig 45426 bp, 48 predicted proteins | sample 643391 | NCBI WGS metagenome assembly LKMJ01 (sample SAMN04112250, study PRJNA286221) | soda lake metagenome | biome: soda lake; feature: Kulunda Steppe; material: water; isolation source: sample PL-Br10 brine of Picturesque Lake | place: Russia: Kulunda steppe | collected 2010-07 | reverse complement strand
TGGTCGGCAAGCCCTCCGTGGGCAAGTCGACGTTTTTCAACGCGGCGACGATGAACGACGTGCCCGAGGGAGCCTATCCCTTCACGACGATCGATCCGAGCGTGGGCGAGGCCTACGTTCGCGTCGAGTGTGCGGCCCCTGAGTTCGGCGAGACGTGTACACCCTCGGTCGGCTACTGTGACGACGGGACCCGCTTTGTCCCGACGAAACTGGTCGACGTCGCGGGGCTGATCCCCGGCGCACACGAGGGGGCTGGGCTGGGCAACCAGTTCCTGAGCGACCTGAACGAAACCGACGTACTGGTCCACGTCGTTGACTTCTCGGGGGAGACCGACATCGAGGGCGAACCGACCGAGGGCCACGACCCACGGGACGACATCGACTTTCTCGAAACCGAACTCGACCAGTGGTATCTGAGCGTCCTCGGCAAGGGCATCGAACGCTACGAGACGGGTTACACCACCGAAGACGACGATATCGAGGAAGAACTCGCCGAACAGATGAGCGCGTTCCGGATCACCGAAGACGAGATCAAGCGGCTGATCCGGCGAGTCGATATCGGTTTCGATCCGGCGGAGTGGGACGACGACGATCGCCTCGAACTGGCCCGCGAGATCCGCCGCGAGACCAAGCCGATGGTGATCGCGGCCAACAAGATGGACACGCCCGAAGCCCAGAAGAACTACGCCGAGATCACGTCGGATCCCGACTACGAACACCTGACGATGGTCCCCGCGAGCGCCCACGCGGAGAAGGCGCTCAAATCTGCGAACGAGGCCGGTGTCGTCGAGTACACGCCCGGTGCGGGCGAGTTCGAGATCGTCGGCGACGTCTCCGAGGGGCAGGAAGCCGGACTCGAACAGATCCACGAGTTCGTCGACGAGTACGGCGCGACCGGCGTACAGGACGCGCTCGAAGCCGCTCTGTTCGACGTACTCGGCGTCATCCCCGTCTTTCCCGGCGGCGCGAACGGGCTGGGTAACGAGCGCGGCGAGGTCCTTCCGGACTGCTACCTCCTTCCACCGAACTCGACCGCCGAGGACTTTGCGTACAGCCTCCATTCGGATATCGGCGAGGGCTTTCTCCACGCCATCGATTGCCGCTCCAACCGCCAGCGCGGCGCGAGCTACGACCTCGACGAGCGCGACGTGCTCGAAGTTATCACGACGAACTAGCTCCTTGTATCGAACCTAGGTATCGAAGGTCTTTGGGTGATGGATTTTTGTTCCCTCTCGTTGCTAACCATCATACGATGCCGCCCAGCACAGTAACCTACGTGCAGAAGGCCTGCGCGTATATCACCCGATCCGAAGGGGAGCTGCTCGTGTTCGATGGTCCCGAGTACGAGGGCAAACAGGTCCCGAAAGGAACACTCGACGACGACGAGACGCCGCGTGAAGCGCTTGAACGTGAAGTACGTGAGGAAACCGGACTCGATACGCTCGACTCGATCGACCATCTGAAAACGGACCTCTGGAAGCGACGGGAACGCCGCTGGTACGTCCGTCACTTCTTTCACGCGTGTGTCGACGAGCCCCGCGACGAGTGGGTCCACACAGTAACTGGCGACGGGGAGGAGGTCGGCCAGGAGTACGAGTGTACCTGGATCGAGACGCCCGCCCAGGTTCAGTTTGCCCTCGATCTGGATGACTATCTCCACTTGCTCCGCCGCGAGCCGCTCACAGCGGTGGCGAGTCCACAGTCGAGTCAGTCGTAGCTGCCGAAGCGTTGATGTGCCCCTGATACGTGTAGCCGGTAGATGGTACGCGAGAGGCTGTCGTCGCTCGCAGATCGGCTCCGTGACGAACTGGACCGAGCACTGCTCGAAGATAACTCTCCTGGAGAGATCGCTGGCAGCTTCTCGATTGGCGTCTTTATTACCTCGATGCCGACGCTCGGGACGGGATTGTTGCTCTTCGTTGTGCTCGCCTATATTTCCGACCGGATCAGCAAGATCGCCCTGCTGGCATCCGTGCTTGTGCTCAATCCAGTCGTCAAGTGGGGCGTCTACGCCGCGAGCTTCTGGCTCGGGATCCAGGTACTTGGCGTGCCTCCCGGCGGTGTTCCCTCGACGGTCTCCTTTTCGGCAGGCTCCGAGATCGTTATCCGCCTGCTGGTCGGTAACCTGATCATCGCCGTCGTCTTCACTGCGATCGCCTATCCCGTTGCGCTCCGGCTGGTTCGGGAGTGTCACCGCCGGAACGTCGAACCGACCGAACTCCCTGCAGAAATCCTGTCGGACTGATATGAGTTGTGTGGGATAACATTCAAGCGGGAGTCGCCGAAATCACATGACGATGGAGGTCTCCGTCGTCGTCGCCACGCACGCGATGTTCCGCTATTCGGATCTACGCGATGCAGTAGAGAGCGTGCTCGCCCAGACCTACGGGCAGGTCGAGCTGGTGGTCGTCGTCGACGGCACCGACGCCGTCGCGGATCGTGCCCGGCGGGAGTTCGGCGACCGAGAATCCGTCCGAGTCCACTGCCTGCCGGAGAATCGTGGAGTCTCCGCGGCGCGGACTCACGGCGCAGAACTTGCTACTGGCGATGTAGTCGCCTTTCTCGACGACGACGCGGTCGCCAATCCGGACTGGATTGAGCGACTCGTCACAGCCTACGACGACCACGGTGCCCTCGCAGTCGGCGGGCGGATGACCGGCGACTGGCACAGCGGTCGGCCGTGGTATCTCCCGACGGAGTTCGACTGGCTCGTCGGCGTCACATACCCCGGTTTCGCCGAGGCGGGCGCGGAGGTCCGAAACACCTTCGAGTCGAATCTCTCGGTCCGACGGGACGTCTTCCTCGATCTGGATGGCTTCGACCCCGATCTCGGACCCACCGCCGACCGGTACCGCCACGGCGAAGGGGCCGCCTTTGGTGACCGCCTCCGAGCGGAGCACGGTCGCGGCGTCATCTACGCCCCTGACGCCGTCGTCGAGCACAACGTCTTCGAGTACCGAACGCGACCGGGTTTTCTCGCCCGGCGCGCGTTCCAGCAGGGGGTTTCGAAGCGACGGCTGGGTCGCAGCAGCGATACACCGGGCGGCACGGACAGTACCGAAAGCAACTATCTGGGCTGGCTCCTGCAGGATCGCGTCCCCCGGAGACTCCGCGGGATCGTCGAGTCGACATCAGTTCGAGCGCTGGGAGAACTCCTTGCCCTTGCCTTGCTCACCGGCATCGTCGGCCTCGGCTACCTGTGGGGCTGGCTGGAGGAGCTTGGATGAGGGTCGATCTGGTCACCCACCGCTACCCGCCGGATCTCGGCGGAATCGAACGCCACGTCGCCGAACTGGCCCGCTGGCTCGCGGGAGAGGGTCACGAGGTCACCGTGCACGCGACTGACTGGGACGGGAGCTACGACCGCGAGACCCACGACGGTGCGATCCGGGTTCGCCGGTATCCCGCCGCAGCGCCGGGGGAGGCGTACTACGTCTCACCACACATCGCCCGCGCCGTCTACCGCTCGGATGCCGACGTTATCCACGCTCACGGCTATCACTCGTTTCCGCTCGCCTTTGCCGCACTCGGCGCGCGCTCGACGCCGCTGGTCGTGACGCCACACTATGCGGGCCGGGGATCGACCCGCCTTCGGAGCCTGTTGCACACCCTGTACGCGCCCATCGGCGGCCACGCGCTCCGCAGCGCCGACGCCATCATCGCGGTCAGCGAGTGGGAACGCGACCTGCTGGCCGAGGATTTCGGCTGTGAGGCACGCGTGATCCCGAACGGGATCGATGTCGAGCGGTTCGCCGCGGCGGACCCCGAGCGTCGGGACCGGCCCTATCTGTTCTCGGTCGGGCGGCTGGTCGAGTACAAGGGCGTCCAGCACATCATCGATGCGCTCGCCGAACTCCCGGAGTACGATCTGCTCGTGGCTGGTACCGGCGAGTACCGCGAGACCCTCGAAGCCCGTGCCGCCGCGCGCGGCGTCGCCGACCGCGTCGAGTTCCTCGGTTACGTTGCCGAGGAGCGACTACCCGGCCTCTACGCTGGCGCGGCGGCCCACGTCTTTCTCTCCGAATATGAGTGCTACGGGCTGACCGTCGGCGAGTCGCTGGCTGCGGGGACGCCCTGTGTCGTCCGCGACGCGACCGCGCTGTCGGAGTGGACCGGCTTCGAGGGATGCGTCGGCGTCGATGATGTCGATCCGGTGACCGTCGCTGACACGGTCCGCGAGGCTGTTCAGCTAACGCCACAGCCTGACACACTGACGACGTGGGCAGAGATGAGTGAGGCGGTATTCGGGGTGTACGAAGCGGTCGTCAACGCGTAAGATTAGAGACGAGGAGGTGACGTGACCGGTCAGTCGAGCCGATCGACGACCGCAGCCAGTAGCTCCTGTTTACTCTCCCAGAACACGCTTCGCTCCTTTTCGGCGAGCGAGTGCAGCAGGTACAGTACCGGAAGGCCGGAGTACCGGCCGGGATCGGCCATTGCGTACTCGCCGACAACGTCGATGTAGTCGTCGACGATTTTGCCACCTGTCTCCTTGAACGTACACAGCTGGACGAGCGGCGTCGGGTCGCGGGTGTCGTAGTGGGCGATCGTGAAGGGTCGAACGAGGTCACGAACAACCAGATCTCGCCCGGCGCTCTCCCAGTCGACGATGTAGACCCGATCGCCGTCGACGAGCACGTTTCGGGTGTGGAGGTCGCGGTGTGCCCGCGTACGATACAGCGTATCGGGAAGGTCGAGTTCCGCAAGGAGGGCGAACGCCCGGTCGAACGGTGGTTCGGTGAGCAGCCCCCGCTCGTCGAGTGTCCTCTTCGTGTCCTCGACGATTCCCGACACTGCCACCGGTTCCGGATCGTCCCGGTAGAGATAGGTGAGCTGTTCGAGGGCGTCCAGCAGAACGGGCCAGCCCTCGACCGGTGAGCGGGGATGATGGCCGGTGACGAACTGCTCGGCGAGGTAGGGGTAGTCCAGATCGTACTCGTAGAGTTCTGGAGCGTTGATCCCGGTCGGAAGTCCCTCGCGAGCGCGCACCTCGTCGACGACTCTGCTCGGGTCTCCTGCCTGGATCGTGTACACGACCTGCTCGTCGAGATCGACCAGGCGCGTCCGGTTGCTGAGCACCGCTACGTCGAACGCGAAGGCGATGTCGACCGTTCGCGTCGAGATCAGCGGGACCAGCCGGGCGAACATCGGTGCGACCCCGCAAGCTCGAAGCGTGATGCCGCCGAGCCGTCGCTTCAGTCCTTCACCGGCGATCATCCTCGCAACCGTCTCGAACGCTGCCTGAGTCGGCCGGAACAGATAGTAGTGCTCGCCTGGTGGATCGAGCGCGTAGAACGATCTGGGCCGTGACTGCCCGCTGCCGATGTGTTCGGTGAACGCGGTGACGTGGGAGAGGTCGGGACCCATCGATTACCCGACCGTTTCGGACGGACCCCTATCAGTCTGTTCCGTCCGGCCCGCGACCGAAAACGGCATAGCTGACTCGTCCGATAGGCCGACAGATGCGGATCGGCCAGACCTCGCTCGTCGTCTTCCTCTCGAAGCTCGTCAGCTCCGCGCTCGGCTTTCTGGGGACGATCTACTTCGCGCGGGTGCTGGGCGCGGAGGTGCTCGGGCTGTACGCGCTGATCATCGCCGTCGTCGCGTGGCTCAAACTCGGTGGCTCGATGGGCGTCGGCACAGCTGTGACCAAGCGCGTCAGTGAGGGCGACGAACAGGGTGCGTACGTCGCCGCCGGGGCCCTCTCGACGCTGGCTATCGGTGGGGTCGTCTCGGTACTACTACTACTTGGCCGGGAGTATCTCTCCGCCTACGTCGGGGAGTTCGACGCCTACGTCGCTGTCTCCGTGGTCTGGTTCGTCCTCGCGTTGCTGGCGATCAAACTGTTCTACAAGCTCGTGCTGGCGGTGCTCGAAGGGGAGCGAAAGGTCCACCTTGCAGGCCTGCTCGCGCCGGTCCAGATCGGCGTCGCGACGCTCGTCCAGATCGCGCTCGTAATCGCGGGCTTCAGCCTTGTCGGATTGCTGATCGGCTACGGTGTCGGTGGCGTCCTGATCGGCGTGCTCGGCCTGCTGTACGTCTCGACGTCGCTCGAACGTCCCCGAAAACGACACTTCCGGAGCCTCTACGAGTACGCGAAGTACGCCTGGCTTGGCGGGCTCAAATCGCGCTCGTTCAACGACGTCGACGTGCTCGTTCTCGGCGCGTTCGTCCCCTCGGCGCTGGTCGGCGTCTACGCCGTTGCATGGTCGATCGCGAAGTTTCTCGACCTCTTCGGAACGGCGGTAAGCGACACGCTCTTCCCCGAGATCAGCCGGGCGACCGCGGACGGCGAGGACGCGACCGCAAGCCAGTTGGTCGAGGACAGCCTCGCCTACGGCGGCCTGATCGTCGTTCCGGGGCTGGTCGGCGGACTCTTGCTCGGTGACCGTCTGCTCGCGATCTACGGCCCCGAGTTCGTGCAGGGGACAGCGGTGCTGGGGCTGTTGTTGCTCGCGACGCTACTGTACGGCTATCAGAAACAGCTACTGACCGCGCTGAACGCGGTCGATCGGCCCGACCTCGCCTTCCGAATCAATCTCGCGTTTATCGCGATCAACGCCGTCCTGAACGTCCTGCTGGTCTGGCGGATCGGCTGGACGGGTGCGGCCATCGCCACGGCAATCTCCGCGGGAATCGGTCTCGCCCTTGCGTACGCCGCGCTTACTGACGTGCTCGCGTTCCGAACGCCGATCCGGGAGATTGGACGCCAGTGGGTGTCGGCCGGGCTGATGGGTGGTGGCGTCTGGTTCGTTCTCCAGCTCGTCGGGACGGCGGAGGTGGGGAACCTCGTCGCCGTCCCCGCCGTCGTCGCGTTCGGGGCGGGCCTGTACTTCGCCACATTACTGGGTATCTCCCGCCAGTTCCGGCGGACTGTCCGGCGTAACCTGCCGTTACTGACGGGCCGGTGAACACGGATCGAGGCAGCCGCCCGTCGCTCGCGCTGTCGTACTGACTGATCTTTGGTGCGGAGTGTACTGTTCGCTGATTGGTCGAAATACCGAGAGAGAGCGCTGGAAACAACAGATTAAAGCGACCTTACCGTAGCTATTGGTACAGGTAGTATGGACCCATTTACCATCGCCGGAGCGTCCGGCGTGCTCCTGTTAACGCTCTGTCTGGGGACTATGGTTCACGAGTATACACACGCGCTTGCACTTCGGGCGTTCGGAATCGAGTACCGGATCGACTGGCTGGGTGGGCGCAGTGGGATCGGCCGACTCCGAGCGGGGGTCCTCGGCACGTGGGCGTCAGTAACTCCTCGACTCTCCGCCGGAACGTCGGTAGCTGGCCTCCGGGTTGCCGCGCTGATGCCGCTAACCCTGACTATCCCGTTCGTACTGGTTGCCGTCGGGATCGTTTCGGATCCGCTTGCGACCGGGAGTCCGTACGTGATTGCCGGCGCTGTCGCGTGGCTCGCCTGTGCACTACCGAGCCCACAGGACTTCTCGACGGTCTGGTACGCTCACCGACTCGTCGACGAGGAGGCGTCGGCAAACGAAGATTTTCACTGAGGGAATATATCAGCTCATAGAGCGATACAAAAAATAATGAGTATTCGGCACGAACCCTGCATATATGAGTGACCACGACGACAGGAGTTGGGGGCAGTTCGTCGAGGAGATCCCCGACAAAACCGTCGTCGAACGGTTCGAGGGTGCGGAGCCGAAGACGGCAACGGAAGTCGCTGATACGCTGTCCTGCACCGAGTACGAGGCCCGGAGCAAACTCGACGCGCTGTGTCGCACTGGCCAGTTGGACCGCAAACAGGTACGCGAAGAGCCGCCACTGACTGTCTGGTACCAGCCACGGGCCACGTTCGTCGGAGAGGACAGCGGGACGGACCGGCCGGTCGACGAGCGCGTCTCGGCGCTGCTCGACGACATGGACGTGCCGGGGATCAGCGAGATGATGCGGGACTGGCGACGCGACGCGATCCGCGCCGCGTTCGACCAGCTCCGAGAGACTCGCGAGATCCAGGAGGCCGAACTGATCGAACAGGTGTACCCGGCACACTCCGCGGGGTACGACAAGGAAGAACAGTGGTGGGCGATGGTGTCGGAACGGCTGGGGGATCTACCAGGTGTCGTCGAGCCCCGCTGGGGCGGCGAAATCTGGCGGTACGACGGCTAGTAGATCAGTTCGTCGTCGCTCTCGATCATGTACAGCGTTCGCGCGGAGATGTTGACCGCGTGATCGCCGACGCGTTCGAGGTCACGAATCGTCAACAGGAGTCGCGAGACGTCGTTCATCAGCGCCTCGATCTCCTCGTTCGATTTCTCGTCGAACTCCCGTTCGAGCAGATCCCGAACGACCGTCTGACTCGCCTCTTGGCAGAGCGCATCGATGTCGTCGTCGCGCCGTGAGATCTCACGACATGCGTCCGGATCGTCGGTCGCGTACGCGTCCATTGCGTCCTTGACCATCTCGTGAGTCAAATCACCCAGTCCCTGCACGTCGACTTCGGGATAGAGGTCCTGTTCGGCGTTGAGGGAGTACTCGGCGAGATTGGTAGCGAGGTCCCCAATCCGTTCCAGATCTGTGATGATCTTGAACGACGAGGCGATAAAACGCAGATCCCCGGCGACGGGCTGCTGGAGCGCGAGAATGTCGATACAGTCCTGTTCGAGGTCGAGATACAGCTGATTGATCTCGTGGTCGCCCTCAATGACTTCCTCTGCTATCGCCTCGTCTTTCTGTTCGAGGGCGTCAAAGCTCATCCGCAGCCGTTCGAGGACGAGTTCGCTCATGTAGAGAACGTCCTCACGGAGGGACTCCAGCTGTTGTTGGTAGTCCTGTCGTGCCATACTCGGGGACAGACCGGCCGGACGTATAAGTGCTGTCGGATCGGGGAAGCTTGCCGCACCGGAAGCGGCGACCGATTGACGCGCCCACGACCGACTCCTTTTATCTACTCGGACGGTAGGTGACCGGTATGAGCAACACAACGGAGCGGATCGGGACGCGCTGTCCGTCCTGTTCACCGGATGCCGAGACCGTCCACGAGGTTCTCAAACCGGGTGGACAGGCGACCGTCCGCTGTACCGACTGTAGTCACGTGCACAAGACACGAATCGAGGAGACCCGCACTGTCGAGCGCGATGTCGTCGTCTCGCAGGAAGACGAGTCCTTCTCCGCGACCGCAGAACCGCCGGCCGACGAAACTCTTGCAACCGGCGAAGAGTTCGTCCTCGATACGCCCGAGGCGATTATGACCGTCCGGATTACCAGCCTCGAACTCGACGGCGACAAACGCGTCGACGAGGCAAGCGCCGAGGACGTCAGCACGATCTGGACCCGCGCGGTCGGGAACGTCGGCGTCAATACGACGATTCACCCGAAGGACGGTCGCCGCGAGGAGACCAGAAGCGTCACCCTGCAGGTCCCGGGAGACTACGAGTTCACCGTCGGCGCGACCGACGAACTCGCCGGTGAGGAGTTCACAATCGAAGGGATCGTTGTCCGCGACGACGCGACAGGCTACCAGTTCGACAAACTGGATCACGATCGCGATACGGCAGTTGCAAAGGACGTCAAGCGGCTGTACGTCCGAGACGAATCCTCGACTGCCTGGTCGGCCTGGTAGCCGATGTCCGGGGGCTCGTTTGCGGACCGGCGCGACCGGATGGTCGAGCGCCTCGCGGAGAGCGGCCGGATCAGCGACAGGGCGACTATCGACGCGCTCCGTTCGGTCCCGCGCCACAAGTTCGTCCCCTCCGCCAAACGTGACGCGGCCTACGAAGACCGCCCGCTCCCGATCGGCGACGATCAGACGATTAGCGCACCTCATATGGTCGGGATGATGACCGAGCTGCTCGACGCCGAACCCGGGGATGCTGTCCTCGAAATCGGCACTGGCTGTGGCTATCACGCCGCCGTCACCGCTGAAATCGTCGGTCCCGAGAACGTTTACTCCGTAGAGTACAGCGATCGCCTCGCCGAAAGTGCCGAGGACACGCTCTCCGACCTCGAGTACGGTGACGTCTCGATCCGCGTCGGCGACGGCTGGGATGGCTGGCCGACCCCCGCCCCCTACGACCGGGCGTATCTAACCTGTGCTGCCACCGAACTTCCAGAACCAGTCGCCGAACAGGTCGCGGCTGGTGGTCGAATCCTCGCCCCGATCGGTCAACGTCATCAGATGCTCAAACGGTTCGACAAGCGAGCGGACGGCTCTCTCGCCATGGAATCCCATGGCGGGGTCCGGTTCGTGCAGATGCGTGGCTAGCCAGACACCGGACTATCCCGCCCGCCAGCCGCGCGATTGATTACGTTCCGGAACGAACCCGGAGATATGGAACCCGCGGTACTCCGCGACGACATGGTCGACAGCCTCGAACACGAGGCCAAGGCCGTCGTCCGGAGCGAAGAGGTGGGACTCGCGATGCGAGAGGTCCCACGTCACGAGTTCGTCGAGGCCGACCGCGCCGCCTACGCCGACGTCTCCCACCAGGAACACGGCACACGCGTCCTCTCGCCGAGCGAAGCGGCCAGACTGCTCGAACTGGTCGATGTCAGGCCGGATCACTCGGTGCTGGTCGTCGGGGTCGGTGTCGGCTATACAGCCGCTGTACTCGCCGAGATCGCCGACGCGCGAAGGGTACACGCAATCGATATCACGCGATCGCTGGTGTACGCCGCCCGCGAGAATCTCGCCGCGGCGGGTCACGATGAGGTGCTGGTCGACTGCCGTGACGGTGCCGACGGACTCCCCGAGTACGCGCCCTACGACCGGATCCTGCTGGAAGCGGCGGCGGTACGACCGCCACCAGCCCTGCTGGATCAGCTCACGCGCGAGGGGAAACTCGTCTTACCGCAAGGCAACGGTACCCAGCGGCTCACCGTCGTCGAGAGCGGTGGCAATGTCGAAGAACACGGCACGGTGGCGTTCGCGCCGCTGCTCGTTGAGGGCGAACAGGCCGATGCCATCGAGCGCAACCGGACCGCTCGCGAGGATCGCGAGCACGCAGAGCGCGCCGCCCAGTCACGTCACGGCTGGGAGCGCAACTGGATCGACTGGGACGGCGTCTAGTCGTCGATCACCAGCAGTTCCGTATTCTCGCGCTGGTCCTCGTACTCCGTTCCTGCTGGCGGATTGATGTCTATCTCCAGGGTGCCCTTGTCCTGATTGTCCCGGAGCTCCGGTCTAATCGTCACGGACGCCTCCCCGTCCGCACCCGATTCCTCGTTTACCACGCCATCGATACTTGCGGTCCCACTGGATACGATCACTGTCGCGCCCTCGACCGGGTCGCCCTGATCGTCGATCACCGTCAGGTCGACCGAGTTGTACCCCGTCCCGATCACCTCCTCGTCGGGTTCGACATCGAGTTCGGTCGTTCCGAGCGTCCCGACGCCCGAAAGCATTGACATCATGATCGACAGACTCGCCACGCCCACGACGATGGCGATGACGAGTCTGATCGGGAGTCCCTCAATCGCCCGGTCGTCCGACCGGAATACATCGAATCGCATAGTGGAGGTGTCCGCTCTCTCGTATATAAACGGTCGTGCGACAGTGCGCGCTCCGCTACTTGTCAGGTGTGCAGTATGTTCGAGGCATACCGCTCATCTATACGTCAACTGATCTTCAATTACTGATAGTGTTTTTACAGATATGGAGTACGTACCGGCATTCGGCCACAGGTATTAACTATATAGGTGCTGACCTGTTTTCTATGGTACTTGGAACGATCGTTTCGTTCGTTGTCGCGCTCTTGGTTGGTGGTCTGGCTATTTATATTAGCGGCCGTGTCGTTGCGGACGTCGACGACTACTCGCACGCGGTGATCACAGCGTTGTTCGGTGCGATCGCCTGGGCAGTTGGGTCGCTAATCCCGGTGATCGGCGCGGTAGTCGCCTTGATCGCCTGGGTCTGGGTCATCAACTGGCGGTACCCCGGCGGCTGGAAAAATGCCGCGATCATGGGGCTCATCGCGTGGGCGGCCGCACTGGGTATCATTTTCCTCCTAAATAGCGTCCTCGGGCTCGGAATCAGCGCGTTCGGCGTGCCCGGCGTGTAAGCGAGCGTTTTTGATTCAACTGTATGATCGGTTACGGCGGAGTCGGTCGATGGGTACGATCACTTCCCCATCCGGAAGGATAGATCCAGCGCGGGCGCGCTGTGGGTCAGCGCACCCATCGAGATGATGTCGACACCTGTTGTCGCGTACGCCGGGACGTCCTCGACGCCGATGCCGCCCGACGCCTCGGCGAGGACGCCCTCGTACTCGGCCAGTCGATCGACAGCCGCTTCGGTCTCGGCGGGCGTCATGTTGTCCAGCAGGACGATATCGGCTCCGGCTTTCGCGGCCCGCGGGGCGTCCGCGACGCGCTCGACCTCGACGTCGATCTTCGTGGCGAAGGAAGTCCCCTCGTCGAAGCGCTCGATGGCCCGTTCGAGGCCCAGTTCCGCGATCTGGTTGTCCTTCACCATCACCATGTGCGAGAGATTGAGGCGATGGGTATCGCCACCGCCGGCCGCGACCGCGCGCTTCTCGATCCCGCGAAGGCCAGGCGTGGTCTTGCGGGTCGCCGCGATCGCCGGTACGGTATCCGACCCAACCGCGGCTTCCGCACGCTCGACTGCCCGGCGGGTCTTCGTGGCGATGCCCGAGGCGTGTCCAGCGATGTTCACGGCGACGCGCTCGCCGCGCAGGACGTCACGGGCAGGTCCGTCAACGGAGAGTACCCGATCACCTGGTTCGACCCGGTCGCCGTGCTCCAGCGATTCCGTGACGTCGACGTCGAGATACGCGAAGACCGCGTGGGCGGCGTCGATCCCGGCGATGACGCCTCCCTCTTTCGCGACGAGGCGGCCGGACGTCTCGCCCGGAACCAGATTCGTCACGTCGTGATGGCCCAGATCCTCCCGCAGCCAGCCTTCGATTTGTGAGTCGGTGAGCATCAGTCGTCGGCCGGCTCCGCGGTCGATTCGACCGGCTCGTCGGCGTCGACGAGGAAGTGACAGCCCACGGACTGTTCGTTTTCGGCCGCAGCGCGCGCGATCAATAGGGCAGTGACGCTCGCGTGCCGGAGTTCGTAGAGGTCCCTCGCGGTTCGCGTCCGGACGTACGCGTCGACCTCGCCCTTGAGACGACGGAGGACGGCGGCGGCGCGAGCCAGCCCGTCGGACTCCCGGTGCAGGCCGACGTGCTCGCCCATCACGCGGCGTAGCCGGGTGAACTTCTCGGCCGCGAAGCGCGGCGGGAGGTCGGGGTCGCTATCGAGTAGGTCGGCGGCCTCGATCGGCTGGGGCTCGTTCCCCGTCGCGGTTTCGCCCGCGCGAAGCCCCCAGACCAGCCCTTCGAGCAGGCTGGTCGAGGCCAGACGGTTCGCACCGTGGACGCCAGTGCGCGCACATTCGCCGACGGCGAAGAGTCGGTCGAGGCTGGCCCGGCCACAGTCGTCAACCGCGATGCCGCCACAGAGGAAGTGTTCACAGGGCGCGACCGGGATCCCCTCGTCGATATTTATGCCGCGTGCGTCGCACCGGTCGGCGAGGTCGGGAAACTGTTCGGCGAACTCGAATGTCGAGACGTCGAGCCGAACCTCGCCGGTCTCGTCTCGCTCGCGAGCCACCGCGCGCGCTACCACGTCACGCGGGGCGAGTTCGGCGTCCTCGTGGACCGCGGGCATGAAGCGCTCGCCGTCGCCGTTGCTGAGGTGTGCACCCTCGCCGCGGACGGCCTCACTGATCAGGACCGTCTCCATCGCGTCGTCGTCCGCGGCCTCGGCGACATCTGCTGCCGAGTCGTCGAGCGCGGTCGGATGAAACTGCACGTACTCCATATCGGCGATGTCCGCACCGCCGAGCGCCGCCATCCCAACGCCGTCGCCGGTTGATCCGGCGGGGTTCGTCGAGCGGGGATACAGCGAGCCGATCCCGCCCGTTGCGAGGACGGTCGATCCGGCGAAGACCGGATAGCCGGTCCGCGAGCGCTCCCCCTCTGGTGTCCGGTCCAGCTGGACGCCGTGGACGCGCCCCTCGTGGGTAATCAGGTCGAGCGCGGCGGTGTCTTCGAGGATCGTCACTCGCTGGTGATCGTCGAGATAGGACAGGAGGGGGCGGAGGATGTGGGTGCCCGTTTCGGCGTTGATATGGAGGATTCGATCCTCGGAGTGGGCGGCTTCGCGGCCGTAGTCCCAGTTATCGTCCGGCGAATCGAACTCCCCGCCAGCCGTGTCGAACTCGATCCCGAGCGTCTCCAGCAGGACATCCTCGACGGCGTCGTTGGCGTTCTCGACGAGCACGTCGACGGCGTCGGGATCCGCAGTGCTGCTGCTCGCCGCCAGGATGTCGCGTTTGAATCCCTCGGGATCATCCCGCGAGACGGCGATGCCGCCCTGGGCCCAGTCGGTGCTGGCGTCCTCGGGACGTTCGGCCTTCGTCGCAACGAGTACATTCGCGCCCTCACGGGCGGCGGCGAGTGCCGTGGCACAGCCAGCGATACCGGTGCCGACGACGAGTACGTCCGCAGTAGTGTACTCCACCATCGTTCACCCCTGAAGCTCCAGCATCCGGTTCATCGCCACTTCGGCGAGCTCTTTCTCCCGCTCTGCAACCTCGATGACGTTGCGTTCTCGGCCCGCGACTAGCTCTTCGAGCACCCAGGTGAGGTAGTTCGGGTCGATCTGGCGCATCGCGTTACAGTCCATGCAGGCCTCGCCACACAGCGGCAGGACGTTCACATCGGGATGCCAGCGATCGAGGTGGTTCGCCAGATGAATCTCGGTCCCGATCGCCCAGGTGTCGCCCGGATCAGCCTCCTCGACGACCTCGCAGATGGTGCTCGTCGAACCGACGACGTCCGCGGCCTCGACGACCTCGCGGCGACATTCGGGGTGGACCACGACGTTTGCCTCGGGATTGTCCTCGCGCATCGTCTCGATGTGGTGTTTGCGGAACCGCTCGTGGACCTGGCAGTACCCGTCCCAGAGGATGATGTCGGATTCTGCGACCTGTTCAGCGTCTTTGCCCTCGGGGTCCCACGGGTCCCAGTCGGCAGTCTCGTCTTCGAGTCCGAGCCGATGGGCCGTGTTCTCGCCGAGGTGTTTGTCCGGCAGGAACAGGACCTTGTCGCCCTTTTCCAGCGCCCACTCGAAGACGAGGTGGGCGTTCGAGGACGTACAGATCGCGCCGCCGTGTTCGGCAGTAAAGGCCTTGAGGTCGGCGTAGGAGTTCATATAGGTGACCGGGATGATCTCCTCGTCGGGCGCGGCCGCCGTAATCTCAGCCCACGCGGCGTCGACCTGCAGGGCTTCTGCCATCCCGGCCATCGGACAGGACGCCTCCATGCTCGGCAGGATCACGGTCTGGTCGTCGTCAGTGATGATGTCCGCGCTTTCGGCCATGAACGTCACGCCGCCGAAGATCACGTACTCGGCGTTGGCCGCCGCGGCCTCCTTCGAGAGCTGGTAGGAATCCCCGATGAAGTCGGCGTGCTCGACGATCTCCCGGCGCTGGTAGTTGTGGCCGAGGATCACGACGTCATCGCCCAGTTCGGCCAGAGCGTCCTCGATGCGTTCCGTGCGCTCGGCTTCGTCCAGTTCCCGATACCGCTCGGGTAACTGTTCGAGATTGTCGTATTTGAAGAGACTCAGGTCGGTATCGATGTTTGTGGTTTCCATTCGTGGCACTAACTGACACCAGTGGTTGCTTCTAGCTTCAGAGCCGGTCTATGAAAAGATTTTCTTTTCAATTACTCATTTCGGCTGTTTTCAAGAACCTGTATGCGATATCTGATGCCAGGCGTCTGCAGACTGCCCTCCGAGCAAGTACGTGTGATCGAACGGAAAAATACGATAAAATACCACTCGGGTATGTTCATTGTGGAAGTCGTTCTGGCTGAATCGGGGTTGTCAATTACTGGGGAACTACCCCATGATTATGACTGTCTCACTCGTCACTCGACGTATGGCCGACGATAAAAGAGGACGGGACAAGCAGGCCCACGACGCCGAGACACGCCAACGAAAGCGCGAACTCAGAGAAGCACTGGAACGGGGCGACGAAACGGAACCGCTCTGGGAAGAGGAATCGCTTCCGGAGGAGTGTCACCGGCGTGGCTGTGCCGAGGCACCGTCATTCATCGTCGCTGAGCGATATCTGGAAGAAACAGGGCAGGGTGCGGTCGAAGCTCTGGCGTACCTGTGCCGGTCACACACGCGTGAGGAATCACCGGCAAACCTCGATCAGGCGTACCCAGAATATCAGTTCCGCATCGAGGCGCTACCGGAGAACTAGAGGACGGATGGAATCGATCCGTTTCGAAGTGGCTCGCCTCCGCAGACCGAGACTTCAGAGCATCGCCAGGTCAGCTGTCCTCTGACGATTCTTCGACTTTCTCCTCGACCGTTTCCTCGACTTTCTCCTCGACGGTCTCTTCGACTTTCTCCTCGACCGTTTCCTCGACTTTCTCCTCGACGGTCTCTTCGACTTTCTCTTCGGCTGTCTCCTCTGCCGTTTCTTCGACTTTCTGCTCAACGGTTGCTTTGACCTTCTCGTCGGCCGTCTCTTCGACCTTCTCTTCGACTTTCTGCTCGACCTTCTCGTCAACAGTCGCTTCGACCTTCTCGTCGACCTTCTTTTCCGTCGTCTCCTCAACCTTCTGTTCGACCGTCTCACCCACTGTCTCCTCCATCGTCTCACCCACTGTCTCCTCCACCTTCTCGCCGACTGTTTCCTCAACCGTCTTTTCGACGGTTTCCTCAACCGTCTCACCGACCTGCTCGCCGACTGCGTGCTGGACGTCTTCCTCGCGTGGTCGACGATCGACGCGCTGGTTCACCTCGTCGATCTGATTCCGGACGTCGTCGACCTCTTCTTCGACCTGTTTTTCGACGCGCTCGGAGACCTTCTGTTCGACCTCCTCCTGGACCTGTCTGGTCATCCAGTCCGGATCGAACCGGCTCATCTTCCAGACGACGTGGATGACATACGAAGCGATGATACCGAGACCGAACGCGACGCCCGTCTCTGTGCCCACGAGTACAATAATAGCGATCGCCGCCAGCAAGAGGAGCCCGTAGGCCATGTCGACGAGGAAATCGATACGGTTCGGGTTCATTGTACATCACCAGCCGGGAAGGGATATGTCGAACTCATGGAAGGTTTCTCTCTACGTACTCTACTTTCCACAGATAGTAATAGTCGGTGATTCAGTGGGAACCTACTGCGGTGGACGACGAACCCGGAATCCTTTCGTCGCGGCCGCCCCAACGCGAGCGTATGTTCACCGGCATCGTCGAGGAGACGGGCGAGATTGCCGCGCGGACGGAGACCAACGATGGGCTTCGACTCCGGATCGCGGGCGAAGCAGTCACCGAGGACCTAGCGCATGGGCAGAGTATCAGTGTCAGCGGAGCTTGCCTGACCGTCGAGGAGCACGGCGACCACTGGTTCGAGACCTTTCTCGCCGCCGAGACCATCGAGAAGACATATCTCGGAACGCTCGACGTGGGCGACGCCGTCAATCTCGAACGCGCTCTCGCGGCCGACGCCCGTCTCGACGGTCACTTCGTCCAGGGGCACGTCGACGGTGTCGCGGAGGTTCGGGACCTCCGGCAGGTTGGCGAGGACTGGGAGTTCGAGTTTACCCTTCCCGAGGAGTTCGATCAGTACGTGGTCGAAAAAGGCTCGATTGCACTCGACGGGATCAGCCTCACCGTGGCGGATCGTACGGACGACTCGGTCACAATCGCGGTGATCCCAGCGACCTACGACCTGACGACGCTTTCCGAGAAGTCGGTTGGTGATCCCGTCCACCTCGAAGTCGACGTCATCGCGAAGTACGCGGAACGGATGCTCGACGGCTACTAGAACTCCCAGTCGTCGAGCGAGTCAGTCCCCGGCCTGTCTTTGGTTCTGTCGGTAGACTTCCCCTCGGGCGATCCAGTGGTTCTGTCTCCACTGTCGGTCGTCCCTCGTGCCTTGGCGGGTCCGGTTGTCGAGTCGTCGGGTGGGTCGGATGGTGACTGCTGTGATGTGACTGCCACTGCACCCGTCGATGTTGGCGCAGTGTGTGTCGATCCGTCGAACTCGACCAGCTCGGGCATCGGGGCGCGATCGGGCTGACCCGCTCCAACTGCCCGATACGTGTCCTGATACCGCTTTAGCTTCAGGTAGAGGAAGTAACCTGCGGCGATATCGAAGGCGACCACGTAGATGACGACAGCCGAGAGCGAGGACAACGAGAGCGTTCCGACGAGCCAGGGTGGTATGATGCTTGCCCCGGTGTTGTAGGTGGCGTGGATAACGGCTGCCAGCAAGAGTCCTTTTGCAACCAGTGGGACTGCATGTTCCCGATTGAACTTCGCCAGACCGAGATAGAACCCGGCCAGGGCGGAGTAAATAACGTGACCCGGACCCGCAAGCGTTCTGGCTGCCGTCGTTCCCCCAGCGGTCTGTAGCACGTCCGCCGTTGTCGTCACCGATCCGAGCGGACGTGTTATGTAGAGCGCGTTCTCAATCGTCGCAAAGCCAAGGCCCGCGACTGCCCCGTAGACCGCACCGTCGATCACGGCGTCGAAGCGATCGTCCCGGTAGGCGTACAGCCTGATCGCGAGGAGCTTCACCGTCTCCTCGACGGGGCCGACGACGAGGAAGAAAAACAGGACGAGCATGATCGGCGTCCCGACGACCTCCGCGCCGAGCGCCGCCGCACCGACAAGGTTGATGATCGTGCTCCCGAGTTCGTTCAGCAGCGCCGCGGCACCCGCGAGCACCATCGTGAGCAAGAAGGTCACGACGAGTAGTGAGGCGGGTTCCCCGGTCGTTACATCGACGTGCCAGATATAGGCAGCGATGAGTAATGCGGGAACGACCGACAGGATCACGAGTGCAGTGACCACCGGGTCCGTGACTGCATCGAGGTTGCCGAACTGGAACTCGGCAACCAGGACGAGCGCGGAGACGCCGATGACTGACGCGAGGGCGAGTCCAGCGGCCAACCACACGAGGAGCCGGTAGAAAGTCCGTGCCCGATCTTCCGTCCCGACGAGCAGCCGATCCAGACGTGTGCGTGGCTCCCACGAGGAGACCTCGTAGAGATCGACGTCGTCGTCGGCGACACGCTCGACCGGATCTCGCTCCATACACCCGACAACGAACGGGTGTGGGTTAGGTTTTGTCCTACCCGAACTTCCCGGTGATATAATCCTCGACGCGCTGGTGTTTGGGATTCTCGAAGATCGCGTTCGTGTCATCGAATTCCACGAGCTGCCCACCGGTGAGGAAGACCGCAGTCTTGTCGGAGATCCGCGCCGCCTGCTGCATGTTGTGCGTCACGACGACGACGGTGTAATCCTCCGACAGCTCGGCGATCAGGTCCTCGATCTGTGAGGTGGCGACGGGATCGAGTGCGCTCGCGGGCTCGTCCATGAGGATGACCTCGGGATCGGGAGCGATCGCCCGGGCGATACAGAGACGTTGTTGCTGGCCTCCGGAGAGGTCGAGACCGCTCTTGTCGAGTTGGTCTTTGACCTCGTCCCACAGAGCGGCACGTTTGAGCGCCTGCTCGACGGCCTCGTCCATGTTGTCGGTCTGGCCCTTGATGCGCAGGCCGTACGCGACGTTATCGTAGATCGTCTTGGGGAAGGGGTTTGGCTTCTGGAACACCATCCCGATCTTGCGCCTGAGTGCGACAGGATCGACGTCATCGTCGTAGACGTCCTTGCCGCGAAAGCGGAGACTTCCGGTGATGTCGGCGGCATCGACCAGATCATTCATCCGGTTGATACAGCGCAGGAAGGTGGATTTCCCACACCCCGACGGGCCGATAATAGCCGTGACCTCTTTTTCCGGTAGGCCGACCGAGACCGGCTGGAGCGCCTGAATGTCGCCGTATTGGACGACCAGATCCTCGGCTTCGAGGATCGGGCTCCGTACCTCGGCGATCCACGGTTCCATCTCGTCGTCAGTTTCGGTGCCGAAACTCCGGTCGGCGCTCTCGTCGTCCGGTTCTGAGTCGACCTCCGTCGCCGCCGTCGTGTCGAGTGATGTGTCGCTCATGAGTTATGTGGGTGTATCGTACTTGTTACGGATATAGATCGCCGTCGCGTTCATCAGCAAGAGCACGGTCAGCAGAACGACGATCCCCGCCGCGGCGACGTGCTGGAACTCCGCTGCGGGCTGTTTGGCCCAGTCGAAGATCTGCATGGGCATCGCGGCAAAGGCCCCGAGCGGACCGTCCGGCGGCGCGAACATCGCCGTCGCCGCGCCGATCAGCACTAGCGGTGCGGTCTCGCCGATCGCCCGCGAGAGCGAGAGGATCATGCCGGTCATGATGCCCGGTAGGGCGTTCGGGAGCACGACGTTCCTGATCGTCTGCCACCGGGTTGCGCCGACGCCGTAGGATGCGTTCCGCAGTGAGTCCGGAACCGCCCGTAACGCCTCCTGTGAGGAGACGATCACGATCGGCAGGATCAACAGCGTCAGTGTCAACGCGCCGGCGAGCAGGCTCGATCCAGTGTTGAGCGCCCGAACGAAGATCGCCAGTCCGAGCAGGCCGTAGACGATCGAGGGGACGCCGGCGAGATTAGCGATGTTGGCGTTGATAAGCGTCGTCAGCCAGTTGTCGGTGGCGTATTCTTCCAGATAGATCGCCGCACCGACGCCGAGGAACACCGTGAACAGCGCGGTCATCGCGATCAGGTAGATCGAGCCGATCAGCGCCGGGTAGATACCGGCCGGACGCGTGTCGGGATCGGCATACAGCGCGGGATCGAAGTTCTCGACGAACCGTGAAGGCGGGTACGTGAGGAACTCCCAGGTGACCCATCCCCACGCCTCGTACACCACGTCCGCGATGAGCGCAATCAGCGCGACGATCCCGACCATCGTCGCCGACAGGCAGAGGCCTACGAAGATCTTGCCGTACAGTCGTTTGCGCTGGACCTGCTCGCCGCCATCGAGCGGAAAGCCGTCGCCGACGACCCCGCCGTCGGTTCGTGTATCCTCGCTCATTGGTACTCCTCCCTGTAACGGGCTTTGATCGCCAGACTCAACATGTTCATCGCCAGGGTCATGACGAACAGCGTCATCCCGACCGCAAAGAGGCTCTGATAGCCGACCGAACCCACCGAGACGTCACCCATCCCGACGTTGACCATGTACGATGTCATCGTCTGGATCGGCTCCAGCGGATTCGCGGTGATCTGTGGCGTGATCCCCGCCGCCAGTGCGACCGCCATCGTCTCGCCGATCGCCCGCGATATCGCGAGGATGTACGACGCCAGGATCCCCGACATCGCGGAGGGAACGACGATTCCGGTACTGACCTCGAACTTCGTCGCGCCGAGACCGTAGCCCGCGTTCCGCAACTCATCGGGGACGGCACTCATCGCATCCTCCGAGAGCGAGGAGACCATCGGGATGATCATGATTCCGACGACGATCGCCGCCGAGGCAGCGTTGAACGTGCCGGTCTGCGGGAAGACGCGCTGGATGAGCGGCGTAATAAAGGAGAGAGCAAAAAACCCGTAGACGATCGTCGGGACGCCAGCCAGCACTTCGAGCGTCGGTTTGATAATCGACCGAATGCGCACGCTTGCGTACTCGCTGAGATAGATCGCCGTCGCCGTCCCGACCGGTAGGGCGACGATTGCCGATCCGACCGTAATCAGCAGCGTCCCGTAGACCAGCGAGAGCACGCCGTAACTCGGGGGGCTACGCTGTGGTGACCATTCCGAGCCGGTGTAAAACGAGATGATCGAGACATCCGAAAAGAACGTCCAGGCACCGCGGAACAACACGACGATGATTCCAACCGTGGTCAGTACCGAGAGGAACGCACAGGCGAAAAACACCCACTTCACGAAGGCATTCTTGCGCTGTTCGCTCGCCGTTCCTGCTTTTGTGAGCTCCGTGCTATCGGTGTAGGAATCGGCGCCCGCCATCAGCGCACCTCCTCGATCTTTGCTTCGAGTCGTTCGGATTCACGTTCGACGAGCGAGTCCGGGATCGGGTAGAACTTGACCCGCGGTGCGACCCGCTGTGTCCACGCGCGCCCGTCAGGATTATCGCGCCGGAAAAAGAACCGTGCGAACTCTCGAACCACCTCGCGTGAAAGTTCGTTCACGTTGACGTAGATGTACATCGATCGCGAGAGCGGCGTGTAAGCGGGTCCGTCAGGGTTGTCCTCGAAGGCCCGGCCGACCGTTTCGTCCGTCGGAATCACGCCGCCGTTGTCGTCGTCGACCTCGACCAGTTTCAGGTCATCCTCGTTCTCGTAGTAGTAGCCTGCACCGCCGAAGCCGAGGGCGTCCCTGTTTCCACGGACCCCACGAACGATGACGTTCGTATCTGCCGTCTCGTTGTAATCCCGACGGATGTTTCCGGCCTCGCCGTTGATGACCTCGGTGAAGTAATCGTACGTCCCCGACGCCGAGTCACGGCCGTACAGCGAAATTTCCCTGTCGGGCCACTCGGCATCGAGATCGCTCCACAGCTCCACGTCGGAATCCTGCCGCCAGAGCTGGTTGAGTTGTTCTACGGTCAGTCGGTCGACCGGCCCCTCCGGATGTCCCATGATCGCGATCCCATCGAGAACGGCTTCGAGTTCGATGAAATCGACGCCGTTTGTCTCTGCATCCGCCCGCTCCGCGTCGTTGATTCGACGACTGGCGTTCTGTAGCACGGTTTCACCCTCTGTGAACCGCTGGAATCCAGCGCCGGTTCCCGAGCCACGGACGGGGATCCGAACGCGGTTGTTCCGCCACTGGAACTCCTCGGCGACTGCGGCGGTGTGGGGCAACACCGTGTTCGAACCGTCGACGATGATCTCTCCGGTCAGGTCGCTTTCCTCACCCCGAGTGATACATCCCGAAAGCCCGGCCAGTCCGACAGAACCCGCAGCAAAAAGGAATTCACGGCGCGACGATCCGCGAAGTTGCTCACCAGACTCCCGGTGACTTGCCATCATCAGTACTGTGGTGATAGGAGGTCTAAATACCCTTCTATTATCAATATATAGTTCTATATAGGCGTATGTTGAGAAATTCACCATATGTTGGAGAGTGTCGAAAACACCATATAGAACAGATGTAGCGTGATGATTGGTTAGATCTCCACTCCATAGATGGCAGGTGTTTAGTATCGGCTACACCATCTACCTGTATGGAGACGCGGAAAGTCCAGATCACTGGCGGCTCGACGTACACGGTCTCGCTTCCGAAATCGTGGGCGACCGAAAACGACATCGCCGCCGGGACGGAAGTCGAGTTCCACGTCGAGGAGGACTCGCTTCTGTTGACGCGGAAAAGCGAGCGTGAACACACCGAGGGGACGCTTGACGTAACTGATCTCGAAGGGGATCAGCTGACGCGGGCGGTGATGACGATGTACGTCAGCGGGTTCGACCGGATCGCTCTGGAAGGAGCGGAGATCACGAGCGACCAGCGCCGCGCCATTCGAAGTGCTACACAGAGCCTGATCGGCGTCGAGGTGCTCGAAGAGACGGGCGAGCGCGTCGTCCTGCAGGACCTGCTCGACTCCTCGGAGCTGTCGATCACCAACGCCGTAACGCGTATGCGCCTGATCGCCGAGTCGATGCTCGCCGACGCCGTGACCGCACTCGTCGAGAACGACGACGACCTCGCACGGGACGTCATCCAGCGCGACGACGACGTCGACCGGCTCTGGTTCGTCGTCTCGCGTACCTTTCGCGCAACCTTGCGATCGGTGAGCGCAGCGACCGATCTCGGCCTCCCGCGCGAGGACTGTTTCGATTACCACTCAAGCGCCCGCCAGCTCGAACGAAGCGCCGACCACGCCGCCAAGATCAGTCAGCTCACGCTCCAGTTAGACGAGATTCCCGAAGCGGTCAGCGAGGAGATCGTCGAACTCCACGAGGACGCCGCCGGAATCATCGACGAGGCGATGGACGCGCTCCTGGCCGACGAGAGCGCCCGATCGAGCGAGATTGCCCACGAGGTTCGTGAGTCGATCCTCGGGCTGGACGAACAGACCCGCCGCATCCACGACAAGCTCCGCCAGCTAGACCCTCACGAGGCACAGCTACTCGGGATCATCGTCGACTCGCTCTCCCGGAGCGCGGACTACGGCGGTAACATCGCCGAGACGGCGCTACAGAAGGCCGCGCCGCGGCCGTGAGCCTGAACCAAAACGTTTGATATCTTCTAGATATATCTTATAGAAATTGCCATTGGAATCATTATTCTGGTCCTAAAGCCAATTATACTGGCTATTTCGACCTAGAGTGTATTTCTAGTGACACCTCAACTCATGTATATATACGCCCCCGCATCCGGCCACTATTCTTTACGTGGCAGTCGGCGGGACGTCGCTGTCGCGTAGGAAACTATGACAGACGAAGACAGTGGACGACTCAATCGACGTAGCGTACTGGCCGGAATCGGCGCAGCCGGTGTCGGTGCAGCACTCGGTGGATTCGGCACATCAGCACTCTTCACCGATGAAGGGCATCTAGACGACAACGAGATCGTCGCGGGCGAACTCGGACTGGTCGTCGACTGGCAGGAGAAGTACGATATGGGTGATGGGCTAAAGCTCATCGACGTGTTCCCGGACTCCGAAGGGAACGGCACGCAGGACGACCTCGCCAAGACAGACGAGAAAGACAAGTACTGTGAAGCGTACGGAGACATTGACGACCCGCTCAACAGCAAGAAGCGCTCGGTCATCGACTATCACAGCGGGGAGATTACAAAGGGAACCAAGACCGACGAACCGCTTGTTTACCTCGATGACGTCAAGCCCGGCGACTGCTGGGAGACGACGCTCAGCTACCACCTCTGTGGCAACGACGGCTGGGTCTGGTTCCGGACGAAGAACAAGGAGTACCCCTTTGGTGATAGTGACGCGACCCACCTCGCGGACGAAGCGTGGGCGCGCGTCTGGTACGATATGTACGATGGGAAAGGGGCGGAACCGGGCGACGGCAAATTCGAGCCCGGTGTCGAACCAGTTATTGCCGAGGGAACACTCCGGGAGGTGCTTAACGCACTCAACGACGGGGTGCTGCTGGATGCCGATCCCGAACTCGGGAGCCCCAATGGGGGCAACGCAGAGAATGACTTTGAATTCGCGGCCCAGGCTGACTTCGAGAATACTCATACATGGGATGGACAGGGTGACGAGAACGCTGCACTTGACTGTACGGATGACGAGATTGGCTTCTGGAAGTGGGTTCTGACCGCGGGCGGGGAGCGCCCGATCGAGGACGGGGCAGCACTCACGGTCGAGTATGCGGACGGAGCTGAGAAGACCATCACTGGATCCCGTTCCGGCCAGGGTCGTGGAGCCGTCCAGTTCGAAGCGCACAAAGACGGCGGCGGCACAGTCAAAGATGCGACGGTTCAGTACAACGGCGGCGGGGACAACGTCGTCCTCACAATAAGCGAGTCGGAATGTCTGGAGGGCGAGGACGACCAGCCGGACAACGGAGACCCGGCGTGTACGGAAGCTTCGAACACCCACTACATCGGCTTCGAGTGGTGCCTGCCGCTGGACGTCGGAAACGACATCCAGAACGACAGCATCGAGTTCGACATGCAGTTCTACACCGAGCAGTGCCGCCACAACGACGACCCGCAGAACCCGTTCGTGGAGACGAGCCGAACGGGCGAGGGTTTCGCGAAGGGCGAAGAGGAACTCGCAGACTCCGTATGGCACTCCCGTGGGATCTATGCGGATAACGACGCAGGGACCGTCGAAGGTGGGAATGCGGAGCTTGACATCAGGTTCCCTGATGACGAAGTCATCACCCAGGATGGAACCAGTTGGGGCAAAAGCGGCGACACGAACTCCTTCGAGCTCACTATCGAGGACGGCAACGCCGTCTGGAGCGTTGACGGGGACGAGATCATGGTCGAAGACGCCCCGACGCCGGTCGCGGACGGCATCGGTATCACGGTGAAGTCCCGACTGGCGAACGCCAGTGCCACCGTCGACAACGTGACGCTCAACGGTACTGCTCCATCGGGACCGACGAGCGTGACTGCCGAGGGCGAGGGCTCGACGAGACATCTCGTCCTGAGCGGTGAAACGCTGCAGGAAGGGGACGTCATCGCGGGCGACCTGACCTTCGAGTGGGACGAGGAGCCGTCCGGCGAAGAACTCGGCTTCCGGGTTGACGTGTGATCGTCGAGAAGTAGCATTGCCTTCCTTCCCCCGACGTTTTTATTTCGATCGGCACGACCCGGGGACAGCTGGTATCAACGGGCTGGCGCAGGTCTATCAGCCAGGACCGATCTATCGTGACTATGGGTCCAGTACTGGCCGTGTAGCTGTCGCGATCAGTGACTAGCGGTTGAGGTGCGATCAGTGGGAACTCTCGCTTCATTTTTGACCGATCTACTGATGAGAATCGCTGGTCACGGATGATTGAAGCCGTGTTTCAGTTCACCGTCCATCTACTGAGAGTTGCTATGCGGAACTATTATTAGAAGATCCTGTCTACCAAGCGGGTTCACTCCTCGTCCGCACCGTTTTCCTCATCAGCAGCCTCCGACTCGTCGTCATCATCCGCCTCTTCACGCTCAGTATCGTCCGTGTCGTCTCCGCGATCCTCCTCAGTATTCCCATCAGTTTCAGCATCCGATGACTCGTTTACGTCCGATTCGTCGCCCGACTCGACCGGCACCTCCTCGTCCTCCTCGCCCCCCTCGATCTCGTTGCCATCCAGACTCACACCGTCGCTCAACAGCCCGCCGGTCATACCGATCGAGAGACTGAGCAGCCCCACGAGCGCGATCACGCCGACGATCGCGACTCGACGCGCACGCGTCATTCCCGCTCACCTCCCGGTTCGTCGTCGGTGTCGTGCTCGCTGCGCGCGTCGGACTCCGATTCGTCCCGCCCCTTTTTTAGCTCCCAGATCTCGGTCCCGACCAGCGCCAGCCCCGGCAGAATTACCAGCGAGACGATGCCGACCCACGTCTGGGCGAACGCGATGAAGCGCCCGAAGTACGGGATCGTCAGCGTGACCTCGCCTATCACTCGATCGCCTGTGACCGGCTGTGGGTCAGGGTTTGCATTCGCGTCGCCCTGTGTGATGAACTGAGTCTGCCCGTCCTCCTGCTCTACCTCGACGACCCGATGTGTCGTCCGCCGGTCGTCGTCACCCGGTGGGGCGAACGTGATCACGTCGCCTTCCTCGATCTGGTCAGGGGACCGCTCGGTGACGATCACGACGTCGCCGCCGTCGATCTCGGGTGACATGCTGTCGGAGGTAACGACGTAGCTCTCGTCGGCACCGATCACCTGCGGGACGGCGACGACGACGACCGTACAGAGTGTGATGATCAGCGCGAACCCCAGCAGGAGGCGCGCGGCGGCGCTGGCCTTTCGGCGAAGATAGGACATCGTGGATCACTCCTGTGGGGGCCCCTCGACCCCGACCTGCATGCGTCTGTCGTGGATCACGTGCGCTACCCCCGAAGCAAAAAACAGCGTCGAGAACAGCAGTGCGCCGAGCCCCCCGGCGAGTACCGAAAACGGCGGGAGCCCGACGGCCACGAGCGCGGCAAACGTCATACAGAGGACGCCGAGCCCGGCGTAGTAGCTGCTCCAGGGGATGTCGTCGTGTGGGACGACATCGAGGTAGACGTCGAGCTGCCTCGCGGCGTCGGTCAGTACGACGGTCGACCGATCCGGATCGAACTCGACCACTCCGCCGTCGTCCATCTTTGGCAAGTGTGACTGCCGGAGCGCCGTGTACACGCGAACGCGTTGCTGGTAGGTGATCTCCTCGGAATCGGTCTCATTCTCCCAGGCTGCGATCTGTCGCGAGAGCGTCCGGAGGGTCGCACTCCCGTCATTCTGTCGGAGATAGTGAAGGACGTGGCGGCGTCGGCGACAGCTCAACATCTGAAAGGCCAGCTCCTGATCGATCGGCGGGCGCTCGGCCCGGACCTGTGTCCCGTCATCGGATTCCGCCCCGTCCGGAGTGACCGTCTCGCTCTGCTGGACTGCAGTCGCGCTCACGCCCGATCACCGTCGTGAGTCGCGATTACGACATCGTTGCTAGATACCATCGTTCCACTGTCAGATGCAGTCTTACTACCGATAGTTATGAAATATATTCTACCAAGTAAACGACGGCATCGTTCGGTAGGAGGTGGTATCGCGTCGGTAAGCCGCTTCTAGCGGTACTGGTTGAGTCGGCGTTTCAGCCGTTTGGCGGCGTCACCAGCGGCGCTGGCGAACCGGTCGACATCCTGTTCGGCCCGATCGGCGTTCTCGCCCGCAAAAATAATACCTCGCGAGGAGTTGACGACGCCGACGCCGTCGGCGAGGCCGTACTCGACCGCCGCCTCGGCGTCGCCGCCCTGGCTGCCGACGCCGGGGACGAGGAAGGGCAGGTCCGGGACCTGCTCGCGGACCGACTCCAGTTCCTCGGGCGTCGTCGCACCGACCACCAGCCCGATGTTTCCGTGCTCGTTCCAGATATCCGCCAGCGCGGCGACGCGCTCGTACAGCAGGTCGCCCTGGGCGAGTTCGAGGTCCTGTAAGTCCGCGCCGCCCGGATTCGACGTCCGACAGAGAATGAAGACCCCCGCACCCTCGGTGTCGAGGAAGGGCTGGAGCGAGTCCCGGCCCATGTAGGGATTGACGGTGATGGCGTCCGCGCCGGTGTTGGCGTCCGGCTCGATGAGGTCGGCGTACTGGCGCGTCGTATTGCCGATATCCGCCCGCTTGGCGTCGAGGAGCACGGGAACGCCCTTGCCTTTCGCGTAGGCGATCGTCTCCCCGAGCGCGCGCCAGCCGTCGGGATCCTCGTAGAACGCTGCATTGGGTTTGAACGCCGCGGCGTGCTCGTGGGTCGCGTCGATGATCCGGCGGTTGAACGCGAACCGCGGGAGATCGTACTCGTGGAACGGCTCCGGGAGTCGGTCCATATCGGGGTCGAGCCCGACGCTAACGACGCTGTCGGCCGTCTCGATGCGGTCGGCCAGCCGGTCGAAGAAGTTCATGCTTGCCCGTGTGCGACCGGTCCACTACAAGATATCGATCGCTGCCGGGCTGATCCGGGAGCGGGACGGATAGGCTCAAATCCGTGGCCGCGTACTACTACCTATGACGGTGTCCGCGGTCGTCTTCGATCTGGATTACACACTTGCGATCCCACAGCGTGAACGGCAGACGCTGATGACCGACGCGATGGCATCGATCGACGCGCCCACGCCCACGCGTGAGGAGTATCTCGACGCTCACGGCCGCCACCTCACCGACGAGACGCGTGCGCCGATCTTCACCGATCTCTTCGAACACTACGACGACGACACTGATCCGGACGCCGCCGCCGCGGCCTACCGCGAGGAGATCGCCGCCTCCCTCATCCCTGTCGACGACGCCGAGTCGCTGTTGGCCGACCTGCGCGGGAGCTACCGCGTCGGCTTGCTGACGAACGGACCAGTCGTCGCCCAGCGCGACAAGCTCGATACGCTCGGCTGGGAAGACCTATTCGACGAAGCGATTGTTACGGGCGAGCTTCCCGCCGGGAAGCCCGATAGCCGGGCGTTCGAGGCCATTCTCGACGCACTTGACGTCCCTGCGAGCGAGGCAGTCTACGTTGGCGATCAGGTCCGCACTGACGTTCACGGCGCGAAAGACGCGGGGATGCTCGCGATCCAGGTCATTTACGAAGGGGGGCCGGGACCGGACGAGCGCGCCGATGCGCACGTCGATCGGGCGGTGCTGGCGACGAAACTATCGGACGCACTCGGCGTGCTGTGACGTCTGGGTGGGGTTCTGGCGACACTGGAGCGGTGAGCGGCGGGTGATACCACTGGTAGATCTGTGGTGGTCACTCGATGAAGAGATCAGTCCCGGGGATCTCGTCCGAATCATCAGGGAGTGTATCGAACCACCCAGCATCCTCGACGGGGTCGCCCTCTGGGGCAACTGCCTCTAAATCGTAGCTTTCCGAGACTGATGAGGCACTAAAGATGACGAATCCTCGGGATGCTGTTTTCTTCCCGTCTTCTGTCCGGACGTTGATATCCCAGACGCCTTCGATCGCATCGAGTTCGACGGTGAATCCGATGGTTTTCCGAATATGCTCCGTGATCGCTGCGGCGAAGTCCTCTTCTGGATCGACCGCTTTGACAGGTATTTTCCACGAACAGGTGTCGGTGAGTCGTCGCAATAGCAGGTCACCATCCCGGTTTCTGATACCTGCTCCGGCAAGATCAGTGAGGTCTGCCACCTGTTCGACGACCTCCTCACTCACGACGTCCGTCTGCTCGTGAAACGGGATGGTATCGTGATCATGCAGTGTCTTGTAGTCAGTGATCGGTTTGATGCCTGCCGGCGAAGATTTGTCCCCCGCGTGGTAGCTTGTCATTGATTGGGTTGTCGCGATCGGGTTAGGCACTTGCTTTCCGTACTATGCCCCACCGGCGGGTGCCGTATATGTGGGTCGTGTACTATTCTGCGGGATAGGATCAAAGCGGATGCTGTTACGATTTCTGTCATCTGACAATAAAAAATTTCCTGTTTTATCACCCAGACTGTCATATATTCCCTCAGCACGTCTCATCGTCATTGATTCGATCCTTCCTGACCTGTATCGACATTCGGGAATACCGAATACGGAAGTCTTCGACCAGTCCCATTACACTATCGGCAAGCCTCTGTAACATTGTGTGGTTTGTCACATTGTAAATGATGTTACAATGTAACATCAGGGCCGGCGTCGAGTTGGCGGTGAGAAACCACTAACCAGAAGCACGCAGACTGCTACTCGGCCAGTGCCTCGCTTACCGCGTCGAGGACGGCCGCCCCGCGTTTGGTTTCCGCCCCGCTCTCGACGAAGACGAGCGTCTTCGGCGGGTGGACGGCTTTTGGGCGGACGCGAAGTCCTTCCCCTTCGGCGCGCTCGGCCGCTACCTCCTGTGCCGTCGAGAGTTCGATTCGCACCCGTTCGTCGTGGACGAACACCTCTGCGACCTGCCGCCCGCCCTCGACGTCGCCTTGCCGTCTGGCGTCGTCCGGGTCCTCGATCGGCTCCTCGGTCCACACGATGTCGTACGCCCGCTCGCCGTCGGCGGTCCCCGAGACCGTCCGATCCGGGTTCGTCACCGAGAGGCGCGCGAGCGCGCCATCGACGCGCCCGTCGATCTCCGAGGAGAGTAACTGGGCGATCCGGACGCCGTCAGTGACGCGTTCTTCGACCATACCCGGTGTTCGAGTGCCGGGGCTTTCGGCGTTGCGTTCCGGGACGACGACGCGTCGGTCAAAGAGCGACTGTAGCCTTCCGTGGCTTGATGACAACTGACGGTGAACTGGCAGGTATGAAACGACGTGCGCTTCTCGTCGCCGCTGGCGCATTCGGCGTCGGATCGGTCGGGACGGTCGGCGCGGACGACCACGACTGCGAGGAGATGACGGAAATCGTGACCGGGCGATCAGGCGACGAGGTGACCTCGACCGAGATGGTTCCCGCCCCGTGGTGGGACCAGGTCGAGCGCGCGCATGACGTGGGGGACGAACTCAGCGAGGAGTTCGGCGACGAGTCGTGGTTTGAGACCGTTGGCATCTCGGCTGGCAGCCGGGAAATCTGTAGTCAGCACGAGATGGCTGTGACGGTGTACGTGTCGGACATTGAGGCTGCCCGCGAGTACATCGACGAGGACCGTGAGGATGTCCAGCTGTCGATCGAAAAACGAAGTGGAGAACCGATTGAGGATATCGATGGCGACGTAGAGCGCGATACCGACGGGACAGATGACGAGAACGATGCGGACGACGAGGACAACGCGACGCCCGGACCGGGAGTGCTCGGAGCACTCGCCGGAATCGGGACGGCGGGTCTGCTCCTCGGGAAGCGACGCAACGACGACTGATTGCCGTCACCGAGCGAATGTCCGACACAGCCTGGGGCCTCACACCGGATCGGTGTCGTGCAGGAACGTCTGGATCTCGACCGTTCGTCCCTCTGGGTCCTCGGCGAAGAACTGGTAGATGCGGTAGCGCTCGTTCTCGACCGGTTCGCCGTCAGCGATGTCTACCAGCCGCTCGTACAGCTTGTCGACCCCTGCTTTCGAGTCGACGACGAACGTGATCGTACCCGCGGTCTCTGCGCGTTCCCGCTCGCAAAAGCCGACGAGCTGGTTGTCGTACTGGAGGATCGTGCAGTCGGGTTGTTCGAGCCAGACTGTTGCACCGATCATCTCGACGTAAAAGTCGACGACCTCGTCGTGGGATTCGGTTCCGAAGAAGACAATGCCGGGCATACGGGATCAAGCAACTGAGAGGAAAAATCAGTTCGGGTCGCACTCGCTCAGAACTTGCCCAGAATCGCTCCGTCCGCGTATCGGCGCTCGTATTCGGCGTCGTCGGCGACGAGCATCAGGATCCCTTCGATGAGTCCGAGGAGGGCCGGAATACCTGTCCAGAAGAAACACAGGTAGAGTACGCCGTACTTGACGTTCCCCTGATAGAACTTGTGCACGCCGATACTACCGAGCAGCAGGGCGAAGATCCCCGCAACGATCTTGTCCGTACTTGCATCGCTCCTGACGTCGGGTTGGCGGACCCCACACTCGGGGCAGATTTCGGCTTTTCGGTTGATCGACGCCCCACATTCGACACAGTACTTTTCGGTGTCGTTGCGGGCCTGTTGGTCCATTCCTCCCGTCCCCGACTGGTTGACGCCGCAGTCGAGACAGAGGTCGGCGTCGCCGTCGATCTGTGACCCGCAATTCCTGCAGTAGCTCATTATCGACTCCGGCTTCTCACGGAGATCATAAAGGTCTACGGATCACCGATCCAGCGACAGCGCGAGCAAGCTACCGGCTACAAGCGCGTAGCCAGCACCGACTGCGATAACTCGGCCGTCCCCGACGAAAAGTAGCCGATACAGTCCGATACCGTAGCCGTAGCCGAGCAAGAGTCCGGTGACTGTGCGGAGCGCATTGTACCCACGACGGTCGGTGAACGTCGTCACAGTCCAGTCGACCAGAGCGGGGAGCGGGAAAGCAAGGATGATGAGTAGCGCGACTGTCGATGAGTGCGTGAGGCTGGAGACGAACAGCGCGATTCCAAGCGCAACGACGATGCCCGGATAGATGCCCGCACAGCGCGCACAGAGATGCACTCGTCTGCCGAGGAGTTCGGGAGCGTAACACCGATACCGCTCACCGGGTGCGTGATGCGAGAGCAGGTACGGCCACGTCCGGGCCAGGCCCGTTCGTAGCTCCTCAGGATCGATCTTCACGTAATGACGGTTCGACGACGACCGACAAAAGTCGTCTGCAATCCACGGAAACGACCGGTAGCGACCCGTTTGTCCACACCTCTCGTTTCCTCTGAACACTGCCTGCGACTGTTTGCCGGGAGATCACTGACGAGCCCCGACCCTTGAGGTCAGAGGTGTTGAGCTACGTCCCAGCACAGTCCGACCGCAACGCCAGGAGCTGCAGGATCGCCGACACAGTGGGGGATCGAACGAGTGACCGGCGACTCATCTGCGCTCCAGTTCCGGGGAGTACTCACGATCGGGTCCGGCGGTAGTCGCGTCGTCATCATCGAGCAGTTCGGAGAGCTCGCGGTCAACACTGGTCGACAGCGCGGTTTTGCAACACTCCTCACAGTAATAGTTCTCCCCGGATTCGGCGGTCGTTACGCGAGCGCCAGCGACGGCGAAGTACTTCTCGAACGAACGCTCGACGGCGTGGTCGACGAACGACGAACAGACGGTACACTGGAGATCGTCATAGACCATTCGTTCCTCGGTCGCTGTCTGCCAGCCGAACTCCGACACCGCACCGCGGTTACGAAGTCGGCGGTTCACTGGCGGCAAGAGTGTCCCAGTCGCGATCAGGCTCGCGGCTACCCACGTCCAACTGATCGGGTTTGTCGGATCGCCGATTGCCGTCTGCACCGCCACGAGCGTGACCAGGACCATCGCGAATCCGAGCGTCCAGCGAAGCGCTCCACCGACAGGACGTGGATCGAGTTCCGGCCACCGCTGTGGGCTGTCGTCCCTGTGCACCGTTGCGCTGTTCCGCCGAACGGCAACGCTGTAGATAGCGTAGATCAGGTTTCCCCAGCCAATCGTCAGGACGTACAGCACCAGGGCGGCGTGAATCCCAGGCGAACCGAAGTCCCGATAGGAGAGGTCGACGGTATCGGCCTCGTCGCGGTCGATCTCCCAGCCGTTCTCCAGGTATGGGTCAAGCCGTCGGCGGAAGGCCTTCAGTTTCCGGTCGTCTACGTCGGATCCGGCATCCACAGGCGTTGTCTGTCCTCCGGGCGGGCGCTTCGGTGCCGTCGCGGATCGGCCGCCCGGCCTGTTGGATTGGCTAACGGGCTCCTCCGAGAGCGACGTTCCACACGACACGCAAAACTGCTGGCCCGGTTCGACGGTGTGGCCGCAGTACCCACAGATCATCGGCGTTTCGGGCGCGTCCGGTGGCGATCCACAGGACGGGCAGAACTGCGCATCCGTCGGAACGCCACTGCCGCACCGACGACAGGCATGGTTCGAGGAACCATCGTTGTCGCGCTGCCGATCCATATTTACGCTGTTCTGCGCATAAGAATATAGAAATATCGATACTGTACGATGACAACTGACTGTCTATCGTTTGCCTCGGTACTCACATCCCGAAGCCTGCACATAGAGTCGACGAAGGCAGGCAAAAACTGATCCACACTGGACGTGCTCATCCAGTGGAGTTGGCGTCCCGACGTAGGTCGAACAGACCTTCCGGATCGTACTCGTCTTTCAGCGCGATCAACCGTTCGTAGGCCGGCCCGAACGTGGTCTCCAGCGCGGCTTCGCCCCCCTCGAAAAAGCCCGGAAAGTTCAGGTAGAACGAGCCGTCGGAAAACTGCCGCATATCGGCGATGCAATCGCGCACCCACTCGATGTTGACATCGTCGTTCGCGGGATCCTCCCAGTTCGCCTCGATCCCGAGGAGGAACGGCGCGTGCCTGCCAGCGAACGCACTCTCGTCGAGATCGATATCCGTAATCGCGCCACCGAGCTCCCAGACATCGACCGTCGAGAGCGGCGACGGTGCGGTCTCCGCCCAGTAGCAGATCCGGTCGATGGCGGACGCCGTGAGCCCGTCGAGATAGAGCGATTTCCAGTAGTATCGCATCCCGTCCGGGTAGTCTTCGTCCAGCATTTTTTGCAACTCGGCGTAGGGCATCGTCGCGCTGAAGTCAGCGATCGGTTCGCCGAGTTCCCGTAACGGCGCGAGCGCCTCCTCGCCGTCCTCGGGTGGTCCCGCGTAACACCCCAGAAAGCCGATCTTGAGGTCATCCACCACGTCGTCCGGGAACAGCTCCTCGTCGAGCATCACGCCGGTAGAGGCGAGCGTCGTAACTCCGTCGGGTGCCTCCGAGACGTGCTCGCGGTAAGCGCGTAGATACTCGTCCGCTCGTTCTCCGGGATAGACCACGAAACAGGTGGCCACCTCCGGGCCGACCCGGTGGAGATCGAACTCGAAGCCCGTCACGACTCCGAGGCCGCCGCCGCCGCCACGAAGCCCCCAGAACAGCTCCTCGTTCTCGTCGGTGCGTGCTGTTAGATATCGGCCGTCTGCGGTGACGACATCCACGGAGCGGAGGTTGTCACAGCTCAGGCCGTACGCACAGCGGAGATGGCCGATGCCGCCGCCGAGGGTGAGCCCTGCGACGCCGGTTTTCGAGACGACCCCGCCGGGGGTCGCCAGGCCGAACGCCTGCGTTTCGTGGTCGACATCGGCCCACGTCGCGCCGCCCTGTACCCACGCCGTCCGCTCGTCGGGATCTACCCAGACGCCTCTCATCTCCGAAAGATCAATCACGAGTCCATCGTCGCAGACGGCCGTGCCAGCGACGTTGTGGCCGCCTCCACGGACTGCCACGTGGAGGTCGTTCTCGCGAGCGAATTCGACTGCACGAATAACGTCCGCCACGCTTCGACAGCGGGCGATCAGCGTCGGATACTTATCGATCATCCCGTTCCAGACGGCACGGGCATCGTCGTACTCGACGTCGTCGGGGCGAATCACGTCTCCACGTACGCCGGTCTGAAACCGTTCGATCTGTTCGTCGTCGATGGTGGATTGAGCCATATATACCTGAATGGCTGCAGCGCTGTTAGCCTCATGTACTGAAACGGATTCAGGGAGATATACGCCGTTTCACGCCGTGAGATGTCTCTCGTTTTGCGAACGCGATAGAGTTACGATCCATGGTAACGTTTAACAAGATAGTGGGTGCCATGGAGTTCCACGAAGACGAACGTACGACAGACGACGAGCGTCCCCCACCGGGCTCACCGATCCTGGAAGCCCTGCTCGAGAACGCACGAAACCAGCAGCACCTCGGACAGCGACTCGACGACGCGGATGCTCGTGTCGACACGGACCTGCTCGGCGATATCGTGCGACACGGGCCGGTTCTGGAGGTGCTTCGCACGGAACCGCTCGACCGCCGGGTGATCGAGGATCGCCTCGACGTCTCACGGGCGACGAGTCACCGCTTCACACAGTGGCTGGACGAGCAGGGCTTCGTCGAGAAGGTCGAGGGCCGGTTTCAGTTGACCGGGCGGGGCGAGGCAATCGCCGACGAAGTGCTCCGGTTCGAGGCGAACGTTCGCACCGTCCACCGACTCGCGCCGCTCCTTGACACAATCTGTGAGGACCATCAGGAGTTCGTCCTCGAACCGTTCGTGGACGCGAAGGTTACGCTGGCAACTCCGAACGATCCCTATCAACCAGTCGAGCGGTTTATTTCGCTCCTCGGTGAGTCGGAGACCTTCCGAGGATTCAATACGACACACATGGCACCGCTCGTTCTCGGCGGGTTCCACGTCCAGATCTTCGAGGAGACCGACACCGAAATGGTCTACCTCCCCCACATTGCCGAGAAACTCTTCGAGACCTACCCCGAGCGCGCTCGGGAGGCGATCGATCGTGGACACCTCACGCTCCGGACCCGTGATGATCTGCCGTACGGTCTCGCTATCTTCGACGAGCGCGTCGGGATCGGGGGCTACGACGAGGCCACTGGACTCATGCAGGTGTTCGTCGATACGGACGAACCGATCGCGTGCGAGTGGGCCGACCGCGTGTACGCTTCGATCAGAGCGGATTCGGAACCACTCGATGAGAGGATAGCTTGACTGGTGATACACGCCCGGGAGAGACGTGATGGCGTCTGATCTACGGTGCCGATGCCTTCGAACGCATCAGGGGCTGTTCAGGCGAGGCGTTCGTCGAACGCGTCAAGGAACGGCTCACGGATCGACAACTCACAGCGCATCAGCGAGCCTACTTGGGCGGATACTACGATCAACCCCGAATGACATCGGGTGATGTACTGGCCGATTCGATGGGTGTATCGCGGGCCACGTTCCATCAGCACCTCCGCGCCGCAAAGCGAAAGCTACTGAACGAATTTCTCGACCACTGATGCGGTTTTCAAAACGGTGTGAGTCGAAAGAACGCCGGCTACTCGGGCAGCAGAACGCCGTCGATGACGTGAATGACGCCGTTCGACGCTTCGATGTCGGTGCCGATTATTTCGCCTTGACCCTCATTGAGGTCGGTCCCGTCCACAGTGACGCTGTCCCCGTTCAGCATCTCCAGCCGGGGTGCGTTGACGACTGAGGAAGCGAATCGGCGTCCGCTCGTGACGTGGTACAGGAGGACATCGAGGAGGAACTCCTCATCGAGATCACCGACGTTGTCAACGGTGATCCCGGCGTCGTTGAACGCCTCGTCGGTCGGTGCGAACACGGTCAGTTGGCGATTTCCGCTCAACGTCTCGACGAGTCCTGCCTCCTGTACCGCGGCAACGAGTACGTCGAAGTCGTCGGCTGCCACTGCCACATCGACGACCGTGTCCCCGTCACTCGGTCGGCCGCTCGCGCTGGCCGTTCCAGCGCCGCCGACCGCGAGTAGCAGTCCCCCGCCGCCGATCGTTTTTAATACGTTCCGCCGGTTGGAATACTGTTTCATATCCGGATGCGGGGAAGGATGCAGTGATAAAAACCCACGTTCCTGACCAGTAAGGTATTGCTGGCCTGAGTTCGCCCCTGTCCGCAGTGTGATACGCTGACCGGCGATGAACCGAGCAAGTCATCCTTGACCGTCTTTTGGAGGTGCCGATCGTGTTGTACACCCGGGCTCTGTAACTCTCCAGCCGCTCTCGGTCGACTACATCACGATTTGTCTTTGTCTATAACTAGAATGCATCATACTCACCTCCTGGTGAGGACTGTCCTCTCTCAGAGGGCTGCAGACACGATTCTCCGACATTCGTTCACATATCGTCGCCAATGTATGGATAGAAAGCTGGCCTCGGCACTCATAGGGCTCGTCAGGACCAGTTGCCGAGACTGGCTCGGAGCGAGTGCGTCGTCATCGGCCGGTCGGGGGTAGACGCGGCGGACCCAAGACCGTTCCGACCCTTACTCGTCGACGGCGAAGACACCGACAGTGTCGACAGCGACGGTCTGCCCGTCGGCACTCCCTTCGTCGATCGTGACGAGGTTGGTCGGATCGACGCTCCCGGGCAGCTCGATACTCACCGGTCCGGACTCGAAGTTCACGACGACGAGCACTGTCTCGGGACCGGACACGTCACTCCCGTCGCGCATAGCGCGCGTGAACGCCACCGCGTCGACGTCTTCGTCGGTCGACTGGAGCGCCACGTCGGCATCGGGGCCGAGCACGTCGAGGTCGTGATACAGGTCGATCAGAGTCCTGTAGAACTCCAGGTGGTCCTCGTCGTATTCGTGCCAGTTCATGAACGCGCGCTGGCGACCGCCCGGTCGGACGTCCGCGTGTGCTTTGACGCTACCATCGTCCTTGAGTCCACGCACGTCGTCGGGGTCGGTAACCCGCCCCTCGCCGTAGCGGCTGATCTGACGTTCCTGACCGTAGTAGATCATCGGGATCCCGGGGAGAGCGACGCAGGCGGCAAAAGCGGCGCGCTGACTGTTCGCTACCTCGTCCCACTCGTCTTCGGTGACGGCATCGTGATCTGGATCGGCGAGGTCGACCGCGGAGCGATTGAGAAGCCGTTGCTCGTCGTGGTTCTCGACGGCGTTGATGACTCGCGAGTGGTCCGGGATGCCGTGGTCCTGCCGCGTCAGGACGTCCTGGACGAGCTGGTCGGGGTTGCTCGGATCGTTCGAGAACTCGTAGTGGTCTTCGAGTCGTTGCTGATTCTCGGTGAGACCCTCGCCCGCTTCCAGCAGATTCTGGGCGGTGTAGGTGAACCCGTAGGTGTCATAATGCATGTCGAACTCGTTTTCCGAGAACTTTGGATCGGTCGGGAGCGTCTCGTCCAGCATGAGGAAGTCGCTGTTGTTCGCTCTGACGACCTCGCGGACCTCCTTCCAGAAGCTGTGTGGAACGCCGTAGGCCACGTCACAGCGGAAGCCGTCGACGCCGACCTCGCCCGACCAGAAGTCCGCGACGGCGAGGATGTACTCGCGCATCGCCAGGTTCTCGTAGTTGATGTTTGGCATCCACTGCAGGTCGGCGAAGCCGGTCGCCCGGGGCGCGGCCTCGATCTGCGTTCCGTCCTCGGCGTAGCGGGGGACATCGACCCGGTCCCACCAGTCGAAGTACTTCGACTCCTCGTTCCAGGCCTCGACCGTGGCGCTAGCACCTGCTTCGACCGACTGATCGCCCTCCGCAATGGTGTCGACGAACTGGTCGATCCACCGGCCCGCGTGGTTGATCACGAGGTCGAACAGCACCGTGATCCCACGGTCGTTACACGCCTCGACAAAGTCGGCGTAGGCCGCAACCGGGTCGTCGTACCCCTCGGGGACCAGATCCTCGGCGATCCCCAGGTAATCGAGCGTGCCGTAGCCGTGCGGGCCGCCCGGCGGCAGGTCCATCTGCGCGCTTGTCGCGGGGACGACCGGCGTCACCCAGAGCACGTCGACGCCGAGTTCGTCGAGATACTCGACGCCGCGCGCGCCTGTCTCCTCGTCGCCCTCGATCAGCGTCTCGAAGGTCGTCGCCCCGCGCTCGCCCGCCCACGATCGGGGGAAGATCTGGTACATGACGGCGTCGTCGACCCACTCCGGGGGCCGGTTCGGCAAGTGTATCTCGCCGTCGGGATCGAGTTCGATCGAGTCCTGGGCGCTTGCCGCCTGGCCGTCGAAGGCGGCGGCGTGGACGCGGGCCGACTCGCCGTCCAGCGCGTCGAGCGGGACTGTTGCGGAGCGTCCGTCCTCGGCTATCTCGATATCCACTGTTGCCAGGGCGTCCCGGTCGTCGGCGAGGAACTCGACCCGGAGGTCGTCCGAAGTAGCATCACTGGACGGCGCGAGCCGTGCGTTCGATTCGATGCGGAACTGTTCGGCGTCGTACTCGCCGTCAAGTTCGATCCGCGGTAGGGGCGCATCGGTGCCCTCAGGGAAGGCATGGAGTGTCAGTTCGTGGCGACCATCCGGTGCGTCCAGCGCGAGCACGTACTCGCCGGGTGCGTCGGCCTCGAACTCCACGGCGTGATCGTAGCCCGCGTCGTAGCGCGGGACCTCGGTCTCGGCGGTCGCAAACGAGAGCACGTCGCCGTCGCTTTCCGGTGGTGTGGAGACGGCCGACCACTCGAACTCGTCGGGGTCGTAGTTGTCGGGATCGACCGAGAGGTCGGTCAGGCGCGGCGCGAGATTGTCGCGGCCGCCGTGCTCGATCTCCACGTCGACGTCAAGCCCGTTCGTGTCGGCGTCGATGACGAACACCGAGTCGTGGATCGGTTCGCCGACCTGCACGAACCGGGGATGTCCGGGATGGTGCGAGTCGACGGGTGTCTGCGGATCGAAAGAGGATGACATTGTTCCTCGTTTCTCACCCCGGGGTCAATATGGCTTCGGTCCACGCCCTCACTTCTCGCCCTGTCGTTCCCGCATCCCCTGGCGGGTGAACTGCAGTCGGGCGCGGATCCCACGGCGCTTGGTGAACGAGCGATAGAGGAGCGCCCCGACGACGAGCGTTGGGACGCTCGCGACGGCTGCGGCCTCCGGGGTCGAGAAGGCGTACAGTACCGATACCGACAGCACCCCGGCGGCGACCACTAACCCGAGCACGAGTCGTTTCGCCAGTCGGTCCAGCAGGTTGTCCGAGTCCTCGATATCGGCGCGCAGATGGAAGTTCTCGCGCTCGATCCGGTCGAGCGCGTTCTCGGCTTTCGGCGGGACGTTCAGCAGGGATCGGGCAGTCCCCTGTAGCTCCTCGCCCGCCTCGGAGAGGTAGCGACGCGCGGTCTCCTCGCGGTAGCCCTCCTCGGTGAGGTACTCGGTCGCGATCGTAATAAAGTCGAAGTCGGGATCGAGCGTGACACAGACGCCCTCGACGACCGTCGCGACGCGGAGCACCAGGGCGAGGTTCTTCGGCAGGCGGAACGGAAACTCGTAGATCGAGTCCTCGATCTGGCCGACGATCTCCTGGACGCGATACGTTTCGATGTCCTCCCCGCGGGCGTCGGCGATCGCCAGTTCGAGGGCGTCGGCCATCACCGCCCGGTCGGCGTCGGGCGAGAGCGTCCCGAGTTCGATCAGGACGTCGAGAATGGCGTCGATGTCCTGATTCGCCACGGCGACGTAGAAATCGACGACCTTCTCCTGGACGAACGGGTCGACCTGCCCGCTCATTCCGAAGTCGTAGAAGACGATGGTGCCGTCCTCCTGTACCGCGAGGTTACCGGGGTGGGGATCGGCGTGGAAGACGCCGTCGTCGATAATCATCTTGAGGTAGGCCCGCTGGAGGTTTGTCGCGACCTCGGTCCGGTCGATCCCCTGCTCGTCGAGCCGGTCGAGATCGTTGATCTTCGTTCCCGGAACGTACTCCATCGTGAGCACTTTCGGCCCCGAATGGGAGTCGATTACAGAGGGGATGCGAACGGTCTCGTCGTCGGCGAAGTTGTCCTTGATCTCTTCGAGCATCGCCGCCTCGCGCTGGTAGTTCATCTCCTCGCGGATCGTCTTGGCGAACTCCTCGGAGAGGTTTCGCAGCGAGAACGACCGGGCCTCGCCGACGAAGAACATCAGGATCGGCAGCGACCAGTTGATGACGCGCAGGTCGGCCTCGACCAGTGATTCGATGTTCGGTCGGCGAATCTTCACTGCGACGTCCTGCCCGTCGATCTTCGCGCGGTGGACCTGTCCGAGGCTCGCGCCGCTGATCGATTCGGTATCAAACGCCTCGAACCGCTCGTCGACCGGCCCGAGTTCGTCTTCGATGACCACCTTTGCATCAGCCCACTCGGCCGGTGGCACCTCGTCCTGTAGCTGGGAGAGCGTCTTGATATACTCTGGCGGGAGGATGTCCGGCCGAGTCGAGAGCAACTGCCCGAGTTTGATAAAGGTCGGACCGAGCGTCAACAGCGACTCCAGCAGGTGCTCGGCACGTCGTCGTCGCGTCTTGCTGTCGACAGACCGCCCGCGGCCAAAGAGCAAGAATCGCTTCCGGTCGCGCGCGTAGGCGAGCAGGAGGGGTAGGAACTGTCTCGCGACAACGAAAAACCGCCAGTATGCACGGAGGTTTACCAGCGTCACCACCCCCGTCTACTCGTCATCGATGTCGATCGTCGTCTCGACCTCGGCAGTCGTCTTCGGGAGCGTGAGTTCGAGGACCCCCCGGTCGATCGTCGCCGACCCATCCCGCCCCGTCGCGTCGGGAGGAAGCGGGAGTTCAGCGTCGAGAAACAGCGACCGATCCTCGCGAAGATACTCGAACTCCCGTGGCAAGGCTTTCTCTCGGCGGGCCTCGATGATCAGTCGCCCGTCCGAGACCTGCAGGTCGAGCGTGTCGGCGGTCACGCCGGGTAGATCGATCACCAGTAGATACTCCTCCTCGCTCTCCAGGAGATCGGCGAACACGGCGTCGGGCAGATCCCGCAGAGCATCGCGCAGCGCTGACATGAGAACGTCTTGGGAACGAGAAGCGAAAAAGGCGGTGGTCCCGGTACGACACTGGTTCACAGGGACATCGATCCGAGCGCTACAATCGGGACGTCCATGGACAGGGCCCGGCGACGCGGGGACGATCGCTGCCCGTCGTGTAGTCGGTTTTTTGCGTCCACAACGCTACCTTCCTGTATGAGCGATACAGACGCCGACCGGCGACGGTCGGGATTCAAACACCGGACGCCGGTCGAGGAGGCCAGAGAGCGACTGTGCGAGGCGACGACCCGGCGAGTCGGGACGACGGAGCTCCCGCTGACGCGGGCCGACGAGCGCGTCCTCGCGGAGTCGGTGAGTGCGAAGCGAAACGTCCCCCACTACCGTCGGGCGGCGATGGACGGCTACGCCGTGCAGGCAGCAGATACCTTCGGTGCGAGCGAACGCTCCCCCGAACTCCTGCGCGCGGCCGACCGGGACGCCGAGCCTGCACCGGGCGAGGCCGTGCGTGTCCACACGGGCAGCGAAGTACCCGAGAGCTGCGATGCCGTCGTGATGATCGAGGATGTCGACGAGGTGGGCGATGATCTGGAGGTGTTCGACGCCGTCGCAGAAGGTGAAAACGTCGCGCCGATCGGCGAAGACGTCGAACGCGGACAGGAACTGTACGAGCCCGGTCACCGGCTCAGACCCTCCGATCTCGGCCTGCTGAAATCGCTGGCCGTGGACGAGGTAGAAGTGTACGACGCGCCGACGGTCGGCGTGATCCCGACAGGTGAGGAGCTGGTCCAGCACGACCCCGCACCGGGCGAGATAATCGAGACGAACGGGTTGACGGTCTCGCGACTCGTCTCGCGGTGGGGCGGCCGCGCGGAGTACCGGAACGTCGTCACGGACGACCCCGAGAGTCTGCGTGCGGCGGTCCAGCGCGACCTGACCAAGGACATAATCGTCACGACCGGCGGCTCCTCGGTCGGCGAGCGCGACCTCATCCCGGAGGTCGTCGACGATCTGGGCGAGGTGCTGATCCATGGCGTTGGCCTCAAACCCGGTCATCCAGTCGCGCTGGGCATCGTCGAGGAAACGCCGGTAATCATGCTGCCGGGCTACCCGGTCGCGTGTATCGTCAACGCCGTCCAGTTCCTGCGCCCCGCGATGCACTGGGTGCAGGGGCGGTCCCCACCATCCCACCCTACTCGGCAGGCCAGACTGACTCGGAAGATCGCCAGCGAGCCCGGTACCAGAACGTTCGCACGCGTCCGTACCGAACGGGACGGCGACGAACTGGTCGCGGAACCGACCCGCTCCAAGGGGTCGGGCGTCCTCTCCAGTGTCGCCCTCGCTGATGGCTGGGTCGTCGTGCCCGAGGCCCGCGAGGGGATCCCGGAGGGCGAGACGGTTGACGTCCAGCACTGGGAGTGGTCACAGTGAGCGAGCGCCGCGAGTTCCGGAAACTGACCGATCCCGACGTGGCCCACGAGGTTGTCGACGGCCTCGATCTCGATCCGGCCCCCGAACACGTTCCGCTGGCCGAGGCCCGCGGACGGGTGCTCGCCGGTCGGGTCGACGCCGACCTGGACGTGCCGGGATTCGATCGGGCCAGTCTGGATGGCTACGCGCTCCGCGCGCGGGACACGTTCGGGGCCGACGAGGTCGACCCCGCACGACTCGATGTCGTGGGCGAGGTCCACGCCGGGGCGGAGCCGGACGTCGAACTCGACGATGGCGAGGCCGTCGAGATCTCGACCGGCGCGGTGATGCCGCCCGGTGCGGACGCGATGGTGCCGGTCGAGCGCACCGACGAGGAGCGCGTCGATGATCAGCGGACGGTGCTAGTTCGCACCGGGGTCGCACCGGGGGACAACGTCATGCTCGCCGGGGCGGACGTCGCGGCGGGCGAGCGCGCGCTCGGCCCCGGAACGCGGCTTACCGCCCGCGAGATCGGCCTGCTCTCGGCGCTCGGCGTCGACGACGTGCCGGTCCGTGGCAAACCGACAGTCGGCATCGTCTCGACGGGCGACGAACTCGTCCGACCTGGCGAACCCCTGAACAGCGACGCCGGGCAGATCTACGACGTCAACAGCTATACGATCGCCACCGCGGTCGAGGAGGCGGGCGGCGAGCCCGTGCTCTACCCCCACGCTGGCGACGACTACGACGAGATGGAGCGGATCCTGATCGAGGCGGGCGAGGAGTGCGATCTCGTGCTCTCCTCGGGCTCTACTAGCGCCAGCGCGGTCGACGTGATCTACCGCGTGATCGAGGACCGGGGCGAACTCTTGCTCCACGGCGTCGGTATCAAGCCCGGCAAGCCGATGCTGGTCGGCGAACTCGCTGGCGGCGCGTACGTCGGACTGCCGGGCTACCCCGTCTCCGCGATGATGACGTTCCGGGTCTTCGTCGCGCCGCTGATCCGGGACGCTGCAGGGCTTCCGGAGCCCGACTCCGCGACGCTGGCTGGCGAGATGGCCACCGAGGTCCGCCACGACCAGGGTCGCCGCCGACTCATGCCGGTTGGACTGGTCGAGAACGCCCACGGCGACCGGCTCGTCTACCCGGTCGACAAGGGTAGCGGCGCGAC
>LKMJ01000145.1_pt1 | contig 45525 bp, 57 predicted proteins | sample 643391 | NCBI WGS metagenome assembly LKMJ01 (sample SAMN04112250, study PRJNA286221) | soda lake metagenome | biome: soda lake; feature: Kulunda Steppe; material: water; isolation source: sample PL-Br10 brine of Picturesque Lake | place: Russia: Kulunda steppe | collected 2010-07 | reverse complement strand
TGAAGAATTGCTCCGCGACTTAAATCTTAAAGATGGATTTCAATATAAAGTTTGGATATGTAATCCTAGGTCTATTAAAACTTGAGGAATAATATAAATTTACAGAAAATAGAAAGGAGCTTAAACATTTAAGCGTACGAAAAACACGAAGCTCAGTGCTTCTACGTGTCCCCCGCATCGCATATTTTTAAGCTATAGTCTGTTTCTTGAGGTTTGGAGTTTTTGATCGAGCCCCGTAACATTACAAGGGAGACTGTTTAGAATAGAAAATTAACAAGCAAGATTTACAACATAAATGCTTTTCAACCATAACAGATAAAACAGTTCAGAGGCATATTTTTATTATGGTCAATATTGTCAAAACAGAGGATACGCTTCACGGCAAACCAAGAGTTGAAGGCACAAGGATAGGAGCAAAGACTCTTTACGACCTCTATACGCTTAGAGACATGACTTTTGAAGAAATAGCCGAACAGTATCAAAGCATCACTGTTAAAGATGTAGAAGCAGCAGTAGAATATGTGGAGAAGCATGAAGGAGACAAAACCCCTGCTATAGCCTAGAATACACCATAATAATCCGATACTCTCCAAATATTATTTCGTAAATCTTCTTTCGGAATGTTCTCCAGCATTTCCTTGATTGTATCTGCCACTAAGTTCCAGTCACGCAAGTGCATCTGGTTATCAATTAAAATGCCAAAATGCTCTAAATCTCTATCTCGTTCTCTGAAGTCCTCATCTTTAGTTAGTAAAGGAGTTTCATTTTCCACTCGTCTTCTTCGCCTTCTATTATCATTCTTTTTAGCTGTGTTAGTCCGAAGGCCTGTCTATATGCTTCGTCGTCTGTTGGTAAGAGGCCTCTGCTCTCTGCGTTTAATATGAGGAGTATTCTGTAGAGGAAGATTAGTGAAGCGTGATGCACTAGGTCTATATTTTCTTCTGTTTTTTCAATTTCGTTTGTGTCGAAGAATCCTCCTACTGCTACTTCAAGTGCATCGTATACTTTGTCTTCTAGGTCGTCTTCCAGGTTTTCATTGTATTCAACGGATTTCTGATGGACTTTTTCCAAGAAAGTTTTTCCATCTGAGTCGAAGGATTTTCTTCTTAAGAATAGGTAGAAGTATTTGAAGGCCTCTAGTTTTTCTTCTGTTTTCTCTCCCTGCAAAAGTTTTTCTAGGTCTATTTCGAAGTAGATGTCTGCGGCGCAGTCTTCATAGCTGTAGAGCCGCCATTTCTTCCCGTTGGTAAGTATTCCCCAGTCAGCCCTGAGTCTGTCAACATAGTTGTAGATTTGGAAAGCCGGGTTGGTGTGGTCTTGAGTGGATTTGTCTAGTGTCCGGTTCCAGGCCTTTGCGTCTCCGACCGCGTAATTCACATCGAAATGGCTTAAATCGTCGTCTTCGTGCACATCCATCTGAGAGTTCATTCCCATGAATGTGTAGTCAGGGTTGAGTATTGAGCCTCTCTTCTTCGATCCTACTCGGGTCCGTGCTTCCGGCACTCATTCATGGTTTAAGGCCTTCAGCACAGGGTCAATAAATTTGTCCTGTGTCTGGTCTTCGTTCAGTTCTTCGGAAAGAAATCCTTCAGTCTTCTTATAAAGCTCTTTCAGTTCCTCAAATTTTCCCTCAACATTTGTTTCATTCCATTCATCTAGGTCTTGAATTCTTTCTTCCAGGAAATGGTTTGAGAATAAAGTATTGCTGTATTTGATTTCTTGTTGAGCCACGAAGACACCTATGTTGGAATGAATTATGGAAGTTTTTAGTAACTTCCTAAATATGAGGTGCTAGAGCTAAGTTTTATTGGTGTTCAAGATTTGGCAGATTATTTGGAGAGCGCCATATCTTTACGTTTTAACTAAATTTTGGTTTTATCGTAATTGGTATTTTTTATTTATAAGTTAATAGCTAATTTTACGAATTTCTCGTAAAAACCTAGTTTATTTAAAACTAAAGTTGCCATTTTTACGATAGAAGCATAATGAGTATTGAAAGAGTTTTGTCATCGCCGAGCAAGATACAGGTTTTGCGTGTGTTGAGCGATAGCTCTAGCGCATACTCTCCTCAAGAACTGGAGAAAGAAACTACTAAGAACATTTCGGTTATTTATGATGCTATCAGTGAACTGGAAGAGGAAGGCGTCATCAAGAATGTGAAGGCAGATGGTAAGAAGAATTACTACAGATTAAATAACGATAATATTATCTCTAAACAGGTAAAACAGCTTTTCAAGACTGAAAGGGAGAAATATAGGCTTGAAGAATTGCCTGCACATATTGTTAATATTATTTTTGATGCAGAGAGCAGATTAAGGAAAAAAGTTGAAGGCCTTAAGATGATTCTTTTGTTCGGTTCAATGGCTAGAGGCGATTTTACTCCTGAGAGCGATATAGATCTTTATCTGGTTCTAGAGGAGAAAAGCACTCAGAATGAAGATCAAATCTATAATCTTCTGGATAAATATGAGAAAGAATTCTCAGTGATAATTAGAGATGAAGAAGGTTACAAATCTGACTTTATAGACGAAATTTCACAGTTAGGAAGGTCAATAGTTCTGGAAGGCTACTCTATTATTTATAGCGACTTAGATCAAAAGATAGATGATCTTTACGGTGGAATAATAACAAAGTACGGCGATAAATCTGAAAGTTTGGATGAAGAGTTGAAATCTGAGATTATTAGACAATTCAGAGATACTTTCGCAACTTACAAAAGTGAGGAGAGTAAAGAATGAGGAAAGAAGATGATTGGGAAGAGGACTGCATGGAGGAAAGAGAAATTACAGTTGGGCCTGGCGCCGGTACCGTTGATAGGCCTACAGAAAGGAAAAGACTGGCAAAGCGAAAAGAGTCTAATTCAGAGTATTTCTTGAATGCTGCCAGAAATTTACTTGGAACAGAAACTCCTGCGGGGGTCTTTGTTTTAGGGCATCTTGCTGTTGAGAAGAAAGTCGAGCAGGCTCTGGCGCTGAAAGGATACAAGGTAAATACTCATATCTGCACGATTAAAGGCCTTAGCAGAGTGTTAGAGGAAAAAGAATTAGCTCAAGATATGGAAAGGATCTACAGCAAGAGACAGAATGTAAATTATGAGACTGAGATAACAGAGACTATTGAGGATGATTCTGAGAGTTTTATGGAAGAAAGAGTAGAGTCATTTATTGAAGAAATGAATAAAGTGGTCGAAAATCTAAAATAAATTATGATAAGTTATCAGGTTTGATTGAAAGAAAGATTAACAGAGGTTTTATAGAAAGTTTTCTGCTATCTCCTCGGCTCCTCCACCAGCTTCAGTTTTAATGTGGATTACTGGGTTTTTGACAGGCCTTCCTATCTTGTTAATTATTCTGCATTGGGCGAATTTCCCGGTTTCTTCATAAATCTTTTCTGAGAGTTTGTGGGCTCTTATCTGGTTTATTTTTCCGACATGTGTTACCGGGTTTTTTCCGGACCAGGCTTCGAGGCTCATTGAGCGTTCTGGCGTAATTAGTCCGTTGTATCTGTTGCCTCTTCCGACGCTGCCGTCGTCTCCGTTCTCTGCTGAAGTACCTGTCTCAGTTATATAGACTGAGTCCTTTGAATCCGCTATGTTTACATGTATGGAGCCGTTGCTGAAGAATTTTTGAGAGTATTCCTTAGCGACTCTTTTGACTTCTGACTTGAACTCTTGATAGGCCTCTAAGTTTTCTATCCTGGGTGCGATTCCGGCGACTGCTACCGTCACATCGACTACATCTTTTTCCCTTGTAACCATTATTTTGATGTCTTCTCCTGCTTCATTGATTTCCAGGATTTTTTCTTCTAGGCCTAGAGCTAGTTTTTCTGCGTCGCTTAATGGGTGGTGGCCGACTCCAAAGCTGGTGTCGTTTGATAGGACTTCTTCTCTGTTGTAGACATCTTCTAGGTCGGTTGAGGTCTCTCCTATCCGTGATTCAAATTCGATGTGTTCGGGCCTCAAAACCTTGTAATTTTCTCTGATAAAGTCTTTTGCTGCTTCTATTGCTATCTTGTCTACAGGGATTTTCTCTCCTTTGAACTTTTTCGTGGCTCTTCCAGCTAGAAGGATATAGATCTTCTTTTCAAGATTATTCCTCTCTCCGAGTTCAGGGTTTGCTTTTCCTGCTACTAGTTGGACTTCATCTGTGTTGTGGTGTAAAATTTGGCCGAATCTTTCCTTGTATTCTCTGCACAGTGCTTTTGAGATTTCTTCTGCTATATGGTCGCAGATGGTGTCTGGGTGTCCTATGCCTTTTCTTTCGACTACTTCGGTTTCTGTGTTTTTGATTGGGTCTTGTTTAATTTGTTCTATTGATATATCTAGGTCTGACATAACCAATAATTTGATTTCATTAGATGTAAGGTTTGATAAAATTATTTGCGTAACAGTAAAAATTATGAGCTTGATGCCTTCAGAAGAATTATCGGAGACTTTGAGAAAGAAGAGGCGTAGACTCGACAAAACTCAAGGAAAGATAGCAGATCTTACAGGACTGAGTGTTAGTCAGATCAGCCGGATTGAGAAAAACTCTGTCAACTACACATACTCGACAGCCTATAAACTATGGAAAACACTGGAAAGTCTTGAGAAAGATTCCAAGACTGCGAGAGAAAAGATGAACAGTCCTGTAACCTGGGCAGAAACCGGTGAAACGGTTTTAGAAGTGAAGAAAGAGATGCGTGAAAACGATTTCTCACAGATGCCGGTTAGAAAAAACGGTGAGCATGTCGGCAGAATAACAGAAGGCCTGCTCTTGGAAGCAGAAAGTCCGGACCAGAAAATAGAGAGTTTGATGGGTTCAAAGTATTCTGAAGTCGATCCTGATACATCGATCGAGGCCTTGACAAAATTGTTAAAAGAAGATTCGGCAGTTCTAGTCGTTAAAGAAGGTTATCAGGGTATCTTGACTTTGGCCGATGTTATGTAACTATCTAAAGGTTTGAAATAAAAAAGAAGTTGGAAGATATGTGTTTTCTGTATACGATTTTGTTTTTTGGCAGCGTAACGTCTGTTATTTTATGATTGATCACCTTGTTAAGGTTCAAGTGTTTGCAGGTGTGAGAAGTCCGACGGTTTTCGGTTGAATCCTTTTGCCCTGGGCCCACTGAGTTGTGTGCCAGGCCAGGTTGTTTCAACCTACTTATCCTGTATCAGTTATACAGGATAAATAAATTCGATATATACTTAATGTTAGAACCCACAGTAGAAGCTCTGGACCATCTTGTTACAGTATTGAGGGTCTTTGCTCTGTGAGTCATATTGTTAGATTGTTCACAGGCCTTTTTAAAAGTTCGCTTCAATAAAGATTTAGGCTCTGGAAGTAAGAAGTTACAACTATGTTTTCGGACAATCGGAAGCCTCTAAATCGGCTTAAATAAGGTCTAAGCTAAAATACTTTTTTACAATGTATCGACTGATAATTGAAGACGGGAGCAAATCTAGGACGGTTTTCAAAGCTGAGACCTGTGAAAAACTACTGAAAAAAGCTGTTAACTGTCGAGGCCTGAAGATTGAGGATCAGAGCCTTAGTGTTGAGGAAGATGGTTTAAATAAAGATTTAGAGTTTTTCACTCCTTCCAATATAAACCCTGCATAAACTGCTTTAAGGCCTCGAACAAGCACCTATTCCTTTTTTATTCAATAAAAAATAGGTTATAGTTATGGAGTTTGAAGGTTTGAAGAATCCTGTCTATACTGGAGCTGTATCAGTAATTATCTCAGTTTTATTGACATATGGTTACCATTTGATGGTTCATTCATCGACGGATATTGAATGGGCCTTAGTGGCGGTCGCCTTTGCGTCGTTCTTCTCAGGGTTCTTCGCAATCTACGATAAATAGAAGTCTGATTACATCTGCTTTTATTTTTTTATTTAACATAAACTGAACTGTGGGAGATAAAAAGAATATCAGAGTGCTGATGCTGACAACATTGGCAGAAGTAATCGGATTCGGAATACTGATACCTATAGTTCCGTTAATGTTTGTGGAGCCTAACTCACAGTTCTTTATACTCTCTGAAATATTCTCAGTACAAATGGGTTACATACTTTTAGGCCTATTAGTGGGTTCATATCCGTTAATGCAGTTTTTAGCCACACCGATATTAGGAGAACTAAGCGATATTTACGGCCGGAGAACAGTAATACAGATCTCAATACTAGGTACTGTGGTTTCCACTTTGATCTTTGCCTATGCACTAGTCACAGCAAATCTATTAATACTTTTCCTGTCCAGACTGGTAAACGGACTTACAGGAGGGCTGAACTCGGTTGTACAGGCCTCTGTAGCAGATATGTCAACGGAAGAAAACAAGTCTCAGAACTTAGGTAAGATAGGAGCTACTTTCGGAGCAGGATTCGTAATAGGGCCTTTCCTAGGAGGACTTTTATCATCAGGAGGATTCGCAGTACTCGGCCTATCCACGCCTTTCATATTTGCTGCAGCAATGAGCTTTGCAAGCCTGCTCTTCGTTAGTTTGACATTAAAGGAGACCTCGCCGATGAAGAAGGATAAGGTCAACTGGCTGAAACCGTTCACACAGATCAAGAAAGGTTTGAAAATGCCGGGACTCAAAAAACTGTTTACTGCTAACTTTTTCTACTTTTCAGGTTTCGCATTCCTGACAACTTTCCTATCAGTTATCCTTGTTGAAAGATTCTCTTTCTCGCAGCTTGAGATAGGAAATACATTCCTGTTGATAGGCCTGGTCATAATGTTCACGCAACTGGTATTAATTCCTAGATTGTTCCCTAGGTACTCTGAAGAATATGTAATGCCTATCACATTGATGCTTACAGGATTAGCAGTCATACTTATGGGGTTCCAGTCTAACATTGTACTTTTCCTGTTATTTGCTTCTGTATTCTCTATGATGAACGGAATCACAAATATCTCCTTGGAGACTTTAGTCTCAAGAAACGCTCCTGAAGAAAGCCAAGGCCTTGCATTGGGCACAAACCAGAGTCTTAGATCTCTGGCGAATGCAGGTCCTTCAATGCTTTCAGGCGTAGCTGCAGCACTTTTCACTTCAGCCACACCGATATACTTAGCAGGCCTGATAATGCTGTTAACAGGTATTGTATATTTCGCATCAGAGCATATGTAAATCCAAAAAATAAAACTGGTTTTTATGTGGAACTAACTCTCCAAAGTGAAAAAGTGTATTTAGAAGTAAGGAGGAGCCGAAGGTCTTCAAGAATCCGGCTTAACTACAGGCAGGGAAGGATAGAAGTAGTTTTACCTGAGTCATGCCAGAAAGATCCTAAAACTGTGGTTGAAGAAAACCAGGACTGGATCCTGGAAAAATGGCGTGAAGTCAAAGAATTTAGAGAAGAAGTTCCTTCAAGAGTTTTTGAAGAAGGAGAGAAATTCTCTGTAATGGGCGAGGATAGAGAACTAGTGGTTGAGAGAAGGAGATCGAATAAAGTAGAACAGGATAAGATTGTGCTTGCCTCGCATTTAGTTAACCGGACAAATTTAAAGGATCAGCTGGAGAAAGCCTTAAGAGAACATTTTAGAACTATAATAAGCGAGAAGCTGGAGGTTTACGAGAGCCAGGTTGAGGCAAGTTACGGTAAAGTCTTCATCAGAGACCAAAATACTAGGTGGGGTAGCTGTTCAGCACAGAATAACCTAAATTTTAACTGGAGGCTGGTTTTAGGCCCTGAACATGTAATCGACTATATAGTGGTTCACGAACTGGTTCACTTAGATATTCCGAATCATAGTCAAAGTTTCTGGCAGAAAGTAGAGGAATTAAAACCTGATTTCAGGAAGTGTCAAAACTGGTTAAGGAATAACAGCGCCAAACTTGTATTTGACCCAAAGAAAAAATATTCTGATTAACAAAGGGGAATCCTGAAATAAGTTCACAAGTAAAACAGTAGTTAGATGATTCCATTTGAGGAAGAGCCCTCCCTGACAAAGACTGAAGAAGTAGTGCAGAGTATGCTTGACAGCAACTGGGATAACGTGATTAGAACTAGTCCTGCAGTATTGAAAGATTTTGAGGAAAAATATCCGAAGGCCTGTAATCTAGTGAGTCAGAGAATCTCAAACCAGGGAGTGGAAAAATTGGGGAACTTGTTTAGGCCTGGAGTCCCAGACTTCCTAGCTTTTGATGATAACGGAGATTATCTTTTTGTGGAGGTTAAAGGAGAAAAAGATGGCCTGAGACACACCCAACTAAAATGGATTAAGGATTTTCAAAAGGTAAACTGCCAGATCTGGTTCACTGACTCCAATAAGTCAGTCCAGGAGAAAATGACTTCTGACAGACTCGACTCCTACAGCTTCAAACAAGCCTCAAAAGATAGAGGAGAAGCAGAAGTCAGGCCTGGAGAAAAAGATTTCGTAAATATTCAACTTCCAGAAACTTTAGCCGCAATAATGAATTTAGAAAAAGGCGACAAAATCTCATGGAGTATCAAAAACCGTTCAAAGCTCCTACTGGACACTGACTAAGTATATTAGACTCCTACAATCAAACAAAGTTAATTTAAACGAGTTTAACCACAATTATAATATATGGAAAATAATGTAGGAGATACAGACCAGATTGTAAGAATTGCATTAGGAGCTGTTACAGGCCTAGCATCAATAGGAATATTAACGAATTATATCAACCAACCTGAAATTTATTCAGCACTACTAGGAATTATTTCACTAGTTCTCCTCGCAACAGGATTTACAGGAAGATGCGGTCTTTACTCCACACTAGGAATCAATACCTGTAAAGTAGAATAAAGGCCTCGACCATCACTCTTCATTTTATTATCTAAACTTGTAATAGAAATTTAGTATAAAAGACTTTTTCCCTCAAAACCAATTACAGCTTTGGCGGGATGGTGTAGTGGACTATCATTGGCCGTTTGGGACGGCCAGACCCCGGTTCAAATCCGGGTCCTGCCATTTTAATTAGTTTTACGAATCAGTTGAGTTAGTTGTATTTGATTGGTTATCTGAGTTACTGTCTTCAGGCGCTTCTTCTGAAGGGTCTTCAGAGCTTTGTTCGTCTTCTTCCTCAGGGTTTTGTTCTGTTTCTTCATTTTCAGAAGAGTCATCATCATCTTCTTCTTGTTCTTTTTGATCTTCTTCTATTTGATCTTCATCTGTTTCATTTTCTACTGTTTCGTTAATGTCTTCTTCTGTGTCGGTGCTGCCCTCGTTGTGGTCGTTTGTGTCTTCTGTAGTAGTATTATCGGCATTGTTGTTTTGGTCCTCAGTAATATTTTCTTCTTCTGGTTGTGGCTCACTGTCGGAAGATGAATTGGGTTCGCTAGGTGAGCTATTAGTGTTGTTTAAGTCCTCTGCAGTCTCGTTATACTCTGTTTGATTATACGGGTCAGTATCTGAACTGTTTTCTTGAGATTCGGTTTCATTATTTTGGTTTTCGTCCGAGGTTACGTTTTTCGGAGATTCTGTTTCGTTGTTATTTTGATCTGTTTCATTTGGGTTCTCTTCTACTGTTTGATTTGTATTGCTATCTGTAGTGTTGGTATCCGTAGTTTCATCTTTTGATTGTTCTTCCTGAGTCTGATTTTGATTCTCGCTGGTTTCGCTGTCAGTATTGTTGATTTGAGGGCTTTCATCAGTCTGGTTTCCAGATTTTGATGTTTCTTCAGACTGGTTTTGCTCAGAAGAGTCTGATGAATCTGTTGAGTTATACCCCTCGCTTGATTCATCTGAATCAGTTTTATCATCTTCATCGAGGTCATCTGAACTATTTTCTTCAGAAGAATCTTGATGATCCTGGTTTTGATCATCGCTTGATTCACCATCTTCCTGGTCAGATGAACTATCACTTTCATTATTTCCAGAATCAGCAGTATCTTCATCGTTTTCAGGTTCAGAGGCCTCTGAAGGATCTTCCTGATTTTGATCCTCATATGAGTTCTGTTCTTCATTTGAACCACTTCCTTCTTCAGGAGCTGATTCACTCTCCTGTTCAGATGTCTGGCTGCCATCATCTGTATTTTCTACATTATCCTGATATTGACCGGATGATTTATCTAAGAGACCATATTGTTCTAGAAGCTCATCAGGTATTTCGTATCCTGAGCCTTCACTTGAATAATCTGCTTCATTATCCGGATACTCTGTTGTATTTTCGGTATAATAGTCATTAGAAGATTCATCAAGCCAGGCCTCATCCTTGCTTTGATATTCAGTATCTGTACTGTTATAATCATCTAAATCTGGTTCATATTTATATTCGCCAGGTTCTGATTCGTTTATTTGATCATTAGTATGATTATCTGTAGTGTTTTGTCCGGATTGATTTGAAATATTGCTGTTAACAGGATAACTTTCTGCAGAATTTAACTGGTCTGAGAATAATGAGTCGGGATTATTGATAGAGGATGCTGCAAATCCTGTGGCTAGAATTCCTGCTAATATTAAGTAGGCAATTATAAACTTGGGTCCAACATCTAGTTTTTCTGAATTAAGATATTCGGAGGCTGCCATATAGGATAAATAGTCGCTTGATATGTAAGTCAATCATTACAGCTTCTAACGTGTTTAGAAACTATATTGCCCTAATACATGTTATTTACCAGAAGCATTACAGTTTTTCAGCTAGTGTATAATTTGATTTAGATTAAAAACTGGTGCTTGAGCAACCGCCTGTAACCATAGATAATAGTATAATTGCTCCAATAATCAGTAATAACGGTAAAAGAATATTTCTCTGGGTATTAGATAAATTATATCTTTCATTTTTTACATTATCTTCTTCGGATTTTTGAATTAAAGTGTTAAGTATAACCTGTTTCTGTTTCTCGGTTAAATTTCTGTTTTCATTCAGGTTGAACTCTATACTTATTTCATCAGTTAAACCTTTGTTGTCATTGTTTCTATTGCTGTAACTGTAATTCGCATCCTCGCCACGCAGATTCCAATAATTTCTTGCACGTGTCTCTGAATCTTTTATTTCAACTAAAACTTCGTTGCTGCTTTTTCGCCGTCTATCAGGGTTCATAATTTAATTCTCCAGTATTAGCTGCTATCAAAGAGTTCAAAGAATTTAAGACGTAAAATAAAATTTAACGCCTTTACTTTAGTCTATTAATACAATTCACTATACTATACAAGAGAGATTAGATACTGTTGAACTCGCTGATAAATATAGCAGGAAAATGGTTGAAAGAATAAATTATAGAGGGCAGAGGACTACTCACAAACTAGGACTAAAATTGGTCAAAAGCTCTTCCAACTACCTCATTCAAAGCAGGATGGATGTGAATAGTGTCTTTGAGATCTCTTACTGAACCATTCATTCTCATAACAGGCAATACTTCGTGAATAAGTGTTGAGGCTTCAGGTCCAATGATATGACAGCCGAGAATATCTCCGTCTTCAGAGGACAGAACTTTGACAAAACCATTTTCTTCCTTCAAAGCTTGTCCCATACCGGTGTTTTCGTATTGGTAAACTGATTTCCTGTACTCAATTTTGTTTTCTTCAAGTTCTTGTTCTGTTTTTCCTACTCCAGCAATCTGAGGTTTTGTGAAGACTGCGTGAGGCATCGCAGTAAAGTCAGCTTCCACATCCATACCGTTCATGTTTTTGTAGACGATTGAGGCCTCATAATTTGCTGAATGCTTGAACATCCAGTTGTCAGCGATGTCGCCTAACGCATAAACATCTTCAACAGAAGTTCGGAGGCCTTTATCTGTCTCAATAAACCCTCTTTCAGTCAGTTTGATCGAAGTATTTTCCTCCAACTCTAACTTATCGGTATTAGGTCTTCTACCGGTAGCCATCAACATTTGATCGGCTCTAACTGTTTCACCATTATCGAGATGAGCAACTTTCTCACCGTTTTCTTCCTCTACTTTTTCTGCTGAGGCCTCAAGAATAACATTATATTTTTCTTTTGAAATTTCAGTGAATTTCTCTGAGATTTCCCTATCTTCTCGTCCTAAAAGCTTATCTCCTCTCTCAACAATGGTAACTTCTGTACCCATCTCATTGTAGAAGAAAGCTAGTTCCGCTGCTATATAACCTCCGCCAACGATAATCATGGAGTTAGGCCTCTCTTCCAGCTTCAAAGCATCTTTACTAGTCAAGTAATCAACTTCTTCAACTCCGTCAACAGGAGGTACAAAAGGCCTGGAACCTGCTGAAATCAATATTTTATCAGCAGTCAATTCCTCACCATCAACTTCGACTACTTTGTCATCAACGAATGAAGCTTCAGATCTATACAAGTCGTAGTTTTCTGCGTTTTCGACGCCTGATTCTATAGCTTCAGCATCTTCAGAAACATTTTCATTAACCTCTTCAACTATACTCTGAAAGTCTATGCCTTCAATTGAGGCCTTTATCCCAAATTTTTCGGACTCCCTAATATCAGAGGTTAACTGTGCTCGGTGGATCAGCATCTTGCTTGGTATACATCCACGGTTTAGGCAGGTGCCTCCTAAGGGTCCTGGTTCGATTAATGCTACTTTTTCATTTTTTGAGTTCATTGCTGATGCGACGTCTTGTCCTGATCCTGCTCCAATTACAATTAAATCATATTCTTTCATGACTTTTAGTTCACTTACACATAAGTTTGTGTTCTACTGGTTTATCAGTTTAAACAGAAAATAGGAAAAATAATTTGGGAAAAGTGGTTATTCGTCGTCTTCGTGGCTGTGGTCTTCGTCGTCTCCTGTCAGATCTACTCCGCAGGTCTTGCAGACTTTTTCTTCTTCGTCGCTCATTTTTAGTTGTTCACCTCTTCGTCGTTGGCCCAGGCCTTCAAGGTTTCGTAATCTGTTCCTCCGCAGATCCATTCTTCTGTCTCTGTGTTGTAGAAGAACGGTACCCCTCCACATTTGTCATCTCCATCGACGTCGAAGTATAGTTCTTTGTTATCTTCATTTTCCCATACTTCTAACTGTTGGACTGTGACGTTTTCTTCTTCCTCCAGTTTTTCTACTTTGGGGGCCATCTCTTTGCAGTGTGTGCATCCGTCGCCATAAAATTCAACTAGTTTCTCAGTTATTTCTGCCATCTAATATCACAGTACTTAGTTGGTAGGCCTTCTTTTTGAAGCTTCAACCACAATATAGGATTTATGCTGGAATTTATTTGGCAGTATCTTGTTGGGCCTATAGTAGCGGAGGCTATTGGAGAACCAGCTTTATGGAATGGAGTAGAAGCAGTAGCAGGATATAATCTTTACAACACCTTGGCTTGGCTGGTTTTAGGTCTTTCAATAATTATTTTAATTAAAAAATTCTTTGAACGATATGAAGTAGATTTCAGTCCTGAAACTGCATTTAATTTGATACCTCTTATCGTGCTTGCAGGGGTATTAAGAGCTGTTCAAGATGCTGTGAATCTCCCATTATTTATAGAGATTTTGCTTATTACCCCGGTAATTTATATCTGGGTGGCGGCTATAGCGATTGGTATAATTGTTTTAAACCAGTTTAAAGATGTAGAATTCCGTTATATCAACTCAGTGATTATAGCTTCTATAATAATTCTGTTATTCTGGGTTCAGGCTGCGTTAATACCTGTGCTATTGATCGGGATTGGTTCTGCAGTTGTTGGAGGCCTCTACTACTTTTTGACTGAAGGAACTAAGTATGGGTCTCTGCCGTTGACGTTCATGGTTATGAGCCAGTTCTTTGAGGGGTTCTCATCAATTTATGGGCTTTCACAAGGTTATCAGCCTCGGCAACTACTGACTTCAACAGCGGTAGAACTAATGGGGCCTCCAGGATTCCTACTCGTGAAAATATTTGTATTAGCAGTAGCTCTAAAGATTTACTTTGACCTTGAAGAAGTCTGGAAAGGGATTCTGCTTGTAACACTTTACTCAATAGGATTTGCAACAGGTATCAGAGTTGTCCTGAGAGCAGCGTTAGGTGTCTAAAAAATACAAGATTATTTATGCAAAGGCCTCCAAAACTATTGTTATGAGGAAAGCCTTGCTGATTTCAACCGTTTTCTTATTCATGATTGTAACTGTTTCAGCTTTCGATGTATCTGTTAATACATTAGAGCAAACCGCTACTACCGATCAGCCGGCTGTATTTGAAATCCAAGTAGAAAACACTGGTTCTGCTGAATCAGATTACCGTTTGAATATGCAAGACTATCATAGAAGCCGATGGTACTCCTATAATGACCGTATCACTGTTCAACCCGGTGAGACGGAGACCTTCAGTTTAGAGGTCAGGCCTGATAATCAAGCAGTTCAAGACCGTTACAATGCAGATTTTTCAGTTAGGGAATCAGCGACAGACGAAATATTTAGAGGGTCAATTACCTACAGAGTTAACCGAGATCGAGAACTTAATCTTGAATCATTCTCAGCAGATAAAGAGCAAGTTAAGCCTGGTGAAGAAGTTCAGGCCTCAGCTACTGTAAGAAATGTAGGTCCTTCAACTCTTCAAGATCCTGAGATAATTTTCACTGGATTCAATCAATCGAAGACTTCGGATCTTGGGCCGATCACAGGTGGAGGAACTCGTTCAGTTACAGAAACTTTCGAAATAGATAGGTTCGAATCTCCAGGCGCTAAAGAGCTAACTTTGCAGGTAGAAGACCGGTTCTACACAGAGGAAATTAATGTTGAGGAAGTTGAGAATATTTCGGAGACTGTTCGAACAGATAACAGGGTTTTCGTAGTAAACAAACAGTACAGTTTTAAGAACGAAGGAAATACTCATAGAAACTATACTTATGAAGTAGAAGTACCAGACTACCTTGAACCAGTGACTACTGCAGAAGGAGCAGAAAAATTCGACTCGGATTCAGGCACAGGATACAGATGGTCCTTAAGCCTTGAACCTGGAGAAACTGAAACAGTCCAAACTCAAACAGATTACTGGGTGCCAATCACAGGCCTCGCACTACTTTTCATCAGTTTCATCGTGCTTAGAAAAGTTACTTCAAGCGTCTCAATCGTCAAAAAGGTAGAAGAAAGAGGCGACAAAGTAGTAATCACGTTAGAAGTAGAAAATTCAAGCTCAAAAATCTATGATGATGTCCTGCTTGAAGACTACGTACCTAACATAGCTGCAGTTAGCTCAAGTTTTGATATGGCCACGCCTGAAATAGTGAACGAGGAAGAAGGAACAAAACTCAAATGGTGGATAACAGACCTAGGACCTGGAGATCAGAGAATCTTCAAATACACTTTAAGGCCTAAAGTAGAAGTTGAAGGAGGGGTCACACTTGATCCTGCCGAACTGAAAAACGGTGAAGAAACCTTGAGCCTTACTGATCAAGTTAAGGCTCGTTTCTAAAAAACCTTTTAGTAGGGTATAAAAAAACTTCAGGCCTATTTCTTTCATATCCCCGACTTAGCTCAGTCTGGCAGAGCGTCCGCCTGTAGAGCGGATTGTCCCAGGTTCAAATCCTGGAGTCGGGACTCCTGCCATATTATCTTTTCAGCTTGACACGATTTCTTGTTATAAAAGAGCTTAGGCCTCATGTTTGTTTTACAGTATCTTTCCTATATCTGGGAGGGATGCGAGGGGCGGCATGATCCCTTTTTTGCTTGGCGGCTGGAAGGAGTTTTGCAGCCTCGAACTATTTTTCACTATGTCTAAAACTGTTGTTTGAAGCCGATTTTTCTGGTTTAAATGGTTCTTGGTTGAATTTGGGTCTGAGTTAGACTGGAGTTCGGAAAAGGTGCTTTAAAAAGGGGTTCGCATTACTGGTTAGAAGGTGAAAAAAGTTTATGAAACTGGAGTCTGATAGACTGGGGAAGTGCGTGCTCTGCAGTGACAGAGTTTTCAAAACCGAGAACTATGTCGAGTCAACAGATGGATACGCTCATATTGGCTGTTTGATTGAGAAAAAGGTGTCAGGTAATGAACTTAAAGCCTGAACTTGATCTAGACGAAGATGAGTCGTTGACTCGTAAGGATGTCAGGGAGAAAGTGAAGATCGTCCGTTATGAGTACGGTTTAAGCAAAGAAGAGGCTGCCAAACTGCAACAGTATCTCTATAATTCCGGTACTGTCACGGAATTTGTTGAAAGATTGGAGGAAATGTTGATGGAGTTCACGGTTGCAAAAGGTAGGCCTTCTAGACAGGAGTTTGAGGACGTCAACACCCAAACTTTCAGTGATATTCAGGCCTGAAAATTCTTCCCTTCTTTTTTATTTAAATGATCAGTGTTAAAATCTAATTAGTTTGGTGAAAACCTTTGTTTAGGCCTAGAAAATGGAAACTATGAGAGAATGCAGAACTTTGAGAAAGTGCTTTGGTGGCTTATCGGCGGAACCCGTGGAGGAAAGAACAGGTTGAGAATTATCATGAAGTTAAATGATCAGCCGATGAACATGAACCAGTTATCAGAAGAAGTAGACCTCGACTACAAGACAGTACAGCATCACATCGAATTAATGGAGGAACACAACGTCGTAACAGATATGGGCGAAGGATACGGAAAGAACTACTTCTTGACAGATCAGATGGATGCTAATATGGAGAAGCTTGAATACATAGCTGAAAAAGCAGGTGTTAAACAGTGAATTTAAAACAGAGAATTAAAGATTTGATGACAGGAGACAGAATATTTACAACAGTAATACTGTCAGGCATCGTTTTTGGAGGCCTATCCGCGTATATGGGAAGTTTGCTGTTTTTAGCTCCAACGCAGTTTTTTGAGAGCGTAGTTCTAGCAAAAATATTCTTCACATCATTCAACATAATCATACTAAGCGCATTAACTTACACCTATTTCTCAATCTATAGAGAGGTACCAACATCAATGAGCAGAGGCCTAACAATGTTCAGCGCAGCACTACTATTATACGCATTAACTTCAAGCCCGCTGCTTCACATATACACTGGTTTTGATACAATAACTGTTGGGCCTTTCACTTATGTACCTGACATGTTTGTATCAATAGCAGCCTCAGTTATTTTCTATGAAAGCCAGAAATAAAACCGTTCTCACCGCTCAGTTTAATTATGGATTTCAAGAAAAAATATCAAGACTTCTTCGACACTCTGCACCCTAGCCACATGGATGAAAAACGGTTCGTCCCTGCAGTCGGCTCTGAGAGCAGCGACTACATGCTTATAGGAGAAGCGCCAGGAGCAAATGAAGTCGAGCAAGGCGAACCTTTTGTCGGCAGAGCAGGGAAGAGAATGGACGATATTCTCTCTGACATAGGAGTCTCAAGGTCTGATCTCTACATCACCAACTTAGTGAAAATCAGGCCTCCAGATAATAGAGATCCTAAGAAAGAAGAGATCGAGGCCTGGGCGCCATTATTAGAAGAAGAAATCACAAACGTAAACCCTGAAATAATAATTACTTTAGGAAACTTCCCTTCAAAGTACATGCTTGACACCAGTAAAGGAATCAGCCAGATTCACGGCCGAATATTCACGCGTGAAGGCCAGAAAATAATGCCAGTATACCATCCAGCAGCCACGCTTTACGACAGAAGCAAAGGCCCAGAACTAGAAAAAGACTTTAGAAAGGCCTTTGGGAAAGAAAATTCGGGCCAGCAGAAATTGAGTGATCTGTAATGGAGAAATACAAATCCATAATCCTGGATTTTGAGGCCTTCCAGGAGGAGTGTCAGAAAGAGCCGATTTCAACTGTTAGAAGAAATGACATCAAGGCCCGAGAAGATTTTGAGGAAAGATTGAGTGAAGATTTTGAGTTTGAACAGGCCTCATGGAATGATAAGGTTTACAGGTTGAAGGATGAGAAGAAGCCTGGTAAGTCTATGCTTCACTGGAGGGGAGAATACTATGTTCAGGAAGAATCTGCTTCAGTGCCGGTAACAGTTTTGGATCCGAGGCCAGGTGATAAAGTATTGGATATGTGCTCAGCTCCTGGAGGAAAAACAACACAGATCGCTGACAAAATTAGTAATGAAGGCTTAGTTGTGGCTAATGAAGTTTCAGATCAAAGGATGAAAAGTCTTCACGCAAATATTTACAGAACCGGGAGTTTCTCTGTCAATGCTTTAAACGAGGATGGTCGAAGGATTCCAGAAGATAGAGAATTCGATAAAGTCTTGGTTGATGCGCCTTGCTCTGGAGAAGGAAACAACTGCAGAAGAGAGGAAGAAGAAATGGCCTCAGAACAAGAATCCAAAGACCTAGCAAACCTACAATTAGACTTGCTAGAAAAGGCTTTCGCACTAGTCAAAAAAGGAGGAACTGTCGTCTACTCCACATGTACTTTTTCCCCTTATGAAAACGAATTTGTCGTCAGCCAGGCTTTGGAGAATAATGATGTAGAGCTTGAAAGGATTGAACTGGATTTTAGTCATGAGAGAGGCCTGAAAAATTATCAGGAAATGAGTTTTGGAGAAAGTTTGAGAAAAACCGTGAGGATTTATCCGCATCATTTACAGTCTGGAGGGATGTACGTTGCTAAATTCAGATGTTAGAGAGTATGTGAAAGAAAGATTTGGAGCTGAATTAAACGGAGAATTCTACTATAATGGAGACTTCTGGTACTGCCGCGAACCGGAAGAAAGATATGAAACTAACGGTATTCGAGCAGTCAGAGACATGGATATAGGCCTCAAGCCAACAACTTACTTTCTACAGTTAATTCAAGATAAAATAGGAAAAAATAGAGTTGATCTTTCTAGGGCGGAGTTAGAGGCCTTGCTAAATGGAGATATGATTGAAAGAGAAATGAGCGAAAAAGGTTATGTTGCATTATTCTTTGAGAACCGGTGTATAGGCTGCGGATTTTACATGGATGAGTTGATTTCCAGTCGTGTTCCTGAAGGACGTGCAGAAGAATTATTAGATATGTTCTAGTTTGCTTTACCCATAAGATCTCCTATCAGGAATAGCCCAAAGTTTAGCATCATTAGTACACTAAGCTGCATCGCTAATACTTCTGGAGTTAACGAAATATCAAACAGAGATACGTTTCTTCCAACATTTTGGCTGATGTACTGGAAGCCTAAATATACTGTTCCGAGAGATAAAATATCTACTGCGGTGCCTATGTAACCATGCTCCAAGAAACCTGAAAGCCATCCGAATACTCCTTCTCCGCTTGAACTTTCATTCATGTAATGACCGCTAGAACCGTCATCATCTCCCATAAACTCAAGCATAAATACACCCGCCACTATCGCTGAGAGCTGTATAAGCATTATTTCCTCTGTTGCGAAAGGCTCTAAAAGTTCTTGTAAATCTCTGATGTTAGCCATGGAGTATATGGCAAATATATTCAGGCCTAGGGCTCCTATGGCCAAGGCATCAACTTTAGGAGTGCTCTTTAATTGTTCTGTCAGTTTCTTTTTACCTTGACTCATACAAAGCATTTTGTTATTGCTGTATTAAAAACTCTCCTGAATAACCTCCTTTCCTTTATAAGAGTTAAGGCCTATTTGGTTCTTGTTGGCGACCATAGCGAGAGGGTTACACCCGTACCCATCCCGAACACGGAAGTTAAGTCTCTCAGCGATTTGAGTAGTACTGTCTTTGACGGGAGGCTCCTGACGTTGCCACACTATTTTTCCTTACTTTACTTCAAATTCTCAATTTTACCGAATAGAAAAAAGTAATTAGAAATGTGAATCCTCAGTTATATCTTTTACATTGAGGTGTGTTCTCCGATTATCGCGTCATTCAAATCTGCTTCTTCTAATTCGCAGTTGTTATCGATGATACTGTTCTTGATGGTGCAGTTCTCGATTTCTACATCGTGGAAAATTATAACATTCTCTAAGTCAGAGTTTTTGACTGTAGAGCCTTCCATTACGAACACATTATCGTTAGTCTCAGAGTTCTCTATATTTCCTTTCACAATTTTGCCATCAATTACAGCTGATTGGGCATCTAAATATCCTTCGGGTGTTCCGACATCGTGCCATTCTCCTGTGAAGCTGTAGGCATACATATCTGTCTGTTCATGAGCCCATTCAAGCAGTCTCCCGGGCTCATCCAAGAACTGGTCCTCAGGAACATCTGTATTCTCTCTGAAATGCTCCTCATACTCATGGAAAAGACTTAACTGGCTTTCTGGGTAGAAATAACAAGCTGTAGAAGCTAATGTGGAAGGAGGCTCTTCAGGCTTTTCTTCAAAACCGACAATCGCGTCTTCATCAGTATCTACAATTCCGAAGCTTGAGGCCTTCGCTAAATCGTTAACATCAAACACTACGTTTGTAGGCGCATCTTTTTCCTGTGAGAACTCCACAAAATCTTGAATCGAAAAGCTGTAATAATTATCCCCTCCAATAATCAATAAGTCATCTTCAATTTCTTCCTGATCTAAAATATTTATTATAGCGCCAATAGTACCGGGTTTTTCTTCCTCACTATCTTGCTCCTCTACCACAACTCGGATATTATCGCGGCCTGAAAGTTCAATATATTCCTCAAAATCATCCGCAAACTTCTCATTCGTGGAAATTAAAACTTCATCAAAATCTTCCATCTCATCTATTATGTAATCGATTATAGGCCTTTCTCCAAGCGGTAGAAGGGGTTTTGCACGGTCTTTCGTAACTGGCCAGAGCCTGGTAGCGTGGCCTCCTGCAAGAATCACTGCTTTCATAATACAAAGTATTACTTTCTCATTTTTATTCCTATTCCAAACGCGCCTCTAATTCCTCATCATCAATTTCATAGTCATGGTCTTCAGAACTGTCGGCCGCTACCTTGATTTCATCCAGTAACTGGCATTTGCGGCATAGGCCTCCGCTGCAAGGTTCTCCACATCTCTCACACTCCTTAATCTGGTTCTCCTCGCTGTCCCAGTCCATATTATTCTCTACAAGATCTGAGATTTCTCTGCCTTGTGAAACGATTGAATATTTGATGCCTGGCATTTGAGACTCTAATTTATTTAGGAAACTTTTGACCATGGGCCTCAATGAACTCTCTTGTACGTGAGGGCACCGGTCAATCACTCCTAAGTCGTGGATTCTCGAGTAGAGTGCGATTTCTTTCTCCATTACATCACGCAAGGGTTTAATCCTCGGTACGAACATGTCGTGGTCTGCGGGATCGTCTTTAGGTCCGATACGCGCCATTCTTTTTGTATCGCCTTTGATATGGTTCATCATGATGGCCTGGGCTTCATCATCTAAGTTATGGCCGATAGCCATTTTATCTGCATCAACTTTTCGGCACATCTTGTTCAATAGGTCTCGACGCATTATTCCACAGTAGGTGCAGTTACCTTTTGCTCCTGCGTCTGCGACGTCATCCATCTTCAAGTCATAGTAGTCAGAATATTTTCCGACCTCTAGTTTGACATCTAGTTCGTCGCACATCTCCTCTGCAGCTGAAATAGACTCATCACGGTACTCATCAATTCCTTCATGAACTGCAACCGCCACAATTTCAATATCAGGCCTGTCGCCGAAAATCTCAACTAACTGTTCCAGCATAACTGCAGAGTCCTTTCCGCCTGAAAGGCCTACAGCTATTGTGTCGCCTGATTCCACCAGGTTTCCGTCTCTTATTGTGCGCTTAACCTTTTTGTTAATATCAATTGAGAAGTGTTTCTCGCAAAGGCCTCTTCCTTCGTGTTCTCGGAAAATTACTGCTTCTCTATTGCATTTACTGCATTGGTTTTCGTCAGTCATATCTAAGAAATAATTGTGAATCTTTTTTAGATAGATGTTATTTTAGTTCTTCAGGATAAATTTCCTCGTCAACTACCTTGATGTTGTGGTCTGCTATCTCTTCTAGTTTACCTAGTTCATAACCTTCTTCATCAGATTCCTTATCTTGCTCAGTTTCTTTGGAAGATTTTTCGTATAGATTTCCGCCGGCGCCTATTCCTTCTATTAGTAGGCCTGTTCCTAGTGCGATGCCTGATCCTGCTAATAATCCTCCTAAACCTAATGCGGCTCCGCCATACATTGTCCAGTCCCATTTGTCTTCAGGCTTTAATATTGAGCCATAACTCTTGAGTTTACCCCAGATTCCTTGAGCTTCTTTTCCTTCTAAAGCCTTATCTACATCCTCTAAAGAAGTATCTAGATCTTCTGCTGTTTTTTCTCCAATTAAAACTGTCTCAGAATCTACTACTGCATATCCTTCTAGGCCTTCATCTGTTGATTCAAATCCTTGCTCTGCTCCAAAATACTGGTCGATATCCGAAGGTTCGTCTGCAGATGCATAAAGGTCCTCTATGGTTCCATAACTATAATCTTCAGCGTCATCAATCATTCCTTCGATGAGATCATCAATGTCTGTTTCTATGGCTTCTGAATTATCGTCTATTTCAGGCTCTTCGGGAGATTCTGTAGTTTGAGGCGCTTCTGGACTATCTTGAGCTCCTTCAGCTGAGGTCATATCTTATTGAAAAAGAAGCAATCTTTTAACTTTTTGGTGACAACAGGCCTAGATGTTCAGTATAGACCTTAACTCGCTGAGATCTCTGATTCTATGAGTCGGATTCAAATTCTTTCTCTCCGCATAACTCTGGACTAGTACTGAGTCAATTCCTGCATTTTCGGCTGCTTTAATATCTGCACTAGTATCACCAACCATCACAGGGTTTTCAGCATCCAAGTCTTCAATAACTTTCTCAAGCATGTAGGGGTGAGGCTTCTTATTCTCAATATAATTCTCAAGATCAGTTAATTCAAGAGCCTGAAATGAACCAAAATAATCATTAATTCCAAAGTACCTCAAAGTAAACTTCGCAGTCTTTTTAGGCGAGTTAGTCGCTAAACCAATAGGCCTATCAATTTCCTGCAAAATCTTCTCAGTTTCAGAGAAAAGCCTTATCGCCCCGTGCTCAATTAAACTAATCTTTGCATTCTGAACTCGGTGCTCAATCTCCTCAACCTCTGCTAACGTCATTTCTTTTCGATCCATTAATTCCTGTACTTGGGACATATCAGTTGACTGCACAATTTGAACAGCGTCATCCTTCGAATATTTGTAGCCCATTTCTTTAGCTTTCTTCCGCCTTATCTGATCCATCCACTGGAAGTTATCAAGGCCTGAATCAAGTATAACTCCATCCATATCAAAAATAACTGCGTCGTACTTCATAGCTACCTTTTAGAATAACTTCTCCAATCTATTTAAAGGCCTTCCCGATTTTAAAGTATGTAAGCCAGGGTACGAAGATTTGAAATTCTTCTGTGCTCAGCCATTTCAATGAAATGCCAGCGTGGCGGAGTCTGGTTGAACGCGGCAGATTCGAGATCTGCTGGGACATACCCGTCCCTCACCGGTTCAAATCCGGTCGCTGGCGAAGCCATTTTTAACGAAGATGACAAATATAAATTATGGCTGTAGTTGAAATTGAAAAAGGTATCAAGCTCAGGCCAGGCATGGGTATTATGAGCACTGGCGATGGTTATACCTTATTAATTCCAAGTTTGGAATTAGATGAGATAAGCGAACTCCGAGGCGAGTTTATACGGTTAACTGATTACAATAATGAATACGAATGTGCGGAACAACTTACTGAATTCCTCTATAAAAGGCTTCAGTATGACGATTCTGAAGAACCAAGAAATAAAATTAGCTTAAAAGAATCTATTAGACTGGAAAAAGGAGTATGTAAAGAGATGGCTGCAGTTTACCAAATATTAGCTCAAGGGTTGAATCTCGATACTAGATATGTAAGAGGAACCTACAAAGGGAGTAAACATGCATGGATCAAACTGAAGATTGGCGGGCAAATATTCTATGCAGACCCTACTAATGAAAAATTTCTGCCGTACAAAAAAGCTGTTAAAAAATTCAATCTAGTGGAAGGGGTTAACAAGGTAATGGTGCCTGGGAAGAATAAACAGCAGTTCATAGATCAAATAACCTAGAAAACATGTATGAATCGGAAAAGGCCTCTGCTATTTTTAAAGTTTGGAGATTACAATAATCTTACATAGGTGAAATTTTTCATATGACAGAAGAAGATGATTTTGCAGGTCAAGAGTTTAACGCAGACGACGAAACCGAAGAAGAACCAGAGCCAGAAGTCGAAGAGACTGAAACTGAAGAAGTAGTTGAAGAAACTACTGACGAAGTTGAAGAGACTCAAGAAACAGAAGACGAAGGCTCAGATGAAGACTTTGACAAACCGGTCAGCGAAGGAGACATCGTTGAAGTGGAAGTCGAAGATCTTGGAAGCAAAGGAGACGGAATCGCACGCGTTGAAGGATTCGTAGTTTTCGTACCTGGAGCAGAAGTCGACACAACTTATGAAGTAGAAGTTACTTCAGTCGGTAACAAGTTCGCATTCGCAGAAATCGTAGAATAAATTACGATGGACGTACTGGTCAGATACAGCGAAATATCGAAAAAGAAAGGAAAGACCAGACAACAACTTTTACAGGCCTTGAGACAAAGGATACAGGACAAACTCGACTTCGAGCAAGTCTCTTATCAGAAAGTGTCTGAAAGGCCTGGCCGTATCTTTATTTTTAATACTTCAAGAGAAGCAGCTGAATCTATCAAATTACTGCCTGGAATTAAGTCTTGTTCTCCTGCCAAAAAAGTAAAACCTAAAACTAGTATTATAGAAGAAAACTTGCCTGTGGTTGAAGGCTCTTTCGGAGTTAGAGTAAATACTCGTGACACAGATTATTCAAGTCAGGAACTGGAGAGAAAGTTCGGGTCTATAATCCAGGAAAAAACTGGTAATGTTGTAGACTTGGAGAATCCAGATACATGGGTTAAAATAGAGATATCGAAAGATCAAGCACATATTTTCACTGAAAAGTTTGAAGGTCCTGGAGGCCTTCCAGCAGCCACACAAGGAAACTTTATTACATTGGTTTCAGGAGGTATAGATTCTCCAGTAGCCGCCTACCAAATGATGAACAGAGGCGCCGACATTACTCCTATCTATTTTTACAACAGGCCTTACGCCGCTGAAGATCACTTACTGCGGTTTGAAAAAACTGTAGAAAAATTGAGAGAATTTAATCCATCAAAGAAATGGAAATATTATGTTGTGGATATGAAAGAAGCCAACAAGGCCTTAGAAGAAGTTGATAGCGGGAGAATGATCCTACATAGAATGCTGATGTTTGAGGCGGCTGATAAAATAAGAATGGAAAAAGGAATGGATGGTATTGTGACAGGTGAAAGTATTTCCCAAAAATCATCTCAGACTCCAGAGAACTTGGCTACGACAAGCCAAGGATTGAATATTTTCAGGCCTCTGCTTACGTGGGAGAAGGATGAGATTACTGAGAAGGCGAGAGATATCGGGACTTTCCAATATTCTAAAATCGATTCGGCCTGTAAAACTATTTCTCCTGAGAATCCTTCAACTAACGTAACTCTTGAGGAGTTGAAGACTTTGAAAGAAAAAATTGGTTTTGATGAGATTTTACAGGAGTTAGTTGAGTCTGCAGAAGTTAGAGAGATTTAAAGATTTTCCTTGCTGGAAAAAGGTTTATATATGCTATGTGTACGGTGGTATGTATGGGTTTGAAAGAGCGCAAGGAAGAAGCGGAAGCCGTACTGGATTCTGCTGAGATGACTTTGGAAACCTTTGGCCGTTCTGGTAAAGCAGCTCAACAGTTAGAGTCTGCAGTCCGTCAACTGGAGCAAGAGCTTCAGGATCCTGATTCAGCTTCAAGTTTGAAGAAATTGATTGGAGAAATCAGAGAATTGATGGATGATGTACAGGAATCAGGGGGAGGAGACTTTATGGTAGAGGAACCAGGGCCTGCAGCAGGTCCAAGCAACATGCCGGATGACGACATGCCTCCGATTTAATTGCCAAAGCTACTTTAATCACATATCACTAATTTTTCTTTATGACTGATCAGTGTCCTTTCTGCCAGCTCATATCGCAGCCCGAACAACTAAACATAATCGGAGAGACAGAAAATTTCTATGCGTGGCTTGAATATCCGCAACCTAGAGCGAAAGGACACGCCAACATAGTACCTAAAGAGCATGTAGAAAACGTAATGGAGCTATCCTTCTCACAGTACCAGGAAGCTATGAAACTGGTCAGAGAAGTTATGGAAAAAGCAGTGGAAGGATTGGGAGCAGATGGGCTTTCAATAACCATGAATGTGAAGGAGGCCGGAGGCCAGATGCTTCCACATGCTTATATCCAGGTTTTCCCAAGGTTCCAGGAAGATGAGAATGCCGGGACTCCTACAGGAGCGATCTTTCCGCATAGAGAAGATTTACAAAGCGAGGAGGCCTACCAAAAGGTTATGAAGGGTTATGAGTCTGTGGATGTTGATTTAGGTTCTGAAGCTATTGAGCCTCACCCTGACTCTCAGAGACATAAAGAAGATAATAGAAATGGTAAAGCTGAAGAGGAAGAATATAAGACCTCAGAAAAAGAATCTAATTCTTCAAAAAGGGATTCTTCCCCAGAAAATGATTCAGAAGATAGTTCTGATTCAGGATATAAGGGTTATCAAAGAGATGATGAAGAGAGCAAGACTGAAAGAAGTTACAGGAAGAGGGGAGAATCTACTCGCTGGACATAAAATATAAATAAATTTGTTACCTATTGGTAAATATGGGTTTTCTGAAGAAGTTAGGCGGAGCCGCACTAGGAACTGCAGGAGCTTTAGCAGCAGGATATGGAGGTTATAGACTTGCTACCAGAAACTCAGAAGAAATTAACTATACTGTCGGAGCAGCCAGAGGCACTTACGAAGAATCAGAAGACCCGCTTAGAGCTGCAGGAGCAGGCCTAATGGAAGCATATTTCCAGAACCAAGATAACGACACAGGCTACCTAGACAATCTAGTTTTCACAGGCCTAGGTGTAGGCGCATGGGCAACAGCCACTTATGGATTAATGGATGATAGAGACCTCGAAGAACTAGGCGAAGAAGAACTCGAAGAATAATCCTTTTAACATTCTGTTACACCGATTTATACATGACTGACTACAATCCTCAGAAAATTGAGAATGAAATCTCAGATTACTGGAACAAAAATAATGTAAAAGAGAAAGTTAGGGAATCTACTGAAGGAAATGAGCCTTTCTTTTTGATTGATGGGCCTCCATATCTGAACGGAGCTCCTCACGTAGGTCATATGCAGGGAAAAGTCCTGAAGGATGTTATGCTGCGTTTCAAACAGATGCAAGGCTTTGATGTCCATGATCAGGCAGGATTCGACACGCATGGCCTGCCTAACGAACTGGCTACTGAAGAAGAACTGGGGATAGAAGATAAAAATGAGATCGGGGATTCGATTTCTGCCGCCAAATTTATAGAGGAATGTAAAGATCGTGCAACTTCGGCTAAAGGTCTATGGCAGGGAGTTATGAACGACCTTGCTGTATGGCAGGATTTCGAGAACCCTTACATGACTTACGATGCAGACTATATCGAGACTGCATGGTGGCTTCTCAAAGAAACACATAAACAGGATCTATTATACGAAGATGGAAAGCCAATTCATTGGTGTCCAAGATGCCAGACAAGTCTTTCAGGATATGAGGTAACGGATGAATACCAGCAAATTGAAGATATTGCGGTTTTTGTCAAGTTCCCGCTTAGAAACCAGGAAGAAAATGTAGTGATCTGGACAACAACACCTTGGACAATCCCATCAAACATGGCAGTATTCGTCCATCCAGACTATGAATACGCAACAGTAGAAGTAGATGGAGAAAAGCTGATAATTGCAGAACAGCTCGTTGGGAAGGCAATGAGCAAAGCAGGCTACGAAGAAGACGAATACGAAATAACAGAAATAAGAAAAGGTGAAGAACTGGAAGGCCTCAAATACGACACTCCATTCCTAGATGAAATCCCGAGACAACAAGAACTGGACGAAGAAGACGGAGTCCACAAAGTACATACATCAACAGAGCTTGTAACACTTGAAGAAGGAACAGGCCTAGTACACGCAGCAACAGGCCACGGACCAGAAGATTACGAAGAAACAAGGCCTATGGATCTCTCGGTTTTCTCACCGCTTGACGAAGAAGGAAACTATACAGAAGAAGCAGGAGAATTAGAAGGAAAAAACGTGCTGGAAGTTGATCCAGAAATTGAAACAAAGTTAGAAAATAAAGGCCTTCTGCTTCACAGCGAGCCTTACCGGCATGACTATCCTCACTGCTGGAGATGCAAGACCGAGTTAATTTACCGGGCTGCAGACCAATGGTTTATCGAAAATGATAAAGTAAAGAAGAGGATGCTTGAAGAAAACGAAGGTGTTGACTGGGTTCCAGAGAATGCACAGGAACGTTTCCACAACTTTGTAGAAGACTCTCCAGACTGGTGTATCAGTCGTCAAAACTACTGGGGTATCCCAATTCCTATCTGGAGGAACGATGAAACCGGAGAAATAGTTGTAATAGGAAGCTTTGAAGAACTAGAGGAAAAAGTAGGAGAACTACCGGAAGACTTCGATCCGCATAAACACGTAGTAGATGATATAACCTGGGAAGGAGAGAACGGAGGAACATTCAAGAGAATCCCGGATATTTTCGATGTCTGGTTTGACTCAGGAATCGCTCCATTTGCTTCACTTCATTACCCATTTGAGGAGCAGCCATTTGAGGATATGTGGCCTATGGACTTCATTACTGAGGCCTCTGATCAGATCCGTGGATGGTTCTACTCATTAATGTTTACAGGAATTCTTGGATTCGATGAGGCTCCTTATGAGAAGATTCTTTTCCAAGGATATGTCTTGGATGCAGAAGGAGAGAAAATGAGTAAATCTCTTGGTAATGTAGTCGATCCGCAGGACCAGGTGGATGAATATGGTGCGGATCTACCAAGATTTTACCAGTTGAGATTGGCTCCGCCATGGGAGCAGAAGAACTATGATGAAAAAGAAATAGAAAATGAAATTTACAGGCTTTTCTCAGTCTTCTGGAATACAAAAGAGTTCTACCGAACTTACGAGGAAGACATTGAAAGGCCTGAAGAACTTGAAGTAGAGGACAGATGGATTCTTTCCAAGATAAACTCAATAGAGATTGGAGCTGAAGAGAAGATGGAGGATGCACACTTCTTTGAAGTTGCGAGAGAACTTGAACAGTTCATCGTCAACGATTTATCCCGTTGGTATGTCAAGAAGGTACGCTCACGGTTAAAAGATCGGGATGAAGCCGCTTTGTGGACTTTGAGGGAAGTGCTTGAACAGGTCAATCTGATGATGGCTCCATTCGCCCCGTACATAACAGAGAAGATCTACAGGGAATTTGATGGACAGGAAGTTTCAGTTCACGCTGAGGACTATCCGGAAGCCAACGAAAAATGGGTTGAGGAAAACCTGGAAGAGGGTATGGAGGTAGCAAGAGAAATTGTTGAGGAATCAGTCAAAGTTAGAGATAGAGAAGAATACAACCTTCGATGGCCTGCTAGGAGAATGGTGCTATCAGTGGAAGAAGAAACACAGAATATGCTGGAAGAGTTCGAACCATTGATTAAAGATATGGCGAACGTTAAACAGATAGAATATGGTGGCGTAGCATCCAATCTAACAGCAAAGCCTGATTACTCCAAACTAGGGCCGAAATTCGGAGGTAACGCCGACGAAGTAGCAGAAGAAATAGAAAAACTAGAACACAGCCAGATTGAAGAACTCCAGAAAGTTGGAGAACTTGAACTCGAGAAATACCAGATAGAGGAGGAAGATGTTGAAGTAGCCCGGGAATCACCGGAAGACGTCGGCAGCAAGGCCTTCTCAAAAGGAGAACTATTCCTGGACCTAGAGATGACAACCGAAATTGAAAGAGAGGCATTAGCTTCGGAAGTAGTGAGAGCTGTTCAGCAGAAGAGGAAGGACTCAGGCCTTGATGTGGAGGATGAAGTAAAACTCTCTGTAGAAGAAGACCTCGAAGAGTACTCGGAGATGTTCCACGATAGAATTAATCTTTCATCGCTTAACTTTGAAGGAGAAAAGCTTGAGTATGAAGCCTCCGCTGAATTCAAAGATCAGGAAATCAGGTTCTCGTTTTCGAATCCGGTTTAAAGACTAAGGAGTAAGTAGAATATATGAAACGAGAACATCTTAAACCGGCAGTAGATTATCTGAAAGACTGCGAAGATTCGAAAATCAAGATTTTACATCACTGGGATATGGATGGTGTAGCCTCTGCTACTATAATCTCTAAAATACTGGAGAAACAGCGAGGTAGGCCTGCAGATGATGTATCTATTCCTTTAGAGCGAGCATATCATCTCTCTGAACAGGAGAAAAAGGAGTTAAAGGAATTTGATAAGTTGATAGTTTTGGACTTTAATTTGAAGGCAGATGAACTTGAAGAGCTTAATGAGTTCATAGATGTTTTAGTAGTAGATCATCATGAGTTTGATAGAAGGCCTGAAGTCCCGTTCGTGAATCCTAGAGAGTTTGATGCTGATGTCTATGTTCCATGCAGTAAGATTTGTTTAGATATTGCTGCAGAATTTGGTTTAGAGGATGATGTCCGATGGATTGCCGGTATGGGAGTAATCCAGGACTTTGGAGTTAAATCCTGTCCGGAGCTTTTCGAGGCCTTGAACGAAGATTATGAGAAGTATCTGCCAGAGGACTTGAATCAGCATGAATTAGCGAAGAACTGTGAGTATGGGCGTTATGCGTCTGTTTTGAATATTAAGCCTTACAGAGATTCACGGCATTTCTCCAAATTAGCTTATCAAGCCTTGATGAATTCTGAGGACTTGATGGAGATTGAGGCCCAGGAAGAGTATCGTCAAGTCTATGAAGTCTACTTGGAGATGCAAGATGAGTTTAATAAAATGGTTGAAGACTATGAGAAGGACAGAGAGATTGAGCGAGATAAGAGAATTATATTTTTCGAAATAGATTCTGAGTTCAATATTACGTCTTCGATTTCAACTAATATGTCGACTAAGACTCCTGACTGGATTCACTTGGTTATTCAGCTTGATGATGAGGTAAATATAAGCGCTCGATGCCAGAGCGGGAGAGTTGATCTTGGCAAGCTATTGAAAGATTCTCTACCGGAAGCTGCCGTAGAAGAGGGAGCAGAAGCAGGAGGTCATAGAAAAGCTGCGGGAGCATCATTCCCGAAGAAGTATTATGAAGAATTTAAACAAAACTTCATAGAGAACGTGTAAAATACTATTTAAACCTGCAGAACAAGAATCGAGTTATGGATAATAACAAGGCTGAGAAGCAGAAAGAGAAGGCAAAGGAACTTCTAGGAATCACCGACGATAGAGCAAGTGAAATCTTCGAAGAAGGAAAAGACAAGAAAGAAGAATAAGATTTTTTCTTGTCACTCTTCTAAACTTTAATTTTCTCATTTTCTATTTCTAGCTAATACCATTGAGATCCTTCTTCTGAATCCTCAACTTCGAAACCAAGCTTTTCCAGTTCATCACGGATGAAATCTGAGGCCTCGTAATCTTCTCTTTCACGAGCATCATCTCGCAGATCAGATAATAGGTCGGCCATGGAAACCTCTCTACTGGTAGCGTCAGGCCTGATATCTACTCCTAGTATCATTGAAAGCTCCCTGAGAGTATCTCCGACCTTTTCTGAGGCCTCGCCTCGAGAGTTGATGCTTGATGCGAGACTTAGTAGTGCCTGTTTAGCTTTCGCAGTATTCAAGTCGTCATCCATATGTTTTTCAAATTCGTCTCTAGTCTCTTCCGCTTCTTGTTCAAGGCCTTCACCGTCCGAAATTTTGAATGCTTTGCGCAGTTTCTTCAACTCCTTCTCCGCCTTTTTCAGGCCTTTCTTTGAGAAGTCTGTCTCAGTCCTGTAATGCGCAGAATTAATGTAAAGTCTGACTGTATCTCCGGAGAATCCTTCATCAAGTAATTCTCTGACAGTATAGAAGTTGCCTTCTGATTTACTCATCTTCTCTCCTTCAATTTGAATGAACTCGTTGTGAAGCCAGTAACGACCCTGACCCTTACCTGATGCGGCGAAGGCCTGAGCACGTTCATTAGGGTGGTGCGGGAAGATATGGTCTTTTCCTCCGGTGTGGATATCGAACTCGTCTCCCAAGTATTTCTGGCTCATAACGCTACATTCTAGATGCCAGCCTGGATAACCAACTGACCACGGACTTTCCCATTTCATAGCGTGAGATTCATCAGCTTTAATCCACAAAGCAAAATCGAGCTGGTTCTTCTTGTTATCATCGTGTTCTACACGGGCTTGAGCCTCTTCTTTCAAATCATCTAAATCTTTTTTCGCCATCTCGCCATAAGGATAGTCTTCTGCAAACTTTTCAACATCAAAGTAGACATTTCCGTCTGCTTCATAGCCGTAACCATTTTCAATTATTTTTTCCACGTAATGGATCATTTCATTGATGTGGCCTGTCGCGCGAGGCACAATATCCTGGCGCTCAATATTCAAGGCCTGAGTATCCTCAAAATAACGCTGAATCTGATCCTCAACCAATTCCATAGGCTCAAGGCCTAACTCTTTAGCTCGTTTCTCAACTTTATCCTCTCCTTGATCGCCGTCATCCGTCAAATGCCCGACATCAGTAATATTCTGTACATGTCTAACAGTCAGGCCTTTGTACTCCATGTAACGTCTGAGTGTATCCCATGCTACATAGGCACGAGCATTTCCGATGTGTAGGTCGTCATAAATTGTCTGACCACAGCTGTACATTTTCACCTTTCCTTCTTCTATAGGTTTGAACTCTTCCTTTTCACGGGTCAAAGTATTGTACAGCTTCAATGCCATAAATCAAGTTACTCGTGGCAAGCTTTAATTTTTCTTCTAAAAAATTCTCAGAAAGGACTTTTCCTGACTTTTTCCAGGAACTTTGCCTGTTCTTCACGCTCTTCCAGCCTTTCCTCTTCATCGTCGTGCACGAATTCTTTGATCTCGTCAGGTGAAACCCATTTTACTTCCTGTAAGTCATCTTTTGCTTCAGCATCTCTACTTGAGGCCTCACAGTGATACAGAACTGACAAAGCTTTATTTCGGTCGCTCCAGGTCATTACATCGATAACTTGATGTACATCTACGTTTAGCCCTGTCTCTTCTTTGGCTTCTCGTTTCATCGCTTCCTCGGGTTGCTCGCCGTATTCAAGATGGCCTCCTAAAATATGCCATTCTCCCCCTATCGGATGAGTTTCATCTTCTTCCTTCTTTCCAATCAAAATTTCTCCTTTGTATGTTATCAGGCCTTTGACAACAGTCCTGAAAGTGTCTCTTGAAATTTTCTCTCACCTATCAATTAGTTAGGCTTCTTTGTTTGAAAAGTTTCTTGAAAAAGAGGGGAAGGAGTTAAATTCACGTCTTTCCCAAGTTTTTGATAGGTGTCTTGATTTTTGCCAAAGCTATCAGTAAAGCCTGAAAACAATAAAGAAGAAGTAAAGTTCAATATCTACAGCCTTGCATTCAAAGATTATCATGAAAAAGTAGGCGAAATAAATGGAAAAGGCTCACTGGAGTTAGAGGAAGGCTCTTACAAGATTGAGGCCTTGGATGGCAGCAGGAGATATCAGAAAGTAATTTTACTTAGCGGAGACATGTCTACTGTCTTGGATTTCGCTGACAAGTTTGAGGAGTTAAAGGATCCTTATGCAGGCTTAAAAGGAGCTATTTTAGGGGCAGGAGCAGTGATTATCATAGGAGTGTTGATTTACTTCACAGGCCTTGTTGATGTTTTAGCGGAGATTTTTGTTTGAATATCTCTGGTGTGACAGACAAATAAATTAATTACTATTAAATGATAAAATATGAATGATTTTCTTCAATATGAAGATGAGGGATTAATTGATGTCAGAACCTTCGCGGAGAGTGAATTATCTGAAATCTCAGTGTTCTTGGGAGATTCAAATGATTATGGAGAAGGCAAGTTTACATCAGAGATAGAAAAGGAAATTTCTCAACTTTATGAAGAAGCAAAGAAAAACGCGGAAGACTACTTTAACGTACAGGACGATATTATCGAAATGCCTGATTCTCCAGATGTTAGAGAGGAAGATACTTTGCTTTTCCACTTAGGTACAATCTCAGTGGATCTTCGCAGAGAGGACCAAGATATTGAGAGAGCTGCAAAATATCTCGAACACGTCACAGACTATGTCTTAGAAGGTGTAAAAGACTCAATGCCTTTTCTTCAAAAAGATGAAGCCGGGACCGGGATTTGAACCCGGGTAAATCGCTTTGCAGGCGATCACATAAGGCCGCTCTGTCATCCCGGCTTGTAAAGAGGTTAAGGCCTCCAAGTTTTATATCAGTCCCATAGGAGTTGAGAGGGTTTTTATCATTTATCTCACTAATAAGAATTATCTGATTAAAAGGGGGTTTCATTAAATGAAAGTAGAAGTTTTGGGAACAGTTCAGGATGGAGGAGTACCTCATTTAGGCTGCGACTGCGACGTATGCGAAGCAGCTAGAGAGGATCCAAGAAAACAAAGATACAACGCATCTGTTATGGTGAAAACTAATGATACTGATAACTCAACACGTTACCTAATTGATGCAACCCCTGACATCCGTTACCAAATCGATGGAGAATACATCGACGGAGTATTCATCTCTCATGGACACTTAGGACACATTACAGGCCTACTACATTTAGGAGAAGAGGCCTTAGATGCGGATATGATCCCTATCTATGTGACTGATAAGACCGAGCACTACCTTCAGAACAATGACCCTTTCAGACTGTTGCTTGACAAAAACAATATTGAACTAAGAGATTTTAACGATGGTCATACTCAGGACATTCAAGGAGGAAAAATAGAGGCTCGAGAAACAACTCATACAGGAGTGAATACAGATTCTCTCAGTTTCATGATTCACGGCGAAGACAAAAAACTTTTCTACATGAGCGATATTCACGCCTGGAGCGATGAAACACTTGAATCTGTTAAAGAAGCAGATATTGCTATAATTGATGGAACTTTCTGGAATGAAGAGGAAATTGACCGATACCATGAAGTACCGCATCCGGTTATGAAGGAAACAATGCATAAAGCACAGGACTGGGATACAGAAATAATATTCACACACCTCAACCACACCAACCCGGCGCTGAGGCCTGACACAGAAGAAAGACAAGAGTTAGAGGAAAGAGGCTTCAAAGTAGCAGAAAGAGGAATGGAATTCGAAATTTAATTATGTCAAAAAATCCGAATATCCCTGATAGAGTTTTGGAGTTCATTCAAAGAACTAATGAATTACAAAATGATCTTACTGAGCTGGAAACTGAAATAATAGATTTAGATATAGGGCTTTTTGGTATTAGAAATAGAAAAGAGATTTCAAATCTCAATGAACAATATGGTCGGTTAGCAAAGACTGCAACTGTTATAACTAAGTCTAAAATAAATCCGGATGCTATTGAAGAATTAGAGGGTATAGAAGAATTTTCTGATGAAGACATTGCTCAATTTATGAACTTTAAACAAGGTGGTACTTTAGAACCGCATTATAATAGAGTTTCAAATCTGTCCGAATCAATTGACCGCAGATTAGTAGCTAAGAAGAGTGAAATGAATAATCGTGCAAGTATGCTTATTTCCTTAATGGCAGTTTTTATCTCAATTTTAGGATTTTTAATTTCCATTTGATAATTGAAAGTTTGATTACATTCCAAAGCCTTCCTTCTTTTAACATTTCCAGCTTAACTATTTTTTGAGGCCTTGTTTGGATTGGCCGGTTCGAGGTCGGCTGTCACCCTGTAATCCTCGTAATGCAGGGAATCCCTATTCATCCTCTGGGAGGCTGTTCTTCCAGGATATGAGGCTTTGAAGTTACTGTTGATGATCCGTCCCTCGGGATGTCGCTGGTTGTGAACCGGGTCAGGCCTTGACGGGAGCAGCCCTAAGCAGTCTGTGGCATGTTCGAGGGGTGGCGGATCTGAGGTAGCTTCAAGGACGCTCAGCCTGGATGGCTGTCCACCATGGGGAGAAAGGCCTCACTACTTTTACTCATAAAAAAGAGAGAGAAGGAGAGGGGGATTGAAGAATATTGATTAAAATTGTCGGGACTTCGCATGTTTCTCAGAAAAGCATCGAGAGAATTGATGAAGCGTTTGATGAGTTTGACCCTGATGTTGTATGCCTTGAATTAGATATGGGTCGTTTAAACGCATTAATTACGGGTGAAAGAAATAATCCGGATAATCTGGCATATTCTTTACTTGCAGGGCTTCAAAAATATATTGGAAGTAAAACTGGTGTGATGCCTGGTGAGGAAATGCTTCATGCATATAATAGGGCTAGCGATTCTGGAAAAGAAATATATTTGATTGATAGAGATATTAGGGAGACGATGGCGCGGCTTAATGCTGTGAGGAGAAAGGAGAAGGTTAAGGCCTTAATGATGCTTCCTTTGTCGATATTTGGAGCTAAGTTTGATTATACTGAGATTCCTGAAGATGAAATGCTTGAAGATATCAAGGAGAAGTTTGCGGAAAGTTTCCCGGAAATCTATCAAGCGGTTTTACAGGAGCGAGATATTTACATGTCCAAGGCCTTAGAGAAAGTAGCGGAAGAAAATCCAGGGAAAAATATTCTTGTAGTAGTCGGAGCTGCCCACAAGAAAGGTTTAGAGGATAGAAAAGATGAAATCGGTAGTCAAAATACAGTGGAAGAAAAACAGACAACACTGGGAAGCTAACCTGTTGCTCGCGACTGAGAATGGTTTTGAGAAGCGAGGCCTTCAACAAAGCAGAAGCATTTCTTACGAATTGAAGAATAAGAGGCGGTGTATTGGTTATGCTCATTCTCCTGGAGAAAGAACTCCTTGCCCGGAATTCAGGGAAATCAGTTCTGGATCACAGTGTCCGGAATGCAGGGGAAAAGACATTTACTCAGACTATGTTAGAGGAGCACAAAATACACTAGAAGGAGAATTCTCAGTTTACTACGCCCAAATAGGTCAAAAGTTCAAGGTCGGAGTCACAAGGTCGAAGAATATCCCAAAGAGATGGATAGAGCAAGGCGCAGACTATGCAGCAGAAATAGAATCAGGACTAACATCAAACGAAGCTCTCGATATTGAAGACCAGTTGACGACCGAGAAAATCAGTCAGAGAATCAGGAAAGAAAATAAATTGGATAGGCCTGAAGAAAAACTTTCGGAGATTATGAAGGGTAAGGATCGGCACGCAGAAATAGTTGATGTCCAAGAATTAACTGGTTATCCATTGATTGAAGGAGAATTTGCTCGATCAGGCCTTTTAGAGGGAGAAATTCAGTGTGTGAAAGGCCAAATAATTTCAAATGGCCGTGTGGCGATGGCGATGACCTCTGGCAAGGTTTTGAAACGGCCTGAGCAGAAAGGGCTTGAAAGTTTTTAGTAATAATCTGTTTAAGATTTCTGCCAAATTTTTTGTGTTATGGAGGTTGTAGAACTTTATGATTATGTTAATGAAAGCAGTCAGGAGACCGGAATTGATATTGGGTTAGTTCTGGAGAAAGATGAAACTGAAAATATTAAATCAGATTTTGTTCCTGAATCATTTGCAGATAGAAAAGAAAATTATCGTAGAGTGGCTGTCTATGTGAGCTGGTATACTGAATTTGCTTATCTCTTCATTGAAAAGAGAGGTATGGGAATCGATGAATTGCAGGAATTATTATCTAAGCTAGAGGAAAACAGGATGAGCCCCTACGAATTTCAAGAAATAGGCCTCAGAGTGAATAACCAAGTGGAGATCAAGTCAGTTGGCGAAGGATTTGAAGTTATAGATCGAAAATCAGGGCTTAGTTTTTCAACTGAAAGAACCGATAATCCAAGAAATCTGGAAGATGAATAACAGAATTATAATTAAAGAAACCTAATCACTACTTATGACTGATTTTGAAAGAGCTTTAGTGAATTCATTCAACCAGTTTTTCGAAGATGAAGAGATTGAAGGTATAGCTCATAGAAAGAAGCAGCACCGTTTTTCCAGCCAGTTATGCGATGTACTGGTGGATTCACCCCATGATACTTTCTATTTAGCGATTGAGAACAAGTCAGTTAAGGCCTCTAGCACGAATAAACTGTATTTTTCCCAGCATTTCTCAGTAAGTGATAATGGTCATCAGGTGGAGAGAATCACTGATTTTGTGAACCGTTCTGGTCGCAAAGGCTATCTAGCAGTTGAGTTGAGAAGGGGTCGTGGAAGGCCTAGAAAGGCTTACATGGTTCCTTGGAGTGAAGTTTGGAGGCGTTATTCATCAGGACAGAAAGGGATTCACATTGATGAGTTCGACGACTTCCCTCAGGTCTCCAGGATTTCAGGAGAGTACAATTTTTCGGATAATATTGTTGAAATGTTTACCTGAAAAGCTAAAAGGCAGCTTCCATCAACTAAGGTTATGAGGTCGCCGCTTCACCCAACATTCGAAGATTTACAGGCGTTTGCCGCTTCCACACTGGTGGTTACAATCTGTTTCTGGGTGTTTAAAGACTTCGCATACACAAGTATTCCCTACATTATGCTGATTTCAGGGCTTGTAATTTTATCCAGAGAAATAGGTCAGAGAACGGTAGCTCAGTGGATGGATGCATATATAGATTTACAGACTACTTTGAATGGGTCTGCGACTTCGCTTTTCGGAGCATTCCTCGCATTTATAACAGGTCTGCCAATAATTCTGCTTTTCCCATTGACCTCCAGCTTCTCAGGTAAAAAGTACGAGCACTGGGGTAAAAGCATTGACGCAATCTGGGCGAAAAGACAGTACTGGCTCGCCACATCAGGCCTCACAACATTGTTCACAGCCTGGATGATCGCCTACACCTATGGATTCCAGTTATTTGCGGAATTATCAGCATTATTCATGTTCTTCCAACTAATGCCTTTTGACTACGAAATGATTCCAACAGAAAGACTCGACGGCGCCTACATCCTGCTCTGGAGCGGATTCACATGGCTAATCATGATGGGAACCACACTAATCATGCTGACACTGACATTCTATTGAAGTCCTAAGTTTAAAATCTACTCTAATTGAATAGTTGTACATGCCGAAGATTTGCGTTGGAAGAGATGATGAGGACCAAGAAGAGCACGGACTGGATGGCACAGGGATGATCGGTAAGCATTTGGTAGGTGAAGGCCCTGAAGCGCATACAGCAAACCCGGTTTATATGGATCTAGCTAGGCCTCATGTTATGGGGATCTTCGGGAAGAGAGGAACGGGAAAGAGCTACAGTATGGGGACTATTGCAGAGGAAGTATATGATTCTGATATTTCTCAAAATCTTTCTACTATTATAGTTGATTCTATGGGTGTTTATTGGTCTATGAAAAGGCCTAATGATCGTGCAGCAGGTATACTCGATAAATGGGGTTTTAAGCCGAAGGCATATGATACTACTATTTATATTCCTGAAGGGAAGGTGGATGAGTTCTCTCGTAAGGAGATTCCATATGATGAGACTTTCAGCATTAATCCGGGAGAGTTAGGTGTTGATGACTGGTGTATGGCTTTAGATATTGATATTAACTCAGATATGGGTATTCTCTTGGATAAGACGATATCTAAATTAAAGGAGACTGCTGGAACTAGTTATAGGTTAAAGCATATTTTGAAGGGTATTCACAAATTTGATTTCAATGATGATACTGTGAAAGGTTTGGAAAACCGTTTGGAGAATGCTGAGGATTGGGGTGTTTTCGGTGAAGAGTCTTCTCTTGAGAAGCTTTCTGAAAGGTCCGAGATGTCGATTATTGATATGTCAGTTTTCGGTGAAATGAGTTCGGGCTGGTCGGTTAGAGGCCTAGTAATAGCTTTAATGGCTAAAAAAATATTAAGGGAGAGGATGGCTGCTCGACGTATGGAAGAAATCGATGAGATGCAAGGATTGAACCAGAATGAGATGCCGATTACTTGGATGCTGATAGACGAAGCACATCAATTCTTGCCTGATGAGGGTAAGACTCCTGCGACAGATCCGCTTCTCCGATGGGTGAAAGTAGGTAGAGAACCGGGTGTCTCTCTTGTTTTGGCTACTCAGCAGCCAGCAAAACTGAATGCTAATGCTTTGTCTCAGTGTGACCTGATTTTGTCTCACAGGTTGACGGCTCAGCAGGATATTGAAGCTTTGGGAGAGATTATGCAGACTTATATGAGGAAGGATTTGAAGCATTATATTGAAGCTTTGCCGGATGAAGTCGGAACAGGAATTATTTTAGATGATAATTCGGAGCGGATTTTCCCTGTTAAGATGAGGCCTCGTAAAAGCTGGCACGCAGGTGGTACGCCTGATGCATATGATGAGTGACTGAAAATGGATTATTACGATAATGCCTACGAGTTATTTGAATTAGTCAGAGTTTTTATTGAAGCACCTATAGATAATCCTGATATTGTCCCTACTATTCTGCCTTTAGTAGCTGGAGCTGTTGTAATTGAGCTGTACTTTGGAAAACACAAGACTGAGGAACTAGGCTGGAATACTTCTGTAGGTAACGCAGTTATATGGGTTAGTACAGGCCTTACTCTTTACATTACTGAGACTTTGACAACTCCTGAACTTTATGCTACTTTGACATTGATAGGCCTGGGAACCTTTATTGGGTATATGGATTTCTTCCATAAGTGGTCGCCAGCTGTAGCTTATACTGTCTCATCAGCAGGAGTGATCTATACTTTGGCGTATATACTAGTTATTTTTGTTAAGACACCGGTACAGCCTGTAGGCGAGAATTTATATGGTGCGGCAGTGTTTTTCCTTGGGACAATTTTAGCGTTTAAACTGATTCAAGGTTTTGAGACTGACCAGAGAAGAAACCAGTTTTCAGCAGGGATCAACAGTTTATAATTTTACATCCAATTCGTATTTGTGGAGCTTCTAAAACAAGATAAACTTGAATCCAGAACCTATCAGGAAGTGATTGCAGCATCTTCTCTGAAGCAGAATACGATGATTGTCTTGCCAACAGGCCTAGGAAAGACTGTTATCGCAGCTATGATTGCTTCGAGGAAGCTTCAGAACGGTAAAGTCATGTTTTTGGCGCCCACTAAACCTTTAGCGGAGCAGCATTTCAAATCGTTTAACGAGTTTATTGACATTGATGAAAGCGAGATGCAGGTGATGACGGGAGAAACTAGGCCTGAAAAAAGGTATGACTTGTGGAAGCAGAAACGTGTGTTCTTTGGTACTCCTCAAGTGGTTGAGAATGATTTGATAGCAGGTGAAATCCCTATCAGAGATTTCGAATTGGTGTTGTTTGATGAGTGTCACCGAGCGACGGGAGAGTACAGTTATGTTTTCATCAGTGAAAAGATGCCGTGCCATAAAGTAGGCCTGACCGCAAGCCCTGGAGGAGATAAGGAGAAGATTATGCAGGTTGCGGAAAATCTTGAGTTATCTAATTTTGAGGTAAGGACTGAAGACGATCCTGATGTTGAACCTTATATTCAGGATAAGGAGATTGACTGGATGAAAGTCTCACTGAACAACAGGTTCGATACTGCTAGGAAAAAGATGGAGGATGCAAAGAGAAAACCGTTGAAAGAACTGAAGAAAATGGAATATATTTCATCGCTCAATATTTCTAAGACTGACCTGCTTAAACTGCAGAGCGAGATTCGTTCTAAACTTTCCACAAGCGATGATCCAAAACATTACTCGGCTATCAGTCATGCGGCTTCAGCTTTGAAGATCTCTCAAGCCATCGAATTACTTGAAACACAGGGGGTTAGCCAGTGCTACAGTTATATGAGAGGCCTAGAAGAAGATTCATCGAAAGCCGCTAAAAAGGCATTAAATGATAAAGATTTTCAGAAAGCTAAGTCTCTGGTCGAATACTTGAAAAAGAAAGGAGAAGAGCATCCAAAAATGGAGAAACTGGTTGAATTACTTGAAGATTTTGATGGCCGAGCCATAGTTTTCACAGAGTACAGAGCCTCAGCAGATAAAATCGTAGAGGAGCTTTCGCCTAATCATAACCCTGTGAAGTTTGTAGGTCAGCAAGGAGAAGACGGTATGACGCAGAAACAACAGATTGATACTCTAGAGGAGTTTGAAGAAGATAAATACGATATTTTGGTCTCCACCAGTATTGGTGAGGAAGGCCTTGATATCCCTTCTGTGGACCAAGTAATTTTTTACGAGCCTGTCCCGTCTTCAGTAAGAGATATTCAAAGGATGGGAAGAACTGGGAGACAGGAATCTGGTAAAGTCACAGTACTTATAGCAGAGGATACACGAGATGAAGGATATTATTGGAGCTCTTATCATGAAAAGAATAGGATGAATTCGATTTTGGAAGAGTTGAAGGAGGAAGGCCTTGGTAATAAGCAGAGATCTCTTGATTCATTCCAGGAAGAAGAGGAGCAAAGCGGTGTTGAGATTATTGCGGATGACAGGGAGAACAGGATTGCTAAGGAGTTTTCGCGGAAAGATATTGATGTTGCGAAGAAAAGGTTAGAGGTTGCTGATTTTGTGCTTTCTGAGGATGTAGCGGTTGAAAGAAAGACTTCTCAGGATTTTGTGGACTCAATAGTTGATAACCGTTTGTTTGACCAGTTACAGGATTTGAACAGTTATGAAGATCCTGTTATACTGATCGAAGGAGGAAATATTTACTCTAAGAGGAATGTCAGCGAGAAGGCTATTAGGGGAGCTCTTTCATCGGTTATACTTGATTATAATATCCCGATTATCTGGAGCCAGGGAGTAGACGACACAGTCGAGTTACTGATTCAAATGGCTGAGAAAGAACAAGATGACAGCGAGAAAGAGGTAGCGGTTAGAGGAAATAGTTCAGGGAAGACCATGAAACAAAGAAAAGAATTCATCGTAGCAGGCCTTCCAGGAATTAATACTAAGATTGCACGTAGGCTTTTAAGAGAGTTTAAGACTGTTAGAAGGATTTTTGAGGCCTCAAATGACGAACTTCAGGAAGTTGAAGGCCTGGGGCCGAAAAAGGCTGAAAGTATAAGTTCTATGCTTGATGAGCAGTATGATTGACTAAGAGATAAAAGGCAGTTTTGTTAAGTGAAAGATGTGAGGTCTGGATGTCGCTGATTGATGATCCTGAAAGTCTTTCCGATTTTGATTATAGGCTTTATGAGACTTCTAAATTTGTTTTAAAATTGCTGATCGCCGGATTAGTCTTTCAGTTGATTCTGTTCTTGAATCCTTCAACGTATCAGGTACAAGCGGCTTTCACTAGTTTAATTGCGTATTTATTGTCTGTTGCAGGTCTGGAGATTACATATGAAGGAATAAGAATTTTCACGGACAATGCAGTCTATGTTGTGGTTCAGGACTGTCTTGGATGGAAGTCTATGGCAGTATTTCTCGGATTGATGTGGGCCTCTACTCAGAGAACATTAGAGCATCTCAACTTTATTTTATTAGGCCTGGGAATCCTGATAGTTGGAAATATTGTCAGAGTTTTCAGCACAGTTTACCTAGCTGAGATGGGAGTAATTTCCTTTGACATTATTCATGATGTGTTTTGGCGTTGGAGTCTCACAGTACTGGTTCTGGGGATGTGGTTCTTCTGGCTTAAAACTAGAAAAGAAGAGAAAAAGTTTGATAGAAAAATTAGAGAACAAGTCCAGAACCTAAACTGAGCCTCCGTGCTAAAATAACGTGATCATAAAGCTCAGAACTGAGACTCCTGCGACAGTTAACGCCAGGCCTACAGGGAATACTGGCATGAATCTAATCCCTTTCTTTAATTTTACTTCGCCTTCAAGTTCTTCCAGTTCTTCCTTTGTGACTCCTTTTATTTCTCCTTCAGCAAGGACATCTCCTTCTTCTACTTCCGAGGCATCGACTGTTTTTACCATCATTTTTTCCTCGACAGAAGTCATAAAGATATAAATAAAGATCATGAAGCTGAATAAGGCAAAATAAAGGATTCCGTTAAGGCCTTGCGTGTAAGCAAATGCCGAGAAAAGTGCTGTGGCTGAAAGCCCTGCGAGGACATATTTTTTCTCAGTTTTCAGTCTTTCAATGAAATCTTCTCTTACGTTATTTGATTTTAGGCCTCCAAATATTCCGAAGGCTGTCGCATAAAGGAAGCCTGTCATCATCGTATTCACAATTAAGTCAAATACTCCTATTACTCCTAGAAAGTAGGGTGTGGATACTCCAAGAATTAGAAGGCCTAGGAAGTCAGCGCCACCCCACATTCCTCGTTTGTATGCGAAAAAACCGTATAATCCAAATGCGAGGCCTGTTCCAACGCTCCATAAGATAGCTGAACTGCTCCAATTAACTAGAGAATATATTATATGTAGTAATAGGCCTGCTCCTACGCCTGTGAAAAGTATTATTTCTGGTACATCGCCTTTTTGGCTTTTTACATCGAATATTGATGCTATGAAAAGTGTTGAGAATGCGGTTATAACTGCGAACTGAATGAACATAACAGTCTTTAAATCCGGGTTAAGTTAAAACTATACTGTTCGGCAATGTCAGATGAAATTGAAGATCTTGTGATTGAAACGGGGGTAGATACCCTCATGAATTACTTGGCTGAGAATGGAAAGGCCTCCTGCAAAGAAATTTCGAAAGAGATAGGAGTAGATAAAAGCAGAGTAGAAAATTGGGGAGACGCACTTGCTGAACAAGATTTGGTTGAGAAGCATCATACATTGACTTCAGGCCTTGTTCTAGAGTATTCTAAAAAGAATCTTGAGGAAGCAGGAAGGAAAAAAGCAGAAATTGAGTCAGAATTAGATGAAAAATCAGAGGATCTTAAAGCCGAATTATCTGAGAAAAGCAAAAAGCTGGATTCTAGAAGAGAAGAACTGTTAGATAAACAAGATGAAATTGATGAAGATGAGAAGGAAAAAGCTGTTCAAGATACTGTTGACCAGCTAGAAGATCTCGAGGAAAGAATTGATAAGAGTCTAGAAAATGATGAATTAGATCATAACACGTTACAATTAATATCTGAAGTTGAAAGAGTTTTACAACAGATTGAACAGCTTATTAGAGAGCATTTAACTGAAGAGCAAGGGAAAAAACTTGAAAAGAAAACGGATGAAGCTGTTTCAGAGGTAGAAGATGTTCTTGAGAAGGCTGAGAAAAGCGATAATTTTGAGGAAGAGCAGCAGGAAATAAAGAAAAAACTGAAAGCAGTTAAAAAATTGGAGCAGAATATTGAGACGGCAAGATCTAAGACAGCAAAATCTGGAAGTAGTTCAGGCCTAAAAGCCAAGTTAACAGGGCTTATACCTGTTAAGAGGAAATCTGGCTCAGGTTCAACAAAGGAGAAAAGTAGATCGTCTGAGCCTGTGAAAAAGAAAATTGATGAATCGCAAAAAATTAAGAAGAAAGATGTCCCGGAGAAAACTTACCAAGAGCTTGTAGATGAAAACAGAGTAACTGAAGTAATGAGAAAGCTTTCACTGATTAAGGAACCTGATTACCAGTCGATACTTGAAGCAGAAAAATTCAACCGCGATAGGTCTGAACTCACATCTTATTTAGAGGAGCGAGCTGAAGATGTCAGATGAAGACCAAGACCCAGATCCTCAGTCAATTGTAGCTCGTAAGAGGAAAGAATTCTTAGATGAAAATACATCGGAAGACTCAGATGAGTCAGGTTTAGAAGAAGATGCAGACACCAATTTTGATTCTGCAAAAGATTTAGGAAAGCCTGATTCAACACAGAATGTGGAGGCTGAATCTCAAAATTCTGAAGATGATATAGAGCATGAGATAAATGAGAATATTGACACAGATTCTGTAGATCCTGATAAGGCCTCGAAGATAAAAGAGGAGTATGAT
>LKMJ01000144.1_pt1 | contig 45591 bp, 52 predicted proteins | sample 643391 | NCBI WGS metagenome assembly LKMJ01 (sample SAMN04112250, study PRJNA286221) | soda lake metagenome | biome: soda lake; feature: Kulunda Steppe; material: water; isolation source: sample PL-Br10 brine of Picturesque Lake | place: Russia: Kulunda steppe | collected 2010-07 | reverse complement strand
TCCACGGCGTCGGCGACCTCGTCGATCTCGTCCATGGACGGGTGTGTCCCCCGAGCGGGTTGTAGTTTGCCTTCGTCCGGACTGGCCGTCGCCAGCGTAGTCGTGGCGCCGGCGCGGTCGATCCACTCCCGTGGAGGCCGGCCGGGGGAGACCGAACGACACACCGACGCCGCGTGACGGGAGACCGTATCAGTCGTCCGCCGAGCGGGCCGCGAGCGCACTTCGGGTGGCCCGTCCGAGGGCCTCGATGGCGCGGTCGATCTCGGCTACGGAGACGTGGCTAAAGGAGAGCCGGAGACAGCGCTCGCCGGCGTCGTCGGGGAAGAAAAACTCACCGGGGAGGTAGGTGACGCCCTCCTCGGCAGCCTCGGGAAGCATCCGATCGGCGTCGATCCCCGGGGGGAGCTCGACCCAGACGAAGAAGCCGCCCTCGGGTTCGGTCCAGCTCGCCTCCGGGGGCATGGACGCCTCGAGGGCCTCGAGCATGCGGTCGCGCCGGCGTTCGTACGCCGCCCGGAGCTCGGGGACCGTCGAGTCGAGGGTGCCGTCGGTACAGTAGCGACCGACGACGCTCCGGGTGAACGTGTTCGTGCCGCCGGCGTCGATCCGGGCGAGCTCCCCGACGACGGCCTCGGGCCCGAGGATCCAGCCGGTGCGGACCCCGGGTGCGATCGTCTTCGCGAACGTGCCGACCTGGAGCACCCGTCCCTCCTCGTCTATCGCTTTCATCGTCGGGACGTCCTCGCCGTCGTACCTGAGCTGTCCGTACGCGTCGTCCTCGAGGACCACGAAGTCGTACTCGGCGGCGAGCTCCAGCAGTCGGCGCCGGCGCTCTACGGGCATCGTCGTGCCGGTCGGGTTCTGGAAGGTCGGAATCGTGTACAGCAGTTTGGGGATCGGCCGTCCCTCCCGTCGCCGCCCGCGCAGGGCCGCCGCGACGGCGTCGACGTCGAGACCGTCCGAGTCGACCGGAAAGCCCGCGACCTCCACGCCGAAATTCTCGAACAGGGTCAACGCGCCCATGAACGTCGGTGCCTCCACGAAGATCGCGTCCCCGGGGGAGAGAAACGCCCGACAGATGGTGTCGATCGCCTTGGTCGCGCCGTTCGTCAACAGCACCTCCGACTCCGTACAGTCGATCCCGCGCTCCCGGGCGCGGGCGGCGACGTCCGCGGCCAGCCGATCGACGTACTCGCCGCCGCCGTACTGGAGGGCCTGGTCGCCTTCGGCCTCGAAGACGGCCTCTGCGGCCTCGATCAGTTGGTCGTTGGGCAGCGAATCGGGGTACGGGAAGCCGTAGCTCAGCGAGACGGCGTCGGGTGCGGAGATCGACCGCCAGTCGCCGTAGCTCGGTCCGCCCATCGACTCCCGGATCGGTTCGGTGAAGAGATGCTCGATAGTAGTCTCGTCGGTCATGTCCTCGTCGATACTCGGTGTGAGGAGTGTGGTCACATCAGCGTACCGATCCCGGACGGGAATCGGTGGGGGGTGAGAATCGATTGGCCGAGGGCCACGAGAACCGACCCCCGAACGTCGTGGAATCGACGGATGCGATCGGCCCACGTGAGGACGAGATTGACCGCCGCGAGGATCGCCGGGAGTGGTGGTTTTTTGCCCGCGGGGCCGAGTCGGGAACCGTGAACACACCGATCACGTCTCTGAGTGCCGCGTCGATCGCCAGGGGTGTCAGGGAGGGGTGGCTCTCGCCCACCGAGGTTCTCGAGGCACACCTCGAGCGGATCGACGAGCGCAACGACCGGACCAACGCGTTCGTGACGGTCACCGAGGAGCTGGCCCGGGAGATGGCCGCCGACGTCGAGGCGGCCATCGAGCGGGGAGAACCACTCGGCCCCCTGGCCGGGGTTCCCGTCGCGATCAAGGACCTGGCCGACGTCGAGGGCGTCCGCACCACCTCCGGCTCCCTGCTGTTCGAAGACCGGATCGCCGAGGCGGACTCCCCGTTCGTCGCCCGCTTGCGGGCGGCGGGCGCGGTCCTCGTCGGCAAGACGAACACCCCTGAGTTCGGCCTCGGGACGACGACGGACAACCGCGTCGCCGGCCCGACGGGGAGCCCGTTCGATCCCGACCGCGTCTCCGGGGGCTCCTCGGGCGGGGCGGCCGCGGCCCTCGGCGAGTCGCTCGTCCCGCTCGCGCCGGGATCCGACGCCGGCGGCTCGATCCGGATCCCGGCGAGTTTCTGTGGCGTCTACGGGCTGAAGCCGACCTACGGGCTGGTGCCGAACGTCGGCCGGCCGAACGCCTTCGCGAGTCACACCCCGTTCTCACACGTCGGGCCGATGGCAAGGACCGTCGAGGACGCTGCGCTCTCACTGGACGTGATGGCCGGCGCCCACCCCCGCGATCCGTTCTCGCTGCCCGCGACGGAGACGTATCGTTCGGCCGTCGATCGGTCGATCGACGGGATGAGGATCGCCTACAGCCCCGACATGGGGACCTACCCCCTCGAACCCGGCGTCCGGGAGACCATCGAGGACGCCGTCGAGGCCTTCGAGCGGGCCGGCGCGACCGTCGAGGCCGTCGACCCCGACCTGGGCCACGACGCGGCGACGATCGTCGAGGCCTACTACACGATGGCGACGGTTCGGTGGGGGTCGCTGTTCGACGACCTCGAGCGACAGGGGTTCGATCCGTACGGCGAGGACCGCGACCGGCTGCGCCCGTACATCGTCGATCTCGTGATGGACGCCGAGGAGCCGACCAGCCGGGAGTACAAACGCGCGGACGTGATCCGGACGGACGTCTTCGACGGGCTCGTCGACCTCTTCGCGGAGTACGACCTGCTCGCGACGGCGGCCGTCGGGACGACGCCGTTTCCCCACGGCGAGGAACCGACGCGGGTAGACGGCGTCGAGGTCGACCCCTACCGGGGCTGGCTGCTCTCCCAGCCGTTCAACTTCACCGGCCAGCCCGCCGCCTCGATCCCGGCCGGCTTCCTCGATGGGCTCCCGGTCGGCCTCCAGCTCGCGGGACCGCGGCTTGCGGACGCCGACGTGCTCGCCGCCAGCGCGGCGTTCGAACGCCAGCAGCCCTGGCACGACCGGTATCCGGAGTAGACCGGCTCTCGGGGTATCACGGACGGGGCCGTCGTCGAGTCGACGATCCGAACGGCGGCGGCAGTCATGTGGATTCGCCTCGCGGTATCGGCGGCCGAGACGGGAACACAGCGGCGATTCGCGCGACGGGCTATCGCCCCTGCGTGGCTCGTTTCGCGAGATCGTCCAACCCGGGATCGAACGGCCGGATCACCGGCCGAACAGCCGCTCGCGAAGCGTCCGGCCGGCTGCACGCTCGGTGAGGACGACCGAACGGTCGACACGCTCGACGACGTCGAGTACGAGCGACCGTCTGACCAGCCGGGAGAGCAACCCACGCTCGGTCGCGCCGACGATCAACATCGTGTGATCGCTCGCGTGCTCGGCGATCGCTCCCTCGACGTCCCCGGAGGTGTCGACGATCAGCTCGACACCCTCCAGCTCCCGTTCGGCGGCCCAGTCCTCGAGAAAGCGCTCGCCGCCCGACCGCTCGCGCTCCCCGGAGACCACGTGTAACAGGGTCACCTCGCTGTCGACGGCCGTGACGAGCGTCCGGGCCAGCTCGGCACCGAGGGCGTCGTTTCCAGTTCCGGTCGTCGGCAGCAGGATCCGCTCGGGATCGAAGCCGCGTTCGTCGAGCACCAGCAGGTCTGCGGGGAGATCACTGGCGAGTTCGTCGACCACCGTCTCCGCGCGGCCGGCCAGCGGCGTCGACCGCTGCCAGCCCATCACCACCATGTCGGCGCGGTGGCGCTTCGCGGCGTCGAACACTTCCTCGAGACCTCGGTGGGAAAACACCGAGTAAGTCTCGAACGGGACGTCGAAGGACTCGGCGCGCTCGGCCGCGGCATCGAGGACTCCGACCGAGGTGCCTCTCGCCCGGTCAGCCGCCCGATCGATCGGCGTCTGGGTCGGCACCCGGACCACGTGGATGGCGACGACGCGCCCGTTGCGAGCGTCCGCGATCGTACAGGCGAGCTCGACGAGGTGCGGTTCTGTCTCCGGATTCGCGAGGGGCACCAGTACGGTCGGGCCGACCGGCTCCTCGAGCGACCGTTCCTCCTCGGGACTCTCCCTGCCCGCGACTGTGGCGCGTTTCGATTCGTTCCCGAGACGTGCCTCCAGGTACTCCGCGATCGGCTCGCGCTCGTCGGTCCGTTCCCGGCCGTAAGCGAGGTACCAGCCGACGGCGACGACGACGACCGTGACCGTCACGGAGAGCGCGACGGGTCCGACCGCCACGAGCAACACAGCCGAACCGACGGCGGCCGCGAGTGCAAGGAGCCGCCCGCCGGGCGCGGAAAACGGCGGCGCGTACGTCGGCACCGTCCACCGGATCGTCAACAACGCGGCCGCCGAGAGGATCGCGACGACCAGATGCAGCGCCGTCGCGAGCAGCGCCAGCGTCAGGAGATCGCCGACGACCACGAGCGCGAGCACGGCGAGCCCGGAGAGCTCGAACGCCCGGTGGGGCGTCTCGAACCGCGGGTGGAGCGCCCCGACGGCGCCGGGGACGAGCCGGTCTGTCCCCATCGCGTACCCGATCCGGCCGGACGTCGAGACCGACATGGTCGCGCTCGTCAGCGTCGCCACGACGCCGGCGAAGGCGACGGCGAGAAGCCCCGGAGTGCCATAGAGGGTCGCGGCGGCGACGGCGATCGCCCGGTCAGTCGCCGCCAGCATCGGCCAGTCGACGGCGGCCTCGAGGACGATCGCGATCGAGACGTAGAGGGCGACGACGACCGCGAGGCTTCCGAGGATCGAAAGCGGGAGCGTCCGCGCTGGGTTGCGGATTTCGCCGGCGATCGCCGCGAGCTTCGCGTAGCCGAGATAGGAGACGAACACGACCGCGGTGGCGCCGGCCAGATCCATCGTCGGCACGGATCCACGATCGACGACCGGTTCGACCAGCGTCGCGGGGCCGAGGGTCGCGACGGCGGCGAGCAGAAAGCCCACGAGCGCGACGAGCATCGCGGCGACGAGTGCGACCGCGGCCGGACCGCCGTTTCGGACGCCGAAGTAGTTGGAACTGACGACGAGGGCGGCCGCCAGCAACGCACCCGTCCGTTCGGGGGCGATCGTGATCCCAAACAGCCACCCCTCGGGGAGCGGGACGAAAAAGCCGAGGTAGATGCCGAAGCCGATACAGTAGAAGGCGGTGACGATCGTGGTGCTGGCCCAGCCGGCGATGCCGGCGACGGTGCCCGCGAGCGGGCCGAGGGTCCGGTTGATCCAGCCGTAGGCGCCCCCGGACCGGGGCAGCGCCGTGGCGAACTCCGCGATCAACACGGCGTTGACGAACGCGAGCGCGCCAGCGAGGGCAAAGGGCAGCCACAGCGTCGGCCCAAACTCGGCGGTAACGATCGAGGGCAACACGAAGATGCCGGCTCCGAGAGTCGTCCCGATCCCGATCGTGACCGCACCGACGAGGCCGACGTCGCGTGCCAGTTCGTTCCCTCCCATGACAGCTCCGTCCGTACCCTCGAAAACAGGAAGGCGGGTGTTTACGCTGTCGATCCGGCCGTACGAACCACGTACACGTCGTACCGGTGGCCGGCGGCGACCGGATCGCCGACGCTCGAGAGTTCGCCGGTCACCCGACCGACGTTCTCGGAGCCGAGGAAGACGACCGACGGTTCGACGGAGGCGGCGACCGAGAGGATCGTCCTGATCACCTCGGTGTGGGGGGTCGCCGTCGGCTCGGCGGCGGCGACGACCTCGGCGCGAAATCGGGCCTCCGGGGCACAGTCGGTGGCCGCCCGCCGGAGCTTCCGGACGACCACTTCGGGATCGAACCCCTCGTGGGGGTCGATCCAGCCGCGCTCGCGGGCGTAGTCGCCGTCGTCCGGGACGACCGAGAGGACCAGTGGCTCCTCGCCGACGAACTCGCCGTAGGCGACGGCCTTCCGCAGGGCTGTCTCCGAGAGCGTCGAGCCGTCGAACGGGACGAGCAGGGTCATGTGGTCGTCTCACGCGGGCGAGGGTCTAAAGCTTGCCCGCGTTCGGCCGGGTCGACGGTCGCCGACGACCGAGACGTCCTCTGCAGACATCGCCGATGATCAAGAGGCCCCCTGCAGGCTCCGACGACGACCGAGACGCACCCTGCGGGCTCCGACCGCCCGCCGAACCCCGACCGGTGGCTAGCCGACGACGCGATCGAACTCCGCGAGCGAGCGTAGTTCGTAAGTCGGCTCCCGGTCGGGCGGGGAGCCGTGGCCGAGGTTGATCCACGCCGAGTCCATTCCGACGGCCTCCGCGCCGCCGACGTCGGCGTAGGGGTTGTCGCCGACGTGGATCGTCTCCTCGGGGGAGAGCCCGAGCGCCGAGAGGGCGAGTTCGAACGGCTTCGGATCCGGCTTCGGCGGAATGCCGTTTCGCGGATCGACGAACACCGAGACGTCGAAGGCGTCCTCGATGCCGAGGGCGGCGAGCTTCTTCGACTGCGTCTCGGGGCCACCGTTCGTGATCAGTCCGACGGGGCCGGCCTCGCTGGCGAGTGAGAGGGCCTCCTCGGCCCCCGGACGGAACCGGACTCGGGCGGGATCGATCGTCGAGAGGTAGGCGTCGGCGAGCGCGGGGGCGCTCGCGGGGTCGCCGTCGAACCGTTCGGCTGCGGCCTCGAACAGCGCCTCGAAGTACGCCCGGTCGGTGTCGGCGTCGGTGACCTCCCGGCCGGCGATCCGCAGGCCGGCGACGGTACAGAACTGCTCGACGCCGGCCCTGTCGAACGCCGTCTCGAGCAGCTCCGCCCGGTCGCGTATCGGCTCACAGATCGTGCTGTCGAGATCGAAGTAGACGGCTTCGTACGGGGACATGGGTGGGAGTACTCGCCGAGAGCGCCTGAACGTTTCGCCGGCTCCTCCGAGAGCCCCGAGGAACTGCTCGAACGGTTCGTCGCCTCACTCCTCGACGGCCTCCGAACGCCTCGACGGCCTCCGAACGCCTCGCTGGCTCACTCCTCGACGGACTCGACCCGCTTGCCCTGCTCGCGGGGGATTACCCGCCGCTCCGCGTCAGTCCACTCCCGGTCGAGCTCCCGGCCCTCGAACAGCCGATCTAGGAGGACGGCGAGTCCGGCGACCTCGGAGTGGGGCTGGTTCGTAATCGCGACGTTCCAGTCGGCGGCCTCGTAGACGTCGAAGGGGACCTTCTCGGCCCCGACGACGACCAGAAGCGGCGTCGATCGGATTCGCTCGCGGATCGCCCCCTGGACGTCCTGGACCGGCTCGCCGTACATCGTGAGGTGGACGACCGCTCCCTCCCACCCCCGGAGGACCCCCAGAGGGGAATCCGTGGCCTCGGCCTCGAACGGCCCCCCGAACCGGTCGGTGACCTCCCGGACCGTCTCGAGGGAGTTCCCGGCCCCCTCCGGGAGGATCACCCGGTCGGCGCCGAGCGCCCTGGCGGTCAGCCCCACGTGGGTGGTCATCCGCTCGTCCCGGCCCGGTCGGTGACCGAGTCGGAGCACGGCGACCGACGACGTTCCGTCCATGCCCGCCCTTTCTCGGTGGAGCACATGTGCGTTGCGGAGCCGACGGATCCGGCGGGCGTTCCCTGACGGCCGGTGAGTGTCGTCCGGATGCGGATACTGACGACCGGTGAGCCCCGCCGCGGATGCGGAGAGGGTTGCATTGTAAGGGCGCAGCCGGATGCCTTGTGAATCCTTCCCAGACGTATGGAACTCGCACACGTCAGCCGGCTCGAATCGTTCGGCACCCGGTCGCTCGTCGTCCACGGCGCGATGGTCCTCACGTTCGCCGGCGCACTCGTCGCCGGGCTGTTCCTCGGGGGACAGGTCGGGCTCGTTTCGTTCGTCGCGTTGCTCAACTTCACCGCCGGGCTGTGGGTGGCCCACTCGGTCCACTCCCTCGGGAACGCCACGACCGACGACGAGTACGACGGCGTGGTAAACGAGCTGTTCGACACCGAAACCGACGCCGACGACCGATCCGAGACTACGACGGACGCCAGTGACCGATCCGAGACTACGACGGACGCCAGTGACCGATCCGACACCGCGACGGACGTCGGCGATCGGTTCGACACCGGCCGATTCGGCCGCCTGCTCGCGCTCATCTCGGCCGTGACCGCGATATCGCTTCTGACCTCCGTACAGGTCCTCGGCGGGGTACTGTTCTCGGTCGCCGTCGTTGCCGTCGGCGCCATCGCGGTCGTGACCGCCATGATCGGCTTCATGATCGCCCTCGGTGCAGCCTACGACGAGTCCGAGGGTCCGGTTGCCGACTCGGAGTCGACCGTGGAGTCCGACCCGGTCGACGTCCGGAGCCTGGGCGGACAGTGAACGCCCGTCGAAAGGACCGGGCCCGGACCGTCCCCGAAAGGACTACGCCCGGGCCGTGACTACCGGCTCGCGTGTCCGGTTCCGATCGCGTCGGTGTGACCGCCGGCTCGCGGCGGTGGCTTCCCGCCCGCATCTGGGCCCTCTGGGCGGCGAGCCGCCCGAGCCAGCTCGCGTTGATCGCGCTCGTCTACGCCCTCGGCGTCGGGACGGCCGCCGCCGGCCGGGTCGTCGAGGGTGGGCCGGACGGCGTCGACGCCGGGGTCGCCCGGACGGTGGGGTACGGGCTGGTCGCGTTGATACCGACCGCGGTCGCGATCCACTACGCGAACGAGTACGCCGACGTCGAGACCGACTCGCTGACCGAACCCACGCCGTTTTCGGGGGGCAGCGGCGCGCTCGTCGAGACCGGACTCCCGCGGTCGTTTCTCGGTCGGGCGACGGCCGTCGCGTCCGCCGTCGCCGTCCTCGTCGGCGGGGGAGCTCTCGCGGGCGGCGTGCTCGCCGCGGACGCCGGGGCACTCCTCGCCGTCGTCTTTCTGTTCGGGCTGGCGTACTCGTTGCCCCCCGTCGCGCTCGTCGACCGCGGCGTCGGCGAGTTCGTCAACGCCACGCTCGGTGGGCTCGTGCTCCCGGTGTACGGTGTCGCGGTCGTGGCGACGCCGACGGTCGCGACCCCGCTCGTGACCCTCCCGTTCGCGCTCGTCGTCGGTTGTAGCCTGCTCTGTACCCACTGGCCGGACAGGGACGCCGACGCCGCGGTCGGCAAGCGGACGCTCGCGGTCCGGTGGCCTCCGGCCCGAATCAGGCGTCTCTACGCCGCTCTGGCCGGGCTGGCCGCGGCGACGACCGTGGCCCTCCTGCTGGCCGGCGTGCTTCCGGGAACGGTCGCCGCCGCCCATATCGTGGCGGTCCCGTTCTTGCTGTGGGGTGGACGGACGCTCACCCGCCGACGGAGCCCGTTGCCTGCCGTCACGGCGATGGTCGCGCTCGCGGCGGCGACGTCGGTCGCCTGGTGGTGGCTCGCGCTGTAGGCTCACTCGAGGCGTTCCCCACAGTGCGGGCAGTAGTCGGCTCCCGATCCCTTCTCCAGCCGTTCTTCGATGAATCCGGAGGCGAGGATCGACGCCGGCAGCCCGAACAGCCCGATCCCGAGCATCGCGACGATGCCGCCGAACACCCGTCCGAGCGGCGTCACCGGCGTTACGTCACCGTATCCCACCGTCGTGAGGGTGATGACGCCCCACCACAGCGTTTCCGGGATCGATCCGAACTCCTCGGGCTGGGCGGCCGTTTCGACGAAGTACATCAGGCTCGAGGAGACGACGAGTAGGATCAGCGTCACGGAAAAGGCGACGACGAGATCGGCCTTCTTGCGGTGGAACACGTGGCTAAAGGCCAGCATCGACTCCGAGTACCGGGCCAACTTGAACAGCCGGAAAAACCTGAACAGCCGGAGTGCGCGGAGAAATCGGAGGTCGGCCGGGAGCAGCGGCCCGAGAAAGAACGGGAGGATGGCGAGCAGATCGACGATCAACATCGGCCGTCTGGCGAACTTCACTCGACCGAACACGGGGTGTTCGAAGCCATCACGTGCGGTACAGGACCAGATCCTCCCCACGTACTCGACGGTGAAAATCGCCACCGACGCGACCTCGAACCAGTAGAAGAGCGGTCCGTACTGCTCGTAGAGCGGGTCGACGGTTTCGAGAGCCACGGCCACGACGTTGGCCGCGATCAGTAGCATGATAACCCAGTCGACGTAGTAGCCTGCCGTTCCGCCCCGTTGTGGAGTGAACGCCGCGTTCACGCGTTCTTTCGTCGATTTCCAACCTTCCCGTGACATGGAAAGTGCCACACAGTGATACGACTTATATCCTCGTCGGTGAGGGGGATCGAAACGCGGCGGGCGTCACGAGCCGATCGGTCGGCGGCGGCCGCGGTTCACACCAGAAACGGGGCCGCGAGCAACGCCAGCAGCACGAAGCCGATGACGATGGCGTAGAACAGATACGAGAGCCGTTGATCCGCGGAGGCGACCCGCGGCTTCTCGGGGTCGACGAGCCAGACGAGTCGGTAGTACGCCACGGCGACGACCACGACTAGCAGGGCCGTCAGCGCCACGAGCGACTCGGCGGTGGTGAAACCGAGCGCCAAGAGATACAGCGGCCCCCAGGCGTGGGTGATCAGAAACGCCGTCAGGGAAACGACCAGGAACGGCACGGGATCGACGGGCGTCCCCTCGCGGTTGCGGGGCCGGCGCATATCCGCCATACGCGCCGACAGAACCAAAGCGTTCGGAAACATCAAATCATCTATATTTTACGGCGGCTGAATTATAGGGACTCCGAGGGTTCCGGCAGGGGTTAAGTCCGTTCGCCGAGAGGCCTACCCATGAGCGGCGATCTGAAAGAGGGGATGCGCTCCTCGGAGGGCGATCCACGGGTGTTGTTCGTGCTCAACGTCGCCCTGTCGGCGACGTTCGCGTACATCGTCCTGTTTCTCTCCGAGCTGGTCGGCCTGACGGAGCTTACCTGGACGCGGTTTCTCGGGTTCACCGTCGTCCTGGTCGTGATCACCTACGTCGTCGTCCTCGATTGACCGACACCTACTCGAGCAACTCCCGCGAGGAGTTGAGCACGACAAGCAGGCTACTCGAGACCATAGCCAGCGCGGCGAAAAGCGGGTTGAGCAGGCCGGTGATCGCCAGCGGGATGGCGACGCCGTTGTAGAAAAACGCCCAGCCCACGTTGCCTCTCACCCGACGGCCGGCCGCGGTCGAGAGCTCGAAGATCGTCTCGATCGCCGCCAGATCGTCGTCGACGATGGCGACGTCGGCCGCGTCGGCGGCGAGTGCGGTGCCCCCACCCATGGCGATGCCGAGGTCCGCCCGGGCGAGCGCGGGGGCGTCGTTCGTCCCGTCGCCGACCATCGCGACCCGCCCGTCCGCCCGAAAGCGGGCGACCGTCTCGGCTTTCGCCTCCGGGGGAACCCCTGCGAAGACGTGGTCGACGCCCGGGTGGTCCCGGAAGAACGCCGTCGCGCTCTCGTCGTCGCCGGTCAGCAAGACGACCTCGACGCCACGCGCGGAGAGCCGGTCGATCGCCTCCTCCCAGCCCGCCCGTGGCTCGTCGCCGACGACCACGACGCCCTCGGCACGACCCTCCCGGCCGACGACGACCGGCAGCCGGCCGAACCGTCGGTTCTCCTCGACGGTCGCCTCGATCCCCGCGGGGAGCCGCCACCCCCGCTCGGCGAACAGGTCGGGGTGGCCCACGAGGAGCCGCGTCCCCTCGACGACGCCGCCGACGCCGGTGGCGTAACTGCGGAACTCCGAGACGCGTGGCCCGTCCTCCGTGTCCGACGAGCCCTCCAGCACGCCGCCGTCGGTCGCGGTCGCCCCGCCGAACTCCGCCGCGATCGCCTCGGCGATCGGGTGAGCGGAGCGGGCCTCGAGCTCCGCCGCGAGCGAGAACGCCTCCGTCGGCCCCTCGCTGTCGACGACGCGCATCTCGCCGGTGGTGATCGTTCCCGTCTTGTCGAAGACGACGACGTCGACGTCGCGCAGCCGCTCGAAGACGGTCTCGTCGAAGACGACGATCCCTCTGTCCAGGGCCTCCCGGATTCCCGAGGCGACCGCAAGCGGCGTCGCCAACCCCACGGAACACGGACAGGCGACGATGAGGACGGTGAGTCCGACGAGTACGGCCGCGCCGACGGTGGCACCGAAAGCCAGGCTGGCGGCGGTCGCGACGGCCGCGAGGACGAGCACGACGGGGACGAAGACGGTCGCGATCCGGTCGGCCAGCCCCTGGATGCCGTGGGTCGACGTCTGGAGGTTCCAGACGACGTCGGTGAGCCGGTCGAGGCTGCTCGTCGCCCCCTCGCCGACGGTGACGACCGCCGCGCCCGACCTGACGAGCGAGCCCCCGACGACCGGCTCGCCGGCCCGTCTGGTCACCGGCAGCGACTCGCCGGTGACGACCGCCTCGTCGACGGTGGCCTCACCCTCGGCGACGGTTCCGTCGACGGGCACGCGATCCCCCTCGCGGACGAGCACCTCCTGGCCGCCCTCGAGGTCGGCGACGTCGACCTCGGTCGTCGAACCGTCCTCGTACAGTCTGGCGGACTCGACGCGCGAGGTGGTCAGCTCCGTCAGCGTCTCCCAGGCCTCCCGTTTGACCGTGCTCTTGTAGTAGCGCCCGACGGTGACGACGACGATTATCGCGACGGTGACGTCGAAGTAGACGTGCGTGCCGCCGGCGAGGACGGCGACGACGCTGTAGACGTACGCCGCGAGGGCGGCGATCGCCACGAGCAGGTCCATACTCGGCGAACGGGTCTTCAGGCTGACGTAGGCGCCTTTCAGTATCGGCCCGCCGGTGATCAGGAGAACGAGCGTCGTCGGGACGGCGACGACCAGAAAGAAGTAGTTCGCCGTCGGGCTCGCGACCGCCTCGCCGATGAACGCCGCGGTCGCCTCGTCGTAGAACAGCCCCCCGAAGTAGGTGGGGTAGATGATCGTGACGTACAGATACATCACCATCATCCCGAACAGCACGCCGGCGACGATCCGCCCGAGCACGCGGTTTTCCGACCGGGTCTCCGCGAGCGGATCGTCCCTGGCGTACGCCCGGTAACCGAGTCCGGATAGCTCCTCGCGGAGGTCGGCCTCGCTCAACCGCTCGGGATCGTGATCGATCCGGACGGTGTCGGTGACGTAGCTCGCCCGCGTCGTGGCGATTCCCTCGCCGTCGGCGGTCGACTCGAGGAACAGCTCGCAGGTCGGACAGTGCATTCCGTCGACGCGTAGATACGTGGTCTCGTACCCCTCCGGACGCTCGTACTCCGGGTCGGGCTCGCCATCCCCGCCGGCGGGAAACTCCGCGCCCGGCAGCTCCTCGCGCCCCCCGAGGGCGTCGTGGACCTCCCGGCAGCCCCGACAGCAAAACGGCTCGCCGTCCTCGCCTTCGACCGGCGGACCGGGTGCCGGGAGTTCACAGAGGGTACACTCGGTCACGTCTCACACCTCCGTGGACCGGACAGTCCGGGGAACCGGGCCCGCGCCGACGGGAGGATGGACTGGATTCGTCCGAGACGGGCGCGCAGGCCGGAGAAACGAGCCGTGGACCGTCGGATCGATCCGGCGTGGCGTCGGTTCGTGTTCTGGCTCATCGGCGTCGGTTCGTACGGTGTGGTGGGGACGGAAGGTGATAAACGTCTCACTCGACAGGTAGTCCGTCTCCGGGACGTGGTCGAGGAGCACCGTTCCGGTGGGGTGAGACCGAACCGCCTCACCGACCACTCGAGGGGCCCCCGTGGTCGGCGCGCCGGGGTCATCGGCGTACGCGACGAGCACCGACACCCCGTCGACGGTCCCGACACCCCGTCGACGGTCCCGACATCCCGTCGACGGTCCCGACACCCCGACACCCCGTGTGCGGCCCTGAACGCCGTGGACGGTCCCGACACCCCGACACCCCGTGTGCGACCCTGAACGCCGTGGACGGTCCCGACACCCCGTGTGCTCCCCGTTCACGGGGAAGCAACCGACGGTCGTTTCGAACCCGGTTCGGTCGGTACTGGAGGGCCGTCCGGCCGCTGACGTTTCGTTACACCTAACTCGGCGTCCGGTAAAGTAGCCCACGAGTCAGATGAAACTACACGAGTACCAGGCGAAGGGCGTCTTCGCCGACGCGGGGATTCCGACCCCCGATTCGCGGCTGGCGTCGGACGTCGAGGGCGTCGTAGCCGCGGCCGACGAGATCGGCTACCCGGTCGCGATCAAAGCCCAGGTGCAGGTCGGTGGCCGCGGGAAGGCGGGCGGGATCGAACTCGTCGACGACGCCGAGGAGGCGCGGGCGGCGGCCGACCGCATCCTCGGGATGGATCTCAAAGGCTACCACGTCGACCGCGTGCTCGTCGAGGAGGCCGTCGAGTTCACCGACGAGCTGTACGTCGGCGTCACGATGGACCGCGGAGCGGGTCGTCCCGTGGCGATGGTCTCGACGAAAGGCGGCGTCGACATCGAGGCCGTCGCCGAGGAGACGCCGGAGGCGATCGCGAGCGAGCACGTCGATCCCGCCTTCGGGATGCATCCCTACCAGGCCCGGAAAGCCGTCTACGACGCGGGCGTCGACCCCGCGCTCGCCCGTGAGGTCTCGGGCGTGCTCACGACGCTCTACCGACTCTGGGACGAGAAAGACGGCGCGGACGCCGAGATCAACCCGCTGATGGTCACGGCCGACGACGAGGTCATCGCCGCCGACGCCGTGATGAACGTCGACGAGGACGCGCTCTTCCGTCAGCCCGAACTGGCCGAAATGGAAGCCGAGGCCGCAAGCGGCGACGAGCTCGAACGGAAAGCCGACGAGTACGGCTTCGATTACGTCCGGCTGTCGGGCAACGTCGGCATCATCGGCAACGGCGCGGGGCTCGTGATGACGACCCTCGACCTCGTCGACTACTACGGCGGCGAGCCGGCGAACTTCCTCGACGTCGGCGGCGGCGCGAAAGCCGACCGGATCGCGAACGCGCTGGATATGGTGTTCTCCGACGGAAACGTCGACAGCGTCGTCTTCAACATCTTCGGCGGAATCACCCGCGGCGACGAGGTCGCCCGGGGGATAAACGAGGCCCTCGAGGGGTTCGAGGAGATCCCGAAACCGGTCGTCGTTCGGCTGGCCGGGACGAACTGGGAGGAAGGGATGGAGATCCTCAACGAGGAGCTCGTGACGGTCGAGACGACCCTCGAGTCGGCAGTCCAGCGTGCGGTCGAGTACGCGGCGGAGGTGGCCCGATGAGCGTACTCGTCGACGAAGACACGCGAGTGGTGGTACAGGGTATCACCGGCGGGGAAGGGAAGTTCCACGCCGGCCAGATGATCGAGTACGGGACGAACGTCGTCGCCGGGGCCGTACCGGGGAGAGGTGGCGAGGAGGTCCACGGCGTCCCCGTCTACGATACCGTCGCCGGCGCCGCCGAGGCCGAGGACGCGGACGCCTCGGTCGTGCTCGTCCCGCCGGCGTTCGCGGCAGATGCGATGTTCGAGGCGCTCGGAGCCGACCTCGATCTCGTCGTGGCGATCACCGAGGGCGTCCCGACCCAGGACATGGCCCGGGTGAAACGCCGGCTCGACGAGACCGACGCCTACCTCATCGGGCCGAACTGTCCGGGGATCATCACCCCCGGCGAGGCGAAACTCGGCATCCTCCCCGGAAACATCTTCGCCGACGGTAACGTCGGACTCGTCTCCCGGTCGGGCACGCTCACCTACCAGGTCGTCGACAGCCTCACCCAGCGGGGGATCGGGCAGACGACGGCCATCGGCATCGGCGGCGACCCGATCATCGGGACGAGCTTCATCGACGCCCTCGAGCTCTTCGAGAACGATCCCGAGACGAAAGCCATCGCCATGTGCGGAGAGATCGGCGGCGAGGACGAGGAGGCCGCGGCGGCGTACATCGACGAGCACGTCGAGACGCCCGTCGCGGGCTTTATCGCCGGCCGGACGGCCCCACCGGGCAAGCGGATGGGCCACGCCGGCGCGATCGTCTCCGGCTCGGGAACGGGCACCGCACGGAGCAAGATCGACGCCCTGAACGACGCGGGCGTCCCCGTCGGCGACACCCCAGAGGAGGTCGCCGACCGGATAGAGAGTTTCCTCTAGGCTCTTTTCCCTCCCTGGGGCCGTCAGCCGGCGTAGCCGTACCCTCTGGCGAACAGCTTCGAGAGGTAACTCAAGACCAGCAGGGTGACGATCAGGGCCGCCAGCGCGGCCGGATCGAAGCCACGGACCATCTCCCTGACCCCGTGGGCGACCGTCACCGCGCCCATGAGCAGGGCGACCCCGCCGGACCGGCGTGCGACGTAGCCGGGGTCGACGCTCTCGTCGTAGTCGGAGTGGAGTTCGACCCGTCCCCGGACGGCGATCTGGTAGCCGAGATAGAGGATGGCGATCCCACCGAGGGTCCAGACGCCCCCGCTTATCAGGTTGACGTCGACCATCGGCCGGAGTCGGTCCGGAGCCGGGATAAACGCGGCGGTCGGCCGGCCGCGACGCTCGTTCCGGCGACCACGAACGAAAAAACCGGAAGACGGAGAGCGAATTGACGACGAACGGATCGAATTTACGAAACCGGGAGGACACTCCCCGGGACTCGACTGCGTGGGGGTTCACGGATACAAAAGATATTTTCCCGTCCGGACAAGAGATACGGGTATGAGTAGTACGTCTACGGAGTCTCGTATCCTCCAGGTGCTCGAGGAGAACGCCCAGGCCTCCTACGCGGAGATCGCCGAGCGCGCGAGCGTCTCGAAGCCGACGGTCAGAAAGTACATCAACAAACTCGAAGAGGAGGGAGTGATCGTCGGCTATTCCGCCGACGTCGACCCGAAGAAACTCTCCTCACAGACGATCGCGCTCGTCGGCATCGACGTCGCCAGCGAGCGCTACGTCGAGGCGACGAACGCGCTGAAGTCCCTTGGAGAGATCGAGGCGCTCTACAGCTCCAGTGGCGATCACATGCTGATGGCCGAGGTCCGGGCGGCCGACGGCGACGAGCTGGGGGAGATCATCTCCGAGAACATTCTCGAAATCGAGGGCGTCACGGCCGCTCATCCGTCGTTCCTACAGGAACGGCTGAAGTGAGAGGCCACGCTCGCAGGCGTCGACGTTTTGCTCCTGCCGACCGTATGGCCGGACGTGCCCGAATACGAACGACGGACGCGAGTGCGTGCTCCGCTCGATGAGGTCTGGTCGTTTCACTCGACGGCCGACGGACTCGAGGCGCTGACCCCCGACTGGATGGGCCTGCGCGTCGAACGGACCCTCGGCCCGGACGGGGACGACGATCCGGCGGTGCTCGAGGCGGGCTCTGAGCTCGTCCTCTCGGTTCGACCCTTCGGGGTGGGTCCACGCCAGTATCTCACGTCGGTGATCGTCGACCGCGAGCGGACGGACGGAGCCGGCTCGTTCAGCGACGAGATGGTCGACGGCCCGTTCGACCGATGGCTCCACACCCACTCGTTTTACGCCGACGGCGACGAGACGGTCCTCCGGGACAGCATCGAGTACGAGCTCCCGCTGGGCGGGCTCGGCGACGCCCTCTCGCCGTTTGCCCGGCTCGGCTTCGAGCCGATGTTCCGCGACCGGCACCGACGGACCCGCGAACACCTCGAGTGACGGCCGTCACGGAACGACGCTCGTCCCCTCCAATCCCGGGAGGATGCCGTTCGATACGCACACCGCACGGCTTTTGATCGTCGCTCCCCTGAATGTACGGTATGTACTCCGGTCGACGCCGGCTGCTGGCCGCCACGGCGGCCGGAGCCGCCGCCCTCGCCGCGGGCTGTCTGAGCGAGGACGGCGACGACACCACCGACGTCCCGGTCGAGGGGGAGTCGGGGGACGACGCCTCGGGCGAGGACGGGGAGCCGCCGGTCGAGTCCGGCACCGACGTGCCGATCGACGAGATGGCGGCGTTTCCGGAGGATCGTTCGTGTGAGGTGTGTAACATGTTCCCCGCACGCCACCCCGACTGGAACGCCCAGCTCGTCCACGAGGACGGCACGCGGGGGTTCTGCTGTACGCCCGGCTGTGCGGTCGCCTACCTCGTCTCCCCCGAGACGTTCGACGGACCGGACGAGCCCGTCGCGAACCTCTGGGTCAACGACTTCGAGAGCCACGAACACGTCGACGGCTTCGACGTCTACTGGGTGCTAGAGGACGACACCGGTCGGATCGACGACCCGATGTACAACCCGTACCCGTTCGCCGAGGAAGACAACGCACTCGCCTTCGTCGACGGCTACGACGACCTCGACGCCGACGACGTGGTGACCACCGACGCGATCGACGTCGAGGTCGCCCGCGAGTACCGCGGGTGGGAGCTGCGGGACGTCGACTAGTCGTCCTATCGGTTTCGGAGTCGTCCTGCCGGTTCCGGAACCGGTTTGAGCCGACCCCGTCTCCTGACGCCCGTGTACGGCCGACTCGACACCGAGGTGACGCCCCTTGCGGCGCTAGCGTTTGCCATCCTCGCCTCGAGCACGAGCGCGATCCTGGTCCGCTGGAGCCACGCGCCCAGCTCGGTCGCGGCCCTCTACCGGGTGCTTTTCACGACATTGTTGGTCGCGCCGGTCGCCGTCTTTCGGTATCGCGAGGAGTTTCGCCGTCTCTCCGTTAGGGATCTCGGGTTCGCGGTCGTCGCGGGCGTCGCGCTGGCGATACACTTCGCGGCCTGGTTCGAGAGTTTGAATCACACGAGCGTCGCGGCCAGCGTGACGCTGGTCCAGAGCCAGCCGATCTTCGTCGCCGTCGGGGCTGCCATCCTCCTCGGGGAGCGGATCGATCGCCCGACCGTCGTCGGCATCCTCGTCGCCATCGTCGGCGCGGCGGCGATGTCCATCGGCGACGCCGGCGAGGCGCCGGTCTCGGACGCGACGCTTTACGGCAACTCACTTGCAATCCTCGGTGCGATCACCATCGCCGGCTACGTCCTCGCGGGCCGATCGATCCGCCAGCGCGTCTCGCTTTTCCCCTACGTCACCGTCGTCTACACCGCCTGCGTCCTCGCGCTCGTCTTCCTCGTCGGCGGGCAGGGTCACGCGTTTCTCGCGTACCCGCCCCGGGAGTGGCTGCTCTTTCTCGCGATGGCCGTCGGTCCCGGCGTCTTCGGACACACCGTCGTCAACTGGGTCCTGCGGTACGTCGAGTCCGTCGTGGTCAGCGTCGCCTGGCTCGGCGAGCCGATCGGTTCGACGCTGCTCGCAGTTATTTTCCTCGCTGAAACCCCCGACGCGATCACGGTCGTCGGCGGGCTGGTCGTCCTCGCGGGGATCTACGTGACGACGGTCGGACGCGAGCGGGGTCACGGCTGACGGCTCGAGCGGCCCTTCAGCCCTCGATTCGGGAGTCCCCCGCTCCCGACGGTGTCTTGGTGGCTCTGTCACGCGAGCCCCGCCTCGCGGCGAGTCATCGACCCTCGGTTTCTCGGAGGGCTCTCTCCCCGCGAATTGCACTTATTGATACGGCACGTTGTAACTTAAATTTTCGTTTCAGGTTGAGTGTTTGTCGTGTTGTCGTCGGTGGATTGCGTAGTGGAGTGGAGTGACGCGATTCACGCCCGTCCTGGAGGACGGCATTCTCTCGCTGTTCGAAGATAGCGGGCACGACTGCAGCAGTCCTCACGCTGTTCGGCGCGCGAATTCTCGCCGGTGGTGCCGGCGGCAACCTCGCCACCGCACAGGCGTACATTGCGGACGTGACACCGGTCGAGGACCGTGCGAGTGGCCTCGGGCTGATCGGTGCGGCGTTCGGGCTCGGATTCGTTTTCGGCCCCGCAATCGGGGGGGTTGCTGCCAGTGATACAGTCGTGACGTTTGCGGACGCCGTCTTTCGGGCGTTCGTACCAGCGACGGAGTTTTCGATTCCGAGCTTTACCGCCGCGTTACTGTCCGCTCTCGCACTCGCAACCGCAGCAATCTGGCTGCAAGAACCGACCCGGACATCGACCGCTGTCCGGCGAGTGACGTTCGTCGGTCAGTTCCGCGAGGCGTTCGCCGACGCCACGATTCGGCCACTCGTCGTCGCCTTCCTTCTGGTCGCGTTCGCTGGCGTCGTGGTCACGTTCGTTCCGCACCTGGCGGATTTCTTCGGATACGACGCGACACAGGCAGCGATCTTTCTCACCTACATCGGCGTCTTCGGCGTTCTCGATCGGGGTGTTCTCGTGGGACGACTCTCGAAGCGCTACGGGCCTCGAACGGTCGTCTCAGCCGGTACCGTCCCGCTGTCCGTGGCTTTTCTCCTGCTCGCGCTCGCTCCAACGCTCGGCGGCAGGGTGTCCATTCCGGGCACCGTCACGTGGCTCACCGGCGACCTCGTCTTGCTCGTTGCGTTCGATGCGTTCCCCTCGTTCGGCAACGGTGCGGTGACCGTCGGCCTCTCGACGCTCGTATCCCAGAGTACGTCCGCGGCCAGACGGGGGACTGACTTCGGTGTCACACAGGCTGCGGGTACTCTGGGTCGCACAGTTGGACCCCCGTTAGCGGCCGCCGGCTACGTCGTCGTCTACTGGTCGCCGTTCGTCGCTGGAGCGCTCCTGTTGGTCCCGCTCGCACTCGTTCTCTGGAAACGTCAGTGATCGGTGGTTCCGACAACGGGCGAGTCGTCAAGAGCTATGTACGACTGTGCTGTCCGCGTCGGGTAACACCAGTGTTGTATTCGCGCCTTCCATCTCGTAAGCGGCGAGAAACCCGTTCAATGTCGACCGTTCGATGTCGATAAGGTGAGTCGGCTGATCGCTCGCTCACAGGTTCACGCCCAGAGGCTCTGGGGAGTTCGTTCCCGCACCCACAGACGACGGCTCTAGCGAAGTTCGATCTCGTCACCCACAGAGATCGTTCCCGACTCGACGATTCGGACGTTGAGCCCGCCACGGTGGACGAGCGCGGCCAGCACACCGTCCTCGGTGAGCCCTTCGAGGTAGGCACACGGCTCGCAGATCTCGACACCCTCACAGACCGCCTCGCCGATCCGAAACCGCTCGTCGAGCAGGTGGTCGACGGCGACGTTCCGGGTCGTCACGTTCCGGCGGTGGTCGGCCGGTTCGAGGTCGATGCCCTCGTCGCGCTCGACGATCTCGAGGGCTTCCGCCTCGAACAGGGTGAGCGCGCGGTCTTCCGGCGGGAGCGCCCGGCCTTTCTCGCCGGACCACGAGCCCGCAGCGTCGAAGTACCGGTCACCGCGTAACCCCTTCCCGGCCACCGCTTCGACCGTCTCTCTTGACTGCATCTCCTCGCCGGCCTCGGGGGCGACGTGGATCGCTTCGACTCGCCCCTGTTCGGTGGACATGGAATACCACGACACACGGAGAGGTGAAAAACGTGCCGGCGCGGGGAAGTCGAGAGCATTCCGCTGTGAGGAGGCGAAAAACGTGCCGGCACGAGGAGGCAAAACGCATGCTGGCACGAGGAGGCGAAACGCATGCTGGCACGAGGAGGCGAAACGCATGCTGGCACGAGGAGGCAAAACGCATGCTGGCGAGAAACAGTGCGCCGGAACTCTACCGCCGTCGTGGTCAACAGATCGGCTTGGGATCGACGCCCAGCTCGCGGAGACCGTCGGTGTACTCCCCGTAGGCCGCTTCGATGGCACCCTCAGCAGCCTCCATCGCCCGCTCCAGGCACGCCCGCTCGTCACCACAGTGGTCCTCGAGGAGGGTCGTCGCCCGCTCGAGCTGGCCGTCGATATCCGCACCCATTCCGGCAAACAGTTCGGCGAGCTCGGTGGCACCCTGTCCGGCGAAAAAGCCCTCGAGGTGTTCGTTCGACCGGTCGGCCGCGACGGTCCGACCGACGAAGGCGCCGACTCTCTCGGCGGTCCCGTCACACTCTCTGAGATAGCGGTGTATCGCCGGCGTCTCCCCGGGTTCGTGGCCCTCGAGCTCGGCGACGATGGCCTCGTAGTGGTCGCGTTCCTCCTCGGCAATTTCGGCGAACGCCGTCGCCACGTCGCCGTCCTCGCGTTCCGCGTACGCCTCGAACGTCTCAGCTGCGGCCAGCTCCACGGTCGCGGCCGCTCCGAGAACGGTTTCGGGGACGACCTCCCCGTCCGTTTCGGCGTACAGGGCCCGCGAGGAGCCCAGCCTGGAGAGTTCGGTTTCCATCCCGTCCTCGACGTCCGCGACTAATGTCTCGACTGTCATCTATCCGAAAACGGACGGCCGACGGCTTGTAGGTGGCGGTCGTGGCAACCGGACCCGCCACGAGGGTCACGACGCGACGACGGGAGTTACACGCGGCGACGACAATTATACGCGACGACGGGAGTTATTACGGGGCCGGGCCAACGGGGGGTATGACCGACGTCGTCGTTCCGCCGGAGTGGGTCCTCGAACGCGATGATCTCGTCGTCGTCGACGTCCGTGACGGCTGGGAGTACGACGGGATCGGCCACATCCCCGACGCCGTCAACGTCCCGTTCGACTCGTTTCGCGCGGACGAACAGGGCGAAGGGGAAGCCGGAATGCTGCCCGGCGCCGAGACGTTCGCAGCGCTCGCCGGCGACGTGGGGATCACCGGGGACGACCGGATCGTCGCCTACGACGACGACCACGGCGTCTTCGCCGCGCGATTTCTGGTCACCGCGGAGCTGTACGGCCACGATCCGTCACGGCTGCACCTGCTCGACGGCGACTACACCGCCTGGAGCCGACGGTACGAGGTGAGCCGGGAGTCGCCGACGGTCCGACCGGCGAGCTACCGGGCACGCTTCGATCCGGTCGGCCCGCTGGTCGGGTTGGAGGCCGTCGAGGCCGCGTTGGCCGATCCCGAGACGACGATCGTCGACACCCGCGAGGAAGGGGAGTTCGCCGCGGGACACATCCCCGAGGCGGTCCGGCTGGACTGGCGGGAGCTCGTCGACGTCGACAGCCGTGGGATCGAGCCGGCCTCGACGATCCGCCCGCTGCTCGCCGACCGGGGAATCGTCCCCGAGTGTCGGATCTTGCTTTACTGTAACACCGCCCGTCGCATCAGCCACACGTACACGGTGCTCCGGGGGCTCGGCTTCCCGCGGCTCGCGTTCTACGAGGGCAGTCTCACGGAGTGGGAACGGGAGGGCGGTCGGATCGAGACGGTACCCCGGGTTACGGAGGGGGATTCCGGAGTGGCCGGGTCGCGAAACGCCGACCGTCCCGAATAGTGGGCGCGAGCACACTCACGATCGGTGTCCTCGCACTCGTGCTCTAGTGAGGGTGGCCGTGTTCCTCGGGAGGGGAGAGCGCCCGCTCACACCGGACGTTCGTGTAGTGTGACTGGAACATCTCGACGAAGTCGGCCTCGGGGTCGAACTGGTGGCGCTGGATACAGCCGACGTCTCCCCCGAGGAGGTGGATACTCACGCTCGGTACGTCCGAGGAGGTCTGGACCTGGTGGATGTCGTTGTTCGGGGGGACGAGTTCGTAGAAGTCCCCGCGTTCCATCTCCTCGGTACCGATGTGTTCTAGCTCGGCGTGACCGATGTGGGCACCCTCGTCGTCGGCCCGTCGGTAGAACTCCTCGGTCTGGGTCCCCGAGTAGATCCCCACGAGCCCCCAGGCGAGGTGGTCGTGAACCGGGGTCGAGACCCCCGGCGGAAGCACGAGGCTGAAGATCGTGAGCTTCTCCGGTCGCCGGTAGAGCAGCCACTGGGCGATGTCACCGCCCATCTCGCCTCTGTCGTCGTACCCCTCCGGAACCAGTCCATCGTATGGCTCCGTGAGCCACTCGTCGTCGGTCAGCAGCTCCCGGAACGGGTCGTGGAGCGACTCGATGAGCGCCGGGATCTCCTCGTGTTCGTCCGCCGCCTCGTCTACCGTATCGATAAACGATCTGAGCCGCCTGTTGTCGAGGTACCACTCTTCGTCCATGGACTGGGGTTATACTCCAGGCGTATTAAATTACTGTGACGAACCCGCTCGAGCAGAGTGGGGGTCACCAGTAAGAATCGACGGCCGGGCGCGGGAAGGTCGACGCCAGGACGCTACCCTTCCTGTGAGATGGGGTCGAACTGATCGACCGGCGTCACGGAGTAATCGACGGTGAGGACGTCTTTCGTGGCCCGTACCTTGCCGACGAACGTCGAGATCTCCTCGAGTTCGCCCTCGAGGACGAAAAGCTCCATACAGTAGTGGTCGCCGACGTGGCTGTGGAAGTTCGAGGCGACCAGCCCCTCGTTCTCGTGGCGCAGGTGCATCATCCGCTGTTCGACGCTCGTCGTCTCGTAGTCGAACAACACGGTGACGATCCCCATCAGTTCGCGGTCCTCGAGTCGGACGTCCTCGAACTCCCCTAAGAGGTTCCGTGCTGCCTCTCTCACCACTTCGCTTCGGCCCGTGTAGCCGTGGTCCTCGGCGAACCGATCGAGCCGCTCTAACAGTTCGTCCGGCATGGAGACGCTGACGACTGCCATATAATAACTCGAGCCCGTCCGAGTATTAAGGCTTATCATCGAAGTCGGCGGAGCCGCCGCTCTCGGCGAGCCGGTCGGCGACCCGCTCGGCCTGCCGGAACCGTCCGGGGAGGCCGATCCTGGAGGTGTAGTTGCCCGCCAGCGTGACGCCCTCCGGAAGTCTCACCCCCTCGAGGGCCTGCCAGGAGGTGTCGAACGCCGGGATCACCTCCGGCAGCTTCGTCACCTCGAGGACGTCCGCGTCGGCGCCCACGACCGTTCGGAACTCCCGTCGAGCCTGCTCGCCGAGTTCGGCCGGGGAGCTATCGAGCGCGTCGGGATCGGAGCTACCGCCGAGGTAGACGGTGTAGAGGTTCTCCCGGTCGAGGAGGCTGTGGTTGAACGTGACACCGCGAGTCCGGAGTGGCTCGTCCCGGCGAACCTGGTAGCCAAATCCCTCGCGGTCGGCGGTCGACTCGAGGAACGCGAGCACGAGCGAGTTGTACCGTAGCTCCCGGAGCCCGTCGGCGCTCGCCCCCTCCAGTCCCTCGAGGACGGTCGCCGCCGCCGGTGCCGGGACGGTGAGGACGACCTCGTCGACCTCGACACGCCGTCCGCCGACCTCCAGGACGTACCCCTCCCCGGCTCGACGGACGGCACTCACCGTCGACGAGAGGTGGACGTAGGGTCGGTGGGCCTCGTACAGTGCCCTGGGCAGCCGTTCCATCCCGTCATCGAAGGAGACCGGCGGAGGCGTCGGCTCTCCCCTGACGAGCCCGTCGACGGCCGCCCGGAGCAACGAGCCCTTCCGTTCCTCTAGGGCGAGCAGGTGGGAGAGGGCGTGTCCGGCCGGCATATCCGCCGGATCCGAGCCGTACAGCCCGCCGAACAGCGGCTCGACGACGTTCCGGTAGGCCTCCGGGCCCAGCTTGCGGGCGAACAGACAGGCCGCCCGCTCGTCCGGCCGGCCGGTCGCCGTCAGCGGCTCGGCCAGCAAGCGCAGCTTTCCCCTGGTCGAGAGCAGATCCGTCCGGAGGAAACCACGGACGCTCCGTGGAACCTCCCGGAGGCGGCCGTCGGCGTAGACGTACAGCGGAAGCCCGCCGTCGGCGATCCGCAGCTCCCGCCAGAGGTCGAGTTCCGAGATCAGCTCCGCGATTTCGGGTACGAGCCGTGTTCGCTGTGGGCCGTACTCGAGGACGTGCCCCTCGTGATAGCCCGAGCGGACGACGCCGCCGGCTCTCGATCCGGACTCGAAGGTGACGACATCAACCCCACGGTCGGCGAGGTAGTGAGTCAACGCGAGTCCCGTCGTTCCGGCACCGACGACGCCGACTCTCATCGGTCGACGGTCACCCCGCCCGTCCGCCCGGATGGGGCGACCACGCGACGTTCGCCGACCGGTGTGCGGACGTCCATACCCGTGGCTTCGAGCGCTCACAAGTACCGCTTTCGGTACCGTGCGGTCACGCCCGGTCCGTATCTCACGTCGGCGCGTCTCGTCGTGACACGGGTCGGTACGGTCGGTGCGTCTCGTCGTGACACGGATCGGTACGGTCGGTACGTCTCGTCGTGACACGGATCGGTGTGTCCCATCGTGGCCCACGTTTCACGCTCTATCTCAGGCCCGCTCGGCACGCCCTCTGCCCTCCGAAAGTCGGGATTCGGCCACGGCGAACGCCAGGGTGCTGGCGATCCCCAGCAGGGTGCCCACGGTCAGCGCGGTTGCGAGGTAGGCCATTCCGACCTCCTGGAGGAAGAAGGCGCTGACCGCGTGGAGCACGATAGCCATCGCCAGCACGTAAAACGGGGCATTGAGGTAGCGAAGCTCCAGACGACCCGCGATGTACTCGTCGGTGATCTGTCCGAGGCTGGTGGTGACGCCGGCGGCGGCGAACCACTGAATCGAGCCGTACACCAGCGCCGCGAGCACGATCGGAGCGTCGAGCGGGCCGTCGGCCGCCGTTCGCTGGCCCTCGAGAGCCTCGAGACCACTGACGCCGCCGATCGCGAGCAACGCCGCGGCGACGACGTAGGCGATGAGGGTCATCCGACCGGCGTACAGCGACCGGCGGGCGTACTCGACGGCGTCGTCGAGGCGCTCGCCGAGGCCGAGCCCACGGGAGATGAGATACAACCCGAGCAGAGCGGAGGTGGTGCCGATGACGAACCCCGGCAGGTCGAAGAACGTTCCGATCAGCGCGAGCGGATAGATCAAAAGCAGGATGCCAAGCGGGATGAGCACCGTCCCCCGGGTCTCGGGATCGTCGAGCACCTGCTTGATTGTGTAGTACATCGACTCGAGGTTCTGGGACTGGCGGACGACGACCCTGCGGACGCCGTCGACGGGAACCCGCGAGCGGATCACCGGGATCACCGACTCGTCCTGTGCCCCGTCGGTGATGACGATCGCGGTGACGTCTTCACCGGTCGTCAGCGTCGCCAACACGGTGTCGACCTCTTCGCCGACCTCGCGGTTGGCGGCGACGTCGCCGCCCTCCGTGCCGGTGACGACCGCGACCTCGACGGTCTCCCCGCGGGCGGCGAGCTCGTCGTAGACGTGGATTCCCTGGAAGACGACGTTGACGTCGCTGTCCTCGGGGTCGGCCGTCGCCAGGGCGACGGCGGCCTCCTCGACGTTCTCGCGGCCGATCACCGGCGTCTCGAAGCCGGTCTTGCGGCCGAGGTCGTCGTCGAGGTCCACACAGAGGACCAACAGCATGGGTCGAGGGTTCGAGGGCGCGGTATTTCCGTCTTCTGGGGAGTCGACACCCGGACCGCGCCGGTTTCGGATCGCTTTTGAGCCTGGACGCGATAACTGGGGTACCGAATGATCTCGAAGGGCTGTGAACAGTGTGCCGAGGGTGGCAAGATGGTACTTTTCGTCTACGGTTACTGCGACCAGCGGGACTGTTTTTACTGCCCGCTCGGGGAGAACCGCAAGAACGTGGCCGACGTCTACGCCAACGAACGGCTCGTCGAGGACGACGAGGACGTCATAACGGAGGCCCACCGGATGGACGCCCTCGGAACGTCGATCACCGGCGGTGAGCCCCAGGAAGCCCTCGGCCGGACCTGCCGGTACCTCGAGCTCCTGAAAGGGGAGTTCGGCGAGGATCACCACACCCACCTCTACACGGGGATCGCCGGCGGGCGAGAGAACATGCGCCGGCTCGCCGAGGCCGGCCTCGACGAGATCCGCTTTCATCCGCCGTACGAACAGTGGGGCGACCTCCACGGCACCGAGTGGGAAGAGATCCTCTACGTCGCCCGCGAGGAAGGACTCACGCCCGCGTTCGAGATTCCGGGCATCCGTCCCGAACCCGAGTTCCTCGAGTTTTTAGACGAGGGCGCCGCGGAGTTCTGTAATATAAACGAGTTCGAGATGAGCCACGGGAACTACCGCCGGATGCAAGCGGAGGGCTACGAGCTCAAAGAGGGGCACATGAGCGCCGTCGAGAGCCCCCGCGAGGAGATCCTCGATGTCATGGGCGAACATCCGCGGGTGTACTTCTGTACGTCGGTGTTCAAAGACGCCGCCCAGCACCGCCGCCGGCTCAAGCGGATGGCTCGCAACGTCTCCCGGGGGTTCGACGACGTCACCGACGACGGCACGCTCGTCTACGGGAAAACCTACACCGATCCCGAACGGTTCGTCGAACTCGGCGTCCCCGAGGAGTTCTACGCGGTCAAGTCGAACCACGTCGAGGTCGCCTGGTGGCTACTCGAGGAGATGATCGAGGAGGGCGACGTCGACGACGGCGAGATCGTCGAGCAGTATCCGAGCTACGACGGCCAGGTGGTCGAACGGACGCCGCTGGCGTGACCGCGAGCGAGCGTAGCGAGCGAGAGGCGTTTTCGTGCAGGGTTTTCGAGGAGTGGCGAGCGAGGCGAGCCCGACGAGAAAACGGTGCACGCGCCAGGTGGTCGAACGGACGCCGCTGGCGTGACCGCGAGCGAGCGTAGAGACGGTGGCCGTTCGGGCGTACGCTCGGTCAGTTCACCCTGTACGGGCTCCCGTCCTCTTCGTCCTCGGTGTGGTACGGCTTCCTGGCGGTGATCGTGACCGACGCCTCGGGGTCGTCCTCGTCGGCCCACGGGCTATCGTACGCCGAGAGCTCGAGGTCAGTCACCTCCCAGCCCTGGGCCTCGATCAGTTCGACGAGCCGGGTTCCGTCCGCGAGCATCTCCTCTTTCATACACGGCGTTGGGGGCTCGTCCGCGTAGGTCTTTTGTTGCACCCACGGTGGCGTCCGTCGTATTCACTCGCGGTGACGGGACCGGGCTCATCCGCGGCGGTCGGTCACGCCCCTGTGGCGGAGCCAATGGGCCAGATAAGTAACTTTTTATGGTTACTTCTCACGGTCGATACCCAACGTGCTTAATTAGTATCGTCTGCAAATCCTGGTATGCTCGCCGACGAGTTCGGTCGCGAGGTGACCGGGGTTCGGGTCTCGCTGACCGACCGGTGTAACTTCGACTGTGTTTACTGTCACAACGAGGGGCTCGGGGACACGCGGGGACCGATGGAGCCCCAGGACGACGAGATGGAGACCGACGACGTCGTACGCTTTCTCGAGGTCGCCGAGGAGTTCGACGTGGACGCGGTGAAGTTCACCGGCGGCGAGCCGATGTTGCGCCAGGACCTAGAGGAGATCATCCGGCGAACCCCCGACTCGATGGAGGTCTCGATGACGACAAACGGCACTTTCCTTCCAGGGCGGGCCCAGGGGCTCGTCGACGCCGGCCTCGAGCGGGTGAACGTCTCCCAGGACGCGCTCGATCCCGACGCGTTCGCCGAGATCACGAAAAGCGGAGCCTACGACCAGGTGATGGAGGGCGTGATGGCGGCCGTCGACGCGGGTCTCGATCCCGTCAAGCTCAACATGGTCGTCTTCGAGCACACCGCGGGCTACGTCCCCGAGATGGTCGACCACGTCGCGGAGAACGACGGCCTCCAGCTCCAGCTCATCGAGTACATGACGGAGCTGACGGGCAAACCCGAGTGGGCGATCGACATCGGGCGCGTCCACGACTGGCTGGCCGAGCAGGCCGACGAGATCGAACACCGCGAGATGCACGACAGACGGCGGTACTGGATAGGCGGTGGCATGGTCGAGATCGTCGACCCCGTCGAGAACCCCACCTTCTGTGCGAACTGCCACCGCGTCCGGGTGACCCACAACGGCTACCTGAAGGGCTGTCTGAACCGCAACGACGACCTCCGATCGATGGGCGAGATGACCAAACCGGAGATCCGCGAGGCGTTCCGGGAGACCGTCGCGAACCGCGTTCCGTACTACGGCGAGTACATGATCCGGAACGGCAACGGCGAGTGGGAGCTCAACGACGAGTACATCGGCGTCTAGTACTCCGAGCCGTCGACGCCGAGTGGCGCCTCGAACGGTGTGGTGAGCTCGAGCAACTGGACGAGGATCCGTCCGGTCGCCCCCCAGACGGTGTAGCCGTCGACGTGGAAGTAGTGAACGACGATGTCGCCGTAGTAGGGATGATCGCGGCGCTCGTACTCGTAGTTTTCGGGGTCGAGAAGCCCCGAAAGCGGGAGGACCGCGACCTCGGCGACCTCCCGCTCGTCGGGCTCGTACACCCGGTCGGGCACCCTTGCGACGTACGGCGTGACCGCGTACTCGGTGACCGTCCGGATGTCGTCGAGTCGACCGATCACCTCGACCTCGCCGGGCTCTAGACCGATCTCCTCGTTTGCCTCCCGGAGTGCGGTCTCGAGGGTGGAGCCGTCGGTGGGCTCGACGCCCCCGCCCGGGAAGCTCATCTGGCCCGGGTGTTCGCCCAGGTGGTCCGCCCGCTTGGTAAACAGCAGGTAGTGATCGCCGCCGCGGTCGATCACGGGGGTGAGAACGGCCGCGTCGTGACGCTGGTCGTCGATCGGCGTCGGCTCGTACGCCGCGACCGGATCGAGGGTCATCCGTGCCACGATGCTCACTCCAGGAGGCCGTCGAGGCGGTCGCGTTGGTCACTGGCGTCGATCGATCCCCACGCTTCGAGGTCGTAGCTGACCTCGATGAGGCGGGCGCCACGCTCGTCGTCCCCGTCGGCTACTGCGCGGTCGACCGCGCGGTCGAACCGCTCGGAGACGACCGCGGCGAGGGTCTCGCGGTCGAGTCGGCGCGTCTCGACGTCGAGGATGTGTGGGAGATCCTCTGCGTGATCGGGCGTCGTCGGAAACGCAGCCGGACCGGCGACGAGCAGGGGCTCGTCCGTCTCGTCGTGGTCGTAGCGGACGAGAGCAAAGGCGTCTACGGCCTCGTCTATCCGTACCCTGAGGACCCCGTCGTCGACCGAGTCGCCGGCCCGGAAGGCGACCTCGGCGAGGGCGTCTTCGAGCTCTCCGCGGGTCAACCCACCGAAGAGGTCGACCACGCCGGCGAGTTCGTCGGGGGTCGCGTCCATGGCTCGACAACGGGGGGCGATCTGATTAGTCTTGTGCGAGAGGACGCCGTGGCTACCGGTCTGTCCGTGGCGTCGCCGCGGCGAGGACCGTCTCGGGGTGGAACGGGGCGTCGGTCCAGGCCGGCAGCCGTCGGTCGGCAGTCGGCGGTTCGATCGCCGCCGCGTACCGGTCGACCTGCTCGCGTTCGGCCTCGCGGTCGAACGTGAACCCGTTGAACGCCGCGTCGGCAGCGTACCGCTCGATCAACCCCCGTCCCCGTTCGCGGTAGCGATCCGGGAGGCTCCCGTAGTCGGGGTCGACGCCGTGGTCGGCCAGCGTCGAGAACAGCGCCGTCGCGACCTCGTGGCTCATTCCCTCGAGGCCGGTTCCCCCGGCTACCGCGCGGTGGTCGTGTTCGTGTCTCCCGAGGTCGACCTGTGCCGTCCCCGAAAAGCCAACGCGATCGAAGGCGTCGCCGAGCGTGGCGACCTCGAGACCCCACGAGCGGGGCGCGCGGATCCGCTCGGCGAGGTCGGCGGTGGCCGCGAACTCGCCGGCCAGCGCGTACCGGAACGCGCCGAGGTAGTCGACGATCGGCTCCTCGTGGGCGTCGGCGAGCGTCCGGACGAGTGGCTCGTAGAACAGCCGGAACAGTCGGCCGTAGAGTCGATCCTCCTCGACGCGTGCGTAGTACCCTTTCGAGAACGAGAACCCGACTTCAAGAGGGGCGAGCAGCCGGCGGACGTGGTCGGCCTCGTAGCTTCTCGCGTCGGCATCGTGGACGACGACCCGATCTGTGGCCGTCGTGGCGGGACCGAGCGCGAGCCAGACGTCCCGGCCCTTCCCGAAGCCGTTCGCGAGCCCGGCGTCCGCCATCAGCTCCTCGACCGGCGGCGCGTTACACCACAGCACCCGGATCGGCAGCGAAAAGGAGGTGAGCCACGCCGCGAACGGCTCGATCCGGTCGGGCGGCGAGCGGACCGGCACGAAGACGGCGGCGGGATCGACGCGCTCGAGCTCGACGAGCACGCGTTCGGCGGCGAGGCTCGCGTGCTCGCGGTCGGTCATCGGCACCACGACGGAGACGTCGTCGGTGGCGACGTCGCGGGTTGCCGCGCTGGCGTCCCCGTAGTCGTGGAGCGTCGCGATCCGCTCCTGAACGTATTCCATCGTCGATTGCTCGGTCCGGACGGTGAAAACCGACACGCCTCCGGCGAACTGGTCGGTCCCCGGCCGGTCGAGCCTCGACGGGGACCGAAGCGACGCGGGACCGGCGTCCGGGACGTGACCCCGGTCTTTTTCATCTCGAGTGGCATACTGTCGAGCCATGAAGTCCGTCAGGGAGGCACTCCGGGACGGTGAACTCGAGAAAGACACCTACGACAGGCTCGTCTGTGTCGAGAGCGGCAAACCGCTGAAGACCAAAAACGACCCGGACTCGATCACGACGATCCGGTTTTGCCCCGACACCGGCAAGGAGTGGAAGGAGATCAGGTGAGCGCGTCGCCCGTCCCGTCAATCGAGGGCGTCGGCCGTCCCGGACCGCGATCTCTGAAGCCGGACCGACGGCGGAGAACGGCCGGCGAGCGATCAGTCCTCGAACTTCTCGAGTAGCCGATCGTAGAAGCCGGGTTCGACGCTCCCTGCCGGCGAGACGTCGGCTTCGGTGGCGAGTTTCTCCACGATCAGCTCGGGGGTCGACCGCGCCAGGTGGTCTTTCACCGGCGAGCGCTCGACCTCGAGCTCGCCGTCGACGAGGCCGACGGCCTCGATGCCGTCGACGGTCACCGGGAAGTCCGCCGTCTCGCGTATCTCCCCGGCGAGGTGTGAGACGAACACCGCGGTCGCGCCGTTCTCGGCGAGGGCCTCGAGGACGCCCGCGACGATCTTCGCCGACGCGCCGGGTTCGGTGATGCTCTCGAGTTCGTCGACCAGCACCAGCGAGCCCGCGCCGTCGCCGGCGAGCTCTGCGAACCCCCTGACGGTGGCCTCGAAGGCGCCCGCGTCGAGGGTTCCCTGGCTCTTCTCGTGGTAGTGTATCGCCTCGAACCGCTGGAGACGGACCTCGTCGGCGGGAACCGGCAGGCCGGCGTGAGCCAGCACGACGACGCTCGCGACCAGATCGAGCGTCGAGGTCTTCCCGCCGCTGTTGACCCCCGAGAGCAAGGCGACCTCGGAAACCGCGTAGTCGACCGGCTCGATCGCCTCCACGGGTTCCTCGAGCAGCGGGCACCGGCCCCCCTCGATCGCGAAGCCGACGTCCTCCACGAACGTCGGCATCGTACAGTCGTACTCGTGGGCAAAGCGAGCGATGGCGTACTCGACGTCGAGTTCGAGTGCGTCGGCGACGAGCCCCTCGGCCGGCTCCCGGCGGGCCGCGAGATCCGCCGCCAGCTCGCGTTTGAGCCGGGTGGCCCGCCGGTCGCGGGCGGCCGTCAGCTCCTCGCGCAGCCGGCCGACGGCCCCTTCATCCCGTTCGACGGGAAAGGTTGGCTCCTCGCCGAAGATCCGGCTGGCGAGGTCGGCCTCTTCGGGAGCGAGCTCGAGCGTTTCGATCAGCCGCTCGCGGGCGGCCGCGATGGCCTCGGCGTACTCCGTCGCGAGCTCCCTCGAGAGCAGCGAGTCGACGCCGGCGCCGCGCTCGACCAGCGAGAGCAGGTCTGCCCCCTCGATCGTGACGTCCCGCTCGCGGATCGCCGCCCGGAGCCGGTCGTTCGCGACGCCGACGGCGGTCGAGATCGCGGCGTCGAGGTCGTCGACCGCGTCTGTCAGCCGGTCGAGCTCGTCGTCACCGGCGACGGTGCCGTCGGCCTCGAGCCGGTCGAGGCCGTCCTCGAGGGCGTCGAGATCCGCCTCCGTCCCGAGATCGGCCGCCCGGTGGACCGCGATCGCCGCCCGGATCGACTCGCGATTTCGCGCGAAAAAGGCGAGGGGGCGCTCGGGGACGACCTCCGTCGGCGCCTCTAAGGCGTCGGCTCTGACGCGCACGTCGCCGTCGACGTCGACGCCGGCGAACGACTCGTCGATCGCGATCACCGTGGCGTACCCCCTCGCGAGCTCGGCGAGTCCGCGGGCGTCCTCGACCAGCTCGACGGAGAGCTCCGGGATCGTCTCCCTGGCCTCGGCGTACCGCCCGGCGTCGGTCGTCGCGAGACACCGATCCCGGACCCTGACGTCGCTCGGTTCGACGATCGGCTCGACCGCTTTCAGGGCGGCGAGCGCGTCGGGATCCGGCTCGCGGTCGATGGCCGCACGCGAGAGCGACTGGACCTCCTCGATCCGCGACCGACGAGGGCTCGGGTAGAACGTCTCGAGGCGGGCGGCGGCGTAGTCGGTGACGGTCAGCTCCTCGAGGACCGCCAACAGCTCCCGGTGAATCTCGCGCGCCCGATCGGTGCCGAGAAACCCTCCAGGGTCGTCGTGCTCGTGGCGGATCGCCCCCCGGGCGATGCGTGCGGCCCGACCCTGGCTCACCCCCGGAGCACGCGAGAGTTCGAGCACGTCACCCCGCCGGAGGGCGTCCTCCGGATCCTCGAGATCGGCGAGCGCCCGGGCCGTCTTCTCGCCGACCCCCGGAATCGACTCGAGTTCCATCGATCTGACGGTCCCGTCCGGACGGCAAAAAGCTCCCGCCCCCGAGTGGAAAGTTTTTATCGCCTCCGGGTGAGCCTCCAGCCATGACCACCGCGAGCGAAGACGGCGAGCCGGCGGTGCCGATCGTCTGCCCGGAGTGTGGGACGGAGGCGCGGATCCCGCTGGGAGAGCTCGCCGACACCCTCGATCGTCACAACGCCGACCGCCACGACGGCGCGGAGGTCGCCCGGGTCGATCCGGACGTCGCCGACAGCCTGGCCGACCTGGTCGCGGCCGACCTCGGCCTGCTCGAGGACGAGTAGTCGACGCTCCAGGGGGTGTGATCGCTGTCGACTCGATAGCCGACGCTCAAACGGATACGATCACGGCAGAAGCGGTAGTGGCTGTGCAGTCCGTATCACTCGTTCCAGTGGTGACGACCGTCGCCCGCGTCACTCGTCCCGGCGCGGTTCGTCCGCGAGCCACCGTCCGCCCCAGCAGGCGATCTCCTCGAAGACGGGTTCGAGGGAGGCCCCTTTCTCGGTGAGACTGTAGTAGGTCGCGATCGGGGCGTCCTCCTCGATTCGACGGTCGACGAAGCCCATCTCCCCGAGGTCGTCGAGCACGCGCGAGAGGGTGCGGGCGTTCGCGCCCGTCGACCGTTTGAGCTCGTTGAACCGCTGTTCGCCGCCCTGGAGTTCGTGCAGGACGGCCAGCCGCCACCGGGAGCCGATTCGCTCGATCGATTCGACCACTGGACAGAGCTCGTCGCCCTCGTCTGTGGCTTCGAGTCCCGAGGACTGGGATGACATCGACCGGATCGACGAGTCGCGTGGACAAAAACGGTTCGCCGGTTCCCCGAACGACTCCGAGCTAGGCTCGGTCGATCAGACCCGGAAGGGGTGGCGGCCACGGGGTCAGAGGATCGCGAGCAGGACGGCCAGCGAGAGGACGCTCGTGGCGAGAAAGGCGAGACAGACGACCGCGATGGGGACCACTCCGGCGTCCCGCAGCGCCGAGGGCCGGATCTCGGTTCCCAGGCCGACGAACGCCACCAGGAACAGCCAGCCGTAGGCCGTCTCGATCAGCGCCTCCTGATCTGCGGTGAACACGCCGGTGCTCGCGACCGCCACGAGCGCGAGAAAGCCGAGCACGAACGTCGGGAACCCCTCGCGGACGGTGCCGATCGTCGAGGACCCGTCACCGCTCTGGCCGGCGTAGTACGCCGCGTACACGAGGATGACGATCCCGATGAGTGCGTTCCGGGCGAGTTTGGTCATCGTCGCCCACTGGCCGGCGAGCTCGGAGTGGGCGAAGCCGACGGCGACGACCGGGCCGGTCGAGAACATGCTGACGCCGGCCCAGATCCCGAACACCGGCCCGGAGAGTTCCAGGGCCTCGCCGACGATCGGGTAGACGACGAGCGTGATCGCGTCGAAAAGCAGGATCGTCGCCGACGCGTAGGCGACGTCTCGCTCTCTGGCGGAGATGGCTCCGGCGACGCCGGCGACCGCCGATACCCCACAGATGCTCGCGCCGGCGGCGAGCAACGAACCGAGCCTATCGGCGAGCCCGAAGACGTTCTTCGCGAGGAGTTCGACGGTCAGGAGGCTGAACGCGGCCGCCCCGACGATCACGACCAGCACGGACGGGCCGACCTCGCGGACCGTCCCGACGCTCACGAGCGCGCCCATCAGGACGATGCCGGCGACGAGGAATCGGTCGTGGGTTTCGACGCCCGCACGTGCGACCCCGGGGACGCCGACGGCGTTCGCGAGGAGGGCTCCGAGCAGGATCGCGAGAAACAGGGCGTTGACGCCGATCAAGGGGGCGAGCGCGTCGGCGACGGCGGCGCCGGCGGCGAGGACGACCAGCCCGGGCAGGAGGGCGACGTAACGCCGATCTCTCCCAGCCGTCATCGCGTCCGAACCTGTCCCCGGATCGCCGACCCAATCCGCCGGTGGGGTCCCCTTCGCTCGTCGTCACTCATCGGTTCGGGAGTTCCTCCGACGGCGTAAACGGCTGTCGATACTCGCCGGTGATTCCGCCCGCGAGAGGGTGCGGGCTCTTGCCCGAAGACCGGACGTTCTTGCCCGAAGACCGGACGTTCTTGCCCGACGACCGTTTGAGCTCGTTGAACCCGAGCTCCTCGAATCCGAGCTCGTCGAATCGCTGTTCGTCGTCCTGGGATTCCTGCAGGACTGCTAGCCGCCACCGGGAGCACCCACGACGGGCGAGTAGCTGTCGGATCGACGCCGATCCCGACGACATCTACCGAGATACAGCGAGAGTGCCTCGGGGTCGTACGGAAGACTTCGTCTTCCGTGATGACGAGACGCGAAGCGTCTCGAACCACTTGACCCCGAGGGTGAATCGCGTAAGCTATATGACACATCCCACCGTATTGACGAGTACAGTTGCGACGTGGATTAACGACCTTAATCCGAAGCAACTGCGCGCAGTTGCGAGGAATGCGACACCCCTCAAAACCCGCGTCCTTGACGTGGTGAGACGGGTGTTGTCGGGTCGTGGTGGAGCGACCGACCCTCACGGACGCACTGGGTGTTCGGGTGTTAATTCCAACCGGCCCATTTCGGGAAGGTCGAGGGGAATTAAATTCGCCTGCGACAGCACGGCCCGTTTTGGGACGTGCGGTCAAAACGGTGAAGCCTCGGGGCTTGACCCCGAGGTACTTCACGAGAGCGAACGCTCATATCCCCTCCGGAACTACGTCGTGTCCAATGAAGGTCTCGACGCTCCAGGCGGGGTTTTACCTCCTCGGCATCTTCCTCAACGTCCTCGCCTTGCTGTACTCGATCGACACCGGCCAGCCGCTCTACGCCGTCGTTTTCGCCTCCGTCGTGGTCTACCTGATCTATCGCTACCGGACCCGCGGCCGGTTCGACGCGGAGGAGGCCGCCAGCGAGGAACCAACCGACGGGAACTGAGACGGCCGGCCAGGCGTAGCGAGAAGAGCTTTACGTGACCCTCACGGACTAGCGGTAGTGATCGACGCCACGACCGGAGCGACTCTCGAGTTCGTCGTGACGTACGGAGCGGCCGCGTTGCTCGCCGTCTTCGTCCTCGAGGGGATGCTGGTCGGGAAGCTGCTCCCGACGCGGACGCTGTTCGTTGGCGTCGTCCTGGCGGCCGGCACCGGCCTCGTCGAGCTCGCGCCCGTGCTGGTCGCGGCCGCGGTCGGCGCCACCGTCGGGCAGACGCTGCTTTTCCTGTCGATCCGGCACCTGGACGTCGACCCCGTCGCGAGCGATCGGCTGCCGGTGGAACGGCGCCACGTGGACCGATCCGAGCGCTGGTTCGACCGGTGGGGTCCCGCGGCGATTGCTCTCACCAACGTCCTCCCGGTAGCCAGGGGCTGGATGACCGTTCCGACGGCGATGACCGAGGTCTCCGGCTACCGGTTCTCGCTGTACTCGATGGCCGGGACGGCCGTCTACGTCGGCCTGCTCGTCGGCGTCGCGGCCGGAGTCGAGACCGCCATCGACGCGGTGGTCTGAGCACCGGCCGCGTGGTGGAGCCGTCCAGCAACCGACGGCATAGACGGGCTGACTTTTTGTCGCTGGCGACCGACCTGCCGGCCATGAGCGACCGAACGCGAGCACACGTCTTCGTCTCGGGGACCGTCCAGGGTGTCTACTACCGCGCGAACACCCGGGAGCGAGCCGGCGAGCATGGTGTCGACGGCTGGGTGCGCAACCTCCCTGACGGACGTGTCGAGGCCGTCTTCGAGGGCCCCACCGAGGCGGTCGAGTCGATGGTCGAGTGGTGCTGGGAAGGGAGCCCGGCCGCGAACGTCGAGGACGTCGAAGCCGAGTACGGCGAGCCCCGCGGGATCGAGGGGTTCGAGATACGACGATAGGTTCATCCCCCGGCGGACGAACGATCGGGCATGCTCAGTCGACGGCAGCTGCTCGCGGCGGCCGGCGCCGGCGCCGGCGTCGGCGCTCTCGGGGTCGGCGTCGACCGGACGATCCACCGCGGAACCGTCTTCGAGAAGTGGATCCGCGGGTGGGACGGGGAGGGGCCGGAGCTCGTCCACTCGGTGGTGATCGACAGCTCGGGGACGCCGTACGTCCCCGAGACCGACGAGGAACTGTTCGATACAGCAAGCGGTCGGCGGCCGGTCGCGACCGACGAGGTTCACGCCCATCTCGGCGATCGGTACGATCGAGTGGAGTACGGGCTGAACGTCTGCGTGGCGGACGTCCGCCGGGACTGTCGTGGCGGGACGGCCAGCCGCGAGGCGTTCAACGCCGTCCAGGTGACCGACGAGGTCACGGCCGCGGTCGCCGCCGACAGAGTCCGGCTCCTCCGACCGTGAGTCACCGCCGCCCTTTCCGTTTCTCGAGCACCCGGATGTTCGCGATCCGGGTCGCCGGATAGTTTCCCGACTCGTCTTTCTCGATCGCTTTCACCATGTCCCAGACGACGTTCAGCCCCGTGGTGACTCCCTGGAGGGCCTCCATCTCACAGCCCGTTTTGCCCGTGGTCTCGACCGCGACCTCCAGGCCGATCCGATCCTCACCGACGTCGAACGCGGTGTCGACGTTCGTGATCGGGATCTGGTGGCACATCGGGATCGTCTCCCAGGTGTGTTTGACCGCGTCGATGGCGCCGACGCGCGCGGTCGCGATCACGTCCCCCTTGCCGACCTCGTCGGCCCGGATCGCCGCGACCGTCGACGGCTGGAGGTGTATCTCGCCGGCGGCGACTGCCCGTCGGTCGACGTCCGGTTTGTCGCCGACGTCGACCATCTGGACGTCCCCTTCCTCGGTGGTGTGGGTGAGCGCGTCTGCGGCCAGCTCGTCGCCCCCCTCACTCATCGCCACCACCCCACAGCGCCGCGGGAAGCTCGTCTGCGAGTTCGGCGGCGAGCAGGCCGAGTCCGCCGTCCGCGGCGAGAGCTTCGCCGGCCAGCCCGTTGACGTACGCGCCCGCACAGGCAGCCTCGAACGGTTCGGCCTCCTCGAGCAGGGCGGCGACCAGCCCCGCGAGCGTGTCGCCGGTCCCTCCGACGGCCATCGCCGGCGTCCCCGAGCGGTTGAGCCGGGTGCGTTCGCCGTCGGAGATCACGTCCGTCGCACCTTTCGCGAGCACCACGCAGTCGAGGGCGGCCGCCAGCGCCTCCACGTCGTCGACCGCGTCGCGCAGGTCGTCGACCTCGGGACCGCCCATCCTGGCGAGCTCCCGGCGGTTGGGGGTACAGACGAGCGTCGCGTCGGTGTCGACGTCACCGACGGCGTCGAGGGCTTCGGCGTCTATCACCGCGGGGCCGGCGTACGACTCGAGGAAGGCACGGACGCCCTCGAGAGTCGTCTCGGCGGCGCCCAGCCCCGGCCCGAGAACGACCACGTCGTCGTACCGCTCGGCCGTCTCGACGAGCCCGGGGACCGCTTCCGGAGTCAACACCTCTCCCGCGTACGGCTGGACGATCAGGTCCGGCGCGTACCCCTGGACCGTCCGGGCGATCCCCTCCGGGACGGCGACGAACGAGAGCTCCATCCCCCCGCGCAGGGCCGCCGTCGCGGCGAGCGCCGGCGCGCCGGCGTAGGGGCCGCCGCCGATCACGTACGCCCGTCCCTCACGGCTCGTCGGCCGGGCCACGGCGACGTCGCCGGGGCCGACGAACCGCTCGGCCGCCGCGGGGATGCCGATGTCGGCGACCTCGACGGTCGCCTCGAGGTCGGCGAGCCCCGGCTTCGTCGCGTGGAAGGTGACGACGTGGTCGGCGACGACGGCGCGGCTCGCGTCCTCCGTCTCGGCGTCGAATCCGGAGGGGACGTCGACGCTCACCACGGTCGCGTCCGCGTCGTCGATCGCTCGGACGGCCGTCGCCGCCGGCTCCCGGAGCTCGCCGCTGATCCCCGTCCCGAGTACGGCGTCGACGATCACGTCCGCCTCGGGGAGCTGGAACGCGCTCGCGTCCCCGACCTCCCGGAGCTCGTACTCGCCGGCCTCCAGGGCCGCCCAGTTCTCCCGGGCGATTTCGGTGCCGATCGCCTCCGCACGGCCGAGAAGCAGGGTCGTCACGTCGTAGCTCTCGAGAAAGCGGACCGCGACGAACGCGTCGCCGCCGTTGTTTCCCCGGCCGGCGACGACGACGATCCGATCGCCCGGCTCGGCGCGTTCCCGGACCGCACGGGCGACGGCGTTCCCGCTCGACTCCATCAGCTGTTTGCGTGGGACTCCGAGTGCCGCGGCGTTCTCGTCGACGGCGGCCATCCGTCTACCGGTGATCATACCCGGCTTTGGCCCGGCCGGCCGTTGAAGCTTGCGGACGGGGGATTTTTGCGCTCGCGGTCCGTCGTGGTCGACGATGAGCGACGAGGACACGCCGGCCGACGGGCCGGAGCTGACGCTGTATCGCTTGCACGGCTGTCCGTACTGCGAACGGGTCGTCCGGCGGCTCGATCGGTACGGCCTCTCGGCCCGGTCGCGGTTCGTCGCCGGGGAACACAGCACCCGAGACGCCGTCGCACGGGAGGCCGGGACGCGGTCGGTGCCCGTGTTGATCGACCACGACCGCGGCGTGACGATGCCGGAGAGCGGCCGGATCGTCGAGTACCTCGATCGCACCTACGGGGAGGGGGCCTGAATGGTCGACTTCGAGCTGGTCGCGTTCCCGCCGTCGGACCACCCCGAGCCCGGCGACCGTGCGCCCGATTTCACCCGGCCGCTGGTCACCGACGAGTACTGGGAGGACCGTACGCTCTCGGCGCTCGCGGCCGAGTCGGGCGGCGTCTGTCTGCTCTTTTACCCGCTGAACTGGGGCGGAAAGTCCCGGTACTGGTGGGGGGAGATCCAAGACCGTGGCTGGCCGGTCGAGGAGCCAGCCGTCGTCGGCGTCGGCATCTCACAGCCGTTCGACCATCGGCGGTTCGCCGACTTCCTCGACCTGTCGTACCCGCTGTACTCCGATCCCGGAAACGACGTCGCGCGGGCCTACGATATCGTTCACGATCTGGACGGGATGGAGGGAATCGAAGAGCCCCGGCCGGCGGTCTTCGTCGTCGACGAGGAGCTGCTCGTCGAGTACGCCTGGGTCGCAGAGGAGTGGCCACAGTCCCCGCCGTTCGACGAGGTCGAGGCGGCGATGGAGTAGGCCGGGAGCCGGCGCCGGGAGACTGGGAGCCGGTGCCGGGAGACTGGGAGTCGGTTCCGGGGAGTCGGGGGCCGGCGCCGGGAGTCCGGGAGTCGGAGGCGACGGGGGTGCCACGGGCTCCGATCGGCGGCGTCCGACTTTTGAGCGTGGCGGCCGAACGCGCGGTATGGTACCCAACATCGGCGTTCTCGGACGGTACACCTACCTCGCGACGGAGCTGTTCTGGGGGGCGATCGCGTTCGCCCTCCTCCGGCGGGCCGGCGCGCTCCGGCGGGCCGCGATCACGATCCTCGCGCTGTACCCGATCGCGTACGTCTGGGACCGGTACACCCTCGCCGTCGGCGTCTTCTCGATCGAGCTCCGGACGGGGGTCGAGGTCGCCGGCATTCCCCTCGAGGAACACCTGTTCATGGCCGTCGTTCCCGGGCTCGTGATCGCCTTCCACGAGACGATCTTCGGGGACTGATCACCTCCACGCGAGCTTCGGCGTCACGAACGAACCGTTTTACTCGGTCCCGGCTCTGGTGGGCGTATGAGCGTCCGCGAGGAGTTCGACCGCTGGGCCACCGAGGGCCGCGATAAGGGGATGGAGGAACGCCACTGGAACACCGCGAAGGAGGCGCTCGCGCGGATGCCGGTCGAGGCCGGCGACGTCGTGCTCGATCTGGGCTGTGGCAGCGGCTACGCGGGCCGGGCCCTGCGGGAGACTTACGACGCCGGCGCGGTCTACGGGCTGGACGGCTCGCCGGCGATGGCACGGAACGCGGCCTCCTACACGGCCGACGACCGGGTCGGCTACGTGGTCGGCGAGTTCGGCTCGCTGCCGTTCGCCGACGAAGCGGTCGATCACGTCTGGTCGATGGAGGCGTTCTACTACGCCACAGATCCCGAAGAGACCCTCGCGGAGGTCGCCCGGATCCTCCGCCCCGGGGGGACGTTCTACTGTGCCGTGAACTTCTACGAGGAGAACCACCACTCCCACGGCTGGGAGGAGAACGTCTCGATCGATATGACCCGGTGGAGCCACCGGGAGTACCGCGAGGCGTTCCGGGCCGCCGGGCTGTCGGTCGCCGAACAGGGGACGATCCCCGACCGGGAGGTGGAGGTCCCGCCCGCGTCGGCGTTCCCGGCAGACGGCTGGGAGAGCCGCGAGGCGATGGTCGAGCGCTACCGCGAGTTCGGAACGCTGTTGACCGTCGGCGTCGCGCCGTGAGCGGGGCCGATTCCGTCGCGATGGCGACGGGGAGCTACTCGAGTGCCGCCAGCGAGTCGATCTCCTCGCTCGCCTCGGGCGGGAGCGTCTCGCCGTGGTTGTGCGGACGCCGGAGGTAGACGCCCTCGAGACCGGCCCGCTCGGCTGCGATCATGTCCGTTCGCCGGTCGCCGACGTACCGCCCCCCGTCGACGCCGAGGTCGGCCATCGTCTCGAGGAGGTAGTCGGGACGGGGCTTTTGCCGGCGAAAACCCGCCGGGGTCGGCTCCCTGCCCCTGACGGCCTCGAAGGGCAACCCGAGGTGCTCGGCGACGAACGACACGAACCCGTGACGGTTGTTGCTAACGAGCGCGAGGGGTCCCGGGAGCTCCCGGATCGAGTCGACGTCGTCGTACGTGTCGCGTCGTCCGGTCAGGATCCACTCCCGGCCGATCGCGTCGGCACGCTCCTCTCTGAGCCGCCAGAACCTCGAGGGCTCGACCCCGAGAGATCGACAGCAGCGTTCGACCCCGTCGTAGCCGTGGCTCCGGAGCGTCTGGCGCTGGTCGGGCGTCGGCTCGACGCCGAGGCGGTCGAGCGCCGCGTCCGCGGCGTCGGCGTACACCGACGGGTCGGTCGACCGGCCCTCGAGGACGACTCCGTCCATATCGAAGAGGATCGCTCTGCCGGTCATCCGTCGGCCCCGTCGTCCGGCGGCGGTCTCTCGGTCGGTTCGATTCGCATGCGTGTGGGTTCGGTGTCCATCGTGGCGGGTTATCTGGCCTTCGATCTGAGGTACGCGGAGACGACCTCGCTCACGAGGACGATGAGCAAGATCGCGACGAGGATGGTCAACACCGCGTTCCAGTCGTGGGCGTCGATCCGCCCGTCAAGTGCCAGCCCGATGCCGCCGGCGCCGACGAAGCCGATGACGGTCGACTCTCGGACGTTGATGTCCCACCGGTAGGTCGCGAGGCCGATCAGTGCGGGTTTGACCTGCGGGACGATGCCGTAGAGGGCGACCGTGAACGCGTTCGCGCCCGTCGCGCGCATCGCCCGCACCGGGACGGGGTCGATCTCCTCGATCTCCTCGGCGATGAGTTTCCCGAGGAAGCCGATCGAGCGGAACCCGACGGCGAACGCGCCGGCGAGCGCTCCGGGTCCGAAGACGATGACGAACACGAGCGCCCAGATGATGACGTTCACCGACCGGGTAAACGAGATGATGAACTTGCCGATCGCGTAGGTGATCGCGTTCGGCGTCGTGTTCTCGGCGCCGAGGTAGGCGGTCGGGATCGCGATGACGAACGCGAGGGTCGTCCCGAGGATCGCGATGCTCACCGTCTCGACCAGCGGGGCGGCGATCTCACCGGAGTAGGCCGCGTCCGGGGGGTACATCCGCGAGAGGAGGTCGGAGACCTCCCGCGGTGCGGTCGCCGCGAACTCGTAGTTGACCTCGAGCAGCCGCCAGGAGGCCAGGAAGGCGACGATAGTCCCGAGGACGGCCAGATACCGGATCAGGTGGTCCCGGCTGTCGTATCTGTTCCACTCGGTGAGCTCGCCGGCCATCACTGGACCCTCCGTCGGGCGTAGGCGCTTACGCCCTCGCCGACCATCACGATGGCGACGATGACGAGGACGATCGCCAGGCTGAAGTCGTACTCGTAGCGCTGGAAGGAACTGTACAGGGTGCTCCCGATGCCGCCGGCGCCGACGATGCCGATGATCGTCGCCGCCCGGATGTTGATGTCCCACCGGTAGATCGTCAGGCCGATCACCCGCGGGAGTACCTGCGGGACGACGCCGTAGAGGATCACCTGCGTCCGGCTCGCGCCGGTCGATCTGATCGCGTCCAGTTCGGTCCGGTCTATGTCCTCTAGGTCCTCGGCGAGCAGCTTCGCGAAGAAGCCGGGGGTCGAAAACACCATCGCGAGCGTGCCGGCGAGCGGGCCGAAGCCGACGGCGACGACCGCGATGATGGCGACGACGAGCACGTGGAACGCACGGGAGACGGAGACGACGACTCGGCCGACGTAGTACACCGGCCGGGGAACCATGTTCTCCGCGGCCATGAACGCGATCGGCACGCTGACGAGCACGCCGACGACCGTCGCGACGACGGACATCCCGAGGCTCTCGACGACCCCCGTCCGGATGAGTTCGGCGTTGCGCTCGACGGAGATCCCGCCCCCCTCGAAAGAGAGGCCGAAGTCGGGCGGGAACATACTCGAGAGCAGCGTCCTGGCCCCCTCGATGCCGACGAGCAGCCGATCGGGAGTCACCCTGATCTCCCAGATGCTGTAGACGAAAAAGGCGAGAACCGACAGGTAAACCCCCAGCCTCACCCAGCGGTTGCGAAACGCCGTCGGACGGCTCCACTCCTCCGGGTAGAGCCCGCCGCCGGCCGAGTCGGATCGGTGGCTCATGTGGATGGGACGTCGCCGACTGCCTCCGGACGGTCGGGGGTCGACTCGCTTTCCTCGGCGGCTTCGCCGTCCCGGTAGATCAGATCCATAGAGCCCTCGTCGAGCTCGGCCGGGCTCCCCTCGAACACCAGCCGACCGTCGGCGAGACCCACGATACGGTCGGCGTACTCGACCGCGAGTCCGATCTCGTGGATGTTTATCAACACCGGTATCCCCTCCTCGCTGGCGATCTCCGTCAACAGCTCCATCACCGTCCGGGAGGTCTCCGGGTCGAGACTGGAGGTCGGCTCGTCGACGAGCAGGATCTTCGGCTGCTGGAGGATCGCCCGGGCGATCCCGACGCGCTGGCGCTGGCCGCCGGAGAGCTCGTCGGCTCGCTGGTCCTCGAACCCGCCCAGACCGACGCGATCGAGGGTCTCGTAGGCCATACGGACGTCGTCGGCCGGGAAGTTCCGGCGAAACGCCTGCCAGTTCGAGACGTACCCCAGCCGGCCCGACAGCACGTTCTCCATCACGGTGAGCCGGTCGACGAGGCCGTACTCCTGGAAGATCATCCCCATCTCCCGGCGAGCGGCTCTGAGT